>Ga0209749_1000798_pt1 | contig 36298 bp, 20 predicted proteins | sample EPASupsiteSAE347_FD_187267 | JGI IMG/M metagenome (GOLD analysis project Ga0209749, IMG submission 187267) | Bioremediated contaminated groundwater from EPA Superfund site, New Mexico - Sample SAE3-47 (SPAdes) (version 2) | ecosystem: Environmental > Aquatic > Deep subsurface > Groundwater >...
AGGAAATTATTCACCAAGATGTTTTGTGTGCGTATGTATGACGATGATTATGGTTTGGTCTATTCAACTGACTTTTTTGGATGCTCCCATTTAGCTGGCTTGGTTGGAGATTTATAGAGGAAATATAGATAAAACGGGGGAATATTTTACTCTGAACCTAAAAATTAAATCATCATGAATGTAAAAATTATCATCTTTATCGGAATACTCTGCATGCTTCGGACGACCCCCGATTTCGCCCAGGATACGATTAACCAAAAACCGGTCGATGAACTCTTCAACATGGATCTCGAGGCGTTTATGAATGTTGTCATCACCCCTTCGAAGTTGCCGCAATCGGGGAGCAATGTAACGCAAAAGGTCGACCTGGTCACTTCCCGGGCGATCGAAACAAGCGTTTTGGGAAGCCGGAACCTGTGCGAACTGATCGCGGTTCTTCCGGGCTCTTCCGTGACTGTTCTCTCCCGCAACGATGCCAACTGGGGAACCTATGGCGGAATCGGTCCCAAGTACAGCACCTATATGCTCCAGGGTCTTCCGATAGATGCTTTTATTGATCCCATGTCGCTTGACCTGAATATCATCGACCGTGTCGAGGTTCAGCGGGGTCCGGCCTCGGTGATCTATCCCAACTACCTTTCCCAGGATTTTGCCGGGATTCAAAGTCCTCTGACCGGGACTGTAAACCTCATTCTGAAGGACCGGATCGAGAAACCGCAGACCTCCTTCAGTACCTCATTTGGATCCTATAACACCCTGAACGGACAGATTCTCCATCAAAACCGGATCGGTCGATTCAACTATTTTGCCGGCGTCACTTACGAAATGTCTGATTACACCAATTACGGAACCGAGGGCTCCTGGCTGAATATGCACAAAGATCCAACGTATAAAAAAACAAAGATTTACGGTGGTATCACCCTTTTCGCCGGGAAGGATGAGACCCAGAAAGTGACGATCTTTTTTCAGAAGACTTTTCATACCGGGGATGCCGGAAGGGTATACCGGGGATATGATAATGATTACGGAACGCTGAACGCGGGGTACGATGTTACCCTGAACCGCAAGTTGCATCTGCAGTCTCATATCGGGTTGCGATCGTATGACCGCATTTGGCAGGAAAGCGTTTACGGCGTCGTCGATACGCTGAAATCGGACAACGGGGTAACGCAGCTCATCGTCCCGGCCGATCTCTCGCTGACCTGGATGCACGGGAAGCAGAGCGCGCTGAGTGTGGGCGCCGATTACCAGGGCGCCGATTACACCACCTGGACCGACCCGCTGGTGGGTTACAAAATTTATGGCAACCGGGCCACCTCCTCCCAGGTTGGCGTGTATGCCCAGGAGGAGTGGCGACCGGTAAAAGGACTCCTGCTCAGAGGAGGCTTACGGTATGCCTGGGTACAGAACCTCATTGCCCTGGTAAACTGCCAGGCCCCGGAGCAGTCGAAAAGAACCTGGAACCGGCTTCTCTGGAGTGCCGGAATCCGTTACACCATCAGCAAAATGTTTGCAGTATATGCCAACGCCGGGAGCAGCTTTGCTCCCCCGGGCCTCAAATCAACCAGTGGGACGATCCCCATGAGCGATTTCAAGGTGCCCGGCCACAACGGACAGCTCCCCAACCCCGGTCTCAAGCCGGAAAGCGGCCTCGGCATCGATGCCGGATTGGAAGGCAGTTTTACCTCCACCCTGAAAGCAGGACTGAGACTCTTCTATACGCTGGTTAACGATGCCATCGTGGATAATGTCGTAAGCCAGAACCCTTCGCAATCCCAATCGATCAACACCCGGTCGGCTTCCATGGGAGGTGAAGTGGAGATCACCCAAAAAATCGGGTCCTCGCTTTCGTGGTTCGCCAATGCCACCTATATGATGACCGACATTAAAAACGATTCCAATCCCGATCTGAACAACGTCGAGATCCCGTTTGCGCCCTCCGTCGTGGTCAATTGCGGGCTCGATTACCATGCCCCGTTCGGACTCTCCATCGTTCCGACACTTGGGTACAACGGTGGCTTTTACGACGGCACATCAAAATCCTCAAGGACAAAATACATTCCCGGAATTTTGATCAATGCCTACCTGGCCCAGCGTATTGCCAGGGGCGAATCATACGAACTGGAATGTTTTGCCCAGTGCTACAACCTGACCAATAACCGGCATACCATGCCCTGGCAGTTTATCAATCCGGGATTCTCCTTTATGGCAGGTTTGAAATTGACTTTCAGATAAGATCCTATGGCTGCAACCGGATGTGCGTTAATTGATCAACGATTATCGGAAAAATGACCCTCAGAATGATTAACATAAAGGCGATTTGGTACCTGGTTCTCTTCTTCAGCATAACAGGATATTCCCAGACTACCGAATTTGAATTAAAAGCCGTGGCGCTCGAAAAGATCGCGCTCTTCATCGACTGGCCCGGGAATAATACTGCGGCTTCGGCCGGTCCGTTTGTCATCGCGGTTCTTGATGACCCGGAGTTCGGGGATGTAATCCGCGATGTTTACCGGAATCATAAAATCAAAGAACGGGTGGTTAAGGTGGTAAACCTTAGTGATATCAGTCAGTTGACCGAGTGTCAGATGCTCTATCTGCCACAAATGAAAAAATCTATCCTGGAGAAGATACTCGACCGGGTAAAAAAACTACCTGTGCTGACCGTCGGAGATACGGATGGGTATGCCAGCGCCGGATGTATCATCAATTTTTTTAACCTGGACGGGAAACTCCGGTTTGAGATCAACCAGAAAGCCATGAAATCGACCGGGTTTAACATTGATTATAGACTCCTGCGTGTTGCCCGGATAGTTGATCCGGTGAATATCTGAGAATTTTTTACGGTTCGTATACAAAAAGCTTGTTTTCTGATTACTTTTATACTGCTAAAACAATTCAGCGTAGGGTAATCATCTATTAACCGGGTTATGATCAGGATCAGCAAAGGGTTCATTTCAAGGCTCTCGATAAAACACAAATTGATCTTTCTGGTTCTGGTGGTTTTGCTTCTTGTGATCCTCATTGCATTTTCACTGCTGATCACCTGGGGTATCCGGGACTATAAGGGCGATCTCGAAAACAGCATGCACCTCCACGCGCGGCTGATCGGTGAATACTGCATATCGCCCCTTGCCTTTTCTGATCCTGAAGGCGCTTCCGATGTGCTTCGCAAGGTCAAATCAGTTCCGGAGGTTTCATCAGCGCTCCTCTTCAATGAGAAGGATTCTCTCGTTGCACGGTTCGACCCAATAAAGACGACCTTTCCCGGGGTGATCGATCTCCAAAAGATTGTATCGGGTTATACCGGGAGATACCTTTTCGTGGCGGAGCCCATCCATTACCAGTCGCGGCATTTCGGAACCATCCTCCTGATTGCCTCGACCGACCTGCTCGATCGTCAGATAAGGGAGTATGTTGGGTTACTGCTGTTGGTGATGGTTATCCTGGTCATCCTGAGCTACTTTCTGACCAGTTATTTGCAGGGATTTATTTCGAAACCGATCTTAAAACTGGCTGAATTCACGGATGTGATCTCCCGGAGCGGGGATTATTCGCTCCGGATTACCCGCGAGGGAGACGATGAGATCGGGATTCTGTATGACCGGTTTAATGAGATGCTGGAACAAATCAGGCTACGCGAACAGGAGTCTGTCATGGCCGCCCGCGAGATCCGGATCTCCAATGAGAAACTGAATCTGATCCTCGACAACGCACCATTCGGATTCATTCATTACGGACCGGACGGTAGGATATCCACAATAAACAAAGGGCATGAGGAAATATTCAGCCTTCACAAGGAGGAAATTCTCGGGAAAAACCTGTACAACACGATCCGCGACAAGGAGATGCTGAAAGCCTTCGACCGGTCGTTGCACGGGGAACCAGCGACCTTCACCGGTAATTATACCTCTACCACAAGCGGGGTGACCACGTTCATCAGGGCGATATACACACCCTTGTTCTCGGATAAAAACCGGATCATTGGCGGTGTCGGGATCTTTGAGGATATCTCTGAGCAAAAACGGATCGAGAGACTCCAGGTGGAAAAGGAAGCCGCGGTTTTTGCAAACAAGGCGAAGAGCATCTTCCTGGCCAACATGTCGCACGAGATCAGAACCCCGCTCAACGCCATCCTGGGCTTCTCCCAGCTGATGGAAAAGGATATGACCCTTTCGGAGGATCAGCGTGAAAATATTGCCATCATCAATTCAAGCGGAGAGCACCTGCTTGCCCTGATCAACAACATCCTTGAAATGTCGAAAATCGAAGCGGGCAGGATCCAGCTTAACAGTATCACCTTTAACCTGCCCGGCCTGCTTGAAGAGGTCGGCACCCTCTTCCGCACAAAAACCGATGAGAAGAAACTATACCTGATGCTCGAAATAGCGGAAACTGTTCCCAGGATAGTTGATGCAGATGAAGGGAAAATCAGACAGATAATCATCAACCTGTTGAGCAACGCGGTCAAGTTCACCACCGAGGGAGGCATCGTCCTCAGAGCCTGGACTGTCGCAACGCCACCCGGGAAATACCTGTTATACGTGGAGGTCGAAGATACCGGCGCCGGGATCGCGGAGGAAGAGATCGGCAAGGTGTTCCAGCATTTCGAACAGACCCGCAGCGGCAAGCAGGTCCAATCGGGCACCGGGTTGGGTCTGGCCATTTGCAAAGAATATATACACATGATGCGGGGTGAAATATCGGTGAAAAGCAGGGTGGGACAGGGTTCCCTTTTCCGGTTTTACATCGAGATCAGCGAGGGCGATCAGAAAAATGTGGTGTTCCGGGAGCGGAAAAACAAGGTCATCGGACTTGAACCGGGCCAGAAAGAGCTCCGCATTCTTGTGGTTGATGATAAAGAAGCCAACCGGAAACTCCTGGCCAAGATGCTCTCCAAAGTGGGGTTTACCATTGAATCGGCCAGCGATGGACTCGAAGCCATCGAACTGTACAAATCATGGAATCCCGACCTTATCCTGATGGATATGTTCATGCCCGTTATGGATGGGTTTGAAGCGATCCACACCATCCGGGATCTCCCCGGCGGGAAGGAGGTTCATATTATCGCCGTGACCGCGAGTGTTTTCGAAGAGGACAAGCAGAACATCCTTGAATCGGGCGCCGATGAATTCATCAAGAAACCTTTCAGGGAGTATGAAATATTTGAGAAAATTGCAGAACGGCTGGATGTGAAATTCATCAGCCGGGAAGAGGAAGAGGTACCCGCCACCGTGGAGCGATCAGAACCACTCAACGCGGAGGATATTTACGCAATTCCCAGCGCTGTCGCGGAGCAGATCAAAGAGGCGCTGATCGATGGAGATATCGCGGCACTCGAGGAAAAAATAGGGTTGATCGATCCCTTTGATGCCAACTTGGCATCCCGGCTGCGGGCCCTCGTAAAATCATTCAACCTGGAAACACTGAACCAACTCTTTGATCTTAAATAAAAGAAAAATTATGGAAGCCGATCGAAACAAAGAGACCATTCTCATCGTGGATGACACACCGGCTAACCTCGAAGTCCTCATCCACCTGTTTCAGAAAGAGGGGTATAAGGTGCGCGCAGTCACGAGCGGCCCAATGGGAATCCGTTCGGCCGAACACGATCCACCCGACATCATCCTCCTCGACGTGAACATGCCCGAAATGAACGGTTTCGAGGTGTGCGGGATCCTCAAACAAAATGAGACCCTGAGCGGAATCCCGGTCATCTTCATCAGCGCCCTCACCGATACCTTCGATAAGGTGACCGCCTTTGAAACCGGTGGCGTTGACTTTATTTCCAAACCCTTCCAGATCGCCGAAGCGCTGGCGCGGGTGCGGACCCACCTTGCCCTCCGCAAATACCAACACCTGCTCGAAATCAGGAATTATGATCTTAACCAGGCCCTGGCACAACTCAAAGAGGCCCAGAGCCAACTGATCAATTCCGAAAAAATGGCCTCCCTCGGGGTCCTTACCGCCGGAATTGCGCACGAGATCAACAACCCCATCTCCTTTATCTACACCTCCTCCCTCGGGATCTCAAAAAACATTGACTTCTTCCTGGGACTTCAAAAAAAATATGAAGAGCTCTTTGAGCAATGCGATGGATCAAAAATTCAGGAGTTATCCGTATTCAAAGAACAAAACGACTTCAGCGAACGTATGGATGAATTGAAACTCCTTACCACCAATATTGTGAACGGCACCACAAGGATCACGGGAATCGTGCAAAGCCTCCGCCGCTTTGCACGTATCGATGAAGCGGATATGAAAGAGATCGACATCCATGAAAACATCGACTCAACCCTCCTGCTCTTGCAAAACAAGATCAACAATCGCATCCGTGTCGTCAAAGAATACGGACCGATTCCGCCGGTACCCTGTTATCCTGCCCGGCTCAGCCAGGTTTTAATGAACATCATCTCCAACGCCATCGACGCCATCGAGGCAAAGGAGGAAATGACCGACCGCGAGCAGATTACCATCGCCACCAACGTGATCGAAAAAAACGGATCCCCCTGGGTTACCATTGAGATGACCGATACCGGGAAAGGGATCCCCGAAATTGTCATCCCAAAAGTTTTCGATCCCTTTTTTACAACCAAACCTATCGGAAAAGGTATGGGACTCGGACTGTCGATCAGCAGCAACATCATCCGGGAACATGGCGGGATAATCGAAGCGAAAAACCTTGAACAATCAGGAGCATCTTTCCTAATAACCTTACCAGTACAAAAACCAGAATATGTCTGAAGAAACAAAAAGCAAAATCCTTTACATCGATGATGAAGAGGCAAGTCTGATCGGGTTCAAAAGTATCTTTCGAGATAAATACGAAGTTTACACCGCAAAGTCGGCCGAGGAAGGCTATAACATCATGCATAAAATGACCATCGATCTGGTCATCTCCGACCAGCGGATGCCGGGGATCACCGGGGTGGAATTCCTGCAGAAGATCCGGGTCGAATATCCCGAAACCGTACGCATGCTGATCACCGGATATTCCGACATCGATGCCGTGATCAAATCGATCAACGGCAGCATGATCACCTACTATTTCACCAAGCCTTATGAGGAGAATGATATGCGCCTCATACTTGACAATTCACTCGAAAAGAAGAAGTTGATCAGACAGAATCAGGAATTGTACGATAAATTGCAACAGTTGGTACTGGATCTGGAGAAGAAACAGGAAGTTCTTAAGGCAGAGATCGTCAGAAGGCAGGAAGTAGAGCAGGAACTCCTGTTATCCCGCGATAAGGCTGAGGAATCTTCACGACTGAAATCGTCCTTACTCTCAAATCTGAATCACGAGTTCCGTACGCCCATGAACAGCATCCTCGGGTTTTCAGAGTTGATGAAGGTCACCGAATCGATAGAGGCGATAAGATCTATGGCCGTTATGATCAACACCTCCGGAAAGAGGTTGTTGAAAACGCTGAATAGCATAGTGGATCTGGCCATCTTCGAGGCCGATAAAAAGCCGCCCGACATGGAATGGATCAACCTCAGCGAGGTAGTTGAGCAGGTCACCAATGATTTTAGGGATTTGGCAAAACGAAAGAACCTGATTGTTGAAATAAATGCATCTTCAGGAGTCATGACCCGCTTCAACCGTTCGTTCGTTAGCATTATCATTACCAACCTGATCGACAACGCGATCAAATTTACCCGCCAGGGCTCCGTGCAGATAAAGGTTAACAAGGAGACTAAAGGCAATTCCGAAATTGCGGTATTCCAGGTATGTGATACGGGCATCGGAATCGCTCCCGAGTTTCACACCCAGGTATTTGATGATTTCAGGCAGGTCAGCGAGGGCCAGGGACGGTATTACGAAGGTTTGGGCATCGGGCTCTCCCTTTGTAAGCGAATACTGACCCGGCTCCAGGGCGAAATATCTTTGCATAGTATTCCGGATCAGGGAACCACCTTTACGGTCCGCTTCCCGGAAATCATGACCACGGACTTCCAGGCTGAACCAAACGGGCATGAGACGTGGGAGATGAAGGAATCCGTTCCCGCCGTCGTCACTCCGGAGGAACAAAAACCCATTACCACAGCCCTCGTCGTGGAAGATAACGAATACAATGTGGAGCTGATAGAGATGTACCTGGAGGACGCCTTCAGGATTGAGAAGGCCTACAGCGGGGAATCTGCCGTGAGAATGGCCCAGGAAAAATACTACGATGTCATCCTGATGGATATCAACCTGGGAGCTGGTATCGACGGGGTGGAGACGCTGAAACGGATACGGGAGTTCGAAATCAATGCCACTATCCCCGTCATTGCCGTAACAGGGTATACCAGTATGGAGGACAAAAAACGACTCTTCGCGGAAGGTTTCAACGCGTTTCTGCCGAAACCTTTTACCCGAACCATTTTGTTATCATCAATCAGTAAAGTCCTGGACAAATAAGACCCCCTTGAACTTAACTGAATGCCTATGAACGAATTGGTGACAGCCACCACCCGCAAATTCATCGAGGCCATTTTAGATACCGACCGGGAACGCGCACTACAAGCTGTGCAATATGCGGTCGATCAGGGATTGATGCCCGAAGATGTGGTCTTCAGGGTGGTTATCCCGACCATCGACAGGATGGTCAGGTCGATCAGCGAAAATTTCGGAGCAAGCCTGGCCCAGCATTTTATAACCTCACAGATTGCTGCCGAGGTTACGGAACAAATGATCCCGAAATTTAAGCAGAGAAAAAACGTAATCGGTCACGTGGTTATCGGGACCTCCCAGGGTGACTTTCACGGGCTTGGAAAAAGAATTGTTACAGGTTGTCTGAAAGCCATGACCATCGATGTGACCGATCTTGGTCTGAACGTCTCCCCGCAACGGTTTGTCGAAGCTGCAATTGACGGGAACGCGCAGGTGATCGGGATTTCGTCGATGATGATCCATACGGTCCGGGGAGAAAACGGTTGTCTTGGGGTTCGGAAGATCCTGCAGGATGCCGGAATGGAGCACAAAATTAAAATCATCGTGGGCGGGGCCCCGTATCGTTACGATCATGAGCTGTACAAAATGGTTAAGGCCGATGCCTGGGCCGACAACGGCATTGAAGCAGGTGAGGTGATATCAAAACTGATTCGGGAGGCAACATCATGATCACGGGAATGGACCGTTTAACGGCTGCCGTCAATGGAACCACTTCAGACCGGATCCCGGTATTCTGCAACCTGATCGACCAGGGAGCAAAAGAACTGGGAATGCCGTTGAAACAATATTTCTCGAAAGGGGAATATGTTGCCGAAGCCCAGCTCAGAATGCACGAAAAGTACGGGTATGATAACATCTGGAGCCTCTTCTATGTAGGAAAGGAAGCCGAGTTGCTGGGATGCCGGCGGATCATCTTTGCCGCGGAGGGATCACCCAACGTGGGCGAAATGATCCTGAAAAACTACGACGACATTCATAAGCTGCAGGTTCCCGACGATCTGACCGGTCATCCGGCTTTTGAAGAACCTTTGAAATGCCTGAAAATTCTGAGAAAGGAAGTGGGCGGCCGGTACCCGATCTGCGCCTATGTCACGGCATCCATGACCCTTCCGGCCATGCTGATCGGGATGGAAAAATGGATGGAATTGTTCCTCCTCGGGCCGGCAGAAGTACGCGATGAACTTTTGACCAAATGCTCCGATTTTTTCCGGAAAGAAATTGCAGCCTACCGGGCTGCCGGCGCCGATATTCTGGTCTATGCCAACGCGTTCGGATCGACCGATTTCATTCCCATGAACCTGTTCCGCGTAAGGTCGCTCTATTGGATGAAACGCGACCTGCAACCGGGCGGAACCAATGGACTGGTATATTACTGCGGCGGAGCCAGGATGAATCCGGTGATCGACCAGGTAATTGAGCAACTGGGAATCTCAACCTTTTACCTCAGCCCGCTCGATGACCTCGCCGAAGGCAAAAAAATCATCAACGGCCGGGCATTGACCTGCGGTGTGATCAACGATATCAAACTGATCGATTGGTCAAAGGAGGAGATCAGAACGGAGGTCAAACGGATGCTCGCGGCCGGTATGCCCGGCGGGAAATTTCTTTTCGGAACGCTGGTCATGCCCTATGCCATCCCGGAAGAGAATATCAGAACCATGCTCGAAGCAGTTTATGAAACAGGCAGTCAATGAAACCTGAAAACATGACCGATAAAGATAAACTGCTTCTGGTCAGTTGCGGGATCCTGAAAAAAGAGATCGCCTTCCTGATCCGGAAAAACAATTGGCCGGTCGAATCCCGCTTTTTGAATTCATCCCTCCATATCGATTTTGATAAACTTTCGACCACCCTGAGTTCTACACTCCGGAAATTCAAAGACAGGAGTACCATCGCATTTTACGGGACCTGTCACCCTCTGATGGATCAGATCATGGAGGGCTCAAAGACCATCCGGTCGCCGGGTCAGAATTGCGCCGAAATGCTTTTGGGGAAAACAATTTTTAACAGGGAACTTGCCGGAGGAGCCTATTTTTTGCTGGAAGACTGGGCATTACGCTGGGATGAGATCATCCGTAAGACCTTCGGAAACACTCCGGAGATAATTAAAGATATTTTCAAAGGCGACCGTGCCTACCTCCTCGCCCTGCGCACCCCCTGTTCCGGTAATTTTGAAGCCCAGGCCCGGCACGCGGGCCAAACGGTCGGTTTGCCGGTCAAATGGATGGATGTTTCACTGGATAACCTTGAAACAGTTCTCAATAGTATTATTTCGACAAAACTCGGAAAACAATGACGAAGGAAAAAGTTTCGATAGACCGGGAAGAACTGGATAATCTCAGAGAGCGCATTAATAAGCTTGCCCTGGAGAAGTCGTATCTTCAGTTGATCGCCAACCTTGTGACACGGATCAGTTCGGGTGCAGGGCTCGAAAACGCCATCGATAACATCCTTCTGACCGTAATGGATAATATCGGCGGCTCCAACGTGGCCATCTATTATACCCTCGACCGGGAGTATTTTTACGCCGACGTTTTCGGGAAACGATTACGACTGACTAAAATCGATGATCCCGATGTGCAAAAAGTACTGGAAACCCATGAGCCGGTCGAATCAAAGGATGATATCAGGAAAACCCACATGACCACACCGGGACTGAAAAATGCCATCACCTGGACCTTTCCGTTGCTGGCCGCCAAAGAGATCATCGGGGTCTTCAAAATTGAGAATATCGTGATTTCAGTTTCAGATGTTCAAAAGCTGTTAAACCTTTTCTTCAATTACGTTGCGCTGATCCTGTATAATGAAATAAACAGCTTCTCCAAACTAAAAGAGACACACGAACAACTCAGAATCAGTCATGACCAATTGCGGTTGTCGGAAGAACGCTACCGTTCAACGCTCGACACGATGCTGGAGGGGTGTGTCCTGGTTGGATATGATTGGACATTTTTGTATGTGAATGAAGCAAATGCGCTCCAGGCGCGGATGAAAAGGGAAGAGATGACAGGAAGAAAAATTCAGGAGTTGTTCCCCGGAATCGAGCAGACCAACATCTTTGCCACCTATAAAAAGTGCATGGATGAACGATTTCCCGTCCGTGTCGAATCTTCCTATGCATTCCCCGACGGTTCTGTTGCCTGGTTTGAAGTACGTATCGAACCGGTTCCCGAAGGGATATTTCTGCTGACTCTTGAAACAACCGAACAAAAGCAGGCGGAACGCGACCTGAAAGAGAGCCAGGAGAAATTTCTTCAACTGCTTAATTCAGCGGCCGAAGGGATATACGGCATCGACAGAGATGGAAATTGTACCTTTTGCAATAATTCCGCGGTAAAAAAATTGGGCTATCCGGACTATCACGATATCATCGGGAAAAATATGCACCATCTTATCCACCATACAAGAAAAGATGGTACCCCGTTTCCGGTTGATGCGTGCAAGATTTTTAAAGCATTTCGGGAAGGGGTCGAAACGCACGTCACCGATGAGGTTCTCTGGAAGGCCGACGGAAGCAGCTTCCCGGCCGAATACTGGTCGTATCCCATTATTCATGATGGTAAGATCAAAGGCGCCGTGGTCACCTTTTTTGATATCAGCGAACGGCTGAAATCGGAAGAACAACTGCGGAGAAGCGAAGAAAAGTACCGTCTGATCACCGAGAATACCGCCGATGTGATCTGGATTTTAAACCTGTCGCTCGAACGGTTTACCTATATCAGCCCCTCGATTATCCACCTTCGCGGTTACACACCTGAAGAGGCGATGGCCCAGTCGATCGATGAATCACTGGAGCCGGAATCGCTGGAAATGGTCAGGCGCGGACTTGAGATTGCCGTCCCGGAATTTCTCAAACACAGGAATTCTGCCCTGACCCGCCAGTTGAACGAAGTCAGGCAATCCTGTAGGGATGGTTCGGTCATCTGGGTTGAAGTAGCCACTCAGATACAATTCAATGCCGCCGGCGAAATTGAAGTACTGGGGGTCAGCAGGAATATCGACAATCGGAAGAAAATGGAGTTCGAAATGAAAAAGAATGCCGAGGAACTCCGCGAACTGGTTGCCACACGCGATAAGTTCTTCTCGATCATTGCCCATGACCTGAAGAGTCCGTTCAACTCCATTTTCGGATTTACCGACTTCCTGATTCAGGAATTCGGGACGATGGACCAGCATCAGGTTACCTCATTGCTGATGAAAATTGCCTCCTCATCGAAGCAAGCCTATGCATTGCTTGAAAACCTGCTCATCTGGGCCAATTTACAGACCAGCAGGATCACCTTTCAGCCCGCGGTGATGAATTTGAAGGAGCAGTTGATGGAGACGCTCCCGGTTGTCGAAGGACAGGCGACGCGAAAAGATATTGCCATCACAGTGGAGATTCCCGACGGCCTCCGGGTGGTTGCGGATCAAAACATGGTCGATACCATCGTACGGAACCTGGTATCCAACGCCATCAAGTTTACCCCGCGGGGCGGAAGCATTTTTGTTGAAGCGATAAAACATGACGGAATGGTGGAGGTTGCCATCCGCGATACCGGGATCGGGATCCCGGCCGAGAGACGATCTCAGATATTCTCCCTCGAAAATAAAACAAGCACACCCGGAACCGACAAGGAAAAGGGAACTGGTCTGGGTTTGATCTTGTGTAAAGAATTCGTTGTTAAACAGGGAGGGGAGATCCGCGTCGAAAGTGAAGAGGGAAAGGGAAGCACCTTCTGGTTTACCCTCCCGTCAGGTACCTAACAAATTTGAACATGAGCGAACCAAAAATGAAACAACATCCGTCGAAGGAGGTGATCAAAACGGAACACACCGGACAAATTTCGGCTGAACATAAATTCTGTGAGGAGGCGCTTGAACGGATGTATGAACTTTTGCAAACGACCCAGCAACTGGCCAAAATAGGAGGATGGGAGTGGAATATCAACCCGGAGTTGTTGATTTGGACTCCCGAAACCTACCGGATTCATGATTTTGACCCCGATACTTTCCCGGCAAAGGGGAACGAACTCATTGAAGCAAGTCTCCAATGTTACCTCCCTGCCGACCGGGATACGATCCTTACTGCCTTCAGAAAGTGCTGTGAACAGGGGATCCCCTATGATCTGGAATTCCCATTTATCACATCCAAAGGCCGTCATATCTGGATCCGGACCATCGGCCACCCGGTTTTTGAGGACGGATCGGTTGCAAGAGTTTCGGGAAATATCATCGATATTACCGAACAGAAACGCAAGGATGAAGCGTTGCAGTTATCGGAGATGAAGTACCGCGCTATAATGGATCAGGCGGTTGAGATGATCTTCCTCCACGACAAGAAAGGCGATATCATCGAAGTCAATCAGGCTGCTGTCACCCGTACCGGATATTCAGCCGAAGAACTCCTGAAAATGTCATTCCGCGACCTGGAGCCCGGAGCCCGGGAACGAATGAAGGATCGATCCGTCGAGGAGGTGCTGGAAAAAATCAAACATGAAACGCTGGAAGTTGTTCACCGACATAAAGACGGAACCCTTTATCCGGTCGAAGTCAGCGTCGGAAAAATAGAACTGGGCGACACAGCGTACATTTTGGCGCTGATCAGGGATATTTCGGCGCGAAAGAAAACAGAAGAGGCGCTTCGCCAAAGTGAACAACATGCCAGGGCACTGATATCGGCGATCCCCGACATGATATTTCAGGTGAATGCCGATGGCGTTTTCCTGAGTTATAAAGCGGCAAAAGACGATCTTTACCTGAAGCCGGAAATGTTCATCGGGCGCAACGTCGCGGATGTCATGCCTGCCTGGTTTTCAGAATTGACCATGCAAAAGATCCGGGAAACCCTGAAGGGCAAATCCATCCAGATTTATGAATATGAACTTCCCATTCCCGGAAAGGAGATGGAGCAGTTTGAATGCCGCATGGTGCCTTATTCGGAAAACCAAATTGTGGCCATTATCAGGAATATCACCGAACAGAAACTGACGGAAAGAAAATTGAGGGAAAGTGAAACCAATGCCCGGGCCATCATGGAATCGACCGACGACTTTATAATCCTGCTCAACCGGGAAGGAACAGTCCTCGATACCAATGAGGCCCATGCCCGCCGGATGCATATGACCCGGGAAGAAATGCTGGGGAAGAATGCCTTTGATTTCTTACCGGCCGCAATTGCCGAAAAGCGTTTAACCCTTATCCGTCAGTCACTGGATACCGGAAAGATAATCCACGGAGAGGATGTACGCGATGGAATGTACAACGAATATGTGATTTACCCGATCCATTACCCAAATGAAACCAACGACAAGGTAGGCGTCTTTTCGAGGGATGTCACCCGGCAACGTCAAACCCTGGAAGCCCTCAGGTGCAGTGAAACCCGTTACAGGGAACTCAATATGATGAAGGATAAATTCCTCTCGATCATCGCCCACGACCTCAAGAATCCCTTCAATGCCATCATCGGTTTCAGTGATGTATTAAAGGAACGAATCGAAGAGAAAGATTATCAGGAGGTGGGCAAGTACGCGGGTATCATTCACGAATCATCGAACCGTATCCTCGATCTGCTGACCAACCTCCTCGATTGGTCCCGATCCCAGACCGGCAAGATGGACTTTAATCCGGAGTACCTGGACTTAACGCGGCTGATTGGTGATGTGGCTTCGCTGCTGGAAGATTCGGCGCGCCAGAAATCGATAACCGTCGTGAATAACATTACCCGGAAGTACATCGTCAGCGCGGATGGACCTATGATAAGCACCGTTGTGCGCAACCTGATTTCCAATGCCATCAAATTTACGAAACCGGGAGGCGCCGTCACCATAACTGCTGAGCAAACTCCGGCTGACGTTATCGTTACAATCCGGGATACGGGTGTGGGAATCAACCAGGCATCACTGGGAAAACTTTTCCGCATCGATGAAAGTTGTTCTACTTCCGGAACCGCAAAAGAAAAAGGAACCGGCCTCGGACTGATCCTTTGCAAGGAATTTATCGATAAACACGGCGGAAAAATATGGGCCGAAAGCGAAGCCGGAAACGGAAGCGCTTTCAGCTTTTCCCTGCCTGTTCAATGATCCATTACCGGCCTGTTGAGTCGTACCCGTTTTTGATTTTCCACTGTCGGAGCAAGTATCTTTTTTCCTCGAAATCCAATCGGAAAAAGCGTTAAATTTGTAACAACCGGTCAGCGACCTATAGGGCGCTGTAATTGGTTTTTATTTTTGATTAAAATACGCTAACTGAACTCAATATGGCTATCAGAATCGGGATAAACGGATTGGGAAGGATCGGGAGACTGGTTTTCAGGCTTGCCGCTGCGACACCGGAGATTGAAATTGTTCACCTCAACGACGCGATGAATGTGCCGCTCCTGGCACATCTGATAAAATATGACAGTGTTCATGGCAGGATTTTGGGAGCGATTGAACCGGGCCGGGGATTTTTGCTGGTCGATGGCAGGAAAATCCCCGTCACCTCAGGCATGAATCCATCGGCCATTCCCTGGGATACCTCCGGGGCAGAGGTGATCGTGGAATCGAGCGGACTCTTTAAAACCCGTCCGGAACTTGAACAGCATTTCAGGGGAAGTGTCCGCAACGTGATCCTTTCCTGCCCCCCCGGCGACGAACTGATCGACCGTACCGTTGTCATGGGGATCAACCACCACCAGCTCCTTCCCACCGACCGGATCATTTCGAATGCATCGTGCACAACCAACTGCGTCGCGCTGATGCTCAAGGTCCTGCATGACTCCTTTGGCGTGAAAAAGGCTTTCATGAATACCGTACATCCTTATACCAACAACCAATCGACCCTCGACGGGCCGCATGATGATTTCCGGCGTGCCCGGGCCGCAGCGGTGAACCTTATTCCCACCACGACAAGCGCGGTACGCTCGGTAGCATTGGTCATGCCTGAGATGACCAACGTGTTCGACGGCTTCGCGACACGTGTTCCCGTGCCCGACGGCTCCTTCGTCGAACTGACCGCCCTTTTGAACAATCCTGTAACCGCTCCCATGATCCGTGAAGCCTTTTTAAATCAGGCCCGGATGCAGCTTAAAGGATACCTGGAATATTGTAGCGATCCCATCGTTTCAAGCGATATCATCAACAACCCGCATTCGGCCATTTTCGATGCTCTGAGTGTTAAAGTCCTTGGCGGCGATTTCGTTCAGGTGCTGGCCTGGTACGACAACGAAAGCGGGTACTCCAACCGGATCATCGACCTTATAAAGCATATCGCGACCCTGTAATTAAACTAAACGATCATGAACCCCGGATTACAATCGACCGCACTGGAAATAAACCTGGCACATACCAGGGATTTGAAAATCGACATTCCGGAGGAGCATCAATGGTTTATCAGCCTTTCTGACAATTACTATGGAATTCATAAGCGCTCAGAAGATTTTTTCAATGAGTTCCACCATCCCTATTCCAATCACGCTGATGTCGTAGGACAAATTCCGGCAATTTTCATTGGCGACTTATGGTTCTACCGGGCGCTTCCCGAAGCGGTCAGAGCGCTTGATGCGGAATGCAATATCATTTCCACCCTGATCCGGGAAGAATTGGAGCCGCGGCTCAAGGAACAACTGGTTTACACACTCCTGAAACTGATCGAAAACCTTTCGACTGACCCCATCCTCTTCAAACAGACGATCGAACACGCAATCAGTGTATTAGAAGAAAACATCTGCGCCAGCACGGAAAGTTGTATTGCCAACCTGGGAATTTTCTTTACAAGCCTTGATAAACTTTCTGAAGATCCTGCGGTTTCGTCCCGAATCCTGACAATGGTCCGCGAAATCGCAATAAAAAATCTCGATTTCTGGGAGTCGTCCACAAAAATAGAAACATGGTACGGATCAAAGCAGAAAATATTCGGTGATCAGTACTCCAATCAAATCCTGCAATTGGGAAAACCTTTTTTCGATGTTCAGCGACAAAAGCTTGCTGACGCCGGAAATTGGAATGAAGTAGTGAAGGTTTCACTTACCTTCACCGATATCGCCACGGCATTCCGGAAGTTTACCGGGAATTTTGAAAAAGCAATCGAAAAACTTCACTATCTGTTTTTCCTTCTTCATCTCCCGGGAATGGTGCATCAACGGGATTACCTGCTCTGGGACCTGAACCGCGTGATTCGCGATATCGGTAAAGAACTTACGGAAGATCAGATACTTGTATCAATCGACAACCTTTTCCAGCTATTTGAGGAATTTCGACAGCACCATGTAGGTACCGTGCTCGATTCGGTATTGACCCTGGGTAAAGAGATCATGAACAGCGACAACCTTTCCCTGATCCGCTATTTTGAGAACAAGCTCATCAGGATGGGATTCGTTACTCCGGGCGTGGTGTACCTTACCGACAACTGGCAGCTTCATGTCGACCGCAACCACATCAAGAATATCCGTGTATGGCTCGAACTGATCGAGTACGCCCCCGAGGTTATGAAAAGACTGCTGTCGGCGCTTATCATCAACCTGAGGATGGGCGGAATCTTTATCTTCGATACCGATCTGTTCCAGCGCGATGTGACCCGGTTGCTCAACTCCGACATCGCGCCTATCTTTAAAAGGATCAAACAACTCACACGGATTTTCCCGGTATATTTTAACGAGATCGGAGCCGAAGGTGAACTCCGTGAAGTGACCACGACACTTGATGAAATATCACAGCGGGCCGACAAGCTGATCCATTTCCTGCGAAAGCAGATCCATACCGAAGGCAATAATTCGCACATTCTGATATGCCTGGAGATCCTTAACTTCTGGAAAGATCCGAACCTCGATCTTTTGAAACCATTGGTGCCGGCCGATGTGATCGGGAGTATCGATCTGTCAGGCGAGTGGGTGCAGGGAGTTCATGAGGTTGTAAGCGCCCTGTGTGAAAAAGGCAACCTCTCGGTAAAACAAATTTCGGAACTTGAATCCGAAGCGGTTGAGACGATGCTCAACGAACTGGGCAGCGCAAAAGACCAGGACATCCGGAGGGTCCGCCTCCTGATCAGGCTTTACAAGCTGCTGAAAGAAAAGTACTCCTTCGAGACCATCAACATGGCGGCGATCCTCAACCGGTACAATTTTTTCAGCCCTGCCGAAGTGGACGATCTGACCCGATACCTCGATCAGTCGGACGATGAGCAGGCGCTCCGCCTGATTTTCCGTTTCATGGACCGGCTCAACCAGATCATCTTCGACCCGGTGCCCAGTCAGGGATGGGAAAATATCTACCACAAACGGCATATCGCATTCGGGATCCCATCGATGTACGGCGAATATCACGAAAAAAAATTCGAAGCGCTCGGGGTGACCTTTCGCCTCGAAGGCATCGCCACCGTACTGATGGAACGCATCATTGCCAAGCTCAACACCGATTATATTACCGCGAAAACCCTCAAAAGCATCTGTTCGACCCTCGAATTATTGCGCCAGGGGCTGGAACTCGACGGGATTCCCGATCAGGGCTTCAATTCCAACCTTCAGATGCTGCAGTACAGCCTGACCTCGGGCAGTTTCACAATCGGTCAGTATCTCAACATCTTCCAGTTCATGGGCGAAAGCGTGAAAGAGATCATCAGCCACTACTTCATGAGTTCGTACGATGAACTTCTGAAGGTGATCATCCCGCAAATCTTTCCCGATGAAACAAATCAGGACCAGAAATCGGTAAGCAAATTCATCCATAAAAAATCGGAAGCATTCTTCCGCGATCTGCTCTCATCCGCCTTCCTCATTCAATCGCTCGACAACTTCATCGGAAAAGTGCTCAACAGCCTGCGTAACATGGCTGATCATTTTACACCGGAGGATATACGCAGCATCATGTCGTACGATCCCGATGTGGTAATCAGCCCCTTCAACATAGCCGATCCGCGAATCGACAGCCAGATTTTCCTGGGATCAAAGGGCTTTTTCCTGAAGAAACTCTATCTTCAGGGCTATTCCGTTCCTCCCGGTTTTATCATCACTACCGAGGTCTTTCGCCGGAAGGATTCCATCACCAAACATCCCTCGCTGCATGCCGAAGTCGATAACATGATCGACAGGTATATACGGGAAATAGAGATCCTGTCGCACCGGGAGTATGCCAACCCGCTGAACCCGCTCTTGTTGTCGGTACGGTCGGGATCGGCCATCTCGATGCCCGGAGCCATGAATACCTTTCTGAATGTAGGGCTTAATGATGAGATCACGGAAGTTCTCAGCCAACAACATAACTTTGGCTGGACCTCGTGGGATTGTTACCGTAGATTGCTTCAGACCTGGGGTATGTCGTTCGGAATTGACCGGGATGTGTTTGATCAGATCATGATCGATTACAAGCAAAAGTACGACATCAGCCGCAAGATCGACTTTCCGCCCCCTATCATGCGCGAGATCACTTACGCATACAAGGATGTACTGAAGGAAAGAAACATTCCATTTGAGCAGGATCCCTGGTTACAGGCAAAGCAGGCGATCATCGCGGTATTCAATTCATGGGACAACACGCGGGCAAAGGTATACCGCAACCACCTCCAGATCGCCCACGAGTGGGGGACTGCCGTGATCGTGCAGCAGATGGTTTTCGGAAATATTCACCGCGAATCGGGATCGGGCGTGGTATTTACCTGCGATGTGATGCAAAATTCACCCGGGATCCATCTGAACGGCGATTTTTCATTTCTGAGCCAGGGTGAAGATATTGTTGCAGGATTGGTAAATACCCTTCCCGTAAGTGAAGCCCAGCGGAATAAATACTACCAGAAAAGCCCCTTCTCCCTTGAAAGCGCCTTTCCGAAGATCTTTGAGAAACTGAATAACTTTGCCCACGAACTGCTCGAAAAACACGATTTCAGCCATCAGGAGATCGAGTTCACATTCGAAACCGCGAACCCCGAAGACCTTTACATTTTACAGGTGAGAGACCAGTCGGTGACCAAGCCCGAACAGAAGGTGGTGTTCGCCGTTCCGCCTCAAAAAATGAAACAGGTCGGCACCGGTATCGGGATCGGCAACCGGGTCGTGAATGGATTTCTTGCTTTCGACCTGGAAGATATCCGGGCAATAAAAGCTAAATTTGAAGACGGTCAATGCATCCTTGCCCGTCCCGACACGGTTCCCGACGATATTGAGATGATCTTTGAATGCGACGGACTGCTGACCGGCAAAGGCGGGGCCACCTCTCATGCCGCGGTTACCGCCTCAAGCCTGGGTAAAGTTTGCGTGGTCAATTGTACGGAACTCAGGGTGAACGAAAAAGAAAAGACATGCCGCATCAACGATACCGTGTTCAGGGCATTCGACAAAATCGCGCTGGACGGGCCGCTTGGCATCATTTACCAGGGTAATTATCCGATCCGGAAACAGGAATTCTGAACCTAACCAAAACAATCGATATCATGGAAATTTCACTAAAAGAGAAAAAACTGTTGGGCATCAACGGTTTGGGTCGCATCGGGAAACTGACATTATGGTACCATCTGCAATCGCGTTGCTTCGAAGGTATCGTGATCAACGTAGGCCGGGAAGTCGGTAAAAGCCTCGATGATGTGATTCATACCATCAGTACCGACTCAACCTATGGTACACTCGATCATTTCCTTCACGGATTTTCCGGAAAGCAATGCCCGATTACAGTGATTGATGCCCCTTATGGTATGCTGGATGTGGATGGATTCCCGGTAAAAATTTTAAGAAAAGAACGGTTGCCCCGCAATATCGGATGGGCCCGCGAAGGCGTTCAAACGGTGGTCGATTGCACGGGAAAATTTCTGGATCCGACCATACCGGCCGATGATCCAAAAGGAAGCCTCCGGGGCCACCTCGAAGCCGGCGCGCGAAATGTGATCGCCAGCGCCCCGTTTAAGATCAAAGATAAATCCTACAAGGATTCCGGTGAATATCCAACCCTGATTTATGGCATTAACCACCTTGATTTCCGGCCGCACCTGCACCACGTGGTTTCAGCGGCAAGCTGTACCACCACAGGGCTGGCCCATATGATGAAACCCCTGCTCGAAGACGCGGAAACCAAGCGAATCCTCACCGCATCCATGTCGACGGTTCATGCTGCAACCAACACCCAGAGTGTGCTTGATGCGGTTCCCTCAACCGGAACTTCTGATCTGAGGAAAAACAGGTCGGTATTCAACAACATCATTTTATCTTCCACAGGAGCGGGAAAAGCGCTGGAAATGGTGCTGCCGCAAATAGCAAACATCGGATTCATGGCCGATTCGGTGCGCATCCCGACCAATACCGTCTCCCTGATTTCGCTCAATATTACCTTCGACTCCCGGGTTGATGAACGTGGTGAACCGGTCATCGGCAGCGTATATATCAACGACATCTACCGCCGGGCTACCCGGGGATCCCAGCAGGGATTGCTTTACTTCAGCGAAAAACAGAATGTATCGTCCGACCTGATGGGATTTCCCGCCGCCGTGGTCATCGAAGGACACGAAACCCATACCCGGACAGGATTTCTTCCGTTGCCTGTCGCATTGCTTCACTCCCTGGGAATTAAAGAAGACCGCGACGTGAACCTTCCGGTAACCCATGCCAAGATCTTCGGATGGTACGACAACGAATTTGGAAGCTATGTACGGTGCCTGGGAAAGCTGACTGAACATATAGAAACCACGACCCGTTGACCCGGAGGATTTACTGACGTGTGACGGGGCCGGTAAATATTTTGTAATCCCAAAACCCAAAACAATGAAAACAAAATTGACATTTTTAAGGAGTCTTGCAGGACTCCTGATGTTGCTCTGTTCAGGCCTGGCGTCAGCCCAGTGGAATACCAATACCATGGTGAACATGCTGATTTCGGGATTGCCAACCGCCGATTTGCAGTCGGTTCCCACATCCGACGGAAAGACATGGATCGCCTATTACCACGAGAATTCCGGAAATTACGACATGCGGGCCCAACTTCTCGATGCTGCCGGCAATAAACTCCTTGGAGTCGACGGCATGCTGGTGAGCAACATGGCGTCGGGATCGGCGACATTTGTTTTTAATGTCTGTGTCGACGCCTCCAACAACCTGGTCATCGGATTTCAACATGAAGGAACCGGAACCATGAACGCCGTGGTTCATAAAATCTCCCAAACCGGAGCGCAACTCTGGGGCGCGGGAGGTATCATCCTCGGCGGCGGTATGGTTCCCTATCCCGCCTTGCTTTCAACAGGCGAGATTGTTGTGACCTGGAATTCCGATAACGGAAACACCCTGAACATCCAAAAGATAACCAACAGCGGATCACTGGCTTGGACCGCCCCCGTTGTGGTCACCGTAGGAACCTCCACCACCACCCGTGGTCAGTTGATCGGTAACCTGGCAGGTAAATTTACCATGGTGTATCAGAAGATGGGCTATGGCGTATCGACCACACTCTACGCCCAAATGTTCAATCCGGATGGAACCGCCATCTATGCCCCGCTTCAGATCTGCAACCAGACTACCAGCGCCGCCCGGTACTATTCGATCGTTGCCGATGGCGATGTGACCTACTTCGGATATTACAGCTCCACCGGCTTCAGGTTCAATTCCTTTCTCCAGCGGATCGACCCGGGCGGAACCATCCCCTGGGGAATGAACGGCTCAGCCTTCAACACCAATGTGAATACCTACGACGATTACCAGATGTATACCACGATCAACCTCTCTGCCACTTCAAATTATGTATGGTCGGTATGTGACTTCAGCGACTACAACCAGAATCAGTACGGAGTCTATGTGCAGAAATTTCTGAAAACGACCGGCGCCCGGCAATTTACCGATAATGCCAAGGTAGTCTATGCCATCGGCCCGAACAGCAATCGGCATGAGGGTAATCTGGCCCTGGTGAACGACAATCCCATGTTTATGTTTGCGGATGTGAATGATAAGATCTATGTGACCCGACTCGATGCCAACGGTAATTTTGCCTGGGCGGGAAACCAGGTAGAGATCAGTTCTACCACGGCATCGACAGGAACTCCAAAGATGCGGTACGGTTTCACCCCCGACGGCCCCAACCGTTGCGCGGGCATCTGGACCGAAAACCGCACCGGCTCATACATGGGTTATGCCCAGGGCATTTCGGTCGGGGGTCTGGTCGGCCTGGTCGTTGCTACCCAGGGTAGTGTCCCTCCAACCATCACCACGAGCGGAGGCACCCTGCAGATGGTTGCGACCGTGTTTCCGCTGACCGCCAACCAAAATGTCACCTGGAGCATCGTCCCGGTAACGGGGAACGCTACGATCAGTACTTCCGGACTGGTCACCGCAACCGGCAACGGAACCGTGTATGCCAAAGCAGTGGCCGTGCAGGATGTGACTGTGAAGGATTCGCTTTTAATCACCATCAGCGGACAAATCATTGTGAATCCGGTCGTGGTGACCAATGCCGCCTCCAACATCTTGCTGACCAGCGCCACCCTTAACGGATCGGTTACTGCCAACCTCTATCCAACCACGGTAACCTTCGACTGGGGGCTGAACACGAGTTACGGAAACTCCCTGGCGGCAACTCCTCCCACGGTTACCGGATACGTGCCTGTTGCCGTCTCTGCCAACCTTTCCGGACTTACCTCCAATGTTACCTATCACTACCGTTGTGTTGGTGTCAGCACGGCAGGGACCTTTTACGGGGCCGATCAGACCTTTACTCCCGGTTGTCCGACCATCGCGGCAGCCGGAGTGATCACGGGCCCGGCAAGTGTCTGTGTCAATGCCACCGGTAAAGCCTATTCCATTGCCCCGATCACCAATGCTACCGGTTATACCTGGTCGGTTCCTGCCGGGGCAACCATCACAAGCGGTCAAAATACTACCAGCATCGTGGTCAACTTCGGTTCAACCAGCGGCAACGTTTCGGTGTACGGAACGAATTTCTGTTCCAACGGAACCCCATCCAATCTGCCGGTTACTGTGAGTCCTCCGCCGGTTCCGACGATTTCAGGAACCACTTCGGCATGCCAGGGCGGTGCGAATGCCACTTATACCACTGAATCGGGCATGACTGCCTATACCTGGAGCGTGTCATCCGGCGGTTCCATCGTGATCGGAGCTGGCACCAGTCAGATCCAGGTTTCGTGGAATGCCTCCGGCCCGCAGTGGGTGTCGGTAAACTATACCAGCGCCGCGGGATGCGCCGCAACATCCCCATCAACCTTCAGCGTCACGGTTGAACCGCTCCCGGCAACAGCCGGAAACATCACCGGAACTGCCACGGTATGCGGCGGCGCCGCCGGCGTGAGCTATTCGGTAGCCCCCGTCACCAATGCTGTTTCCTACATCTGGACATTGCCAGTGGGGGCCACGATCACCGCCGGCTATAATACAAACGCAATTACCGTCAGCTTTGCTGCAAATGCCTCTTCAGGCCCCATCACTGTGCAGGGTAACAACTTGTGCGGATCGGGTCCGGCATCTCCGCCTTTCCAGGTTACCGTCACCCCATTGCCTTCCGATCCCGGTGCCATCGAGGGACCGGACCAGGTCTGCGAGAATGCTTCGGGGATCGTCTATTCGATTGCTCCCATCATCGCGGTTACCGCCTACCACTGGACCGTTCCATCCGGGGCCTTCATCGTGAACGGAGCCAATACCAATGCCATAACCGTCGACTTCGGACCGACTGCCGTTTCGGGAAATATTACAGTTTATGGTAGCAACAGCTGCGGCGACGGCGCCGTTTCGACGCTTCCCGTATCGCTGAACCCGGTTCCCCCTGCTCCGGTTATCACCGCGGCAGGTCCGGTGCTTTCAAGCAATACGGTCGACGGAAACCAGTGGTATTTCAATGGTTCCCTGATCCCGGGAGCCACAACCCAGCAATACACCGCCACCGCCATCGGATGGTATTGGGATGTGGTCAACCTGAATGGTTGCAGTTCCGACACCTCCAACAACATTTGCATAACCGGGATCGGAATGGATGAACAAACCGATCAAAGGATCCGGATCTACCCGGTTCCGACAAGTGGAATCTTCACCGTGTCGCTGTCCGGCTGGCCGGAGGCAGACTGTGAAATAGAGGTCTGCGATGTCAGGGGAATTTCGGTGTTCAGAAAGACTTATAAATCATCCACTCCGGGAGCTGACCTTGTGATCGATATCACCGGGGCGGCTCCGGGATGCTATTTCGTCAGGATCCGGACCGGTCAGGATTGGTTAATAAAACCCCTGCTGGTAAACTGAAGGTGATCCTTTCATCCGGGATACCGGACAGGATTTCTTCCTTTCAGACCTGTTCCGGCACGGTTGAATATTTTTTAATTAAACCTTTTTCACAGATTTGATTTTCTTCCTGTCTTGTTGTATATTTACTGCATCGACACGTTTGATGTATGAAATTCAAACTACCCGAATACTTTCCCGGCTGGAAACATATTGCTGTTTTTGGATTATACGCGCTGATGGTCCTCTTCCTGGGAATCATGAACCTGAAGGTGCAGCGTACCAATCTGATCCGGCTGACCGCTGAACGGCTTGAAAGTATCTCAAAGTATAAGGCTGCAGAGATCAGCAACTGGGTGAGGGAACGCAGGAACGATGCCAAATATGTAAGCCGGACCGGCAATATGCATGAGTACATAAACCGGTTTATTGACCATCCGGAGCGTGAAGATCTTCGTCGTTACCTTCTCGACCATATAAAGCCAATGCAGGATAATTACGGGTATGAGAATATCCTGCTGGTCGACTCGACCGGGAAAACTTTTGTCAGTGTGATTCCCTTCGGTGATTGCCTCAGCACTGACGCACAAGGTGCCATCCGGAATTCATTTAAGTTCTGGAACACCTGGTTCAGCAGTTTCTACTATTGCAAATACCACAGAAAGATTCACATCGATTATTATTCCCCGGTTTACGGTGAAAGTGACGATTCGACAACCCTCCGGGCAATATTACTGCTCCGGGTCGATCCCTCCAGTTTCATCTACCCCCTGATCCAATCCTGGCCGGTCCGGAGCCGTACTTCCGAAACTTTGCTGGTGGAAAATAAAGACGACAGTGTGGTTTTTCTGAACGAATTGCGGCACAAATCGGGGACCGCCCTGCGATTGAAAATGCCTGTTAACAATGCGCTCCTTCCGGCTGCAATGGCTGCAAAAGGATACACGGGATTCAATCAGGGAGTCGATTACCGTGGTGTCGATGTCCTTTTTTATTCCCGGAATGTATCGGGTACACCCTGGTACATAATCAGTAAAACTGACCTGGATGAAGCGCTGGAATCCCTTTCCTATTGGTGGATACGAACCCTGCCTGCCGTGCTGATCATGATCCTGCTGGGGCTCATAGTACTTTACATAATATATCTGCAACGTAAAAAAGACCATTTCAACAACCTTTATAAACTCGAATCACAACGACTGATCCTTACCCAACATTATGAGATGGTGATGCAGCGCGCCAATGATATCATCCTGCTGCTCGATGAAAAAGGTACCATAACCGATTGTAACGAAAAAGCATTAAGCGTGTATGGCTATTCACGCGACGAACTGGTTGGTTTCAATGCTTCCAAAATAATCTCCCCGGAAGCACAACCCCCTTACCGGCAACGCCTGACTGCTGAACCTCCCGAAGAAGGATTCCTTTACGATTCCATCCATGTGAAAAAAGACGGGACCAGATTTCCGGTCGAAGTCAGTTCGCGGGTCATCTATTTCCAGGGAAAAAAATATTACAACGGGATTGTCCGTGATTTTTCTGAACGGGCAAGGTATCAGCAGATGCTCATCCAGGAACGCAACCGCGCACAGAATTACCTGAACATCGCAGGGTCGGTGATTATCGTTTTGGACCATGAAGGAAATATCGAACTGATCAATAAAAAAGGATCGGAGCTTTTCGGTTACCCGCAGGATGAAATTATCGGTAAAAGTTGGTTCGATCATTTCATTCCTGCCAATGTCAGAACAACTGTCCGGGAGGTTTTCACGCAGCTTATGAGCGGGAACATCGAAGGGCCGGAGTTCTTCGAGAATTCCGTGCTTACTGCGACCGGTGAACAACTGATCCTGCACTGGCACAACGCTTTGATAAAGGATGAGAACGGCAGGGTGACCGGAACCCTCAGTTCGGGAGAGGATGTAACAGTGCTCAGGGCAAAGGAACGGGAACTGGAACGGTTGAACCAGGAGTTGGAAGAACGCGTTCAGGTTCGCACCGGACAACTCGAAGTCGCGAATAAAGATCTGGAAAGTTTCAGCTATTCCGTTTCCCACGACTTACGGGCTCCGTTGAGAAGCATCGACGGGTTTAGCCTGGCATTGCTCGAAGACCAGTCTGAAAAAATAGATGAGAAAGGCAGAGATTACCTCCGGCGGATACGGAATGCCAGTCAACGCATGGCACAGTTGATTGATGACATCCTGCGGTTGTCGCGGATTACACGACAGTCAATGTCACTCCAGGAGGTCAACATCTCCCAGATGGCAAAGCAAATTTGCGCCGAGCTTGCAGAGACTAACGAATATTCAAAACATACTGTAACGATCGGCGAAGGGATACTGGTTACTGCTGATCCCGGATTGATGAAGATTGCCCTTTACAACCTGATTCAGAATGCATTTAAATTCAGCACGGGAGTCGCCGACCCTGCCATCATCGTCGATTCGGTAATCCGTAACGGGGTTCGCGAAATTATGATCCGGGATAACGGGGCCGGTTTCGAAATGCGATATGCCGGAAAGTTGTTCGGGGTATTCCAGCGGCTCCATACGCCCCAGGAATTTGCAGGCACCGGAATCGGCCTGACCATTGTAAACCGGATTATCCAGCGCCACGGGGGATCGATCTCCGCCGAAGCTGAACCCGGGAAGGGAGCAACTTTTTATTTCAGATTGCCCTGAAAAATTTAGAAAAGAACCTGTTATAAAAAAATGTAAAAATGGATCGAAAGATAATCCTGCTGGTGGAGGACAATCCCGATGATGTGGAATTGACCCGGCGCGCGTTCGAAAAAGCCAACCTGACCAACCCCATTAACGTCGTAAACGACGGGGCGGAGGCCCTCGATTTCATTAAGGGCTGCGGTAAATATGAACAGGGAGACCCACGCGGGCTCCCTGCCATCATCCTGCTTGATCTGAAATTACCAAAAATTGATGGACTTGAGGTTCTGAAGGAGATCAGGAATTTTCCACCGACACGACTGACTCCGGTCATCATCCTGACCTCTTCGCTCGAAGAACAGGACCTCATCAACAGCTACCTCAACGGAGCAAACAGCTATATCCGTAAACCGGTCGATTTTAACAAATTCACCCAGGCCGTCCAGCAACTGGGTATGTATTGGTTATTACTGAATGAATTGCCACCAAATCCCGAATTATGAAGGAAAAGTTACGCCTGCTGCTCATCGAAGATCATGACGATGACGCCATCTTGCTGTTGCACCATCTTGAGAAAGAGGGGTTCGATATCCAATCCGACCGGGTGGAAACTGCTGCTGAAATGTCAGAATTATTAAAAACACGGGAATACGACCTGATTATTTGCGATTTCAGATTGCCTAAATTCAGCGGTGAACATGCCCTTGAAATTTATAAATCCTCCGGTCTCGACATTCCCTTTATCCTGGTCTCCGGCACCATCGGGGAGGAGGTAGCAGTGAGCATGATGAAATCGGGCGCTCACGATTACATCATGAAGGATCATATTGTGCGAATCGGTCCGGCCGTGACCCGGGAACTCCGGGAAGCCGCGATACGTCTGCACCGAAGGCAAACGCTCGAGGAACTAAACCAGGCCAAGGAAAAAGCCGAACAGTCCGACCATCTGAAAACAAGTCTGCTCTCCAACATGAGCCATGAATTCCGAACACCGCTAACCGGAATCCTGGGCTTCGCCCAAGTCATCCAAAACTCAACCGATGACCCCGACATCCGGCAAAGCGCCCTCCGGATACACAAAAGCGGAATGAGGCTCATGAAAACCCTCGACTCGATCGTGTGGCTTTCCCAACTGGAATCAGGAATTAAGCCGACCTTAAAAGAGTTTCACCTGAACCAGATGATCTCACAGGTGGCCATGAAACATCAGGAATTCCTGACCTATAAAAAACTGTACTGCCGGCTCCCGTCTGATGAAACCGGCGTGATCGTGGAGTCAGATGAAGAACTCATAGCCCGCGCCTTCTCAGCCATTCTCGACAATGCGATCAAATATACCCATCAGGGCGGCATCACCATCGCTTCAGTTGTCAAAAAAGTCAATGGCTCAGATTTGCTGAGAATTACCGTTTCGGATACCGGAATCGGGATAAACAACGATAACCTTGCCGTTATATTCGATGCATTTAAACAGGTAAGCGAAGGATTTTCACGTCATTATGAGGGGATCGGCCTGGGATTGACCATTGCACGAAAAATCATGCAACTGATTGGCGGGAATGTGTATGTGGAAAGTACACCGGACAAAGGCTCTTCATTTTCACTGGAATTTCCGGTTCATACCAGGATCCCCGTCCCGGAGGTCAGATCCGCTACCCCCACCGGTGAAAAAGAAATCCCGGTTACGGAAAAAAATCAACTGATGCTGCATGTTCTTGTGGTTGAGGACAACGAGACCAATGCCGAACTGGTCCGGCTTTTCCTCCGTGTCAGGTACAAGGTTACCATTGCTTCCTCCGGCCAGGAAGCCCTGTCGCTGTGTGAATCAAACCGTTTCGATATGATCATGATGGATATCAACCTGGGATTGGCGATGAGCGGAATTGAAGCCGTGAAACTCATCCGCCGGATCCCTGGCTACGAATCGATCCCGGTACTTGCCATTACCGGATATACCCAGTACGGAGACCGATCCAGGCTCCTTGCACACGGGTGCACCCATTATCTTGCAAAACCATATAGCAAAGACCAACTGTTACGGGTGGTCGAATCAATGACCCCGGGCCGGGATTTTTAGGGATCTTTTATGATAGCCTGATTTCGGAGGATTGTGACACGACCTGAAACCTGCCCGCAAACATTCTTCCAACTGTGCCGGCTGTATTAAAATCGCCATGAAACAGATACCTGAGATCCGTTACATCTGAAAAATCAGGACTTTCATCGGTTTATTGTTTCAGATAATCGAAAAAATATACATCATATTTAATTTGTTTTCATCTTTACAGTACAGTTGTATACCCTTCCGGAAATTCCGGGTTTCGGGCAGGGATATAAGAGTAACCGGTTACAAACCAACATATTCACACGCCATGCGAAAATTATTCCTTTTTTTGTTCCTGCTCCAATGCGGATTCCCCGCCGGTAGCCAATCCTTGCATGAATCCTTGTTACCTGGAGCAGCTACTGCTTTTATCACAACAGGACATCCCGATTACCACCTGATCCGACAGGAAAAGCTGACCGATGCAACAGGCGCTGTCCTGGCTACACTCTTCCACTTCGAACCGACCGGATTTGTCATCATCGCAAATTCCGATCGGATTGCCCCGGTCTATGCCTGGTCGGCACTCGACCGGTTTGATCTGCCCCTGGAGGAAGCGGGCCGGATCAAACAGATCATAACCCGCGATCTCCGGGTCCGCCTGGATCAATCGTGGAGGCAATCTGCGGATGAAAGGGCCGTTATCGCTGGGAAATGGCAGGCATTTCTTGCAGGTGGGCTGAAATCGCCCGGCTTTGAACAATGGCCTCCCGAAGGCACCACCACGACCGGCGGATGGCTCGAAACCAACTGGACCCAGAACGCCCCGTACAACAACATGTGCCCGATCGACCTGAATGCCGGATCGCGCAGCGTGGCTGGCTGCCCGGCTATCGCAATGGCCCAGATCGTAAATCACCATAAAGAGATCAACCAGACCCGGTTTTCCGACAGTGATGATTATTACCACAACTATGGATCGGGCAACCAATATTGGATCGACAACGATTACCTGTCCCGGGGATTCCCTTGCTTCGACACCCTGAACCTGCACCTCGACACCCTCGAATCGACTTATGCGTTCGGGGGGGCTCTTACAAAATCGATGAAAGCAGCCGTCTGTTTTGCCTGTGGGGTCGCGGCACACCAGGTTTACACCGCCTCGGTCTCGGGAACTTTCGGACTCGAACAGGCCCTGATGGCGTGGCAACGGTTCGGATTCGAGGAGTCACGGATTGTCTATCCCGACGATACTACCCTGAATACCCTCATTGCCGAAAATGTAAAACTTGCCCTGCCCGTCCAACTCGGATTGCTGGTATCAACCGGGTCAGGAGGCCACAACGTAGTGGTCGATGGCTATAACACCGATGAATACTATCATTTCAATTTCGGATGGGGAGGATCGGCCAACGGATGGTATACCCTTCCACCTGAGAGCATTCCGTATAACCTGACCATCATCGAAAGCGCCGTGATCGATATCAAATCATCGCTCTATACAGGAATAACAGTCAACAGAGAACCCGCCCGGACGATCAGACCATTCCCGAATCCGTTCTCGGATCAATTAACCCTGCCCGGACTCGCCGGACCAGCAACCCTTATCCTCTACAACAATTCCGGAAAGGAAATACTCCGGCAAGTTGTGACCGGAGGTTGGCAAACAGTGACCACCAATGACCTGACTCCCGGAATGTACCTTTATCGGATTGTGAAGGAATCCGGGAATAGCATGTCGGGTAAACTCATAAGGAATTGATCCATCAGACCTGTATTGCCGCATCTTCAGATTTTCTAAATTTGTCAGGGAAGAAATCCTGACCAGTCAATCTTTATGAAACGTACCCTGTATCTGTGGATGATGTTCCTCATCCCGGTTGCGCTCACAGCACAGAAAGTGCCCGACAGCGCAATCCTGAAGGTTAAAGCGCCTTCAACCTTTATGGCAAAATTCACCACCACCAAAGGTTCCTTTACCATCGAAGCATTCCGCTCCTGGTCGCCCGAAGGGGTCGACCGGCTTTATCAGCTCATTCAATCAGGTTTCTACGATAACAACAGCCTTTTCAGGGTCCAGTCAACCTATGTGGTTCAGTTCGGCATCTCCGATCTTCCGGAGGTTAACAGGTTCTGGGATAAGCGTCCCATCCCGGATGAACCGGTCATTGAGCATAACCTGAAGGGAACCCTTTCGTATGCCCGCGACGGAGCCAATTCACGCACCAGTCAATTGTTCATTAATAAAAAAGACAACTTCAAACTCGATACAGTGACCTACAACGGACTGAAAGGATTTCCGCCGGTAGCCAGGATTGTGGAGGGATTTGAAGTGGTCGATTCCTTCAATGGAACCTATGGTTTCGAGCCGGCCAATCACCAGGATTCGATCATGCAGCAGGGCAACGCCTATATTCGAAAACACTTCCCGGAATTGGACTACATCATTTCGGCTACGCTGATCCCCGGTGTCAAATAAAAGGACCAGCTGTCAGAATTAAACCAAACTACCTGACCCGAATCTTTCGAAAAAATTCCTTATCCTGTTCGGGAATTTACGCTGCCTTGATCGATCACTTCATCAACTCCTTTACCGCCTCCTCGATCTGTTGATCCCTGCCTGAAGCCATAATGCCGGGATCGTTGGCAACCCGGATGTCGGGCTCCATCTGGTTGTTCTCACAGAATTTACCGTCGGGCGTACGCCAGCCTCCCATCGGTATACCGAAAACCAGGGTCGGATCGATCTGGGATTCCCACCAGACAAAGGTACCTGTTCCGGGGACCGGCATTCCAAGCGTTTTTCCGGTATTTTTGAGCTTATAGGCAACGGGAAACAGGTGTGCGTCGGAGTAATTACTTTCTCCGATCAGTACGATGGAGGGTTTCACCCACTTGTCGTAAGGCTCGGAACCGATGTACTGACCGTGCGGAACAATGTCGATGTACTTTTTCCCGCTCAGAAAATCGGAAAGCTGTTCGTGGATATTGCCGCCGCCGTTGAACCGGGTGTCAATGATCAGGGCCTTCTTTTCAAAGTTCCGCCCCAACGCCTCTTCGAAAACGGTTCGCATGCTCGCATCGTCCATCGACCGTACATGAATGTACCCGATGGTTCCGCCCGACAACCGTTCCACCTCATTCCGGCGGTTCTTCACCCACCGGCGGTAAAGCAATTCACTGGCAGATCCTCCTGAAACAGGCTTCACACTTTCATCCCAAAGCTCCCCGGTGACGGGATTGGAAATGGTAAACAGCGTGATTTTTCCGGTTTTCCGGTTCAGCAAGGAATAAAAATCAATGGTGTCAGAAACTGCTTCCCCATCGATCTTTTCGAGGATACAACCCGTATTTACACGTGAGGAAGCCTTGTCAAGCGGTCCTCCCTCAACAATGCCCGCAATCTTCAACCCGGACCCTTTGAATTCATAGTCGAAAAACAAACCCAGGTCAGCAGTCTGATCTGCATTGGCTCTCCCGGCGCGGTAACCGCAGCCGGTATGCGAAGCATTCATCTCACCCAGCATTTCGCTGAGCATCTCGGCAAAATCATAATTGTTATTGATGAAGGGCAGGAATTTTTTATAAGCCTGCTTATAAAAATCCCAATCGACGCCGTGCAGGTCCTCCACATAAAATTTTTCCTTGAACTGCCTCCAGGCATGGTCGAATATGTAATCCCGCTCCCCGGCCGGTTTTAACATCATCTCACCCGAGGTCTTCAGGGGCTCCGACTTGCCACCTTCAACCTCTACTTTCATGGGTTTGCCATCAGCCAGTACCAGGATGAATTTGCCATCGGACGACAGCTCCATCGAAGGACTTTTCACCCCCAGTTTGGCCAGCATTTTTGTCTCTTTTGTCCGCAACTCTGTAACCCACAGATCATTGTCCTTTTCAAAACTGGTAAGGTAAAAAAGCTTTTCACCATCTTTCGAAAGCAGCCAATCCCGCACCTTCGAAGTATGCATGGTAAGCTTGACCTTGCGATCGGTCAGGTTTTCCCAATCAATTTTAACCTTCAGCGAATCCTTTTTATCCGTGACCGACCCTCCCTTTTCACCGGCAGTCTCATCCGTTTTATCTCCCTTCTTTCCCTCCTTCTCTGGTTTTCCCTTCTTTTCCTCCTTCTCTTTCTCTTTCTTTGCCTGTTCTTCCTGATCTTTCACAAGGGCAAGTTCCTCCTTGGTAAGCATGAACCGGTCGTAAGCCTCTTTGTTGAAAAACATTTCATATACATCAGCCGTCGGAATATAACCGCCCTGGGCGTGATCGCCGTTCCGGTTGCAGCCCCAGATCATCGATTTTGCATCGGATGACCATTTCCCTCCAAAATCGTCGTACCCGCTCAGGGTGAGGTTGATGATCTGACCGGTACCATCCGATGAGACAAGACCCACTTCGGGACTAAGAATGCGGTCGGGAAAGGCGAAATTCACCAGGAACCATTTTCCGTCGGGTGACCATTGATAATATTGATCACCATCGGAATAGGAGTAGTTAACCTGGGCGGGCATAATCGTACGGGTCTTCCGGCTCTCCAGGTTGATGACCTTTAGCACCACCCTGTTCTCCAGATAGGCCACTTCCTTCCCGTCGGGCGCATACTCCGGCTGGAACTCCTCGGCTTCGGTGGCGATTACGGGTTCGGTTTTCAACACCGTACTGGCATAAAAATAGGGCTCCTCCTTCCGGATGATGGAGACGGTGTAAACATTCCAGCTGTTGTTCACTTCGGCAGCATAAAGCAGCGAACGGCCATCGGGACTGAAACTCACACTGCGCTCCTGGTAAGGCGTATTGGTGATCCGCTTGGTGAATCCGCCATCCACGCTGCTCACGAAGATTTCACCCCTGAAAACATAGGCATATTCTTTTCCGTTGGAAGATAAGCGTGCTTCGGTGAACCCTTCATTGACCGGAACAATGCGATCCTGCCCGGAACGGCCGTCGGCAAAGACCGATATCTGGATTTTTTTCGGCGTCCCACCCGGAACCATGGTGTAGATTTCGCCATTATAACCGAAGCAGAGTAAGTTGTTGTTGCTCCGGCTCAGGAACCTGACGGGATGCTTTTCAAACTGGGTTAAAGCCGTCGGCTTGGAGGGATCATCCAAAGAGCTTTTGAAAACATTGAATGACCCGTTCCGTTCGCTCAGGTAATAAAAATCACGATCGTTTGAATCAAACACCGGATCACGGTCCTCACCACTGAAACCGGTGAGTTTGGTGTGTTTTTGCGTGTTGAAGTCATACATCCAGATGTCGCGGGCAATGGCAGAGGTATGATGCTTACGCCACTCATCCTCGTAACCTTTAATGTCCTCGTAAAGGATTTTGTCGCCGGTTGAAGTGGGGGAGACATTCAGCGCCGGGCTCGGAAGCAATTGCGATATTTTACCTCCACGCACCGGCGCGGTGTAAAGTTCGCTCATCAGCGATATCGGAAATTGGGCATTGGTGACCACATCCTGCCGGTAGGCCGAAAAGATTACCTCCTTGTTGTCGGCAGTGAAATTCCAGGGTAGCTCCCGGTTCGAATTAAAAGTGAGCCGCTTTGCCTCGCCACCCCGGGCCGGCATTACGAATACATCGAAATTACCGGTACGGTCCGATGCGAAGGCAATTGCTTTCCCGTCGTGGCTCCAAACCGGCAGGTACTCGTACGAATCGGTCAGCGTCATGGGAATGGCCGCTCCCCCGGATGAGGAGACCGACCAGATATCGCCTTTATAACAAAAGAGAATGGTCATTCCATCAGGCGAAATGGATGGATATCGCATCCAGAGGGGGTTTTCCTGGGCAATTGATTGCAGTGCCGCCACGAGCATCAGCGTAAGAGTAAGTAGTAAGTGTTTCATGTTTGGATCGTTTAGCTTAGTACATGACAATTTTTTAATAGTTTGATTGTCAATGAGTAATGTTAATAACTATGTTGATAAAATAAGCATATAATTGTATGTAAGGCCTTGATATTCATTATCTTAGATTATTGTACCACC
>Ga0209749_1000799_pt1 | contig 36247 bp, 38 predicted proteins | sample EPASupsiteSAE347_FD_187267 | JGI IMG/M metagenome (GOLD analysis project Ga0209749, IMG submission 187267) | Bioremediated contaminated groundwater from EPA Superfund site, New Mexico - Sample SAE3-47 (SPAdes) (version 2) | ecosystem: Environmental > Aquatic > Deep subsurface > Groundwater >...
GGTCTACCGGATTTAAGCCTCTCAAGGAGCACCATTCCATCCTCGATATTGATCGCTGTATGAAGGTCCTTGATGACCATCCCGAGTTGAATAAGGGTGATTACCACTTCTTTTTTCATGCCAACGAGCACAGTTTCAGCTCCAATTAGCTTTGCCATCTTTGCGGTCTCACCCAGAAGTCTGCCTAAAAAACTATCCACAACGCTCACAGCAGATACATCTATAATCAAGCCAGAGGATTCTGTTTCTTCTATCTTTTTGAGGATATCCTCCTGCAATTTCAAGGCTGCCCTGTCGTGCAGCTCAACCTGGATAGGTACTATGATATTTTCTCCCATTTTTAAGATAGTTACTTCAGACATGGTTTCTCCTATTTTAAGATCATCTCCTGCTCAGTCAGGTCAAGGGCGACTTTAAGTCCCTCAGCCAGTGAACTCCTTGTGGTTATTCCTGAAAGGTCAACCCCAAGCTGTACTATGGTCTGGGAAATCTTTGACCTTATCCCGGTTACGATGCAATCCGCTCCCATAAGTTTTGCTGCTGAAACAGTGCGGATAAGATGCTTTGCTACAAGTGAGTCCACTACAGGGATTCCAGAAACATCGAGTATAACGACCTTTGCCTGAGTATTTTCTATTTCCGTAAGGAGCGTCTCCATCACAAGCTCTGCTCTTGCACTATCAAATACACCGATCAAAGGAACTAACAGAATCCTGTTCCAGACCTTTACCACAGGTACTGATACTTCCATGAAAGCCTTTTGCTGCTCTTTCAACAATTCCATTGCCCTTTGCTCTTCTTTATACAGATGGGCGTTTTCGATGGCAAGCGATACCGAGGCCGCCAGTTTGCTGGCAAAATCGATCTGAGCTTCTGTGAAGGTAACAGGAGCTGAGTGATAGTTAAAACCGATAATGCCGATTACTTCTTTTCTTACAATCAGAGGGATGGTTAGAACCGACTTTACCCCGAATCTTTCAACTATATCACGGTTGATTCTCTCATCATGGTAGGCGTCGTTTATAGCTACTGGTTTTCTGGTTCTGGCTGCCAGCGCTATATGCGATACCTCCTGATCTGTGAACTTCATCCCGATTATCTCTTCAGGTAATCCGTAGAGGTACTTCACCACCCAGTAGTCGCCTTCACGTAAAAGTATGCCGCTGGCCTCCGTAGCTATTGCTTTGCCAGATTCAACAACGACACGCCGCATTATCTCATCAAAATCAAGCGTTGAATTGATGGCTGTATTGATCCTATTAAGTGCATCGCCAAGTTCCTTTGCGCTCCTCAGCTTCTCCTCTGCCCGCTTGCGCTCGTTGATTTCAGCCTGCAACGCTTCATTAATTCTTGCAAGTTCTTCGGTCCTTTCTTTTACCTTCTGCTCCAAACCTTCATATAATTCTCTCAACCTTTTTACCATGTCATTAAAAAATTGTGCAAGTTCACCGATCTCATCCCTGCTTTCTGGCTCTATGTAGACGGTGAAATCACCTTTAGCTACTTTGCTGGAAGCATTTGCAAGTCTTACAAGCGGGCCTGTAAATCTTCTGCCGAAGAGGTATGCCAGGGATGCTACTGCAGCAAAATAAAATACTCCCAGTGCAATGGATCTCTCTCTAAACCTGGTCACAGGTATCAATGCTTCAGAAGAATCTATCTTTACCACCAATCCCCAGTCTATAGTAGGGATATAGGTATAGGCTGCAAAAACCTCTTTTCCACGATAGTCAAGTGTCCGTATTGTGCCTTTTTCTCCTTTTGAAGCAAGGATTGCAGGTACTGCCAGGTCAGAATCCAAGGGAAACCGCATGCGCAGGGCAGCATCTGGATTATGGCGTAAAGGATTCAAAAAAATCACTTCATTTCCTCTTTTCTGAACCAGAAGAGATTCGCCGCTTTCCCCTAATCCGGTGTAATCGCCTGTAACCTCGTATATGAAACGGGGATAAGCCGTGATCGCAACTACACCTATGGGCTTACCTGTGTTTTTATTAGTCCCAGTATTTAAATATTGGGTCTTTAAAACAGGATATGATATTACAAATCCAGCTCTGCTGTCATAATAATTTAAATTGCCAAGATACAGTTCTTCTTTAGCCTTCTTAAAGAACTCCTCTTCGGCATAACTTTTATCTATTAGCCTGCTTTCAGTAGAGGCAACAACCGTACCGTTCAAGTCAAGAGCAGAAATTTCGAAAAACTCAGGAGTTTCATTTTTTATCCTTCTGAGGTTGAGATTAAGATAGCTGGTGTTCCTGTTTTCTATTTCCTGTATGAAGTTGGATGTAGCAATCTCCCTTACCTGCGCTATTCTGAAGCTTACAACAGTTGAAATATGGGTATTCTTTGCCTCAGCAACAGCACTCAAATAACTGAGTCCTTCTCTTTCCAGGGCATCTTTTTCTGCTAAATAACTGAGATAGCTTATTACAGCATAGGGCAGAATTGATATTATTATTAGAGATATTATTAATTTCTGGCTTATCCTCAAATTTTTCAAGATAGTAACTTCAAACATGGTTTACCTATTTTGAGACTATCTTCTGGTCGGTGAGGTCAAAAGCGACTTTAAGTCCCTCTGCCAGTGCAGTCTTTGTGGTTATTCCTGAAAGGTCAACCCCAAGCTGTACTATCGTCTGGGAAATCTTTGACCTTATCCCGGTTATGATGCAATCCGCTCCCATAAGTTTTGCTGCTGAAACAGTGCGGATAAGATGCTTTGCTACAAGTGAGTCCACTATGGGGATTCCGGAAACATCGAGTATCGCAACCTTTGCCTGGGTATGTTCTATTTCCGTAAGGAGTGTCTCCATCACAAGTTGAGCCCTTTCGCTGTCAAACACTCCGATCAAAGGAACCAGCAGGATCCTATTCCAGACCTTTACTACAGGTACTGATACCTCCATGAAAGCCTTCTGTTGTTCTTTCAACAATTCCATTGCCTTTGTAAGCTCTGCTGTCCGTTCCTGGACCCGTACTTCCAGTTCCTGGTGTGCCCTGCGTAATTGTTCTTCCGCGCGCTTGAGTTCGGTGATATCCCTGGCAGCGGCAAATACACCCTGCACTTCCCCTGCCTCGTTCTTATAAACCGTGGCATTGTAGAGTACGTACGTAACTTCACCTGAGGTGTGGCGGATGGCAAGCGGATAATCCTTAACAAACCCTTTTGTGAATACCTCCCTGTATCCCTCTCTGGCTTTTTCAGGCTCGGTGAAATATTCCGAGAAATCGCTCCCTATGAGCTGCTCACGGGGAACCCCGGTCACGAGTTCTGTGGCTTTGTTCACATCCGTGATCTTTCCATCCGGGCTAATGGTAGCGAGCGGGTCGATACTTGCCTCTATCAGGCTGCGTGCGTATAACGAAGTCGCACGCAACTGCTCTTCCGCGCGCTTGAGTTCGGTGATATCCCTGGCTACTGCAAATACACCCTCCACTCCCCCGGCTTCGTTCTTATAAATCGAAGCGTTATAAAGTACTTCAGTTACTTTACCTGAGGTATGGCGGATGGCAAGCGGATAATCCCTGACAAATCCTTTTGTGAATACCTCCTGGTATCCCTCTCTTGCTTTTTCAGGCTCGGTGAAATATTCCGAGAAATCGCTCCCTATGAGCTGTTCACGGGGAACCCCTGTTACGAGTTCTGTGGCTTTGTTCACATCCGTGATCTTTCCATCCGGACTGATGGTCACAAGGGGATCAAGGCTAGCTTCGATAAGACTTCGCGCATATAACGAGGTTGCACGCAACTGCTCTTCAGCACGTTTACGCTCGGTGATATCCCTGGCAGCAGCAAATACACCCTGCACTTCTCCGGCTTCGTTCTTATAGACAGTGGCATTGTAAAGCACTTCTGTCACTTTACCTGAGGTGTGGCGGATGGCAAGCGGATAGTCCCTCACAAACCCTTTCGAGAAAACCTGCTGGTATCCCTCTCTGGCTTTTTCAGGTTCGGTGAAATATTCCGAAAAATCACTCCCTATGAGCAGCTCACGGGAAACGCCTGTTACGAGTTCAGTGGCTTCATTCACATCTGTTATTTTTCCGTCAGGACCTATGGTCACAAGAGGATCAAGGCTTGCCTCGATCAGGCTGCGGGCATACATCGAAGCCGTACGTAACTTCTCCTCCATCTGCTTTCGTTCAGTTATATCACGGGCGATCGTCGAGAAGCCTACGATCCTGCCCCCGGCATCCTTGATGGGAGATATTGTTATGGATACATCTATTTGCCGGCCATCTTTTCTCACGCGTGCGGACTCATAATGTTTGACCATTTCCCCCTTCTTGATCCTGTCCATAATTTTTGGCACTTCGTCAACAATGTGAGGTGGGACAAGGATGGAGATATGTTTACCTGTGACCTCCCCAGCGGAATAGCCATATATCTTTTCAGCACCCCGGTTCCAGCTCACAATGATGCCGTCCAGTGTCTTGCCGATGATGGCGTCATCTGAATATTCCACGATGGATGCAAGCCGGGAACGCATCTCTTCCTCACGCTTCTCAGAGATATCACGGTCTTCATCTGTCTTTGCTGTTTTGAGTTCTTTCTTTGTGTCTGACCTCATATTATCCTCCTTTTCTTAATGGTAGTGACCATGAAATAAAGGAGAGGCAGCGCCCCAAAGACTATAATGAGGGTATCAGGGATAATCCTGAAACTGCCGAGTAACTGGAACGCAGGCGAGTTGAAGAACTCTGGCGACCTTGCATACCAGACGCCGCCGGCTGCCGAGGTGGTGTAGCCGAGCTGCACCGGCCCGGCAAGGAAGAGGGTTCCGAAGGACATTATAAGGAAGCCTGCGTTCAGGGCTGTGTGGCCGTGGTTCGCCAGGAATATAAAAGATACGGCAAAAGCCAGGAAGAGTACTTTTTTATAAATGCCTGACTCCATATTTTTGCCTCCACTACTACTCTTGATTTCTCTCGCATATTTAAAAATCTTTTCCTTATAAAATATATCTGAATTTTAACTTTTAATTATAGCCTATAGTGGTTAGATTTTTAAGTTTTTAGATGATTGAAACATTTAGATATGGCAGGCATGAAAAAAGATCATACATTCAAGGACATTTTAAGGCATATTATTGGTGAACCGCACCCTCGGAGTAGAAATGGAAGCAAGGTAGAAGATATAATGACCTCGCCGGCAATTACAACAGGGCCTGATACGGATATAAGGGAAGTGGCAAGAACATGAGATGGTACTTATCAAAAATGAGGGGAGGCGCAAAGAGACCCCCACGAGCTGGATTTAATGAAGTATTATGGTCGTGGGCAGGTAGCTTCTCGGGGATAGCCGCTGTGGCTTTTCTCAACTTCAATTTCCTTGAACCCGGCGACTTGACGCTGATTATAGGTTCCTTCGGGGCATCTGCCGTACTTATATATGCGGCTATCAAGAGTCCGCTGGCACAGCCGCGTAACCTCATAGGGGGACATGTTCTATCGGCTGTTGTAGGCGTAACAGCCTACCAGTTGATGGGCATGACCTGGCTGGCAAGCGCCCTTTCGGTCTCACTTGCTATAGCAGTGATGCTCTTCACGGGTACGCTGCACCCGCCCGGAGGAGCTACTGCACTGATAGCCGTGATAGGCAGCGAAAAAATACACGACCTTGGCTATCTCTACGTGCTGATGCCCACGCTTGCAGGGGCGCTGCTCATGCTGGTGATAGCGCTGCTGATAAATAACCTGGCAGATGGAAGAAAGTACCCGGAGTACTGGTATTGATGGCATCCAAATCCTATAAAATATGCTGGCGCCGTGGTTCCATCTTCTTTGCTATGGGGCATAGGTAAATAATCTTTCTTCTCTATATAGTATAAGTTAAATACCTGATTTTTAGGTCTTATTATAGTGGATAAATTTATAAGTTGTAGCTACATAATCCGTTACCAGCGATGATAATCATGAATGATAACCACCTAAAAATGATTATCATTCACAATATACGAATCAATTAGAGTAACCATTACACCGTTAGCGATATGATAGGAGAGGAATGCATGAAGAAAATTACACGAAGAGATTTCTTAAAAATATCCGCGGCTGCTGTTGCGGGTCTCGGTATGAGCGAGCCTGTGCTTGCAGCTTTAAAATTTATCCCTGAGATCGATAATCCCCTTGACTTTTACCCGGACAGGGATTGGGAGAAGATATACCGCAATCAGTTCAAATACGACCATACGGTTCATTTTCTATGTGCTCCGAACGATACGCACAACTGCCTCTTGAGGGGATATGTAAAGAACAACATCATTACAAGGATAGGTCCGAGTTATGGTTATGGGAAAGCCGAAGATGTTTACGGGAATAAAGCGTCGCATCGATGGGATCCGCGTTTATGCCAGAAAGGGCTTGTGATGGTTCGAAAGATATATGGACCAAGAAGAGTAAAGTATCCGATGGTCAGGGAAGGGTTCAAAAACTGGGCTGGTGCAGGCTTTCCCAGAGATGAGATGGGGAGGATGCCAGAGAAATATCGTAACCGCGGAAAAGAATCCTTCGTGAGGGTTACATTTGAAGAGGCAAGTGAAATTGTTGCAAAAGCTATGGAGAATATAGCAACCACATACTCTGGAAAGGCGGGGGAGGAACTCCTTAAAAAACAGGGTTACGACGAAGCGATGATTGAAACAATGCACGGCGCAGGCGTTCAAACAGTAAAGTTCCGAGGCGGGATGCCTCTCCTTGGCGCCACAAGAGTAATGGGCATGTATCGTTTTGCAAATTCGCTTGCACTCCTTGATGATAAGATCCGAAAAGTAGGGAGGGATAAAGCCGTGGGCGGTCGCGGTATGGACAACTATTCATGGCACACTGATTTACCTCCAGGGCATCCCATGGTATGCGGACATCAGACCATAGATTTTGATCTTGCAACAGTGGAAAATGCCGAAATGGTGGTGTGCTGGGGCATGAACTGGATTTCAACGAAAATGCCAGATGGACACTGGCTCACCGAGGCACGGGTCAAAGGAACAAAGGTTGTGACCGTGGCATGCGAATACCAGTCCACATCCAACAAGGCAGAGCATGTGATAGTTATCAGGCCGGGAAGCGATCCCGCATTTGCACTGGGGCTTGCGCAAGTCATTATCAGCGAGAACCTCTATGATGCTGAATTCGTCCGGGGGCACACAGACCTGCCTCTTCTGGTGCGAATGGACACCCTTAAACTCCTGAAGCCACAGGATATAATTGCGGATTATAAACCCCGCGAACTGAAAAATACACAGATACTCAAAGAAGGAGAAAAAGCGCCTCCAAATATAGAGCAGGAGCGCCAGATAATAACGGAAAAGCTGCGCGATGAATGGGGAGATTTCGTTGCCTGGAACCTGGATACCAGACAGACAGAGATCATTACCAGAGATGATGCTGCCGCAGCTAAGAATTTTGCCCTTGAAGGTGAATTCACAGTCGATACCACTGATGGTATGAAAGTTAAGGTCAGACCTGTGTTCGACCTGATCAAAGAACATGCCTCGTACTTCACCCCTGAAGTTGTGAGTGATATCTGCCACGTGGATAAAGATGCTGTGATCTGGCTTGCACGGGAAATAGCCAGACATAAAGCTAAAACATTGATTCCTATTGGAATGGGTCCGAACCATTTCTTTAATAACGACCTGAAGGACAGAACCACATTCCTTGTCTGTGCACTGACCAAAAATATAGGGTTCCACGGGGGAAATATAGGAAGCTATGCGGGTAACTACCGCGGCGCATATTTCAACGGGCTACCGTATTATATTTATGAGGACCCTTTTGACATCGAACTTGACCCCTCAAAGACCCCCCGCAGCAAAAGTTATTATAAGACAGAATCTGCCCATTATTATAACTATGGAGACCGCCCCTTAAGGGTAGGGAACAAGCTTTTCACCGGCAAGAGCCATATTCCAACTCCAACCAAGTTCTTCTGGTTCAATAACGGCAACTCTATCCTGGGCAACCTGAAATGGCATCACGATTTTGTGATGAATACACTTCCCAGAATAGAATGTGTTGTGGTGAATGAATGGTGGTGGACAGCAAGCTGCGAATATGCTGATGTTGTCTTTGCCGTTGACTCATGGGCCGAGTTCAAATTCCCTGACATGACCGCAGCAGTCACCAATCCCTTCTTCCAGATATATCCAAGAACTTCATTGAACCGGTTACATGATACCCGCGCCGACATAGAAACGCTGGCAGGCGTTGCGAAAGCGTTGGCCAGGGTGACAGGCGATAATCGCTTCATTGATTACTGGCAGTTCGTGCATGAGCAGAAGATCGAGGTCTATCTCCAGAGGATCATCGACAACTCATCAACCATAAAAGGCTATAATTTCATGGATCTGGAGGCGAATGCCAAGGAAGGCATCCCTGCGCTTCTCATGACCCGCACCTATCCCAAGATCATGGGATGGGAGCAGTCCAATGAGAACAAACCCCATTACACAAAGTCCGGGAGAATGGAATTTTATAGAGATGAGCCTGAATTCATGGAGCACGGCGAGAACATCCCCGTGCACAGGGAACCTGTAGACGGAACGTTCTATGAACCCAACGTGATCGTGTGCGGTGCAACAGATCTGATACGTCCAAAAGGTCCAGAAGAATATGGTTTATCAAGGGATGATCTTTCAGTGGAGGTCAGGCAGGTAAGGAACGTGATAATCCAGCCTGCAAGCCTCACAAAGACCACGCATCCCAGGCGCAATAGTACGGATAAATTTTCCCTGATATACATCACACCCAAGTACAGGCACGGAGCGCATACCACGCCAGTGGATGTTGACCTCATGGCAATGTGGTTTGGTCCTTTCGGAGATGCGCACCGCAGGGATAAAAGAATGCCCTGGGTGGGAGAAGGATATGTTGACCTGAATCCAGAGGATGCTAAAGAGCTTGGAATAAATGATGGAGATTATATCTATATCGATGCCGATCCTGAGGACAGGCCATTCCGCGGCTGGGAGAAAAAACCGCAAGATTACAAAGTACACCGCGCCATGATGCGGGCGCGCTATTACCTGGGAATTCCCCGTGGAATTGCGCGCTCATGGTTCAACATGTATGCTGCAACCTATGGTTCAGTGGAGGGTCATGAGAACAATCCTGATAAACTTGCAAGGAATCCAAGAACAAACTATCAGGCAATGTTCAGATACGGCTCGCACCAGTCTGCCACGCGTGCATGGTTGAAACCCACGTTAATGACGGAATCATTGGCGCGCAAGGAATATTTCGGGCAGGTGATCGGAAAAGGCTTTGCTGCTGATATCCATTGCACAACAGGCGCTCCCAAGGAGTCTTTTGTGAAAGCCACCAAAGCTGAAAATGGCGGCGTGGAGCATGCCCTGTGGCGACCTGCGGAGCTTGGCTTCCGCCCTGGCTATGAAAGCGAAAGCATGAAAAAATTCCTCAAAGGAGGGTTTTTATTATGAACAAAGTTTATAACTGGCAATTAAAACGAGAAATGGAATATAAATTTCAGGATATATCTCCAGACAAACAGGTAGCGTGGATATTTGATACAAACAAATGCATAGCATGCCAGACCTGCACCCTGGCGTGTAAGAGTACCTGGACTGCCGGCAAAGGTCAGGAGTATATGTTCTGGAACAATGTGGAGAGCAAGCCGTGGGGATTCTATCCTCTTGGCTGGGATGTTCAACTTTTAGAAAAACTTGGGCCCCAGACATGGCAGGGCGATAAATATACAGGCAAAACGATCTTTGAAGGTGCACCTTTTGGAGAAGAAATACTGGGATACAGTCCTGATGAGGAGGACTGGGCTCACCCCAACATAGGTGAGGATGAAGTGAACCAGCAGGTCAAAGAGAAGGAGTACATAACAATCCCACATCAGCCCTGGATGTTCTATTTGCAGAGAATATGCAATCACTGCAATCATCCTGCATGTCTGGCGGCATGTCCGAGAAAAGCAATATATAAAAGAAAAGAGGACGGCATTGTACTTATCGACCAGAGTAGATGCAGGGGATACCAGGAATGTGTTCGAGCATGTCCTTATAAAAAACCCATGTTCAGAACATATACAGGAAAATCAGAAAAATGCATTTCCTGTTTCCCTGCGGTTGAAGGGGACAAGCAGACGCAGTGTGTGCAGAACTGTATCGGAAAGATCAGACTTTTTGGCTATATAAATTCTAAAGAACCTGCAGAAGATAATCCAGTAGATTATCTTGTCCATATTAAAAAAGTTGCTCTTCCACTTTACCCGCAATTCGGAACAGGGCCAAATGTGTATTATATACCGCCAATACATGTGCCGGAGGAATTCAACAGACAGCTTTTCGGTCCCGGGGCTAAAAATGCTGTTGAGCAATATAAAAAGGCGTATGAAGATGAAAAGCTCATCGGTCTCTTAATGCTTTTTGGTTCTACCGATTATATAATACACAAATTCAGGGTTGAAGGTGATATAAACAGCGGCTACTGTATGGGCTATAACGAAAAAGGTGAGGAGATAATCAGGGTACCGATAAAAGAACCAGTAATAATCAGGGAGGAATACGATGGACAGAGAAGTGTGCGCAGATTCAGTGTTACCTGATAAGGAGCGGATGGTTATGTACAAAACATTCGCTGTGGCGTTTTCTTATCCGGATGATAAATTGTTCAGGCTTTTTTCTTTTAAAGACGAAGAAAAAAAGGAGCTGATTTCAGAGTATGACAGGCTTTTCCGGACAGATGACGTATGGCTTTATGGGACAGAGTATTGCGCAAAGAACGAATTCCAGAGAGCGCAGTATTTGTCTGATATTATGGGCTTTTATAAAGCATTCGGCTTGGAACCTGATAGAGAGAGACCGGATTCGCTGCATGCCGAACTTGAGTTCATGCATTACCTCCTATTCAAGCAGCATCGTGCACTTGAAAAAAATGATGCAAACAAAGCCTTGATCTGCCTTGATGCCCAGAAAAAATTCTTTATAGAGCATCTGTACCCTGCAGCAAAAAAGATAGCTGAAGCAATTATCTCAAAAGGAAAAAATAACTTTTATTTGGAAACCGGGAAGGAAATGCGGAAGTTCTTGGAATCTGAGGATAGGTTTTTCAGGAGGTGTACCTGAATGAAAAAAGTTATTTTAATATCTATTATTGTGCTCTCCGCTGTAGTAACGGCTTATTATGCATCAGTGCCTTCCAAAGGGACACAAACTTTTGTTGAAGAACCAGTGGTTTTAGAAGTCCCCCTGATCGACACTATCGATACTATCGACCTGACAAGAGGGATTTCTTATGATGTATGGGAGCCTATCCCTCCGAAAGAAGTAGAGATGATACAGCAGGTCATGGTATTGCCATGGGGAAAGAGTTTGATATCGCCCCTTACGGTTAAGTCATTCCACGATGGAGAAAATATCTACTTTTATGTAAGCTGGAAGGACGATACTGAGAATAGAAATACAGGTATGGGTGAATTTCCTGACTCTGTAGCTATTATGTCTCCTCTGGGAGATGATGTGCAACCATCAATGATTATGATGGGAAAGTCCAGTATCTGGCAGTGGAAAGGAGATCTGGATAAGGAACTCTGGTTAAATGAGACACAAAAGACCGGGGCATATTCTGATTTTTACTATCCATTCGAGGAAAATGAAACCTTCGTCGTCTCCAGGTCGCATCCAAAGATGGCAGTGCATGACCTTAATTCAATAAGAGTTGGCACGCTTACGCACAAACCATACCATAATGTAGAGGGGAGAGGGTTCTGGGATAAAGGAACCTGGCGTGTTGTGTTTAAGAGCCCTTTGGAACCCCAAGACCCTGAGCTTGATGCTGCATTCAATCCTGGAGAAAAGAAATCCATTGCCTTTGCTGTCTGGAATGGTGCTAACGGCGATCGAGGCAGCAGAAAATCCATTTCAAATGGCTTTGTGACTCTTGATATAAAGGAGAGAGCAACATGAGAACGATTAACAAGTTTTTCATGGGAGCTCTTATCTTTGCCCTCTTGGCAGGTCCATTGTTCGTACTCGCACAATCGGAAGAGCCAAAAGAGAAGGTGATCACCATCGAAGCGAAGAAGTTCTCCTACGCTCCAGAGACGGTGGAGGTGAATAAGGGCGACAGGGTGACTATCAGATTCATAAGTACAGATGTGCACCACGGACTGTATATCGATGGCTACGAGCTTGAGACAAATGCAAGGCCTGGTCAGGATGGAAGTATAACCTTCACGGCGGATGAAACCGGTAAATTCGTGATGCGCTGCTCGGTCACATGCGGGCCTTTCCACCCATACATGATTGGCTATCTCAAGGTTAAGCCTGACTATCGCCTCTTTGGATCAATATGGCTTGCGCTGGGGATATTCATTGGTTCGATTTTACTTGTATCAAGGAGGCAGAAGCCATGACAGAAAAGATACTTGGCCTGATCCCAGTTGACTGGAGATTCGAGCTTACTTCGCTCCCCTATATCCGGAAGATAATCAAGAGCAGGTGGATGCCTTTCTTGCCCATCGTGCTGAATCTCTCCGTATTCACGGTAATACTGATGGCAGGTTACGTGGGAGGGGTTTCGACAGGAAACTACAACTTCGGGATAATGTTCGTATGGATAGTCTGGTGGCTTTTACTGATGATGGTCATGGTGCCGTTTTTCTCAAGGATATGGTGCATGGTATGCCCGCTTCCTGCTTTCGGTGAATGGCTCCAGAGACTCGGCTTTACAGGCGTGAGGAATAAACTCTTTGGGCTTAACAGGAAATGGCCGAAATCATTGAAGAACATGTGGCTTGTGAACTTCCTGTTCTTGGGCACAACCTACACCACAGGTTTCTTAACTACACGTCCAATAGCTACGTTCATACTGTTGATGTCGATAATCATTGGCTCCATTGCTCTAATGATTGTATTTGAGAAGAGAAACTTCTGCAAGTACATTGGATGTCCTGTGGGGGGTTTCCTGGGGCTTTATTCGAACATGGCAGTAACAGAGATACGCGCCAGGGATCCGCAGATTTGCAAGGACCACAAGCATAAGGACTGCGTGATCGGGAATGAAAAGGGTCATTCCTGTCCATGGATGATACTCCCGTTTGACATCGGGAGAAATACTTATTGCGGCATGTGCCTTGAATGTTTCAAGACCTGTCCCTATGATAACATGGCGATTAACCTTAGACCGCCTGCCACAGATTTACTTGTAGATAAGAATCGCGGACTGGATGAGGCGTGGAAGGCCTTTATCATGCTGGGCATCGCCATATTCTTTTTCCTGATCATGCAGGGCAACAACGGATTGCTGAAAGACTGGGCAAATGCAAAGACAACTGAGGGCTATCTCACTTTCGTTGGACTGCACTCAATTTTCAATCTCCTGCTGATTCCTGGAGTGTTCCTTGTCTTTGTCTATGCTTCCCGCGCTCTTGGCAGTAAGGAGATTCAGCTTAAAAAATTATTCACCAATTTCTCCTACACGCTGGTGCCCTTGGGACTGATAGCGTGGATAGCCTTCAGCTTTGGCTTACTCTTCCCTAACAGCAGCTATGTGCTGCATGTGCTCTCAGATCCGTTTGCCTGGGGCTGGGATCTCTTCGGGACAGCAAAGTTTCCCTGGACGCCTTTCTTGACAGGGGTGATGCCATACTTCCAGATAGGGACGCTGCTGTTCGGGCTTGTCTTATCGCTTGACATAGGCTTCAAGATATCAAAACAGACCTTCCAGAATAGAGATCAGGCTGTCAGGGGCTTCATTCCCATTGCGGCTTTCCTGACCGTAACTACCATATTCCTGATATGGCTTTTCACAGGATAAGGGAGGTGAAAAAAATGCAAAGAAAAATCATGGAGATCGTGGCAGGGTTTCTTGTCATTCTTGCAACAGTTGGCGTAATTGGCGGATCGCTGCTCTATGAGGACAGGCTGAACAGGGAAGTTAAGACCATCGAACTTCTGGCGGAAGCACCTGAAAGGGGTAACTGGAACCCCCCTGTGATAAATCTAACAAAGGGAGAACCTGTCAGGATAAAGATAAGAAACATAGACACTGTGAGCCACGGCTTTACAATTCCTGAGCTTGGCATAGGTCTTGCAGGTGCAGCAGAGATCAAGCCAGGTCAGGTAGCAACTATCGATTTTGTACCGCAGAGAACAGGTACTTTCAAATATATGTGCACTGCATGGTGCAGCGCCCAGCATATGCAGATGACCGGGAAGATAATAATATCGGAAAACTAGTCAATATAAAAAGAGGTGTGGTATGATGGTAAAACTAATATTCGGAACAATGATTGGTTTGATTTTTCTATGGATAACTCCCATAGTGCAGGCAGATGAGGAATTTCAGATCAGCTACTCCTGTATGGACTGCCATCCTGACAGGTACGGGGAGTGGTCGCGTTCGACACACGCACTGGCTGTGAGCGATCCCGTCTTTGAGGCAGCGTACATGAGAGCGCTCAAATCCGACCCGAAATACGGGGAATACTGCCTTGGCTGTCATTCTCCAATTACAAAAGCAACAAAGGATTTCAACCTCACAAAGTCGATTTCCATCGAAGGGGTTAGCTGCAGTTTCTGTCACTCGGTCACAGGTGTTGAAAAGAACAATTATGTTTTCAACGCGAGCAGCCCGATGCAGGGTCCATATTCAGACTCAAATACAGATGCACATAATTCTGAATATTCTCCTCTACTCACGAAGTCTGAGTTCTGTGCCGGATGCCATGAGTTCTCAATTAACGGCGTACCGGTTTATGAAACATACTCTGAGTGGAAAGAAGGTCCCTATGCTGCTGAGGGAAAGCAATGCCAGGACTGCCACATGGAGGCTAAACGCGGCGAAGCAGCAAAGAACGGTCCGATCAGGGAAAAGGTTTACCAGCATTTCTGGTACGGGGGACATTCAGGTTTGTTCCTGGAAAAGGCATTTGATCTGAAAGAGGACTCCCTGCAGGAGACTGGAAACATGGTCAAAGTGACGCTCAACATCACCAACAGGAATGTGGGTCATAAGATTCCAAGCGGTTTCCCTGCACGGAAAGTTGTTCTGGAATTTACAGCAAGCGACGAGAAAGGGCAGGAGATATATCGTGATCAGAGAGTTTACGCCAAGACCCTCGTTGACCAGTACGGTGATGAGGTGTCCGACTTCTGGAAGGCAGCCTCCATAGCAAAGGATAACAGAATCAAACCGCGAGAGAGCAGAGTCGAGGTATTTGAATTCAAGATGCCAGATGGCTCGGGAAAAGTGGAGACAAAAGCGATATTAAGGTATCAGCTTGAAGCTGAGATCGTCACGCGGTCACTGGAATCCATGAACGTGGAAATCGCAAAAACAAGCAAGACAGTGCAGTTCGGCAAAACAGCGATCGAAGTGACGGCATCAAAGAAAACGCCGGGGATAGGATGGATCGGAGTTATGATAGCCATGGTGGCTGTGTACATAATACACAGAAAGAAATGTTGAAAAGCTTTATTTTAATTATCATAATGCTTGTTCTACTAACAGCGGGGGCAGGCGCACAGCAGAACACTAGAATCACTGGTATCGGTGATTCTGGGTCTGATGTTGATGTGAAATTGGAATGCTTGAGCTGTCACAGCACTACGACGCCTTATCTGGTTGACCAGTGGAGGGGAAGTAAGCATGCGCTGGATAATGTGAAGTGCAACGTCTGCCATGGGGCAAAAATCTCGGAGGATTTTATTGCTAAGCCATTAAAGGAGAGGTGCAGGGCGTGCCATCCAGACCAGGTAATGACGCTCTCTGAAAGCAAAATGAGCCGGGTTGCATGCGGGGATTGCCACTCAGTACACCAGTTCTCATCAAAAACTGCCCGTGAAACCATGACATGCACCGGTTGCCATACAATCCAATGGGAATTCTATAACGGTAGCGCAATGGAGAAAAAGGGTGTCCGATGTTCGGACTGCCATTTCCATAAAGATTATTCTGGTATATCCAACCACAGTCTTAAAGTAGAAACAGAAACTTGCGCAGGATGCCATAATAACACAATGATGGAACAGGTGGGTATAATAAAAAGCGAGGTAGCCGGACTTTTGCTGGAAGCTAAAAAGGATGCCAGTAAGAAGGCTGTGATCAGCCTTATTGAAAATGACTCTTCGATGGGATTTCATAATCCCAAAAAAGCAAGGGAGATGCTCAGAGTCCCTTCAAAAATATCAGGTAAAGGAGCCTTAAGGTTCTTCGCCGGATTTAGCATCATTTTCCTGGCAATACTGCTGCTGTCGTTGATCAAAAAACAGAGGGATAAAAGATGAAATTGAGCAGAAGAGATTTCATAAAAGCATGCGCAGCATCTGCTGCACTCTCCCTGGCAACGGGCACTGCAAAAGCAGATATGAACCTGATAGCTCCTGATCCTGAAATCGATAGGTGGGTTAAGACTGTGTGCTGTTATTGTGCAAACGGAGATCCATTGCTTGCCGGCATAAAAAATGGAAGAGTCGTAGCTGTAAAGGGCGATCCTTCATCCCCTGTGAATTTTGGCAGGATATGTATAAAAGGAATGACCCTTCCCAAGGTGCTATACGCAAAGGATAGAGCACTCAAACCAATGATCAGGGAGGATGCTTCAAAAAAAGGCACCGTGGAAGGCTTTGAAGAAGCAACATGGGATGAGGCTCTCAGTGTCATTGTATCAAGATTCAAAGAGATAATAAAAACTCATGGATCCGACGCGCTGGCATTCTACGTGACAGGACAGTTCTATACTGAGACCCATATAGTCCTGAACAAACTGGTCAAAGGCCTGATAGGTACTAACAATTATGATGCAAATGCCAGGTTATGCATGGCAAGCGCAGTTGGTGGCTATGAAAAGACACTTGGAAGCGACGCGCCGCCAGGAGCTTTTGCAGATATGGAAGAAACTGAACTTTTCTTTATTATTGGAAGTAACATGGCAGAGATGCATCCATCCACTTTCTATCGTGTGGTCAATCAGAAGATGAACAAAGGTGCAAAGGCCATTGTTGTTGATCCCAGAAAGACCCCAACAGCTGTTGTTGCTGACCTCCATCTCAGAGCCAAGCGTCTTGGCACAGATGTCGCATTGATGAATGCAATGGCACATGTTATGATTTCAGAGAATCTTATAAAACAGGAATTTATTGATAAACACGTAACAGGGTTTGACCAGTACAAAAAATTCATTCTTGGAGAAAGCGGGCTTGACCAGAAATACATGGACGACCCTGCCGGCGCTTTGAAAAACGAACACTTCGCTCCTTTTAATTATAGCCCTGAAAACGTCGAAACGATAACAGGTATTCCGGCAGAGCATATCAGAAAAGCGGCAAGGATATTCGCCAGAGCTGGTACCGTTATGTCTTTCTGGATACAGGGACTTAACCAGAGTACCCATGGCGTCTGGAATAACGCTGCAATAAACAACCTCCATCTGATCACAGGCAACATAGGAAGACCGGGAGCATGTGCATTTTCCCACACAGGACAGGCAAACGCGATGGGTGAGAGAGAGACAGGGTCGCTGGCAGCGTTCCTGCCTGCCCACAGGCTTGTTACAGATAAGAAAGACCGGGAAGAGATAGAGAAATTCTGGGGTGTTCCTGGAGGCAGTATCAGCTCAAAGCCAGGGTATACTGCTCTGGATATACAGTACGCTGCCTTGAAAGGGTACCTGAAGGCATTGACTATTTGGGGAACCAATCCCGGCACCTCGATGGCAGATATCAATGCTTGGAGGGATGCCATGAAAAGAATGTTCGTGGTGAGTATCGATTGCTTCCATACCACTGAATCCAGTCTTTATGCGGACGTGATTTTGCCAGCAGCCATGCAATGGGCTGAGCAGACCGGATGTTTTACTAACTCAGAAAGGCGAGTTCAGATATCTGAGAAAGCTGTTGATCCGCCTGGTGAAGCAAAGGCAGATTGGGAAATAGTTCTTCTTTTAGCCCAGAAGCTTGGTTATGGCGAGTATTTCAAAAAATACAGGACAACGGAGGATATCTGGAATGATTGGAGACCAATGTCGACAGGAATGTATTGCGATATGACAGGAATATCTTATAAACGCTTAAGAGAACTGCCTGGTATCCAGTGGCCGTGTTTTGATGAAAACCATTCAGGAACCGTGAGAAGGTACACTGATTTCAAGTTCACAACAGACAGGCTTGATGAACCTCACACACCCGGATTCAAGGCAAGTCTTGTCCTTACCCCTCACAGGGAACCAGCGGAGGTGCCTGATCAGGATTATCCGTTTTATATGACGACAGGAAGGTGCTATGAACATTACCACACACGCACAAAGACAGGTAAGGTCTCAGATATACATTATTCTGTGCCAAGAGCATGGGTAGAAATATGCACAGAGGATGCCCGGAGGCTTGGTATAGGTAATGACAGATGGGTCGTTATAGAATCCAGAAGAGGAAGATTCACCGCAAGGTCCTGGATAACTGATCGTGTGCTTCCTGGTACCATTTTTGTTCCATTTCATTTTGGAAAAGTATCCGACCTTGACGGAGGCACGGAAGGCAGAAAAGAGCCAGAGTCAACTGCCAACCTTGCAACCAATCCGAGGTACGACAACTTCTCAAGGCAACCCGAATTCAAATGCAGCGCAGTTAGGATTAAATTAGCTTGATATGCTGGAACATATATTCAAAGTACCATCTGAAAAGAATCTTATCCGGCCTCCCGGTGCGCCAGATGAGATAGAATTCCTTCTGACATGTCAGCGGTGCGGGAAATGTGCACAAGCATGTGAACACGGTTCGATAAAAATCGCTGGCGGAGACACCGGGGCGGCAGTCGGGACTCCCTTTCTAGAACTTCGAAAATCGTACTGCCGAATGTGTATGAGATGCGTAGCTGCCTGCGAACATGGTATCCTGAAAAAAGTGGATGGCAGGTTAAAAATAGGAGTTGCAAAGATAGATAAACGATTCTGCCCTGCCTGGAATGGCGTAGTATGCATGACCTGCCATTCATACTGTCCGGAAGGCGCTGTAGAACTGGATAGTGAATTAAGACCGCAAGTCAATGAAAAATGCACAGGTTGCGGACTCTGTGAATCAATGTGTGTGAAATATCCATCAATCAAAGTCGTGAGGAGTGATTCGATATGGTTATAGCAGGTATTGTAATATATACTCATCAGGATTGCGGCGACCTTGAGCTTCCATGCCTGTGTGAGATGTACAGAGTAGTATCCGATAAACTTACTGGAGTAGTAGAGGGAAAATCTATTGGAGAGGTTGAAAAAATTGTTGATACCGTCAGGAAAACCCCAGGTGTACTGAACGTCTCTTATGCTTACATGAACTTTGAAGATTTAGATAATCAGATTATACCAGAATGCAAGGGTTGAGGCACTTTATTATGAATTCCATACTGTCTCTGCTGTTCTGGATAATGCCGGGTTGCCAGCAGCCTGTACTGCTTTCAGTTGGGCCTGACGGGCAAGATCGATTGAAACAGCCAGAATGCGCAGGGCTTCTTCAGGGTTATGGAAGCCCATACTGTTTTCCGAGGCAACAAAATCCCAACGGAGTTGTGCTTCGCGGTGCAGTCGGCGGGCTTCTTCCAGAGCTGTAGTATTCATATTGGGTTGCACAGATGCGGCTTTAATCGCCTTGATTGCCTCAATGAGCGCATCTTCGGTGGTGTTCATGGTCTCCTGCACCTGACTCTGGATCACAGCAACCCGTCCAGTTACATACTCTACATCCCGATGGCAGGCACCGCAGGCTACATTAGCATTCAACAATGGGCTTCTGACATCATGAGTGGAGAACTTGGCAGCGCCTTCACGGATGTAAGGCATGTGGCAATCAGCGCAAGCCACCCCTGCCTTGTAATGGGTACTATTTGCAGTGTACATTTCATATTCGGGATGCTGCATCTTGATCATTGGCGCATCAGTGATATTATGCAGCCAGTCTTTGAATCCTATGTCATCATAATATGTGGCCATATTTTCAATCTTCGTGCCGTTCTTCCAGGGAAAGGTCAGATACTTGCCTTCACCTGCAAAGTAATATTCCACATGGCAGTTGGCGCAGACAACAGTGCGCATTTCCTGGCGGGTAAAGGTACGCCAGTCTTTGCCCTGAGCTTTCATAGCTTCGTCCAGGGCAGGATTGGTAACAATCAGGCGCATCGTATTAGCCTCGTGACAGTTGGCGCAGCCAATCGGATTATTGATATGCTTACCAAGTTCGCTAAAGGAAATATTATCAAACTTCGCCATTCCCATCTCTCCCCACAGGCGGGGATTATCGGCACTCTTGCATGAGAAGCATGTGCCAGGTGTTTTATCGTTGACACGTTTGGTGTTACGCACATCGCTCAGGCTATTAAGATGCCCGCGTTCTTCATTGTAATCCTTGCTAAAACTGTAGCCTGCAAATAAAGTGACAAGACGCGGGTCAGCCTCTATTTTTGAATAGGGTAAAGACCCACCATACATAGTGCGTACCTGATTGGTTTTAGTGAGCAAGAAAGTTGAGTATTCATTTGGGAAGTTCAGTCCCCATTGGGCTGAATCAGGCTCCATCGCGTTCACAACGACCATGGGATTAATACCACGGGTTGAAACTGGCTGATTTTTGATAAATATTAATGACATGACTGATGCCGCTGCTATAGCCACTGTGACAGCTACCAAAATGAAGATAGAAATTGAGCGTCTCATTACCCCTCCTGATATGGTAAAAGTGAGATACCAAGTTCTCCATGCGCCACAGTTCGATGACAATCGAAGCAGTAACGCCCGGAATCCATCTTGCCATCCGCGATATTCTCCACGGTTTGCGAATGGCAGCGGCGGCAATTCTCCTGAATGATCTCCTGCGAAGATTCCCTGGCACGAATTGTGTCAGGAATGTTACCGGAGATAAAGGCTGTGATATCACGAAAACCAGATTCGACTTTCACTATATGTTTGGGAACAAGATCATGTGGGAGATGACAATCGGCGCAGACAGCATGGTTTTTGTGGTCGCCGTGATACCAGCCTTCGTAAACCGCATCCATCACATGGCAGTTGTTACAGGTAGTGGGGTTATTCCCAAGGTATTCAGTAAAATAGCTGACATGTATACCTGAATCGTTGATATATGTGCCTGAATCATTAACATACATACCCGATGCTATTGTGACCAGGGCGACGACTCCAACAATGGTTGTTCGGGCTTTTCCTCTCAGAAGCATCCTCGTAAGGTTAGCTCCGTGGTCACCTGCTCTACCTTTCCCGTATATTAATATCAGTCTCATTTACTCCTCCTGACGATAAACGACAGCCTACTGGCGACTTAACATTATATAAATCTAACTCATATGAATTATAGGCAAAAACAGTATTTTCGATATATTATATAAGATATTAAGAATTATGTCTATAATCTATAAGTCAGCACTTCTGCAGATAAATGAGTTCCCATGAAAGCATCTGGCGAATTCAAGAAGGCGCAGATCGAAACTGCAAGCTTCAGTGCTCTTCTTTCTCTAACCTTTCAAGGAGCTACCTGATATAGGTCATTATCATTTCGGGAACCCCACCTTGTTGAAAGTTTATCCGAAAAGTCATTGAATTCATCGCTCATCTATAAGAAACCGTTGCTTCTACCGCCGATGTTGTTTTCAGAATCGATATGCTGATCGAATATTTCATCTTGATTACTATACCCCGCAGCTCTGCTGCGGTTGGGACAAACCATAGTACGAACTTTTTTTAAACCTGGGTACCTATTAACATAGATGGTAGAATTAAACCATGCAAGTCATTGTGTTTATTAAAATTCGATATCATATGGTCTTTTGTATAAAATATAGAAAAAAATTATTATTCGATAATGATAGAATAGAATTTTTCAAAGAATTATGCTTTGAGATTGGAAAAAGATATTGGTTTGAGTTTGATGCAATAGGAACGGATGGAGATCATGTACATGTTTTTGTTGGTGCAGCACCAAGGTATGCACCTTCAAACGTTATGCAAATTATTAAAAGTATCACAGCCAAGAACATTTTTAAAAAATACCCGGAAATTAAGAAGCAACTATGGGGAGGGCATTTTTGGAGTGAAGGTGGATATATAGGAACGGTTGGAGATGGGGTAACGGCTGACATTATAAAAAGTTATGTTGAGAAGCAAGGTACTAAAGAAGAAAAGGAAGGTTATAGCCAAATGAAACTTTTGGATTTTAAATGAAAACAAAACTACAAAGCGACGGCACAATCATGCCCCGCAGCTCTGCTGTGGTTGGGTGTGCCGTCGCAGCGTTTGACCCAGGATTTTATTGAGAGCAACGGTATGCCACATAAGAGCGAATATTATATATCAACTATGAAAAAATGAACTAAATGCTTAAATATCGAGTATGCCAATATCTAAAATGAAGTATATAGCACCTTGGATTGTTTGGGATGAGAAGGTCAAAATCGTTGTAGAGATATTATAAAGAATTGAAGTTAAATGTATGGAGATACTTGAAACAGATGGAATTGAAACTAAAAGAACCAGTTGATAATCTCTACGATTACACGTATAATTTCACATGGCAGAGTAATAAAATCCGTCCCACCGGCATTATACCTTCTCAAGAAGACACGAGTTTTTACGTACAAAGAGCTGGTGAATGAATTAAGAAAAGGCAAAGATGTGCGTATTACTGGCAGCGTCGGGAAAAGGCTGGCTTACAGCATGGGCGCTGACCTCGTGCATTTCGGGGGAAGTGGAACGCCTGAAAAAGCAGGAAAGATATACATCGATGGAAATGTTTCTTCTGAGTCACAATAAAGGGAAATGCCTACAACGGCACAGGGCTGCTGATGCAGAAAGGCACGGTTCATGTCTTGGGAGATGCAGGCATGAACACAGGTGCGCATCTTGATGGTGGTGTGGTTATTGTAGAAGGCATGACAGATGAATTCGCTGGCGCATACATGAAAAAGGGCACGCTGATTTTAAACGATCCAAAAGGGTTCGTGGGCGCAAATCTGAAAGACGGGGTAATTAATGAAACATCTTGGTTTGGGCCATGTTGAGGCAATGAGCTATCGAAAATATGGGATAAAAAAGGAGAGACTTGTGCGAATGCGGGATGGGTCGGTGGTCGTAATGGAAAAAGAAAAATGAGAAATAGTTTTAAAGACGAATGATAGTTAATATGAATGTGAGGAATCTATGGCAGAGAAAATAACCAAGGATAACAAATTAAACGATGTAATAACAAAATATCCAGCCACAAGGGATGTATTTATCAAACATGGAATGCCAAAATATGTTGGGCGGTTGCCTTCCGAGAATCTGGAATTTTTCTGCAGGATGCACAGGGTAGATATCAATAAACTGCTTGATGAACTGAATAAGGCAGCAGGGCTGGTATAAACAAAAAGACTGAACCGAGGGATAAACGGAAATACCGCTGAAGTTCGCCTGGGCAAGCCTGATTTATCTACTAATAGGCAGCACAATGGGGATGGTAATGGTTTTGAACCAATCACCGCTTACACCCTCTCACGCCCATGTGCTGTTGATAGGCTTTGTTTCCATGATGATATTTGGGGTTGGATATCACCTTCTGCCAGTATTTGCCGGTACTGATCTGTACAGTCTTCGCCTGGCAGAGATACAATTCTGGCTTCAGAACATAGGTCTTATCGGTCTTGCGTTTACCATGCCCTACAGATATTTGAGTCACAACTACCTGTTAGGAACTGCAGTTTTTGGATCGATATCGCTTCTGGCTATCTATATCTTTGTTTATAATGTGGCGCGCTCGATCATACCGCCAAAGGAAATAAAGAAAAGTTAAAACACTGGCGGCAAGGGCGCCACAGGGTATACAGGACGACCGCCAGGGCAAATATCGCATCGATTGTTGCTTTCTGCTCCATGTACTCCGGGTTGTGATTGCAACAGGCAGAGCGAATCAACTTCCAGAGCCACAGCATTTTCAGAATCTCAAGGGTTCACTAATTTTCAATGGATAGAGCATGATGGACCGCTTCTCTGATAATATATCCCGCTTTATGCAGAATTGTATCTTTTAGCTCGGTGTCCCTTTCCATGCTTGCAGTGCAGGGGTATGCATGGTGCGCCTGCGATATAACCTCGTTCAGTTTATCATCAACAGGGATGTTCTTAAGTTTCTGTGCTACGTAATAGGCGCATCCGCACGGCTGGCTGCATAAAACCTGTACTGTTGCAATACTGTTGTTTTTTACCCCGAGTTTCAATCCGGGGAAACCTATCCTGAAGTGCTCTATAAAATGATTTATTAATGGGTCGCCCCCTTTTTTGAGAGAACAGAATGGTTTTGGAGCGGTAAAGACGATACCAAGTTTTTCACATTTCTCTTTGATCTGATTATTTAATCCTGCTGATAACCAGCCGGGTTCTTCAACCGGGGCTATAATCAAACTGGTACCTGCATCTTTTGCAAGACCGGGAAGTTCGCTGATAATATCGGGATGCAGGTTTATAGCTAACAATACATCGTTTTCTGGCAGGCCGGAAGGCATATATTTCGCTGGCTCTTCTATATACACCGGCAGATTAGAGGGTTGAGCATAGATTCCAATAATGTTGTCTGCAAAATTAAGCGATCTATCGTCCCTGCAGAAGATACACAATTTATCGCAGGAAATGCAGAAATTCTTGTAATTTATCAGGTTTCCTATTACGCGTTCTCCGAATTTGCCATTATATGCTACATATATCCGCATTATGAGACACCCCTATCAAGTCTAAGAGGAGTGCTTTATAACCATTATTTCCATATATTCCCACTGTAGCTGTTTGTCACAGGACAGCCAAGGCATCTATTTGATAAGTGATATGTACATTCCTTACAGCTAAAGCCAATACCGCAAGGTGGGGCATCGCTGGTATCAATAGTCATCCTTAAAGGTAGAACAAGATCTTTCATCGGAGTTATGACGATGCTGACATCAGCTTCTTTGACCAATGGGTTGCTTCTTAAATGTCCATCAATAATCGCTTCGAGAGTCGATATATCTTCTCCCACAAAAAAAAGACAGAGATTGTGTTTTCCTGAGACAATTAGACCGTTCAAGAAATATGGGCAATTCTCGAAAATGCTAAGTATGGACGAAGTATTGCTTGCTAACACATCAACTTTTGCCATGTAGAGATTTACTTTTTTCAAATTCATACCCACAACATGGATTAGCGCTCCTTTTTGTTTTAACTTATGTATTCTGGCACTAACAGAGGGCTGGGATATCTTGAGTTTTTCCGCCAGGTCGTTCTGCGTCATCTCAGGGTTCTTTTCCAGGAGGGCTAAAATCTCTCTATCTCTTTTATCAAGATCAATAATCTCTCTCATAATCTCTATATTCTCAAAGGTGTATAAATAGCTTATATATACTCTAAAGTTCGAACCCTTTATTTAACTATAAGTTATAACCAATAAATTTATAAATCATAAAATCAATACAAAATTGAGAAATATGAAACGAAATATTGTATTCATAGACAAAGAAAAATGTAACGGCTGTGGTTTGTGTATTCCCAATTGTGCAGAAGGTGCGATAAAAATAATAGATGGAAAAGCAAAGCTCATAGATGACAGGTTCTGCGATGGTCTTGGAGCATGTCTTGGACATTGTCCCCAGGATGCGATCACAATAATTGAAAGAGACGCCCCGGAATTTAACGAGGAAGCTGTAAAAAAACACCTGAGTTCAGACGTAAGAAAATCTGATCCTCCCAGGATGCCGCGAGGTTGCCCTGGCAGCATGGCGATGGATTTCAGGAAAGAGGTAAGCACCACAGGAGGAACTTCGCCCCGGCAGCATTCAGAATTGAGACAGTGGCCCATTCAACTGACACTTGTTTCACCTGAAGCATCTTACTTTAAGGATGCTGAATTGCTTGTTGCGGCAGATTGTGTTCCATTCGCGTACCCGAATTTCCATTCAGACTTCCTTGCAGGAAAATCACTGGTCATAGGCTGCCCCAAACTTGACGATGTGGATTTTTATACTGATAAACTCACAGAGTTTCTAAAGAAAAACAATATCAAAGGCATTACGCTCGTCAATATGGAAGTGCCCTGCTGTTTCGGATTGCAGAGAATAGTAGAGGATGCAATACAGAGATCAGGAAAGGTTTTGCCGATCAAACAGACCGTAATAACGATACGAGGAGAAAAGCAATAAAATTGCTTCAATATCCTTTTTTATAAGACAAATCTATGAGATGAGGTCATGGGCTGTATCGACGAGATGGATTATGAGATACTGCTCCCCAGCAGTTCCATTAAGGAATGCGCTGATTATATAAAGAAAAACTTCAAAGAAATCTACTATGTTCGTCAGGGCTACAGGATTTTTAACACTTTTTTAATAGGTTTCAATCCTATTCCTGTGGCAGTAGAGAATGATGATATTATCATACCTTATGTCAAACCGTGCCATGGAAGTTTTGTTTTGAGGATAAAAGCAAAAAATGAAGTTGAAAGGCTCAGAGGCGGAGGTTTATGATAAACCCGATCAAATTCATTATAGAATGCTCATTCGGCCCAAAACCAAGGATCGCCGAAAGTCAACCAATCCGTCCGGTTGAACTCAAAGCTGACCCCTACAGGCTGGCTGAAACAATTCCTTTCTTTCTTGTGGCGTCTATTGAAGTAGGGAACACAACTACCAAATGCATACTTACAGCTACGAACATGAAAGATGGTCATACAAGGCTTGTGAACAAGAAAGTGAAAATGACCCGCAATGTCAGGAAGCCAAAACCTAACGAAAGAATTTTTGGCACTACTTTAAGCGGTGTATCGCTTACAAGAGAATCCATCTCTGAACTTGTCCGCGATACTCTGGTAGAGGCGCATGAAGATGTAAACCTCGATATCAGGACAGACCTGGATTTTGCCGTTAGATCCACGGGTGTAGTTGCTGGTTTCTCATCCCCTCATGAGATCGGGGAGTTCATAAAAGCACTTGCTGATGGCTGCCTTCTCGCAGGCATTCCCCCTAAAAAGATGGTTCCTGCCATGTCTATTGATAATATACCTGCAAAATTCAGAAACCATACTCTTATTGATAAGGTGATTTTTACTGGTGCTGTTGGTGGTGTGCTCCCTCCACTCGGTTCCACCGGGATAGAAATAGTTGCGAACGAAATGGAAGGTGAGCTTTCAACCGCCGGCATCAAAGAAGGCGCCAAGTGGACAGGGGTGGATTTCAGGAACCCGGTTTTCTCTATGGACTTTGGCACAACACTGAAAGGGCGCATTTCAAACAATGAAACCCCTTACGCCAGAACAATTGCCAATCTATGCGGTTATGCAGGTGCGATTCCTGATGCTGTAATAAAAGGCACGGGGCTTGTGGATAAAAGATACGGCGCAGCTCTTGATCTCTATAGTAACAACAAAGAGATTATGATATGGCTGACAAAAAGCAGCGTAATCAAAAAATATGCAGAAGCAATTAATTCGTTGATATCAATCGAGATCGTACCTGAGGATAGAGATAGATACGGGAGTGTGCCGGTCGATCCCAGAGCTGCAAAAGATATTGATGTTACCCTTATCGGATGCGATGTAGGTGTGAATGGAAGTCTTATGTCCAAACTTACAGATATCGGTGCAGAGATCTATTCGAAACACGGTTTAAAGACGATGTTTGCTGCGCTTGATCTTGTTTCTGCAATGATGGTTGAGCGGCTCGTGAAGCTCAGCATCGATAATGAAATTATTTCTGAGAAAACTTCTATCGGGCTGACAGGCAGGGCAGCAATTACCGGGTGCAAGCCATACCTGATACTCAAAGCAATTGAAAACCTGGGGCTTTATAAAGAAACAAAAAACCGGGTAGTGTTTGTTGATGATGGGCTTGCGCGAGGTGCATCTGTGATGTCACGCTGCATGAACTCAATGGGTGTTCCATCAAACCCTGTTGGAGGGATCCGCGGAGGGCTATGTGTTCTGAGCCAGCGTATTGAACATTATAAAAAGTAATAGAAGATATGCTTGCAGCACATCTTCCCGTGGAACTTGTCTTCTAACATGAGCTGTGTTTAATGGCTTTTGTCGGGCATGCATCCACGCATGCGCAGCACTCGATACAGTCATCTATGCGATTGGCATGTGTTTTGCCCTCCTTAAGATCGTAAACATTGGTCGGACAGACGTTAACACATTCCCCGGCTCCGATACATTTATCTTCATCTACTTCGATGGTCCAAGCTTTACTTTCATATTTCTTTACTGCCATGATTATTCTCCCAAACAATCAATTATTCGCTCAGTATTTTTATCCTGGCTTAAATGTCTCTGGCTTGTTTTTCTGCGCAGACTCTGGCTATCGGAACGCATCAAGCCCGACTCTTTCAACTACCTGGTAAATATGTTCGCCATCTTTTCCCAATGCATTGAACCTATCAACGATTTCTTTTACTGCGCTCACCACATTCTCCTTAGGTACAGTTTTCAATTTCTGTCCGATGTGTGGGCTCCTGCCAGCATCGCCCCCAATATAGATATCGTACCCTTCTTTGTTCCCTATCAGCCCGATATCCACAACTTTGCTCCATGCGCAGGAATTTTGGCACCCGCTGACACCGATTTTCACCTGCCTCGGAGTTTTTATGCCTACAAGATCGGCGATAGCCACAGCATCACTGAGGGCGTCCTGCCTTGAGTATTTGCACAGCGCACCAGTGCATCCCATGGGATTCCAGACCTCTCTTTTACCCACCACGCCGACCTTCATACCCACATCAGCAAGCTGATTCCTGGTAGTATCGAGCTGCTCTTTTTTCACAAGTATTGCGATTCTCTGCATGGATGTGAGCTTTACCAGCCCGGCACCATCGTTTGCGAGCTTTGCAATCGCTTCAAGCTGTTTTGCGGTGATCACTCCAGCCGGTGTTGCAGGAAGCACTGCCACAGCGCCGTTTGTTTGTTCTGCTATTGCATCTACCATTTTCTTCACTCCTGTTTAAAATACCTGTCAAGCAAGCCTTTTATGGCTCTGGCATGTCTTGCTTCATCCCTTGCCGAGACATCAAAAAAATCATGAGCTTCGTCTATTCCTGCGTCTTTTGATTTTACTGCTGACTCGCGCTTATATTTATTTGCGCCCTCTTCACCTTTTAGCATCCTCTCAAGGTTCTCTTTTGTGCTGTCTGATATCCTGCCTGTAAGCTCGGCATACCCTGCCGCGTGCCAGGCTTCCTCAAAAGCTATAGTTTTCAATGCCTCTGCGACCTCGGGGTAGCCTTCACGCTGTGCCTGTTTTGCCATAGCAAGGTACAACCCGACTTCGCCTGTCTCACCTTTGAAGTTGTTCTCGGCTGCGTCTTCCACAACCGTTCCTTTGACAATCCCGATTTTGTTCTCGCTTATCAAATTCATAAAAACCTCCATAGTTAGATATTTATCTAACAGTAAGCTTCAAATAAAATTAATATCATATAAACCTTACTGAGATATAATTACAATCATGACCTATATCCTGAAGCCTGATGAAAAGATTGCAAAGATATTCTCTGACGGGACAAGAATAAAGATAATCGAATTGCTCTCTGAGAAAGAGATGACGAACTCGCAGCTTGCCGGGCTATTAAACCTGAGCAAACCGACTATCTCTCATCATATCAGATTGCTTCTTGATGCCGGGGTTGTGAAAGTATCAAGGATAGAGCACGAGGAACACGGCATCCAGATGAAATTCTATGCTGTTAACCCCAATATCCTTTCAGTTGCGAGGCGTAAACAGGGCGTCTTAATGGAGCAGGTAAAAAAGGAAATACAAGAGATGATGACCAGGGGAACGGGAGAGAAGAACGAAGCGAAAATTGCTTTTCTGCGCCTTTTGAAATCATCCATGCTCAATACAGGTATAGAACTGGACAAACCACTCTATGATGCAGGCTACGATATAGGGTTAAACGTTATCTCAAAGCAGATAAAGGGTTCCAGGCTTGAAAACGTACTGGAAGAACTGGCAGATATTTGGAAAAAACTCAATCTCGGTACTGTGGAATTAGCTGACGTAAATAGGATCAGGGTGAAAGACTGCTACCAGTGCGGACATATGCCGGATGTGGGGAAACCTCTCTGCCCAAGCGATGCAGGAATCATAGCAGGCGTGCTGGATAAAACAATAGGGAAAAAGCATTCTGTGAAAGAGATAAAATGCTGGGGCACAGGATATGATTTCTGTGAATTTGAGATTGAGGAACTGTAGGGCATCAAAACTAAAATTTAAGAGCCAGATTTGAACGTCTGCATTTAACTATAACATAATTCTGAATTTTACTTATAATTTATAGCAAATACCTTTATACGCTATTAAAATGGTATCTGGTATAAAAGTACCATATCGGAGGTAAAAAATAAATGGTCGAAATATTGAGTAAACTCGGATTCGGAAAAGAAAAAGAAAATGAAAATGGAAGAGAGAATGTTTCAGTTCATAAATCCACACAGGAAATGTACGAACTGACGGGAAAAATGAACATTCCCACGATATTCGATCGCTATAATGCTCAACAGCCACAGTGCACATTTGGAGCTCAGGGAATATGCTGCCAGTTGTGCAGCCACGGGCCGTGCAGGATAACCAATAAGGCTTCTGCTGGCATATGCGGTGCGACTGCTGATGTCATTGCAGCCAGGAACTTCCTGCGTCTCACGGCAGGAGGCGCTGCAGCTTATACTCACCACCTTGAAATGGTCGCAAGAACACTCAAGGCTACGGCGCAGGGGAAAACTACATTCAAGATACAGGACCCGGGCAAGCTCAGGGTAGTTGCAGGAGCTCTTGGACTTGATACTACAAAATCCACAGAAGAACTGGCAATCGCTCTGGCAGATGCAGTACTTTCTGAGATTAAAAAGGGCGCAGACGAACCGCTACTGCTTGTAGAGAAGTTCGCTCCCAAGACCAGGCTTGAAGTCTGGAAGAAACTTGGAATAATCCCTGGCGGAACATATGCAGAAGTGGGCGACGCCATGACAAAGACGCTCACTTCGATCGACACGGACCCTGTGGACCTTCTGCTAACAACACTCAGAGTTGGAATAGCAACAGGCTACATGGGACTGGTCGCCACTATCACGCTTCAGGATATACTGCTCGGTACCCCGTCCCCGACCCATTCTTCAGCCGACCTCGGTATCATTGATCCAAAAGCTGTGAACATAGTAGCGCATGGACACGTCCCCCTCATGGCAACTGCTGTACTGAAGTCATCGCAAAGCCCCCAGATGCAGAAACTGGCAAAAGATGCGGGTGCTAAGGATATAAAGCTCTTGGGTTCCATGTGCACAGGACAGGAGCTAATGCAGCGTTCGGCAGGTAGCGCCAAGGGATTCGCCGGTCAGACTGGTAACTGGATAAACCAGGAATACCTCATCGCCACAGGTGCGATTGACCTTGTGATGATGGATCTCAACTGCTCCACACCAGGTCTTAAATCGATGGCAGACCACTTCCACACCAAAGTCATCTCGGTAGATAAGCTTGTCAGAATGGCAGGCGTAACAGATCATCTGGATTTCAACCCGGAGAAGGCAGATGAGCAGGCAGAACAGATAGTGAAAATGGCCATAGATGCTTATAAAAAGAGAAACAACGGCAAGATCCATATACCCAAGTACAAGTCAGAAGTAATGGCCGGCTTCTCGGTCGAGAGTTGCAAAGCCGCTCTTGGAGGAAGCTGGAATCCACTTATCGATGCAATAAAAGCAGGAAGCGTTAAGGGTATTGTGGCAGTTGTCGGCTGTACCACTGCAAAAACACGGCACGACACTGTGGCGGTTAAGCTCTCGCGCGAACTCATCAGGCGCAATATACTGGTAATTAATGCAGGCTGTGTCAGTTCAGCAACTCAGGTCGAGGGACTCATGAGACCTGAAGCGGCAGACCAGGCTGGTGAAGGTCTTAAGGCTGTTTGCAAGTCCCTCGGCATACCCCCATGCATCAACTATGGTTCATGTGTGGACATAGGCAGGATAGGTGTTGCAGTGACTGAGATAGCAGCTGCGCTCGGTGTTGACCCAAGCGCCCTGCCGGTAGCTGCTTCAGCCCCAGAGTACCTCGAGCAGAAAGCCGTAGCAGATGGTGCATTTGCTGTCGCCTTCGGGCTACTGTTGCATCTTGCACCAGTACCACCAGTCACCGGAGCACCGCTTGTAGCCAAGGTGCTCACTAATGATGTTGAGGCGCTGACTGGAGGAAAAGTTCTGGTTGAACTTGATCCTGTCAAAGCTGCTGACGCTATAGAGGCACATATCAATTCAAAGAGAGCTGCACTGGGATTGCCAGTTTAAAGCAGCAAACAGGATTTCATAAAATCGATGCGCTGAGAGGTCAGCGCATCACTTTCTCTATAAAATAAAGATAATTTGCCCTTTTTTGGTTATATTCTATAGCGATTAGATTCTTACGTCTTTAAGTTCACAAAGGGGCGACTGTTTCGATTCGAGGTGGTTGAAGCTCATGGAGAGATGGGCAGGATTTTTAGGAAATTCTGTAAATCTTACCTGAAAATAGTATAGTCACTCATTCATCCCCCGGATCGAAATGGTCACATACTAATTCTTCAGATTCAGAACACAGAAGGTAAATTAAACTCAGAAAAGAATGGGCAGTTTAAATCATCCTGCATAAAATATAACTGGATTTTGCGTTTTTATTATAGTTTATAGTGGTTAAATTTATTCATCGTTGATTAGTTAGTAAGGTTAGATGCCTATGGCTAAATGTCAATTACATACGAATTTAACAGCCTGGACATCATAAAAATATAGAAGGATACGGAGGATAAAATGGTACAAGCTACAGTAGCCAGGGATAAACCGATCCAGATTAGAATATTCCCTTTCCGATTGTTACAGCCTGCGACTGCTGAGAATGTCCTGAATGAGATCGATCAGGTCAAAGGTGTAATAAGGATGCTCATTAATGGTAAAAACCTGCCCAGAAAGGTCACATGCGGGCCCGGAACAGGAACAGAAGTAAACCACCCTGAACGAAAAATAATTCACGTCGGAGGATGTGCATTTGAGTTGCACATAATAGTGGGGGAGATACTTGTCGAAGTAGAGGATGTGAATGCTCAGGAAGATGTAAGAGCTGCCTGCGAGCGGGCGCTCCCCTTCTCGTTTGAATTTAAGCAGGGGCATTTCATCAAGAGAAAACCCACACTGACCGATTACGGCAAGCATGGGTTCAAAAGCAGGACTGATGAACGAATCAATCTTGAGGACGAACGAATACTTGGACTGACAGACCCGCATGCAAAAGTCGAAGAGAAACTTTGTATAGTTGGGAGAGAGGATGAAAAATAAAGAGTAATCCCTGGAAAATTAAAAAATTGCATCTGAAAGGACACTGGTGGATATAACGAATAACGTACAAGCCTGTTATCAATGCGGTAAATGCACATCCATATGCCCTATGCGCAGAGTTTCCAAGACTTCACCGCGCAGTTCAATTTACAATTCCAATATTTACGGACTTGAAACAAAAGATATCTGGACATGCCTGACGTGCGGATTATGCCCGCAAGAGTGTCCTCAGCAGGTGGATTTTTTAAATTTCATAAAAGAAGAAAGGGCAGGAGGGGAAGCGCTTGATATCGCACACCTCGGGGTTTTCACAGAGCTTGCTGAACTGAGTTCAAAGCTTGACGGAAATAAGATCGAGAAAAACGATTCAAAATACGGTTACTTTCCAGGTTGCGTGGACTCGCTGGGATTGTTCCTGCATGATGTGAAAATCGATTTCGGGGAAATCACCACTTCATCGCTTAAGCTTCTTGATAAACTTGACATTAAACCTCAGGTATTGCAGATGAAATGCTGTGGTCATGACGTTCTCTGGCAGGGGAAAAAGGACGTTTTTGACAGATTAAAAAATTATAATATTAAATATATCAAAGAGAGCGGCATCGACACCCTCGTAACAAGTTGTGCTGAATGCTATCGCACTTTTTCAAAAGATTACGAACTTGGAATCAAAGTCATCCACATCTCAGAGCTTCTGGATAAACTAGGACTTAAGATAAATGCGGAAGTAACATATCATGACCCATGCAGGCTAGGAAGGCACATGGGAGTTTATGATGCGCCGCGCAAGGCTCTTCTCTCAAATGGCGCGAGGATAAAGGAAATGGAGCATTCCAGAGATAAAGCCCTGTGCTGCGGGGTGAGCAGCTTCATGAACTGTAACGAGCAGACAAAGGCGCTTCGCATAGCAAGGATGGATGAGGCTTCTGCGACCGGGGCAAAGACGCTGGTAACCACATGCCCGAAGTGCCTTGCTCATTTTAATTGCCTGAAGAACGAGAAAGATGCCATAAAAAGTTATAATTTTGATATAGTTGATCTTACTGTGTTCCTTGCAAGGCAGCTGGAGGCGGGTAATGAGACCCCGCATTTAAATGCGGGGAATAGGAGATAGAAATGATCAAGACTGGCGAACTTGACCCGAATTTCAAATACGAGATAGCTAATGAGCCCGGCGGCGAGAACATAAAAAAATGCTTTAACTGCACAGGTTGCACAGTGGGCTGTCCCATAACTGATATCGATAAAGGCTACAACCCGCGCAAGATCATCCGGAAAGCCCTGCTCGGGATGCGAAACGAAGTGCTTACCGATGATTCCATCTGGCTATGCGCCTCATGCTACCTCTGCTACGAGCGCTGCCCCCAGGACGTAAAAGTAACAGAGGTCATGGGCGCGATAAGGGCGATCGCCCAGCGCGAGGCGAAAGAAGGAAAGATCAAGATCAACAATCCAAAACCTCTTTTTGATAATCTTTTCATCGATTCCGTGAAGAAGAATGGCAAATGGTATGAAGCAGGCGTTTCCGGCATGTTCATGCTAAAGACAAAAGGTATAGGCGGTCTTATTGGCTACGCCCCCATGGGACTGGAATTATTTAAGAAAGGTAAGTTGAGCATCCTACCTCACAGGATCAAGGGCAAAGAAGAGATAAAGCGCATCTTCAAGGAAGTGGAGAAATGAAGCTTACCTATTATCCTGGCTGCACCCTGCACGGCACTGCGCGTGAATATGATGCCTCCGCCAGGGCAGTAAGTAAAGCCGCTGGCATTGAATTGACCGAGATCGAGGACTGGAACTGCTGCGGCGCTCTTGAGGCTATTTTCGATAAGGAGTTATCCATGGGACTCTCAGCCAGGAACAACATGCTGGCGCAGAGGACAGGGCTTGACCTTGTGATACCGTGCAGCATATGCTCGCATAACCTCTCAAGGGCAGATAAAGCCATGAAAACAGATGGAGCTTTCAGAGAAAAGATCGAAAAGGCGCTTGGAGAAAAATACACAGGCGTTAAGATCAAGCATCTCCTTGACGTCATGGTTAACGACGTGGGTGTGGAAGCACTGGCGCAGAAGTTCGTAAAGCAGCTGAAGGGCATTAAAGCCGTGCCCTATTACGGCTGTCTTTTAGTCCGTCCCTCCGAGGTATCAAAATTCGATAACCCTGAAAATCCGACATCTCTTGATAAACTGATAAAAGCCACGGGTGCCGAGTGCCTGCCGTTCACCCAGAAGACAAAATGCTGCGGCGGAAATCTCCTGATGAGCAAACAGGATTACGCGTTCATACTTACAAAAAAACTGTTCGATGAGGCAAAGTCTGCAGGCGCAAACTGTATTGTCGTTGCGTGCCCCATGTGCCATATGCTGCTTGATGGTCAGCAGTCAATGGTGGAAAAAGCACATGATACTGTTATTGGCTTACCGGTTCTCTATTTTACCCAGCTCATCGGACTTGCGATGGGGCTGAGCGAGAAAGAGCTTGAGCTTGATAAGAACATGGTCTCGCCTGAAAAGCTCATCGAATCCACAGGCAAGCAGGAAGAGAAGAAGACTGAAGCTGCTGGAAAGAAGGATGAAGTCAAAACTGAAAAAGAGGTGGCAAAATGAAAGGCTCGGTAGCAGTAGTCGGGGGCGGCATAGCAGGGATACAGGCTGCACTTGACCTTGCGGACAGCGGGTTCAAGACCTACCTCATAGAATCAAGACCGAGTATCGGCGGCGTAATGTCGCAGCTGGATAAGACCTTCCCGACAAATGACTGTGCCATGTGCATCCTCTCGCCCAAGCTTGTGGAGACCGGAAGGCACCCCAACATTGAATTGCTCTCATACAGTGACGTCAAATCCATCACAGGCAAAGCCGGGGATTTCAAAGTGAAGGTGATAAAAAAAGCGCGCCATGTGGATGAGACAAAATGCACAGGCTGCGGCTCGTGCA
>Ga0209749_1000804_pt1 | contig 36020 bp, 27 predicted proteins | sample EPASupsiteSAE347_FD_187267 | JGI IMG/M metagenome (GOLD analysis project Ga0209749, IMG submission 187267) | Bioremediated contaminated groundwater from EPA Superfund site, New Mexico - Sample SAE3-47 (SPAdes) (version 2) | ecosystem: Environmental > Aquatic > Deep subsurface > Groundwater >...
TAGAAGAACTGCATTTGGAACACCTTTTTTACTCATTTCTGAAAAATTAATTGAAATATATTCTGTTTACAGCATAAATATCATATTATCCAGTATTTTCAGCCGTACATTTTTGCCATTATCCCCACATTTTCATAAAACAGCTGGGGAATCGAAATTTATATTATTATCCCTTTTGCACACATTCGAGCGTAAAAAGGATAAAATCTGAAAATAACTTTGTACGATGTTAAAATTAAATTCCGAGTCTAGGTTTAAGCCGTTTGAGTTTGAGCCTAAGAAAGATACTTTTTTTGAATATAGCGGATTACCCAATATAGAGCCGCCCAAAGTGCCAAAAAGGGCAGAATCACCCTCCACAAGAACCAGTTGCCCCACAGCCGATAAAACCAAGCGTAGGGAGATTTCTCCATACCGCTGCTGGCGGTAAAAGTGGCGCCAGCGTTAGTATCGCTAACATCAACGTTAGTATTGACGTTAGCATCAATATTTTCTGTTGATTCAGGGTTAAACCCTGAATCAACAGAACTATCCGATTTAATGTTCGACGTTGAACCAACTTTAGAATTGGATCCTGAACCAACTCCAGAATCACTCTCGGTATGTGAATCGTCCTTATTTTTGCCGCTATGTAAATCGTTCTTGCCGTCAACTGTTTTTTGTTCATCGCCGGATACTTGCGTGGACGGCTTAAAACCACTATTTTCCTCAGGCGTCTTGTAGCTAATATCTGTTGGATTATTTTGATTGCTTGTGACAACTTCTTCCTCGATGGATTCTTGATTTTTATTTTCATTGGACTCATCGTCGGAAATTACTTCGTAATTTTCGTCGGGGTTTATTGCCGGATAATCCACCTCGTCTTGTAATGCCCCTTCCATTTCCACCGGACCGGAAAATAATTTAACCCTTCCTCCTTTGTTGCTAAGCGTAAAATCGGCATCGTCTTTGCCAGAAATAGTAATCTCCGATCGGGGGACCAGTAGGGGAAATTCTCGTTTATCCGCCGGAGCCCGCCTGAATGACAAAGTCGGGCAGGCCTCGGCGGAGGAGGGAACTTCCCCTACAATATTAGATTTTGTGATAAAAAGTTCGTGGCTGTCGTTCTCGTCGTATAAAACCCAACCGGCCAAATCAACGGCAGTATCGCCGGTGTTATATAACCCTACCCACTTATCGGAAGGACTAACCGCCGATATTTTTATTTGCCCCGCCGAAGGAGAAAAACCGTTTCCTACGTTCGCCAAAGCAGATGTGGCTCCGACAATTAGCAAGCCCGACAAATAAACAGTGATTTTAAGCAGAGAAATTCTTCGCGTCAACATTTTTATAGATTACAAATTACCAGTTATGAATTACGAGTTATTAATTATTAGTTTCTTTATATCACACCCATCATTAAAAAGTTATTAAAAGATTATTAAATTAGACTCAAATCGCCCATTACAAAAGCCCCCTGATAAATATCAAGGGGCTTTTGTTCTCTGCCTGTTTGCGTTGAAACAAGCAAGAGGAGATATCGAAAAGTGATGAAAAGGTGCTTAAATCTCTTATAGAATTCGGACTCTAATCTTGGAAGCGCCGGTCGTAACCGATGCCATAGCCACGTCGCTTACCAATAACGTGGCTAGAGATTAGAAACTCTCGCGCTGTAGCGCTGTAAATTCTTTAGCTGCCTCTCGTTGAGCTGCTTGGATTTCGTGATCGCGTCTTTTATGAGACTCTCTGAGAATGTTCGGTTTTCCCCGACTTTCAAGCTTCCCTGCACCACTTGCTTTCTCATGTAGTCCTCGATGTAAATCTTCTGTTCTTTACTCAATCCCGCGTCGGGAGACCCATTGAGATAATTTTTCAAAGCTTTGCGAGCTAAATGAGTCGCTCCATCACCTTTCACTGCTTGAGCCTGATAACCTTGAGCGGTCTTTTCCACCTGCACTCCGGTGGGCTGTTGTTCGGTCGCGCTTACTTCTGCTTTGTTCTCTTCTTTGACAACTACCTGGCCTTTATTCTCGTTATTCTGATTCTCGTTCTTTACTTCAATCGATCCCTGATTGGCTTGTTCTCCCTGCTCTTCCAAAGATTGTATTCCCTGCTCTCCTACGATTTGATCGATTTTACCGGCTTGCTCTTCGGGCTTTTTCGAGTAATTGTAAATTCCAACGGCAATCAGTGCAACTATCAGAACTGAGAGAATTACTCGCAAGTTGTCCTGGAACCAAATTCGGGCTTGCTCCCAAGCGTTATCTTTTTCTTCGCCGAAATCTTCGTCGTCAGTGAACAGCTCCTCTTCTTCCATGTCTTCATCTTTTTTATCTTCCTGTTCTTTTTCCTCTTCCGTAAGTTCTTCCGAATCCTTTTTCTTTTCTTCTTCCATCATTTCACCTCCTCTCTTTTGCCCCCGATTAACCAGGGACAAATTAAATTTTAAAAGTACACATCCGATTAATCACTCGGGCTACACGAGCTCAAGAATAATCGGATCTGTTCAACCACTGAAGCGAATACCCTCCCATCCAATCAGTTATTCAAGCTCATAAAATTAGTCAAGTTTATCAAGCAGATTCATTATTTGTTGAGGAGTCTAATTATCCTACGGTTAAGATGCAGTTTTGTCAAAAAATACAGCGGCGCGCGATAGTTGATGCATATTGGGTAAAAAGTTGCCATTTAACGCGGTTTTTGGTAAACGGATTTTTCCAATGAAATTCACAAGATATCCCAAAAACTAGTCAAGGGCTACATGGTTAAGAAGCTGGTGTTGTGAAAAGGTCAGGTCCTGCAAACTTTACCTATTCTGAGTATCCCGAGACTTGCCGCAACCTTTCCACCACATTTTTAGTTTGAAGTGTCGCATAATCTATATCTTCTCTTGTTGTTCCCTCGCCCAAAGTAAAGCGCAGACTTCCATGAGCTTCGGGATGAGTAAGGCCGATAGATAAAAGCACGTGCGACGGTTGAAGCGTTTCGCTGGAACAAGCCGATCCGGTGGAGCAAGCCACTCCCGCCATGTCTAAAGCCAAAAGTATACTCTCCCCTTCCACTCCGGCGAAACTGACATTGAGATTGTTGGCTACCCTTTTTTCCAAAGAACCATTGAGCGAAATGTCTTTGACTCCTTTTTGCAGTTTTCCCCAAAAGTAATTGCGCAGCTCCTGAATCTTATTGGTAATTGGTAATTGATAATTGGTAATTCGATCTATAGCCTCTCCCAAACCCACGATTCCCGTTACATTGTGTGTTCCGGCACGCAGATTGAATTCCTGGCTTCCCCCGAATTGGATTTTCTCGATCAAGACTCCCTTTCTAACGCCCAGCGCCCCAACCCCTTTGGGCCCGTAAATTTTATGAGCCGAGAGAGAAAAAAGATCCACTCCAAATTTGGTCATATTGCAAGGCAAATAATGAACTCCTTGAGTTATATCGCTATGGAGATAGATGGGTAAAGCCTCTTTCCCCTGAAGACCTGCTTTTTCTTTTCTCCGAATCTTTTCTTTTTTTATAAGTTCTCCGATTTTTTTCAAGGGCGCGATGGTGCCAATTTCATTATTCACATACATAATCGAAACGAGCACCGTATTCGGTTTTATCGCCGCTAAGATTTTTTTAGAGTCAACCACTCCATCCCGGCCAAGTTTAACAAAAGTCACTTCGGCCTCGCCACTGTCGTTCGCGAACGACGTGGCCTCGTCTCGCTGTAGCTCGTCAAGGCGCAAGCGGGCTTCCCTTCCAAGAAGATCTTTAGCTGTATCCAATAAACAGTGGTGTTCAAACGGGGTAGTTATAACGTGAGGGATAAAACCTGAACCCATACAAACCCTGTCGGAATATTTCTCCACATATTTTTTTACTGCCCTTACTACTCCCCTCAGCGCTAAATTATTGCTCTCGGTCGCTCCACCGGTAAAAATTATTTCTTCCTGCTCCACGTTAAAGAAGCTGGCAGTTTTTTCACGGGCTTCCTCGATAGCCTTCCGCGCCTCTTGGCCGAAACCGTGTATAGCCATCGGGTTACCGAATTCCCTGCTCCAATACGGCGCCATCGCCTTTTTCACTTCCGGCGCGACGGGTGTCGTCGCCGCGTAGTCTAAATATACTCTTCTCATATAAGCAAAGATTATTTCCATTAACCAATCCAATAACAAACTAGTACGCTTAAACTTTCTTTGCAATCTGCTTGTCTTATATCCCTTTTCGGCTTTCTTTCAATGCCTCGATGAAATGTCCCCGTGATATAAACGCGACAAAACAAAATAATACGGCTCGGATTCTCTTGCCGTATTATTTTGTTTATCCAACAACGTTCTATTATCCTGCTTATCTGATTTTAACCGCGTACTTCAGATTTTTAATCCAATTAATCGTTTTACCTTTGGATCTGGTCTTCTTGCTGCCGAGGGAATAGGTGGAATTCTTCTTCCCCGGAAACTTACTGACTTTTAGGGTGACCTTTTTGCCATCCCCCAATATATAAACTGAGCAATTGCCATTTTTGTCGCCGATATCATGGTCTATAAGCCTTCCATTGGACCGGTCGTAGACTTTAACTTCGGCCCATTTCGCTTTCTTGTATTTTTTCTTTTTCTTGTCCCACTTCTTTACGGTAAAACTTATTTTTTTGTAACTGGACGAATACATTTCGCTCTCTTTCAAATTGTTGCCGATAAGTCTCTCTACTCCTTCATCGCTAAAAATAGCTACCCAATACCACTCCACCAACCCCCCGTTATAAGTCTGCCCTTGTTTATAAGCTCTGGCGATTCCTAGAGTTCTCGATTCACTGACAAGCATGTTGGTCTTGTGCCCGCTTGAGGCATACCAAGCATCATAAATTTGCTGCCCGGTTTCATATCCGTAACCGATATTTTCGGTTAGAAAATAATAGTCGAAAGCGTCGCCGCGCTTGCTTGGGTTTCTCCCTTGCGAATCAACGTGCCCGCCATCCCCTTGGTTCATGAGCTCGGGATCGTTGGCGTATTCTTCGGCCAAAAAGCTCGCGCCTTCATTGATAGCTTTAGAGATTTTCAATTCAGATTTACCCAAACTCTTTCTTTTCTCGTTTAATATATCAACAAACTGTTGCTCTTCTGTGCCAATGTCCGCATCGGCCTTAGCCGCATGGAAAATCGCTATTCCCAGAAAAATCATCGTAAAAGCAAGAATAGTTTTTGTAATTTTCATTTTTATTTATAAGTCTTATTTGTCTTATAAGTCCTATATGGCCTATAGATTTAATTTGTTGCGGGGGCAGGATTTTTACCCGAACTCCGCAGGAGGGCGGGCGAACCTGCGACTGTGTTGCGGGGGCAGGATTCGAACCTGCAACCTCGAGGTTATGGGCCTCGCAAGCTACCATTGCTCCACCCCGCGGTAACTAATTCGCTTTGCCTAATATTACCACAAAAAACAAAAAAGTAAAGTTCCCGAGTCGTCTTCCAAATAAAAACAGCCCCGCCAAAGGGGCACCGAAATAAAATTTTGTGTGCCTGGGGGGCTGCTTCCCCCGGACGGAAGGCTTCATTGGAATTTGAATTTTTTAAAAGAATTCAGAAATTCCAGTGATACCCTCCGTACCGGGGGAAATCAAAAAAACACCACCAAATTTCGCGCTTGTTTTTTATTTATCGCGCAAAATTTAATTGGTTTTCCAATTAATCCCGAACTTGTTTCGGGACCCATGGAAATGCTAAGTCCATCCTCCTTTCTTGCCCTAAACCGTGTGGTTCTGGGCTGAACTTAATTATTAGTAAGGTGCTTTTTGCCTTGTCCGCCGTAGCTTTACCGTAACTTTAAGCGAAGACGGACTTTTATTTTGGCGCCGAACGCGGCACCGCCACATTCCTACAGTGTTTTGTTTGTAGGAACAAGGCGGTGCCTTGTTCGTTTTTTTTGTTTTTTTGAAATACAGTACTGAATTTCCAAATTGAGTTTCTCGCCAAGGGGAGAGGATGTTTATTTATCGTCCGCCGAAGCCATGATTTTATTTAGCCCCGGCAAAAACGAAATCCTCTCCTTTTGGCTGTGCCGCTTCTTTTGGTTTTGTTTTTGATTATAATTTTTTATTTTTGTATTGCGACCATTAACAGTGCCAATTATACTTTACAAATTATTCCTATCAATTCTTTCTGGAAAAACTCTTGAAAAGTCGGACTACCGTTGTGGATAACTTTTGGAAAACCTCGATTTTTTGAAAAAAATCGGAAGGGTTTTGACAAGTTGCTTGCGGGTCAAGTTTTTACACAAGTTTTGCACAAGTTCCTAAATAATCCTTATTCGTCCCAAGTCTTATTCATCGTTTTGAATAAGTCTTATTCGTCCTATCCGTCCTAGAGACTTGAATTTGAATTAGAGTTGGTGTTTGAATTGAGATTAAGGTTGAGATTGGCATTGCTATTAAGATTGGCGTTTTGGCTGGCGTTAGTGTTGGTGTTCACGTTCACATTGGCGTTGGCATTGGTATTGGCATTAGCGTTTGAATTGAAATTTGAGTTGGCGTTGGTGTTGAGGTTGGAAGAGTTTTGGTTCGCGTTCGTGTTCGAAGAAGTTTGCTCGCTGGTTTCTGGCGGGGTCTGCGCGGCCGCTTCTATTTCCTCTGTCGTTCCGTCACTCACGAAAATTTTGCCGCCGTCTACCGCGAAGGCATGCCAATTAAAGCGGATATCTTTAGCTTGGGCCTTGTCTATCTTAATGGTAAATCCAAAAGTGTCTTCGCCGGTAACGGCGTATTTGAAGTCGAGATCAAGGGCGCTCTCCCCCGCGGGGGTTACGATGGCTATCGGTTGGTAAAGATACGGCTTTTCGAACTCAACCTTTACTTTCGTATCGCCGGCCTCGATTTCGGCTTGCCCCACCGTGTCACTGTTGAAAACGATTTGGCCTTTTATGGTCACGTCTTTGGCAAAGTAGGCGCTGTCAAGGACCGTGATGCTGCTGACGTTCAAAGAATCAATTATCTCTCCTTGCAATTTCTCGCTCAGGTCGAGAGACTGGAATTTCTGGTCGATGTAAGTGGTAATATCAGAATTCAGCAGTAACACTCCCTCTGGCCCTGAATTGGTCGAAGGGGGAGATGTGTCGCCTCCCGCGTTCACGCTCTCCAATCCCGCCACTCTGTCTTCCAGAGTCGTAGGTCGTAAGTCGTAAGTCGTAAGTTGACTAGAGTTGTCCGCTATTTTTATATCCTGTCGTTTATTCACTTCGTTTAACTGGGTTACGTAGACCGCTTGTGTTTCCACCGTTTCCCAGAGATGGTTCACCATTTTCCCCAGAGAGAACTTGCCGGAAGCTTGCCATTCGTCCCGGCCGGGAATGGTGGGCAGGTGCCTGTTGGACTGGAGATATTCTCCCATCTGATCGATAGTCAATATATTGTAATCCCCGTGTTGGAGAAGATCTTCCGGCCGGACTTGGCCGTCAAAATATTTATCGAAGACATAGTCGGTAAGTAGCACGTTGTCGTCATACACCGCCTGCGCGTTAATAGTCCCCGCACCCTTGGCACCGCCGGTGGGAGAGCCGACCACCACTTGACCCGTAATAGTCAGAGTGTCGGTCGAGAAATCCCCTCCGATGAGCGGTGTCGCCGTGTTGGAATTGTCAATATACAGTTTGTTGCTTCCCGTTTCACTATACCCCGCTTGATAGCCGAGAAAAACGTTGCTCGCGCCGGTAGCATTGGAATAACCGGCTTCATATCCTATGACTGTATTGTTGCCACCCGTACTAGTGGAATAGCCCGATTGGTATCCGACGTAAGTGTTGTTGGAGTAAGAATTAGTTACAACACCGGCACCCGCTCCGAAACCTACGGCGGTGTTGTTGCTTCCCGTACTGTTATAGGAGGTAGTGTTCATTCCCAGCGCGGTGTTGTAGTAACCGGTGGTATTGTTCAAAAGGGCATTGTTTCCAAAAGCGGCGTTTCCGTAACCGGAAGTAACTCCCCACATAGCGTTTAAACCCGTGACAGTATTGAAATATCCTTCGTTTCCCGCCGCATGGGTTAAGCTTCCTCCCCCGTCTCCCACAATCAGGTTGCCGGTGAGCGATCCGTTGCCCTTGCTGAGAACTTGGGAATTGCCGATAAAATACTCCTCCGTGGCCGCCACACCGATATCGCCATTCACGTCCAAGGTGTAACTGGGCGTGCTGTCTTCGATTCCTACTCTATCTCCAGAAGCATTAACGTACAGATACCCGCTACTCGTCGTTTGCATGTCCGTGTAGACTGTCCCATCGGTATACGTCAACCGCAGTTGCGGGTTGGAAGCGTCGAGAATATCGAGTTTTCGGTCTGCTCCGACCGGACTACTGGTGCCGATACCGACGTAGCCGTTATTTTGAAGCGTCATTTTGGTCGCCGCGCCTGATTGAAAATAAGTATTTAGGGCGCTGTTTAGATATAAATCGCTTCCCCAGCCGGAAGTCAGTTTATTATAAATCTGTGCGTCCCAGCTTGAAGCGCCGCTAAAATAAATGCCTTGTCCTTCGCCTCCGCCGGCGGAGGCGTTTTGATTGCTGATTTGGATATAAGAGATGGCGCCGTCCTGGTTGTTCAAAACGTCCAGTTTATAACTCGGCGTCGTCGTCCCAATGCCCACATTGCCCGCCTCGAATATCGCGGCGTAGTTGTTGGTGCCTCCACTGGCAGTGGAATAGAGGCCAACATTAGTAGTAGCGACAGCGCCGGTGTTGGATATATAAGCTCCATAGTCGGTACCCACGGTGGCGCCGGTTTGGGAAACACTGAGAGTTTTGTTGTCTGCCGTAGTAGAGGAAGAAGTAATTGTTGCAGCGGTTGTTGTCCCTGTATATGTCTGAGTGAAAGTTCCGGTGCCGGAAGTCATTGTCAGGTTTTGGTTCGCGGCAACCGTTAAAGTTCCATTAGAAGTTAAACCGGATGTGGCGGTAATGAGTCCCGAAATCGTAGGTGTAACGGTCCATGCGGTGCCGGTAACCGTCAGGTTACCCCCTAGGCTGGTGAGGTTGTTGCCGGAGACGGTGAAGGTGTTGTCAAGACTGGTAGCTCCGTGGAGAGTTAATGTTCCGGTGGCATTGCCGATAACGGTGCTGCCGGTACCGGTGGTGGCGATATTGACGTTACTGGCACCGGTGGTAGCGAGATTAGTAGTACTGCTGGAAGTAAGAGTCGTGAAAGAGCCGGCCCCACCTGTGACGGCTCCATAAATCGTCCCATCCACTTCAAGATCATTTTGAACGTAAACATCCCCCGCCCCGTTGGCATATCCCGCTCCCGCGTCCGAACCGATGACAAGATTGGCAGCGGGGGAAGTATCGCCAATGCCGACGTTGCCTGTTTTTTGAAAAGTAACCATTGGGGTAGTCGCGTGAATGTTAGAGCCTTGAGCGGCATAAGCAAATTGTAAACCACCAGCAGCTTTTGCAGGTCCATCATGCATTATCCCCCATGTATCGTAACTTGAAGTACTCGACCCATTTACCAATACTAAACCATAGTTGGGAAAAGTCGCGTGATTATATGTGCTGGAAACTTGTAAAGAAACCAGCCCAGTTCCATCGCCAGCTCCTTCACCAACAAGCAAACCATTTCTCGAAGTACTATAAGAGCCATAGGCACCAGTAAAGGTGGCACTTCCGATCTGCAGATCAGTACTCGGCGTCGTCGTCCCAATTCCCACATTCCCGTTCATAAAAGCCGCGGCGTAGGTGGTATCCGCGGCGTTTCCGGTTGCGGCGTCAACGTAAAGTCCGTAGACTGTGTTGGCAGTGGCGGTGGCATCGGTGAAAGAAATATGCTTGCCGTAGAGAGTGGAAGCTGTCGCTCCGGTGGAAGTAACTGCCAGTTTTTCTCCGTATTGGGAAGCGGAAGCGGTGGCATTGGTAATTGTGAAAGAATCGGACAGTCCGATGGCTCCGGTGGCAGTGAGCGCGCTTCCGGTAAGGGCCGATCCGCCGTTGGCACCGGTTTGGAAATCTGTATAAACTGTTCCATCGGTATATGTCAACCGCAACTGCGGGTTGGAAGCGTCGAGGATATCCAGCCTGCGGTCGGGGCCGGTGGTGTTGACCCCCATATACCCGCTGTGGCTGATTCTCACTCTTTCCGCGCCGGATCCCGCGGCCACCGTATTGAAACTTATCGAACCGGAGTTCTCCTGGCTGTTAGTGCGCAAGAAGTAAATACTCCCGAGGTTGTTGGCTCCTTGGTAAGCGTAAATCACTGCCGCCGCCTGGTTGTCTCCTGTTCTATTTCCCTGTAATTCGAGGGCCGCCAGCGTTCCCGAGGTAGTGCTTGAAACCGTGAGAATTTTTCCCGCGAGGCCGGTGATGTTCGGCGTCACCGTCCCAATCCCCACATATCCCGAGGTGTTGACTGTCAGGAACGGATTGGTTCCCGGCGTCGTTCCGTCACCGATCTGGAACAGATCGTCGTCGTCCCCTCCCGCGTCGTCTTGCACTCCCATCCAAAAATCGGTGTCGGTGGCAGTGGTTACGTCTAAAATAATTGAAGGATCGGCTTTTGTAATCGTAAGATTACCGTTGAGCCCCGTCGCGCCGGTGGTGGTGAGACTGCCATTAATTGTGATGGCATTGGTCGAAAAGTCTCCGTAAATGAGCGGGGAGGCGGTGTTGGAATTATCTATGTAAAGTTTGTTGCTTCCCGTCTCGCTGTACCCCGCCTGGTAGCCGAGAAAGACGTTATCGGTTCCTGTAACGTTCGTAAACCCCGCTTCGGTTCCGACAAAGACATTATTTCCTCCCGAAGTGGTGTTGTATCCGGCATTGTATCCCAACCCCGTGTTATTGCTCGCGGTTGATTTATAGAAAGCCTCCATACCCAAGGCCACATTATAGCTTCCGGTGCTATTCGATCCAAGAGCGTATGACCCGATGACGGTGTTTCGAGTGCCCGAAGTGTTGCTGGTGGCAGCGGAATGACCCACCGCAACATTATATGAGTTGTTGTTTGAATACAGAGCATCGTCTCCAATTGCCACATTGTTAATTCCTGTTGTTAATCCATAAAGGGCTTCGTGGCCGAGAGCGACATTGGAAATCCCACTGGTAATGGAACTAAGCGCGGTATATCCCAAACTGGTGTTGCGGCTGCCGCTGGTTAAACTCAATCCTGAACTTTCCCCCACATAAAGGTTGCGGGTGCCGGTGTTGTGAAGCACCGTCGCCGTTCCGATTTTATACACCCCGCTTGTTCGAATGTTACCGGTAACTTCCAACACTTCGTTGGGTGCGGCATTACCGATTCCCAATCTCTCGTTCGTTGTATCCACATTAACTATCGGCGTTCCGCCATCGGTGTCCAAAATTTGGAAGCCGGTTGTGGCGTCCACGGAGTTTTGCACTACCAGTTTGTCACCGGCGGGCTTGAGGTAAAGATCCGATAAATCGGTTGTAACAAGGGTAAGGTCGGTGGCATCGGAAGTAAGGGTAAGGTAGTTGGCTGTATCGCCGTTCACTTGGATGTTCAGCGCCCCGCTTTCCGATATCGCGCTATCCGACAAGGTTAAAGTGCTTCCAGCAATGAAAGCGTTGTCGGTATAAACATTTCCTTCCACTCCCAATGTTCCGGCGATAAAGGCATCATCGCCGTCAACCGTAAATCCCACATTAGCAAGAGTTTCCGAATTGGCTCCAACGTAGAGATTGTCTTCGGTGTAGATATTGTCGGTGGCATGGAACTGTTCGGAAGGAGTGTCTGTCCCGATGCCCAACCGATTATTCGCGTTATCAAAATAAAAGTTATTATTATCTTCCGTAAGACCCGCCGGACCTTGAAAAACCACCGATCCGGCAGTAAATCCCGGGTTGATAGCGCCGGATACACTGCCGTATATCGTTCCGCCCACTTCCAAATCATTTTGGACGTAAGCATCTCCCGCTCCATTAGTTTGGGAAGCTCCCGCATCGGAACCGACTACTAAATTGGCAGCGGGGGTCGCGTCGCCCATTCCGACAAACCCGTTGTTCACTTTAACGGTCAATTTATCAGTGCCCACCGCCAGATTGCCGGAAACGCTGACTTCACCATTGACACTCATGCCGCCGTTAAAAGTATAATCACCATTGCCGATATCTCCCGTGTTTAAAAGGAAATCGTCATCCACGTTCATCATGTCATCCACAAGCGTCAGATGGTCTCCCCCCGCCAAATTAATGGAATTGGAAACATCGATCCCTTGGTCGGAAAAGTTTAAAGTGTAAGACCCGTCAAGATTATTAGTAGCAACAATTCCTTCTTCCCCCCCTATTTCTTTCACTACGCTTCCGTCAGATGCGATTTTTTCGCCGGTGATCTCGTAGTCTTTTATTTTGCCGTTGGTAATAGTACCTTTTGCGATTTTTACATTGGTAACGCTTCCGTTGTGTAGTTTTTTGTTGGTGACCGCCGCGTTTTTTATTTTCACTTTAGTAACGGATCCGTCCGCCAAATACCAAGAAATAACGTCGCCTTCTCCGGCCACGTCGCGCAAAGTTACCGGCCCCGCGGCCGTTTTTATCACTGTTCCGCCAGCCAGTCTCCCGTCTTTAACTTCACCATTTAAAATCTCCCCCTTTATCCGTGTGCCGTCGGGAAGTTCCACCACGACATAGGATTTTTGGTCGCCGTTTTTGTTGTCGTCAGACAGGGTTCCTATGAATTGATTCAACCTATTTTGTAAACTCGCTATTAGCCGATCTGAATTTTTAATCTTCGGCAAAACCACCGCGGCACCAACCGTAAGCGCCAGAAGCAGGACGACAACCGCCGCCGCGAGAACATAGACAGGTTGTCTTCTCCTCACCAGAGTGATTTTGTTAGACTGACTTATTAAGGAAGGAGTTGAGGGAAATTTATTTTCTGTTGCCGGCTTGTATCCTAATGGGGTGCGCGATTTTGTTGGGTCGGGTCTCTTTTGCCCGCCCTGAACCAACTCGGGACTTTCCGGAATCATATTTTTTATCCCGTGCCGAACAGGAACTTTTAAATGAGACGGTTTGCCCAACCTGTCTTCCAATTTCTTTTTTAAATCTTTTGCCATCCCCGACCATACAAAAACATGGGACTGCTTTAAACCGGTCTTACCGAAACGAGTTTTGTCTGATGTTTGAAGTATATTTTCACTTTGCGCTTTTTTTGTCTCTGTGTCTTCTGGAGTCGATTTAATATTGAATGCTGTATTTTTATCATTTGGATTTGGGATTCTATCGCCTGCCCGTTCGATAGGCGAGGATTTTGCCGCCTGAGATTTAGTAATTTTCCCGCCGTCCGCGGTAACTTCTTCCTCCTCTTCTTCCTCGTCCACCATTATATACTCTCTTGCCTTATGCAAAGACGGGAAAATGCTGCCGTATAACGTTTTGTCGATATTGTGCAAAGACTCAGCCACTTTTTCGATTGACGTTTTGTCTTTTTCCTCGTCGCTTTCCTTTATTCTGTCATCCCCGTATAAGACTGTTAATGGCAACTGCAAACCATGGAATCTATGGGATTTTTTCTGGGTCACCGCTTTCGCGGGGATGACACCGGACTTTCGCGGAGCGTACCCCATACTGCCATGGTGCGGAGCATGCCCCGTATCTTTATGGTACAGGGCATGCCTGATCGACTCATGCGTCTTCCCTGTTAAGCTCGCAATCTCCCTAAAAGAAAAGCCCTTATCAACCAAAAGAGAATACGCTTTGTTTTGTAAATCGTTTTTCCCTCTATACAGAGCGTAACGTTTTTTAATAACATTCAAAACCTCCCGTCCAAAATTATCTTGGATGAGTTGTTTCGCTAGTTTTATTCGACCTTTTTTGTATTCTTTTGTTTGTTTATGCCTAGCCATGCGCGAAAGCGCTATTTTATAAAGTTGCTTTTATTTTATTACAGAACAAATAACTGTCAAATATTGACATTAATTATTGGCGCTAATTAGCTAAAAACGCATTAAAAACCTATAGAGACGCAAAATTTTGCGTCTCTATAATTATAAAATATTTTACAAATTTTATTTCACCCCAATATCACCATCGCCAGTAAAACCAAAGCGATAAAAATCAAAAGCCCCGCTATGAACAATAAAATTCCATTCTGTGTCGAATGATTTCTTTCCTCCCTCTCCCTGTCATCATCGAACGGAAATGAATTGTAAGGCACGGAGAGAAAATTATCATTACCACTATAATTGCCCATCAAATCATTATTCTGTCTTTTCAACGGAACACCGGCAGATCTTACTACCCGGACATCTCCCAAAGAAGCTTTGGTGGAACCGGAGCTTGCGATAGAACTCTTGCCATGCTCGGAAACGCCGGCATCAATATGAATCTTATTTGCCGTGTTCAAAAGCTTGCCCAAATCCATAATCAATTTTTCCGATAACTCGCCGGTTTCCCGTTTTTCTTTTTTCAAATAACTTTCGTCCTTTCCGGAAATTTTTAGTCCTCCCCTGTGCGACATGTATCTATACCTCAATTTTTTCTCCTTTTCCCTTATCTCCCCCAGAACGTCCTCCAGCTCTCTCTGTACTTCGTCAAAAATAGTATCCCCCACGACCCTCAACTTATACGCTCCGCTCTTTTCTTGAGACATTGCCGGTTCCACGGTTACTGAAGGCGATTTAGTTATCTTAATTCTCACTTTGCCCGCTTTTTCTTCGTATTTTTCCCGCAACTGTTTTTTCCTCTCTTCGTTGCCCTGCCTTCTCACGTTTTCAAAATTTTTAATATTTTCCATGGTCGAATACCAAATTCGGCCGATTTTTTTTACCTTCAACTGTTTCCTCCTGGCCATCAAGGACAAGTACCCCATTGTGTATGGGGTGTGGAAAGCAAGCTCTCTTAACGGCTGCCAACTGCTGTTTTGACTACTTTTCTTTTTTTTCATCTTTTAATCTATTTTACTTAATCCCGTCCAGTGAAAACATTTAGCTGGAGCGAGTTACCGAGATTTATCTATAGTATGCGATTTATCGTTAATATATTTTTATTTTAGAACATCAAAAAAAGTTGTCAAGCGTTAATTAGGTTCTTAAGTTTCAGGTTTCGGGTTTCATGAAAAAAATATACGCCTTGCCGTCCGTAAAAAATAAGTCCCCCACTTGGTTTTTCCCCATGGTAGGATCCACTATCTGATACTCGGAGTAGGAATCAACGCAATCCGTTTTTACCAGTTCGTCTTTGATTTTGTCCCTTTCTTTGTCAATCGCCGGATCAATCGTGTGAGTGGGCAAAACGATGCTCGATTTCAATTTTATCGTCTGGTCGAAATGAGCCGTTCCAAACCAAACCTTTCCCTTTCCGGAAACTAAAAAAGGAGTATTCCAAAGATGGATATGCTCTCTTTCTTTTACGGACATAGAAGGTTTTTCAAAAGATATCTCATTCGGCTGGTCATTCCAAATGGAAGGAACTCCCGGAGCCGTAGGATAAGGGCGGCCGTTCATTGTCGCGGCAATAAGCCTCCACAAATTCTTGGAATTCAGCCTGTCGCATTCCAGCCAGCCAGCTTTTCTAAAAACCATTCCCAACTGTTCTTCGCTGCTGCCTACAATGATTATATTTATAGGCTCTTGAGGTTTGCCGGAAATAGTTTCGCTAACACGTGGAAAATCTCTGAATAGGTCTTCCGGTAAGTTTTCACCGCCGATATTTATTGTCTGTTCCTCGTTTTGCTTGTAGACAAGGGGGTTTGTTTCAGCTTCGTGCTTCCAAAAAAGAACGACAAGGACTGCCCACGCCAAAAACAAAACTACGCCTAACTTTTTTATTCTGTTTTTTAAGAACAACCCATGATCGAACATCGTTGGTTCAAGTCTGGGAGAAGGAGAAATGTGCCGGGCACGCAAGCCCTGTCCAAATTTCCTCCTTATCTCAAGCGCCGTAATAAAAACAGTAATCCATGCCGCTCCGGCCGCGAAACTGGCCAAGACATCGGATGGCCAATGCACGCCCAGATATATTCTAGAGTATCCGATTAATCCGACTAATATGGCAAATCCGAGGGCAACGAGCGTTTTTAACATTCTACCCTTTACCCCGCGATAAACAAAATAGCCAATCAACCCGTAAAAAGCCATGGCGATGAAGGCGTGCCCACTGGGGAAACTGTAACCGTCTTCTTTAAGCAAAGAAACCGCGATGGGCGGACGAGCCCTCTCCACCGTATGTTTAACCACCCAAATGAAGGCTTCGCCAAATACAACCGAAGCTAGAAGACTCATCGAATAGCGCCAACGCCTCAGCGAGTACAGAAAAATGCTTAAAGCCGCCGCTCCGGGAATTATCACTCCCTTGTCCCCCAAAATAGTGATAAAAAACATAAATTGATCAAGCTTGGGAGCGCGGAAGCTTACTGCTATGTTGATAACCCTAAGATCGGACATTATTAAAATATCCTGGGTGAACAAGCCGACCAGAACGCTCAAAAAAAGATAGGCGAATATTAAAGTAATTACTATCCCCACGGTCAAATACAGGCCGAACTCTTCATTTGGCGTAAGCCGTTTCTTTATGAAATCAAAGGTCCGTGGATACTTCCCCATAACTCTTCTAATTTCCGGATCGTTTTTGATTCCGTTTTTCATCCCCTTCCCTGCTGATTTCGCGGCGGATTTGATTGTTTTGAGCATCTGTTAAAATATAATGAGGGCGGCCTAGAATTTATTTTCCCCGCACCGAAGCCATGCGCGTAATACGAGGTCTATGTTTATAATGAGGGTTGGCCCTCCCACACCGCAAGAGTGCGGAACAAAATTCTAAACCATGCGGGGTTCAGGACAGTACCCTTTATATTACAAAATAGAAGATTTTTAGGCTCTCGGCAAGGCTTAGAACCTGAGGCACCTCGGTCCTCGGTCACAAAAATAAGATAGCTTAAGCTTATAGCAATTCTTCAAATTCAATTTTTTGAAGCAATCTATTGTCAAGCCAAATCTGTTTTTTTGGGTCTAGATTGTCGGCCGTGGTTCGGATCAGTCTTGTTTTAAATTCATTCTGCGTAACAATGTTGTTATTTTTTCTGAGAAATTCAATGATTTTTCTATAAAAAACCCCGAAATATTCATAATCATAATTTGATAATTTCCTTGTTTTCCCTACACCATCTTCTGCTACTGCTAATATTTTTTCAGCCTTTTTTACCCTATTTCCCTTAATATTTTTAGTATAGTTAGAATTATACCAAAAGTCCGACATTCCTACTCTGAATGCAACTAGATCGTCTTTATTTTCTATCTCAAAAATATAATCAAAATATCTATTGTCAGATGCAAATTCTACTGAAACTCTTGCCCTGATGAGCTCCCCAACTTTATACATTTTATAACTATTGATTAAGTTTAAAAATCTAGTTCGCCAATTGACGAACCAATCGTTATATTCTGCCGGATCCCTAAAAAATTGAGCTATGTCTTCATTAAACAAATCATCTTTTAGGTTAACGACTCGTAGCTTAATTTTGTCATATAAATCTAAAATATTATCAAATTTTTCTCCCTTGGCTTTTAAATATTCTAGATCGGGGAAAGTCTTTCTTCCCATATACCACATCAAATCATATATATCCCTTGGCTTACAATCACTTTTTTGGCCGGCAATTCCCCTTTCTTTTCTTCTAAGAACAGCTAATATCTTGTTCGCCATAAGAGTGGAGATAGGGTAAGTTTTTATATTAAATGACAAATTTCCTTTAGTGACGGGGATGGTTTCTACAATAAATTTGTTCGCTTCCTTGAAATAATTAATGTCAAAGCGAAGTCTTAAGACCCTCCAGCTAATATTTTCAAATCCCAATTCTCCTAGAATATTGAATCTAAGCTTAAGAAGGTCCGTCTCGGGTTTACTTCTGGAAGAAATTGAAACTTCGATTTTCTGTCCATACTTTCTTTTGAAATACGTTATTATATCCATTTTCAATTCTTTCACATTAACTTTTTCGGCTGTTTGGAAATCTAAATCTTCCGACATTCTACTAAGCCCATAGCCAATTCTAAGTAAGGAGCCTCCGTACATATAAAGATGGGAATATTTTTTTGAATTATAAATATAATCCAGTACATAGTACTGGAGTTCTTCTTTTAAGGAATTCAAAATGGCATCTTCTCTCACTCCTGCGTTTTTTAATTCGCTAACTCTGGTTTTTAAATTTATAATTAGAATATTATCCATCTTTTCTTTCGTTTATGGTTTTTATGAGTTTATTCATTTCACTTTTAGGCAGTTCGTCGTAGTCAATTCTATATTCATCTAAAGCTGCTTTTAAATTTTTTAACTCAAAATTTGATAAATTAAATCTGTAATACAAATAATCATAAATGGCTTTATACGGTTCCGCAATTAAGAAACTAAATTCCCCGTCTTTTCTACTGACAAATCCTTTAAATAAACTGTCTTTAATCTTGCGGTATTCAAACACGCCTAGATTATTATTAAATCTTCTCGGAGTTTTTTTCGCTATGGCCATAATAATTCTATACGCTCCTTCAGACAATAGCCCGTAATACTGCAAAGCGCTCTCCCTACTCACATAAGAAGCGGGCAATAAGACATTACTGATATAAAAAGCGTAGCTTAAATTACCTTTTCTGCTTTTGTAGAAATCGCTTGTAACATACAAGCCATTTTTTAGCTTAATTATCTCTTTATTTTTTATCGCTCTTTGGATATGAGTATTTAAACTTTCTCTGCTAATGCTGAATTTTTCGACCAATAATGCCAAAGCCTGTTTGGTGAAATAAGGAGATCCATTAAAATAAGAAAATAATTCTTTTCTTCTCATCGTTTATTATTTAATACACTTTTGTATTATATCCGTAACATAAAAAATTGCAAGTTTTTAAAGACCAGGAATTCAACATCAGAGCCTACGCCCGCTACGTGCTCAAAGAAGGCAGTATTGTTGAGAAAAGAGAATTGTTCTCCTGCTTGAAGAGCAAGCTAGTAATGAAAAACAAAGAATTATCGCTAACAAAGTGATGGAACCCGGCTCAAAGGCCGGGATGACAACAGAATAACATAAAATCGCCTTTCAATGGCGATTTTACCTTTCCTGGACAGCTTTTAGACCTCCCCCCGAACGCCGTCAGGCGGGCGGGGGTCACTCGATAACATAAATACCGGCTGGCCACTTAAGTCTGGAACTTATTTATAGTGAGGATTGTAGGGGGTTTTTAGGCTCTCGGCAAGACTTGAAGTTTGAGGCACCTCGGTCGCAAATAAAATGATTGACAAAACAAATATCTGAGCTAACTTAAATATGAGAAGTAAATCCTCCTGTATTGGGATACCGTAAGGCGTCCCGCCAAAGCAGGGGGTTTTCTTGTTTTTATGGATATAAAAGGTTCTCTTCGATTATTTTTTCTTTGATAATCTCGTAATACTCGTAATCGCTCCTTTCATATTTTCTGAATATCGCCCAGGAGATGAAATCCACTGCTTGGAGGCATTTCTCCGCATGAGAAGGTTTAATTTTTATCTCAAAATCATTATTGCCCTTCTTCGCTAGATTATTTTTGAGATAATTTTCAAAATTGCTCTTAAGAAATTTATTGGTCTCTCTCTGATCGATAACAATCTCGATTTTGCTGTTGGACTTAAGGGCGTTTTTGTTATGTAGCCTGTCGAGCAGGATATTCGCGGTGTAATTATAAAGATAATTCTTCTGTTTCCTCAAATCCACATATACTTTTTCCTTGTTTACATTTTTTGAATATTAAATTACCCTAATAGGTTTTTAGGGTTCAGACAAGGCCTTAAACCCGAGGCACCTCGGTCACAAAAATTATGATGTATCAAGTTTTATTAGAAATGGAAAAATCGCCCGTAAAGACGGACGATTCGTGGTAAAAAAAGGAGAAGCCGACTTTCTTAAAGCCCTCTTCTCCTTTTGTACTCTCTAAGGGTAGTGACGAAAAAAGCAGGCTTTTCCCTGATTTCTGTTGGGGTTGCATTGTTAATGCAATCGGCAATTCGCCATTCTCCCCATTTCGAAAGAACTTCCCTCGCTTTTTCTACTGCTGACCCGCGAATTGTCAGGGTTGTGTTTATCTCTTCTATAATTTCTACATTCCCACTCTTGAGCCCCAACGCTGAAATCCCCATCTTGGCAAGAGCATCGCCGAAACCATCTTTGTAAAGTGATCCCGAGACAGGTTCCCCTCCGAACATCTCCGTAAGCCGATCGGCCTTATCCAGAGCTTCGTCACGCTCAGGAAAGTCTGGATCTTTCGACTCCTCTTCCTTTCTTTTCTTAAAATCCCCTAGGTCTGTCACTTTCCCCTTTGGCATTTTACGTCCTCCTTTGATCTCGTATGTTGAACTGTTAAAGACCTTTCGATCATCAATAATAACTATAACTCTTTTTCAATATGGTCTAGCTAATAGACATGGGCCGATATAGAAAAGTAAAAAACAAGTTTTTTGAGCTTGCTTTTGCTATAATATCTACAACTCGTTTATTATTATTTGGTAAGCAATCTAAAGTGTTACCGATTATCAGTAATTTACTAAAGCTCTCGATAAAATTATTTTGTGGTATCAAAACTTTCTCCTGGTTTTATCTTTTCAAATTCGCTTTTGCTAATATTTATATACTGTGATGGATTAAAGCCTAGATCTATGCGCGTTTTTTGATTTACTATCCAGTGTTTTGTATTATCTTTAAAATCATGAATGTAAACTGCGTCTGGATCGCCACTCTCAGTGCATTGAATGAGTCGAAAACTAACATCAAGTTCTTCAACTGGATAATGATTCTTAATTTTTTCTAATTTACTCTGAAGCAAATAATCACTTATTATATTCTTCCCTCCATATCCAGCAATCAAAGCGCCTATGCCAATCCCAAGTGATTGAATAATGTCAGCTACAGTTTTAGAAAAAGAAGGAAAAACTGCGATAAAAACTATTAAGAATAGGAAAATTAACAATAAATCAGTAATTTTAAACTTTTTCTCATGATACGTCTTGTTTCTCATAAATATTGTAGAAATTTTAGCTCTCTCGGTCACTCGATAACATAAATACCAGGCTGGGGTGGTAGGATTCGAACCTACGGATGACGGCTTCAAAGGCCGCTGCCTTACCACTTGGCTACACCCCACTTAATAATAATTCAGACCGACAACTTTCCCGCTATCTATACTTGACTATATATTTAATCTAACCACCTTCTGTTAGAAGTTGCAAGTTACACGTTACACGCTACATTCTTTTTCATCAAGAATTTAAAAAAATAGCAGATTCTTGTTTTATAAAATTATTTGCTATTTCTTCAATATCAGAGTACGATTATGCCAAATAAGATTTATTTTCTCCTTCGATTTAAATCCATCGATTCGTTCTGGTAGACTGCTTATCTGGCCATTTTTTCCGTTTTTCCACATTTTTTATTGTTTTCGGACAAAAAGATCTTTTTCAAAAAAATCCTGATTCCGTTAAATTCCATAGAAAATAAAACTCAACAAAAAAACTGTAGACGCACTCTAAAACCCGATTTTCAAAAAATTATTTAAAAAATAATAATAAGGAGGATCTCTTTCGCTTAAGCCTCCTACCTTTGGTTCGCGCGCTTCTGCAAAAACAAATCCAACATCCTTTTTGCCACCGGAAGAGCAGTCGCGTATCCTTCCCCTCCCTTTTCCGCCAAAGCCACCACCACAATTTCCGGGTTAGCAAGCGGCGCGAAGCCTACGAACCACGCGTGATATTTCTCTTCCTCCCCGAATTCCGCCGTACCGGTTTTTCCTCCAATTCTAACGTTATATTTTTGCTCCAGCTCCTGCAATTGCCGGCCGGATCCCCGATCGGAAGAAACAGTTACCCCCATGGCATTTTTTACCAGTTCTAATTCGCCGCTTGGCAATAGATCTTTTTTGATAATCTCCGGCTTTACTTTGTTTATCACTTCGGACGATTCGGGGTTTTCAACATAATCCAACAAATGGGGGCGGTAAATAATTCCGCCGTTAACCAAAGCGCTTATGTACGAAGCGAGCTGGAGCGGCGTAACTAAGGTATCCCCCTGCCCAATCGCCATGTGATAAGTGTCTCCAATATACCAAGATTCTTTTTTGACTTTTTCTTTCCATGCCGGGTCAGGTATTATTCCTTCGACTTCCTGAGGGATATCGATTCCCAGCTTCTGTCCCAGTCCGAATAGTGTCGCATAATATTTTATACCCTCCGGCCCTAATCCTTGTCTGCCACTCCAGCCGCCCCCGACGATGTAAAAGTAGGTGTTCACCGACTCAGAAATAGCCTTATTTAAATCCGTGGGGCCGTGGTATTTCCAATCGGCAAATTGCCATTGCCCCACTTGAAGCGCTGCCGGACATTCCAAAACCTCGCCCGCAGTTATTATTTTTTTATTGAGAGCCGCGACAGCCACCAAGGGTTTAAAGGTTGAACCGGGCGGATAAGCGCCCGCTACCGCCCGATCAAAAAGAGGTCTATTGCTCCCCCGAACAATTTCGTTAAATTTATCAGGCGATATCCTGCCGATAAATTCGTTGCTGTTGAAAGAGGGATAACTCACTAAAGCCAACACACTTCCCGAGCGGGGATCCATCGCCACAACCGCTCCTCCTGTGCTCCCGCTTTCAAAGATTTTTTCTTGAAGGGCGGAATAAGCCTCTTTTTGAAGATCTAAATCCATGGAAAGGACTAAACTTTTTCCTTCCGTGGGATTTTGATTTCCTACCACTTTTTTCACTTTTCCGGAAGAATCCACTTCCAGTTGCTCGCTGCCTTTTTCTCCCTTCAAATAAGCTTCGTAATTTGCTTCTATCCCGTCTTTCCCTATATAGTCAGTAAGGTGATAATCGGGATGGCCTTTCAGCTCCTGCTCGCTTATTTTGCCCGTGTAGCCGAGAACGTGGGCCGCCGCTTCCGCGAGAGGATAAAATCTTTTGGCCTTCCGGTTGAGAATTATCCCCGGCCAACGAGCCGAGCTGATTTCCACATTAAGAGCTTCTTCTCTGCTTAAATCCTCTTTTAGGACCAACGGATCGAAAGAATCAAGCTGAGACTTTTCATACGCCTCATAAAAATCATTGGGTTTCATCTGAACAACCGAAGCGGATGAACGAAACATATTTTCTTTTTCCTTGCCATCTTTCGGCACAAGCCCCGGTATCATGACTAGGTCGAACTGGGGAACGTTACCCGTTAAAATTTTATGATCGCGATCATATATCAGCCCTCTCGGCGCGTCAATGAGAATTTTGCGAATCCGGTTCTCTTCCGCCTGGGCTTTATAATAACTTCCCTTGATAATTTGCAGGTAAGTGACGCGGGCGAACAAAATTACCGCCGCCAGCACCATAATTAAAATAAGCCAGCCCAGATTTTTCTTTTCCGGTATTTCTTCTTCTCCTTCCCCTCTCCATCCCGTTTCAAAATATCCGCTCACTTCCAATTCTCCAGAGGACGAATTTTTACCGTTTTTACCGTTAGACATAAGATACGATATAATGAGTTATCTTATTTTCCCTCTCTTCGCCGCCGCCGTAAAATATGTCCAAACCACTAAGCCAAAAACAAAGGTAATAAAAAATCTAATCCAAAGTTCTATACCGAGAGAGTATCCTATAATATAAAGCCTAACAAAAATTAAGGTTACGACAAACGCCGTGAAAATAACTAAGTAAGAAGAAACCCCTTCCTTAAAACGAAAAATCCATTTGCTTTTTTTTAGGATAAGCATGGTAAGCAAAAGACCGGCCACTGCATAGGGCAGCAAGATCCAGCGCGAAAAGAATAAAAAACTTGTCATACCCAATCCAAACAATAAAGGATACCATAGGTTAAAAATCGGCAGCTTCTTTCTTTCCCTTACGACCGCCACATAGAGGCTCCAAATAAACAGCAACACCAGAATAAAGTCTCCGGTCCAAAAAGGTAGAACCGCCGCTTCAAGAATCGCCAGCAGCCAAAAAAACCCTGTTATATAGAGTAATATCGGAAGCACTACTAAGAGTTAAGAGTTAATTTCATACACCACGTCCTTTCTTTCCACTATTATTTTCCATCCTTCTTTTTCCGCTTTTCTTTTTAGCGGCTTATCGGGGTTGAAAGCAACAGGATTTTCCACCATATCCAGAAAACTGATATCTGATTCGGTATCTCCTATACCGTACGATCTTTTTAAATCAAATCCGTTCTCTTGAATAAACTTTCGCAGCACTTCATCTTTGTGTCTAACCGGCGTGAACTCTTCTCTTCCCGTATAGAGGTCTTCCCCGCTTAACTGGAAAATTGTTCCATAGACTTTATCAAATTCGAGATAACTGTTAAACTCATTTACAATTTCCATCGGAGACCCTGATATGGCGACGGTATAGTGAGTTTTCTTTAGCTTCTGAAACAATCCAGAAGTATAAATGAAAAGCCGTCCGTGATGGAAAGCGGCAACTTTTTTGGCCACATGCAGAACGTCTATCTGGGAACAATTTTTGATATGCTTCCGGTAAAGTCGCACAAGTAATTGCCGATATTTCTCATAACTACTGCGGTTTTCCAGCCACGCCCTATAGTATTCGACAATCTTATTCCTCGCCTCACGGGGAAATATTCCCTCGTAACTTAAACCCTCCAGCAATTCAAATTGGAGGTTCTTGCGGAAAATGGTTCCATCGATATCGAAGATGGCAACTGGTTTCATGATAAGTGTTTTAACTGTTTAAAAATTATTAACAATACACCAAGAATAATAACTGCATCCGCAACATTGAACATAGGCCACCATTCCACCGGTTTAATATAGTCTTTCACGCACCCGTTCGCAAATCTTTCATATAAATTGCCCGCTCCACCGATAAAAATCAGCACCCATCCAAACTGGACAATCCTGTTCTTGGCATTATAACAGAAATACAAAATAAGTAACAGCAACATAATGCCGCCTATTTTTATAACGGTCTGATTTTTAATCAATCCCCAAGCGCTTTCTGGATTACAAAGTGGATCCATAGATTAATTTAAGCTTGTTGCAAGAAACGACTATCTTATTATAAACTACCTTGAAAATTTATAGTAAGATAAAAACCGTAAGATTGTAAAACCGGAAATTATCTTCCCATGGATATTTATCTTGTTTATGCTCCGTTTCAAATTATCTTAATTTTTTCTTTAGTAATCTTCGCGATTCTGTCTTATAAAAAACCGCGTTTTACGGCTCTCATTTTCCCAGTTGTTCTGCCTTTTTATCTAGTCAAGTTGTATATAAAGCCCAAAACGATACTAGAGGATCTTGGCAACCCAAAATCCATCTTGGATTCGATATTTTCGCCAATATACCAGAATGTCCCAGTCCTCCGCTCGGATTTCAGCGCCGGCGGCACACCGGTTATACCTACCAACTTATTGGAAATACTGCTGCTAATATTCCTAATTATCAACTGGAAATTAATTTGGAAAAGCATTCACATTCCCGTGTTACAAATTACGAGTTACGAGTCACGGGTTGTCGGGGTGTTCCTTGCTTCCATCGCATTATTGCTCTTCGCGTCTGTCTTGAGCACAATATTCGCCGTCAACCAGCGCGTCGCTCTTGGCGCCGTCAAAAGCTGGTTTGTTTTGCCTATTTTGTTGTTTTTCGCCCTCCTTCCGCTCTTAAAATCGCAAAAGTTTCGCCAAAAATTTCTTTATTCAATCGCTTTAAGCGGAATGGCTGTTACTTTAATGAGCCTGCCTTTTATTTTATTCAATTTATACACTTATGACGACCGCATGACCGGCATCCTCCTCTCTCCCAACCACATGGCAATGGCAATTACTCCTGGACTATTAGCCTTAATGATTTTATTATTTGCTCATGGAAATCCAATGAAGTTTAGTGCTTGGGATTTTATTGGAAACCTACCTGCTCAGCCCACCCGAACGACGTCCAGTCGGGCTGAGCAGGTAGGTTGGAAACTGGAAATTGGAAATTTTAAAAACTTTATTAACGATAAAGTATTATATTTTCTAACATACGTTTTGTTAGTAATAGAAATGTCTCTCCTCTACCTCACCTATTCCTACGGCGCGTGGATTGGGTTGCTAGCCGCAACAATATTGATTATATCAATAAGCTCAAAATCCCAAATCCCAATTACAGATAAAGCCCCGATTTCTAAGCTCCAATTAAAAATAAATTGGAAATTAACACTGCTGTTTGTCACAGCAATAGTTATTATCACATCACAGTTGAATAATTCTAAATTATCAAATATTATCCATGGAAACTACTATTCTTCTCTGCACTCAAGAGTCATGGTCTGGCAAAGCGCCCTTGCCCTAAGCCGTGACCGCTGGCTTCTCGGTGTGGGGGCGGACAATTTTCAACAGGCCTATCTCAATTACGCCAGCCATTTCAAAGAACCCTATATTGAATGGGCCGTTCCAATGCCGCACAATATTTTTCTGGCTTTCTTAGTACAATTGGGGGCAATTGGTTTAATGTCGTTTGTCCTGATAATTATACTAACCTTAACTCGTATAATAAATCCAAAGTCCCAAACTCAGATCGGAAATTGGAAATTGAAACTAGATCCTCTAAGTCTGTGGGCATTCTTATACCTCGTTTATATTATTATTCACGGGTTAATAGACACTCCCTATTTCAAAAACGACCTCGCGATCGTCTTCTGGCTCGCCATAGCCGCGATTTGGAGCCTAAATTCTATACATCCGATTGACCGTGAATCCCGACTCCGCCGCATGATGTAAATTTTATATTACACTGGGCAAAACTGGGGAAAACTGCCAACCTGTTAATTTTATATTACAATTTGGATAATTCAAATCTCGGATGTAAAATATTAAAGCTCTATCTAAAATCTTGCATCCGGTAAGACAGTTTTGACATTTGAGTTTTGAATTTTGATTTTTCCTTATGCCTAAATCCAAATCCCCAAAAAACCTCAAAAACCAGGTAAAAAAATACCGCCTTGAGAAAAAAATCTCCCAAAAAGAATTGGCCTTGATTTTGGGCGTTACGCGCCAAACCATTATCGCTCTTGAAAAACAGCGCTACTCCCCTTCCCTGCACCTGGCTATGCGTTTAGCTAAATACTTTGGAGTAAAAGTAGAAGAGTTATTCAAATCGTAAATAAATAGAAAATATTAGGTATTTTTGAAGAGTCTTAGCGGCCTGCTTACAAAAAAATTTGCCATATTTTTTTTCTTCCCCGAGTATAAAAAGAACGCTCAACCTGAAACTTGAAATTCGAACAAGGCAAGAAAAAACTGAATGAAATTTGCCAATTCAGAGACGTTACTCTGTAAGATTATTATATACCTAGCACAATACACAGCACACAATATGTAGCACATAATACTTAACCCTTATAATAAAAATGAATACTGAAAATCGCCCTTACCTCGCTCTTGTTGCCATCTTTATCATCGGAGCCGTAGCTGGCTTTCTTTTGAAATCCGCTTTGAAGTCCAAAATCACCAACAGTCCGGATGACCGCAAAGTGACCACCGTACAGCAAGCTTATGATTTTAAAGCCGCTAAAGACAGAATAGATAAAGAGATGCAGCAGCTCCAGGAGCAACAAGGACAGGGAGTGGAAATTCCAGCCCCGTAAGACCCGCAAGAGCAAGCCGTTCACTGTTTTGTTTGAATTGATCAATAAACACACGCAGTACAAACCCGTAACCCATAACATGTAACCTATAACACATAAACACCATGCCTAAAGACAAAGAAAAAAAGGAGGAGGAAAAAGTGGATTGGGAGGAAACCGAAGAATTTTCCGAGGAAGACGCTCCCCAAACCGGTAAAGACAAAACTGCCCAGAATTACCTGGCGGTGATAATCTTGCTTGCCGGACTTCTCGTGGGAAGCATCTTTGTAGATGTCGCCGACCTCGTGCGCGGAGAAGGGATTTCCCAAAAACGCCTTGCAGGAAAGGACATTTTTGTCGATCGTACAGGCAAAACTTGGGTTTCATCGAATGATCCGGTGGTCGATCTCACCATCGTAAATGACGAGAATTGCGAGGAGTGCAAGACCGACGGTGCGATCGTCGGGTTAAAATCGGCTTTGCCCACCGTTGTCCCGCGAGAAATCAGCGCGAGCAGCGACGAGGGAAAGAAATTACTCACTTCGAGCGGCTCCCGAGTGATACCGGTCTTTATCTTCGGCAAATCGATTGAAAAGACCGAAGTATTCCCTAAAATCCAAAATCTACTGACCCAGAAAGACGAGAGTTATCTCCTCGACACTTCCGTATTGGGAATATCCGGCAAATACACCGAGATGCCTCCTTTTGAATCGAAAAACCAGGAGGTTTTGGGAAATCCGGACGCCAAGGTAAGCATTATCGAGTTTTCCGACTTCCAGTGTCCCTACTGTAAAATGTTCTATGAGTCACTGAACCAGCTGATAAAGACAGATGAATACAAAAACAAGGTCAGAGTCGCCTTTAAAAATCTCCCTCTGAGTTTCCATAACCGATCGAACGATGCCGCCATGGCAGTGGAATGTTCCGGAGCGCAGGGTAAATTCTGGGATATGTACAATACCCTGTTTTCCAAGCAAGCGGAGTGGCAAAACACCACTAATAACGACAAGTTTAAGGCTTACGCGGCTCAGCTCAAGCTAGATACAGCCAAGTTCAACCAGTGTATGGACAAGGGCGAATTACAGGGCGATATCGACGCCGAAAAAGAATTGGCCAAAGAGTACAACATCAGTGGTACGCCGGCCATCTTTATTAACGATGAATTCGTAAGCGGCGCCATAAAATTCGAGGATTTGAAAGCCAAAGTGGACGCATTGCTAGCCAAGTAAGTTATTGGCATTCTACTACGGTTTATCCAGTTTATCGTAAGTTTATTGTGTAGTGTAGAGACGGGTTTAAAACCTGTCTCTACTTATTTCAGGAGAAACTTAAATTAGTTGTTAGTTTATTATTTATGCTATAATTCAGTAAGAACCCTTGACTAGAATCTGAGTTCTATATTATACGTTATATGTTATAAGCCATAAATTTGTTCCATGGATTTTCATAATTTTACCACCAAAAGTCAAGAAGCCCTGCAGAAAGCTCAACTGCTTGCCAAGGAATTGGGACAGCAGCAGGTGGATACGCCCCATTTGCTTTGGGCTCTCCTTCACCAAGAAGACAGCATTGTACTGGCTATCCTCGAGAGAATCGGCACCAATACGGGCAAGCTGGAGCAGGAGATAAGGGATAATCTTAATATAACCGGACAAAGCAGTTCTCTTAGCGATGTTATTCCTCTTTACTTAACTCCGGAAATGGGTACTATTTTGTCCCGATCCCTACAAGAGGCCCGCGATCTGAAAGATGAATATATTAGTACCGAACATTTATTTTTGGCTCTCGGCAGCCAAGGAAAAACCGGCGAAATTCTTCGCCAAAACGGGGTGGAGAGGGAGAAAATACTGGAGATGCTAAAAAAACTGAGGGGGGGGCAAAAAATTGACTCTCCCGAACCGGAGGGAAGGTTTCAAGCATTACAGAAGTACACTCAGGATCTCACTAAACTGGCCCGCGAAGACAAGCTGGACCCCGTAATCGGCCGGGACGAAGAAATCCGCCGCATTATCCAAGTGCTTTCCAGGCGCACTAAAAATAATCCCGTTCTCATCGGAGAAGCCGGTACCGGCAAGACCGCCGTGGCGGAAGGGCTGGCCGAAAGAATTGCCGCCGGAGACGTTCCGGAAACCCTGAAAAATAAAGAAATTCATTCTTTGGATCTCGGCGCCTTGATCGCCGGCACGAAGTTTCGCGGAGAATTCGAAGACCGGCTTAAGGCGGTTTTGAGAGAAATCGAGGCCAGCGAGGGCAGGATTATTCTCTTTATCGATGAGATCCATATGCTGGTCGGCGCCGGCGCCACCACTGAAGGAGCGATGGACGCCGCAAATCTTTTAAAACCATCCCTCACACGGGGACTTATTAAAGTAGTTGGAGCGACTACCACCCGGGAATATCGCCGTCATATCGAAAAAGACGCCGCTCTCGAAAGAAGGCTTCAGCCGGTTTGGATTAGGGAACCCGGCTTAAAAGACACCATTGCGATCCTGCGGGGGCTTAAAGAAAAATATGAAGTCCACCACGGAGTTCACATCAACGACGAAGCCTTAGTGGCGGCAGCCAAGCTGTCTAAGCGCTATATAAACGACCGTTTCCTACCGGATAAGGCCATAGACCTAATCGATGAAGCCGCTTCGGCTCTTCGAATGGAGATCGAGAGCATGCCGGATGAACTCGATAATTTCAAGCGGGATATTAGAAGGCTGGAAATCGAGAAAAGAGCCCTAGCCAAAGAGGAGGGCGAAGACGCCAAAGAAAAACTGAAACGTATTGAGAAACAACTGGCTGAGATCAAAGAAAAAAGTAACAGTCTGGAAACTCGCTGGCGTAATGAAAAGGATATTATCGTCGGGATCCGCGAACGCAAAGAGATGGTTGAAAAGTTGAAAGGCGAAGCTGAGATCGCCGAACGGGCCACGGATTTTCAGAAAGCCGCCGAAATCAGGTACGGCAAGATTCCCGAGAAAGAAAAAGAGTTGCAATCCTTTCAAAAAAAGTTAGATAAAATCCAAAAAAATAGTCCCATTCTTAAGGAAGAAGTTTCCGAAGAAGATATCGCCGCGGTGGTCGCCCGCTGGACCGGTATCCCGCTTTCCAAGATGCTAAAGAGCGAAAAGCTCAAACTGGCTGAAGCCGAAAAAGAGCTCAAGAAAAAAGTGGTCGGTCAGCAGGAAGCCATTTTTGCCATTGCTAACGCTATCCGTAGAAACCGCGCCGGTATTGCCGAACCGTCACGGCCAATTGGATCGTTTTTATTTCTGGGACCCACCGGAGTTGGCAAAACAGAACTGGCCAAGACTCTTGCGGAATTCCTTTTCGACAGCCCGGAATCATTTATCCGCCTGGACATGAGTGAATACATGGAGAGGCACACTGTTTCGAAAATGATCGGTTCGCCTCCCGGCTATGTAGGCTATGAGGAGGGCGGCCAGCTCACGGACCTCGTACGCCGAAGACCCTATTCGGTTATACTTATGGACGAGATAGAGAAAGCCCATCCTGACGTATTTAATGTTTTACTCCAAATTCTTGACGACGGTCGGTTAACCGACGCCAAAGGTCGAACGGTGGACTTTACCAATTCGGTAATCATCATGACTTCCAACATTGGCAGTGAAATTATCAGCCGCGCCACGGGCAGCCTGGGATTTGTCAGCAACAAAAGAAAAATGTCCCTTTCGGAAAAAGAGATGCGCGAACGGGTCACGGAATCGCTTCACAACAGTCTCCGGCCTGAATTTCTTAACCGCATTGATGAAACAGTTATTTTCCATTCACTGACGGAAAAAAATTTGAGCGATATAGTTGATTTACAGATGGAACTTGTTAAAAAACGGCTCAAAGAAAAAAAGATTGAAATCGAGGTTAAACAAAGCGCCCGCCGATGGCTGGCTAAAAGGGGTTACGACCCGATTTTCGGTGCGAGACCTTTAAAACGTTTAATCCAAAATGAGATTTTCAATCCGCTAGCGCTCATGATTCTTAAAGGTAAAATCAAGGAAGGCGACAAAGCGGAAGTGACAGCGGGAAAAGAAGGGATTAAAATAGAAAAAACTTAGTTTTATCAAAACAAAAAGAAATGGATATAGCAATCGATTACTCTTCCCCCTTTATTTTCGCCACCATAATCAGCGCGTTATTGGCTTTCTTTGTTCTCTTCCGCAATTATCGCCTCCACTTGAACGCTCTTCTCGGAGTCCTGAGTGTTTTTTCCGGTGTCTGGTTTTTTCTTTTTTATTTGTCGGAATTAGGCAGCAAAATCAACACTACGGTCTACATCGTTACCCTATCGGCAGTATTGTCCTACTTTATACTCCTTCTGCTTCATCGAGAGCAGACCCTAAAAATAAACATCAAACGAATTATGCCTGAAGGGTATCTATTCCTCCCTTCTTGGATAAGCATGGCGCTCAGTATAGAAATCCTCTTGATCGGTTTAATGCTCTTTGTTTTTATCCTCGCGTCTTCGAAAATTATTTCTCTCCCCAATTTCATTTCTCCCACCGCCAAATCAATCACGCTTATTTTTTCTTTGATTTTTTTGGCCGAAAGCGTAATTTTAGCGATGGTATCAGCGGTCCGGTTACTCGGACGCCTGCGTATGGAGCCATCAGGAACTTTTGAAAAAATCATGGTCTGCCTCTTCGGACTCTTTTGGTTGATTTTTTCGCTGGGATGCCTGATTCTATCTGTAGAAACGCGCTATGGCGCGTTTATGCTAGAGAACAACACCATTATTCCGCTTCTTGTCACTTCCCTCCTCGCCATTCTCCTACTCCAATCTCTCTTCATCGCCCGCCGTTATTTCTTAAGCTATAAAGTTCTTCTCACCCAATTCATCGTCGCTTTGATTGTGATATTCAATTTGGCAAGCATTTTAAATTCAGGGAGCGTCGAAGAAATTATTCTACGGGCGATTCTAATTTTGATTTTAGGCGGTCTTTCCCATCTTCTCGTCCGCAGTGTAGTTAGCGAAATCCAGAAAAGACAGAGAGTTCAAGATACCACCCAAGAAATTTACAAAGCCAATAAGACTCTTCACAAACTTGACCGCGCCAAATCTGACTTTATCACCGCCGCGTCACATCAACTGCGAAACCCCCTTTCGGTGATCAAGGGAATCGGTTCAATGCTGCTCGACGGATCTTACGGAAAACTTTCCGGCACCGTAAAAGACGCTCTGGAAAAAGTCTATATAAGCAATGAAAGGCTAATCGGCCTCATCGAAGACCTTTTGGATATTTCCCATCTGGAAGATGGTCGGGTGGATTTTAATTTTGAGAAAAAAGACCTCGGCGTAATTGCCCAAAAGGCAGTGGACGGACTCACTCTACAAGCACAAAACAAAAAACTTTCTTTAAATTTTTTCCCTTGGAAAAAATCAAAATTATTGGCATGGGTGGACGAACAAAAGGTTACTGAAGCTATATCTAATTTAATCGACAATGCTATAAAATATACCCGTAAGGGCGGAGTAAAGGTGAGAGTAAAAAAATCCGGCAATAATGTGCGGGTAATCGTTACTGATACCGGCATCGGACTCCGCAAAGAAGAAATTAAAAATCTTTTTCAGAAGTTTGTCCGCACCGGCCGCGGCAATAAAATGAGTACGGTTGGCACGGGTCTTGGACTTTATGTCGTTCGCAAAATGATCGAAGCCCACAGAGGCAAGCTCCGGGCCGAGTCCACCGGCGAAGGACGCGGTTCAAGCTTTATAATCGAACTGCCCCTCAATCAAAAAAACCCGCCGGATAAAAAATTCATCCAACGGATGGTGATGGAGAAGAAGCCGGCTTAAATTGCTTAGCTGGATAACTGTTCGATATTTGATCGCATGGTTTTATCTTGCTATTTTAAAATTACTTTTTATCTTAAATCCGCCACAATGAAAACTAGCAAAAAAAATCTTACGGTAACAGTCATTGGCATCGGTTACGTCGGTCTTCCATTGGCTTGTCTTATTGCCAAAAAAGGATACAAAATTTTGGGGTTAGATATTAATGAAAAGGCGGTCGCTTTGGTTAACAAAAAAATATCGCCCTTTAAAGACGAATTTGTCGCTAAACTACTGCCTAAGGTTAAGCTCGAAGCCACCACCGACCCGAAGGTACTGAAAAAAACTGACATCGCGATTGTTTGCGTACCCACCCCGATAGATAAGAGAATGCTGCCAGTTTTCACTCCTTTAACCAGTGCTATAGAATCCATAATAAAGAACTTTAAAAAGGGAATGTTAATCGTGGTCGAATCCACTATCAATCCCGGAGTCTGCGATGAAATAGTTCTTCCTCTTTTTGAGAAAAAGGGGCTAAAGGTGGGAAAAGATTTTTATTTATCTCACTGCCCGGAAAGAGTTAATCCAGGAGATCCCAAGTGGAACGTGACTAACCTGCCTAGATGCGCCGGCGGGATGACAAAAAAATGTTTGGCTAAGACTTTGAAATTTTATCGTTCAATCATTGACGCCCCTATTACTCCTATGAAATCAACCAAAGAAGCTGAGGCAACAAAAACTATTGAAAACGCTTTCCGCGACATTAATATAGCCTATGTCAACGAGCTAGCGAAATCCTTCGATAAAATGGGAATAGACTTAGTAGATGTCATAAGGGGCGCTTCTAGCAAATTTTCCTTTATGCCGCACTGGCCTAGTTGCGGAGTAGGCGGGCACTGCATACCGGTTGATCCTTACTATTTAATCGAAAGGGCCCGCCGGGTTGGTTTTGAACATGATTTTTTAAATCTTGCCCGGCGAATTAATGCCAGTATGCCGGGTTATACAGTGAAGAAACTGGTAAACGAGTTGAACGAAATAGGTAAACCGGCGAAAGGAACAAAAATTGGCTTATTGGGAGTATCGTATAAAGAGAATGTGGACGATACTCGCAATTCACCCTTTTACCCTATTAAAAAAGAGTTGCTTGAGAAAAAAGCCGGGGTGGAAGTTTTTGATCCTTATGTAATGCGAGAAAGCACGGTAAAAAACCTTACGGAATTGTTAAAAAAAGTGGACGTGTTGATGATACTGGCTAACCATAAAGAATTTGCCGCGATTACCCCTAAATTGTGCAAGAAAAATGGAATAAAGGTTATTATTGACGGTAGAAGCTTCTACCGAGGAAACATTGTCGACATTGAAGCATTTATCAAGGCGGGGATCAGATATAAGGGAATCGGGAGGTAAATTGGCAAATATATGCGCATTTCGTTTCTTAATGGTGCCCTTTAAAAACATGAATCGTAGGAATACAGTATATCTGGTGCAGGAACGCACTACAGCGCATCTTCCTTAGAAACCCGACACTGCTGTATTCCTACGAAAGGAAATAACCGGAGGCGCATCGCGTTCCGCAAAAAATCAGAAAATTTAGAAACGAAAAGGAGAAGATCATGAAAACTTGGAAAGCATTTGTTATGGTAATCATCATCGTATTGCTCGGAACCTCCTTTCATATCAACGCGATAGCAGGAGGACCGAAATCCTTTGCTGGCGTAGTCTGGGACAAAGAAGGCAACGTCGTAATGATCGACGCAGGAATCGAGTATGTGAATCAGGACGCTTTCGAGTGCCTCGATCCTAAATATTTCTTCAAACATGCACAAAAAATCGACCTGAACGTCGACTGTTTTGACTGGAAGCATGAGAAGAAGCTGGACAGCAAAGATCTCAAAGTACTTAGCTCCACCGAAATCGCCAAAAAGGAAATCTTGACAAAGATGTCTTCAGAGGAACGCTTTAGAGCGGCTTTGAGCGCGTCCGGTGTTTCAGGGAAGGATCAAGAAAACTACATTCTTGTCGCAGAAAGAGCAGTTTATCCGGATACCAAAAGCAAGGGGGTTACCTATTGGTACACTTTCGTGCTCAAGGAACACTGGAAGTGTAAGGATAAAAACTGAACGCAGGAATGGAAGCAACAGTTTCTTGATCAAAGTGTTGAAAAAAGGAGGAGACATTGTTGCTTTCTTAGTTCTTTCTCTCACGTACGACTCGTTCGTAGCGACAACTTACTTGCGCCACGGTGACTTTGGTCCCCTCCGGAAGAAAGACTACCAGATATTCTTTCTGAGTACCTTGCTTGGTTGTCTCTACTGGAGCATCAGAAGTTCTTTTATTGTCCTGGCCGCAAAGTACATCTGGATTTTATTCACAGCCTAACCGGCGGTGTTTGTCCCAGCCCAAAAGAACTTTTGTTCTAGCAGGCCACGACAACACCGCCTTTTTTCTTTGCTCAAAAAGATGTTAATGCGCTTTTTATTTCTTCCTCTGTCTCAAACGGTCTCGACAAACACGAAGGATCTCCTGTTTTATATAAGCGGAGTACCCCAATTTCATAATTTCTAAAAAGAATTATATGCGGTAACACTCTCCGTTCAGAACTTTTGGGATAATGGCAAAAATGTACGGCTGAAAATACTGGATAATATGATATTTATGCTGTAAACAGAATATATTTCAATTAATTTTTCAGAAATGAGTAAAAAAGGTGTTCCAAATGCAGTTCTTCTAAT
>Ga0209749_1000808_pt1 | contig 35885 bp, 25 predicted proteins | sample EPASupsiteSAE347_FD_187267 | JGI IMG/M metagenome (GOLD analysis project Ga0209749, IMG submission 187267) | Bioremediated contaminated groundwater from EPA Superfund site, New Mexico - Sample SAE3-47 (SPAdes) (version 2) | ecosystem: Environmental > Aquatic > Deep subsurface > Groundwater >...
AATGAAACTTTTTGCCAATGCGAATTTGCTCGGGTTAATCGCAAACGCGACGGTGGCGGACTCAGCCCGTCAATTCGAGCCGCTTTTAGCCCTCAGGGTGCTAACTTTCGGAACTGCTGATTACCGAGCTTCTGCTGTCGTCCGCTGTGGCCGATGACGAGAAAAACGATTACGAGACACGCAAACCGCTTATAAACAGGCTTTTGGCAAAAAAAACGATTACGCGATGTAAAGTCATTCGCTGCACCGCTCAGTAATATTTCAGCCACTGATACGCAAAAATGCCTGAAACGTTCCTGAACGGGGCGTCCAGATGGCATTGGGATCGGCCATGCCGCCTCTGGAACGCCTCGGCAGGTCTGCGGTTGATCGTCGCCAGCGACCCAATTCCACGAAGCGAGTCGAGCCCGCAGGCAATGCGGCTCGGGTAGAAGGATAATTCCCGTAGCGGCATACGTCAGCGGCGACAAGTCCGTGCTCTTGGTTCGGCAGAGGTTGAGCCAAATCAGGCTCCAGGACTATGCCGTTCGCTATTCCATGTCGAATCGTTGTCCTAAAGTGGGTCTGTTGGTACTCATTTTGCATGCGAAAGAACCGTTCACAATGGACATTGGATCGAGTGGTGCGAGTTGAACGGGTTGATAGACCCAATCAGATAGGCGTCGGGAGGAAGCCACCATGACGGCGCCTTGTACGTAGGCTTCACCACCGACCTCCAGCGCCACTCTAACCCCTTATTCCTCCAGGGCGGGCAAATCCGTTTCGGAAGGGAACGAAACCGAAAATAAGCAGGACGTCAGGCCTTAGCCCAAGGCTAAGTCCTACGGCCAGCTATGGTTGCGCGACGTGAGTGGAAATCCACTTTGGTATGTGGCGGGGATGAAGTTCCGACGAAATCGTCAAAGCCGTCGGTTGGCCGGCCAGCTTATAGATGGCTTTTGTCCAAAGCGTTAAACGGCGGTCAGCGCCGGCCAGAAGCAAGGGTGAAGGATTGGAAAAAGCCACCGCGCCGCGCACGTCACCCAGGCGGCGTATATGCGGATGAAACATGGCTTTTAACCAGAATCGGTCCGGAGTGACATCCCAAGGGGTCAGATCGACGATGGTGGCGGATAACCGGCTGATCAAAGGGCGCGCCAACAAAGCCAGTACGCCGCCAGTCACCGTTAGATCGCGGCGGCATATCGAAGACTTGGGCCGTATCCTGAATCATTTGATTCAACAAAGTCCGGCCGCGCTTGAATCCGGTCGGCGGCCTATGTTTGGGAAGAGCCGCAAATCAGACTCCGGTGAAATGGAAAGCGCGGGTTCCTTCACAGACGATCCGACATGAGTATCTTCCGCCAGCCATTTCAGGAACCAGACATACATCCGTTCCCGTATTGGACGGCAGTACCCGTGATTCGCATCCACGTGAATCTCGCCGACGCGATTCGCCGCGCCATAGAGCGCGTAAAGAGCGCGAATGGCCGGCACTTCGTAATACGGATTCTGATTGGTCCAATCGCGGGTCACAGAAGGCAGCAGGACCGGCCGCGGCGCCAGTGAACCCACTACATCCACCGATGACAGATCATACAGACCGGCACAATCACACCCACACGGTCATCCACAGCAGCAAGATAATAACTTTGCATGCCGCCGCCGGATTCGCCCGTGCACCCGATTCGGCGTCCATCCACTTCCGGAAGGCTCTGGAGGAAATCCACGGCCCGGATGCTATGCCGGACCTAATTGTATCATTTCACTATCATCCCATAAGGTTAATGTTTTACAGCGTAAGCTCCATATTCCCGGAGAACTTCCAGCATTGCCTGGTAATTTTCGAACTTGGCCTGGGGCATGATGCTGTGGCTCGTGGCGTAAATGTATCCGCCGCCGGGTTTGCAGGCTTCCAAATTCCGGCGGGCAATTTCCTTGATGCGCTCGGGCGTTTCCAAGACCAGCGCCCCGGCCGGCACCCCGCCCCAAAGCGTAATGTTTTTTCCAAAGCGCCGCTTCATCGCAACGATGTCCATTTCGGGCTGGATGGACTGATAAATATCCACACCCGCTTCCACGATCTGATCCATGAGGATTTGGTTGTTGCCGCAGGAATGCAGGAGCGCAATGAGTCCGTATTCATGCACCAAGTCGCACCAAGCCTTAAGACCCGGGAACACGGCGATCCGGAATATCTCGGGCGAGATAAAAGGTCCCGTGTTATATCCGTAATCGCACCCGGTCGCCACACCGTCCATGCCTTCGCGTTTGGCAATTTCAATTCCCCGGCGACTGGATGGGCTCGTGGCCCCTTTCAGCCGTTTTTTCCCCATGCCCTCGGGATCTTCCCACACTTGGACCCAATTCTCCACTTCGCTGTAGGATGCGTCACCATAAGCAAGCCCCGGATGGCCGAACAAAGGCGCGCTGAATAAAAAGTGCGTCTTGCCCAGTTCGCGCACCACGTGCCGGACCACCTCCAGTTCCGAATCGGTCGGTTCCTGTGTTTGCGGAGCGGCCGGTTTGGGCAACGGGACCGCCACCGGCGGAGTGGGCCCCCGTTCGGTGATTAAAAAACAATCGGTTTCCGGCGAATAGGTGATGATATCGCCCCGCGTATTCCGCCACTTGTTTTCGCCCGCCGGCTCGGGAGCTTCGACCGGCGTTCCCTGGCCGATGCAGTTATGCACCAGCACGGCATCCCACTGGTAATACTCGGTCAGCTTGACCAACCCGGTTTTCCAGTTATGAATGACCTCGTCGCGCCGGCCCTGCCAGAGCGCATGATGGGTGGCCCATTCGTCGCGATAGGTGCCTTTGCCCAGAATCGGCTCGACCATCTCTCGGCCGAATTCCCATTCGCCCGTCGGGACGCGATCGGGCTCTTCGTGGGCAACGGCCATCAACACACGTTCTTTTGAAGTCATGTTTTGCTATTGATTCCTTGTTTATTCCAATTTCGAATTTCCAGTATCGAGTGTCACGCCTTAACCACGCACACACCATAGGGCGCCAAACTGACCTGGCCTTCCTTATAATTGCCCACAAGGGCGCGACCCGGCCGCGTGAGGTTAATGGTGGCGGAATCCGGGCCGTGATTGACAACAAAGGTCAGCACTCCGCGTTCGACAACTTCAACGGTCTCGGGAGTTTCCGGCCCGGGCGCCACGCCAGCGGCTTTTAATGCATAATCCATAATAGCCGCCAGGAAGTTCTTATCCACTTCATTGGCCGCGATATAGAGCGTCCGGCCCGGGCCGGTCTTCTGCTCAACCACGGCCGGCTGTCCACGCAGAAAGCTGTCGTCAAAGGCCATCAATGCCTCGCCGCCCTTGAGGGTCACATCGGCAGCCCACTTGCGCGCCACGCCGTTCAGGCGCCGGCCGGCGATGGTCCCGGAAAGCGGCAACTCCACATTCTGGTCGGAATGGATTTCGATATTGGCTTTGCTCGTGTTCAAACGCACGCCGTTCTCCATCGTAAAGCCAAACAAATCCTGCAGTGGCGCAGGACCGGTCAAAGGCAAAAAATTGGCGTTGGCATCGAACATGCCCAACTGCCCCATGGCCATTATCACTCCGCCGTTCTTCACGAACTGTGTCAGGCGCTCGGCCGCCGGCCGGCTGATATGTAAGAGCGCCGGGATCAATAGCAGACGATAAGGACTCAGATCGCGATCAGGCGGGATAAAATCAGTCACAAGCTGGCGCCGGAAGAGGAGCTCGCCAACCGCTATTGAGGCACTATTCTCGGCCAGCCGCCCTCCTGCTATTGTCCAGACGCTATCGTAATCCACAAGCATGGCCACCTTGGCCACCGGCAGCGGCAGATTTTGCAGATGCGGCGCCAGCGCCTGCATTTCCAGGAATGCCCGCCGGACAACCTGGTAACGCATGCCGGCTTTCCCGGAGTGTTCCAGAATACCCAGCAGATTCTGTTCCTGGCCCGCCAGAAACGGACGCCACAGGAACACCAGACTCATATCCACCCCACGCGCAAAAAAGCTCCACAACCTTGGCCGGAAGTGCTCGTCATGCGGCAGGCCTTTCCAGCCCTCGCCGCCCACCTCGGTTTCCGTGATCCAGAACGGCGTCGCGGGTTTATAACTGCGGTGCCGGTCCACGCAATTGGCCAAGGAATATCCCTCGCCCAGGTAAATATCTCCGCCCACACGGTCCAGGCCGGCAAACCCCTTGAAATGATCCACACCCGTAAAATTATTGGTGCAGATCAAGGCGCCTGGGTGATTGGCGCGGATGATGCGCGCCTGGGCCATGGCATAGTCAATTTTGACATCGCTGAAAAACCGGTAACTGTCCAGAACGCGGCTGGGCGAATGGTTGAGCCCCGTGTCACCCAGGATCACTTCGCTCCAATCCATGTAATCCATGCTCCAGAAGACATTGCCCCAGGCGCGGTTCAGTTCCTCCAGCGTGCCATAGCGTTGCTTCAGCCATTCCCGGAACTGCTCCTTGCAATGCGCGCAGTGACAGTTGCCGAACATTGAACACCCGATTTCATTGTCAATCTGCCAGGCCGTCACGTTAGGATATGCGGCCACTTCCCGGGAAAGTTTATCCGTGATCCGGGCGCAGTGCCGACGGTAAGTTGCCGATGAATAGCAGGTGTGTTGGCGCACGCCATGGTAGGCCTGCCGACCGTCCTTCCTGACGATGAGCGTATCTGGATAATTCTTCACCAGCCAGGCGGGCGCGGCCGCGGTGGGCGTGCACATGAGCACCTGGATCTCATGCGCGGCCATGACGCGTATCGTCTCGTGCAGCCAATCCAGCGTGAAGTGGTCTTCGCTGGGCTCCATGCACGACCAGGCGAACTCGCCAATCCTGACTATGTTGATGCCGGCCGCTTGCATGAGTGCGGCATCGGTTTTCAAGCTTTCCTCACCCCAGTTTTCCGGATAATAGGCGCAACCCAGGTGTTTCATAAAATCCCCGCTTTGTTTTTCGAACAATGACACTCGCCTGGGCGTAGCGCTTCGGCGGAGCCGGGCCAGTTTAGAAACAATTCCACTACACGCTTTCAGGACCTGGCCATCAATCGCAAATCCGCGGCCGGCCTCAAAAATCGCACGCGTACAGATGGCGCGCAATAATATGCTCCTGATATTCAGGGCTTAGCTCGCAGAAATATCCGCTCCAGCCCCACACGCGCACAATCAGGTTTCGGTGTTGTTCCGGATGCGCTTGCGCGTCGCGCAACGTTGCCACATTCAGACTGTTGAGCTGCAACTGCTGGCCGCCGAGTTGCGCAAAAGCGCGCACCAGCATGGCCACCTTGCGGACCGATTCCGGGTCGCGGAACACCGTGTCCGACAGCTCCATGGTAATTGGCCCGCCGTTGCAAACCCGCCGGTAATTAATTTTGGCAAAGGATTGGAGCGCGCTGATCGGACCGCGTACGCCGGCGCCGGGAGCGGGCGCCAGGTTGGCGCCCAGCATTTCACCCTTTTTGCGACCTTCGGCCGTGGCGCCGACCACCGGTTCGCGCATATTGGGATGTCCCCGCACAAGCCAGACATAGTACATGGCCGAGCCGGTGCCGGGCCTCAGAATTCCGCCGCGATTTGTGCGGCCGTAATGCTCGCAGGCATCCGCCAGGAAGTCAAACAAAGCGGTTAAATAACGGTCGGCAAAATCGTCGTTGTTGCCAATTTTTTGGGACTGGCCGGCAAGCAAATGGCACAGTTCATCGTACCCCTCATAATTGGCGTCAAGCGCCGACAGTAATGCATTGGGCGGGATGCGTTGTTCATCAAAGACAAACCGTTTTACGGCAGCCAGGGCATCGGCGGCATTGGCCGCGCCGGCACCGTGAATTCCGAAATTATTGTATACAGCGCCCTGCGACAAATCCTGCCCGCGCTCAATGCAATCAGTCATCAGAACCGAATAATAGGGAGCCGGCGGCAAGAGCAGTTTCTCGTAAGCTTCGGCCAGTATCTTGATCTGGCGGGCGATATCGTCTGCCGTTTTTTTCAGGATGGCATCAAAGCCGGAATCGCCGGCCAGGCCGCTTCGGATTCCGGCATCCACGGCAAACGGCAGAGAAACCGCGCCGATGTTGACCACGTCCATGCCGCGCCCCGGTATCAGAAACTCCCAGCAGGCGGCCACGGCGTAATCGCGCGCGTCTTCCAGGCCGTAACCGTGGGCAACTAATCCCGGAATAACAACCTCGTCGTTCGAGTATTGCGGGAACCCGAGCCCTTTGCGAGTCAATTCCGCGGCCAGACTGAGAAGATTGAGATCGGTTTGCGCGGTAATGCGCAGATTAATCTTGGGATCGATCATGGCCAGATCGCGCGACACGCGCAAGGCCAGCCGGGTCAGGTCATTGACGGCATCGCGGCCCTCGCGGGTTACACCGCCAAGCGTTATGGTCTGCCCGTTGTCGCCCTGCTGCACGCCGGGATAGAGATCGCTGTCCTTGTTGAGCGCAATAAAAAATTCGGCCAGCAATTCCTCGGCCGCCGGCATGCCCAGCCGGCCGGAGTCAAGATCGGCTTTCAGGTAAGGCCACATGTATTGATCAAAACGCCCCAAGCTGACGTGGTAATGACCTCCGAGCCATACCACGGAATGCAATAAACGCAGAGCCTGTAACGCCTCATGGAAGGAACGCGGGGCATGGGCCGGCACGCGTTCGAGGATGTCAGCCAGGTCCGGACGCCCCATCCGGCGGGCGGCGGCAGAGTAGCGCGCGGCCAGATCCAGAACAGCGTCAATGGTTTCGACCGCGCCGTCAAGAAACTCCATGGCCGCTTGGCTGTCGGCAAAACGTTTCATGGAGGCCAGCGCCGCTGATTTGCGCTTCAACAACCCTTGCGACAGAACCAGGCCCCAGTCAGCGCAAATATTGCTGATCGGACCCAATTCGTGCAAAGTTCGCCCGGCAGTTATTCGCGCCCAGTCTTCAGGTTTGTATATGGGAGGAATTACGGCCGGAAGCGTGCGGGTAAGAACAATTTTCTCCCGCTGGTCAATGACAACCTGTTCCTCTTCGCATTGGCGGCGAATCAGGCGCGCCGCGCGCCGGGGCCAGGCCAGTCCTTCCTTTTCGCATTCATCCAAAACGTCAATGGGAATTTTACGGCGCAGCGTCCGATGTTCGCCGGCACGCACCCGTTGTTTCATTTGCCGGATTCGTTCATTCATAGCACATGCGCTTCCAAGTTCGCCCCCTTAAATATACCGGTATTGATATTTAACGGCTGGAGCTCGTCGAAACCAGGCTTGAATTCCATTCCGGCCGCGCGGTATTTTCCGCCGGCGGCCTTGTTGTAGGGCAGAAGATCAACCCGCAGCAGGTCGGTCAAACCACGCACCGTTCCGGCGATCGCGGCGAGATTATTATCCGTGTCCGTCACGCCCGGGATAAGGGGTACGCGGACAACGAAAGGGACGCCGCTTTTGCCGAGAATCGCCAGATTACGCAATATACTGTCGTTGTCGCAACCGGTGAAACGCCGGTGCGCTTCGCGGTCGATGAGTTTAAGATCGAAAAAAACCATGTCCACCCGCTCAAGCAACAGGTTCAAGGCGGATTCGCTCCCATAACCGGACGTGTCCAAAAGCACATGGATTTCTTCCAGTCGGTCAATGACCTCGGCCACAAAACCTGCCTGCTGCAGAGGTTCGCCGCCGGAAAAGGTAACGCCGCCTTCATTGGCCATAAGGACCGCAGCCTGGCGATTCAATAAATTAGCCAAGGCTTGAGCCGTATATTCCGCGCCGGCAATCCGGTCGGCGCCGCCGCCCGATATTACCTGGGGAACGGACGACTGGCCCTCGGGGTTGTGGCACCACGAACAACGCAAAGGACAACCCTTAAGGAAAACTGTCGTGCGAATGCCAGGCCCATCGTGAATCGCAAATTCCCTGATATCAAAAACCATTCCGGCAGTCATGACAACCCGCACCCAGGATTAACGCCTCTTCTTGAAAAAAAGCAACGGGACCCGGTCGGGAATACCGCCACCCGCTACGACTTTAAGGCGTGCGATAGTCTCGGCAACACGCGTCTTGTCGTGATTAATTTTAAATTTGCGCATTTATTATTTACTTACAACTCCTCCGGTCGAAAGGCCACCCAGGGTTGGCCGTTGGTAACTTTGGGCTTCGCAATCACTTTTTCCGGCGCAAAGCGTCTGGCCATGGCAATACCGGCATCCTGAATCTTCTGCCAGGCATCCTTTTCCAGAAAACTGGCGCCTGAAAGACGCCCTTCATAGCCGCCGCCATGCGGTCCGAAAACATCGGCGGTTGGTAAATAGCCCATGTACCCGTTGGTCAATTCGGAAACCATCGTATGCTCGAACGATGAGGCGGCCTTGATGTTGAGCCCGATCCGGGCAAAGCACTCATTGGCGTTCGATACCAGCAGCAGGTTGCCGATCTGCACCCCGCTGATGTTGCCGATCGGATTGGGCTGCTTGCGCATTTTTAGGCGCATCAGGATCGTATCGCGGCCTGACAAGAACCCGCGCCGGCCTTTGAAGCCCGGTTGATATTGTTCACGCACCGCGGCCAAATCCCGGGCATAGCGCTCCGCAGTAATCTCACGGTATTTGAGCGGCAAGTCCTCGCTGGCATATTTTATAACATCAAACGCCATCGGTTCCACACGATTGACCACGTCAAGCGCGCCAAAACCAACGCGCTGCCCCAGTGTATTGGCCCACTTGACATCCTGACGAAATGGCTCGGGGGAGAGATTATCAATCCAGGTAACGTCCCCGCAGCAACCGTTCAGGAAGACCGGCACCATGCGGGGGTTAATGTTCTTTTTCAGCATTTCGCGCATGTAGAAAGGATAATCGGCGGAATAGCCTACCTTGCCGCCGGCCACCTGGGCATGACAGGCAAAGTTGACAATCATGCCGGTCACTTTATCCCGGCGATTGACCGCCGCCAGGGTCACAACTTCCTTATCCACCGGCCCGGCATAATCCACTGCATCCGGATTGCCAACTCCCGAGTGGGTCACGCTAAAGCCATTCTTCATCCGATAGCGCCGGTTATAGGCCACACCCTCGACCAGGTTTTTACCCATGATCAGCCGGACTTCCTCGACCCGTGTATCGGCGCAGACCACGGCATCCACCAGGCGCCTTTCGATCAGCGCCATATATTCCGGGACGGAATTACCCATGCTCTTTTTGATCTCTTCCCGGACTTCCGGCTCGAGTTCCGTGAGCTCGTCCACGTCGGCGGGGGGAGTGTAGAAATCAACGGTTGAGCCCCCCTCGTGGGTATGCGAAGCGCCAAAAACCAAGTGGTCCAGGCCGATCCTTTGTTTCAGGATGGCTAAGGCGCGTTGCAACAGCGGCGCCTGCATGATTATCACGTCCGCACCGACAACGGCCACTTTGGCGGCATCCGTTTTCCAGACGCCGGCGGTTATGGAAAGCGGCGTTGAGATATCTTTGGCTGACGGGAATATTTCGCCGCAGGAATTGGGCATGCCAATCGAGGGCGTGATGTCGGTTTCAAAAAAACCAGCTTGGATCATTTTGTTGCTTTCCTTATTTGCGCGCTATATGCTGCACACGCTCGGCCTTGCCGGTCCGGGCCGACTTCAGGCAGGCCTCGCCAAACGCCACCGTGCCCGTGCCTTCGTATTCATCGGTTGGCGGGCGCCGGCGGGCCTGCAGGCTTTCGATAAACTCGTGGACTTCTTCATAGACATTGTGGTTATCCACCCGCACGGGCAGTTTGGTCGGATTAACCCGCGTTGTCGCGTTGAATGTCGCGCTGTAAATAGTCATCGTATCGCTCGTATTGTCGCAAATGATCGAGCCCTTGGTGCCATGGATGACGGTGCGCATGGAATAGCCCGCCTTGACACCGATGGAGACAAACACCTTGCCGATGGCGCCGTTCGGGAACTTTATCACGGCCACGCCGGTGTCATTCGTCGGCCAATCACGGAGATATTTATGATTCATGCAGCAGAAGACCTCCGTCGGGTGGCCCGCCAGCCAGCGGATCAGGTCCAGGGCATGGCACCCGCCGCCGATGAACCCCTCGCGCCGGATTTTCGGATCCTTGCGCCAGTTGTTGGCGCCGGGCACATGGGCATAATCGTGATAATACTCGCTTTCAATGAACACGATGTCGCCAATCTGACCGTCCTCGATCAGCTTCTTCGCCATGCGGAAGCCCGGCGTGAACCGGCAGACCTGGCCGATCATGAAGTATTTTTTATAGCGCCGTACAGCGGCATTGATCACCCGGCAGTCCTTGACCGTCGCCGCCATCGGCTTTTCACAAATCACGTGCCGGCCCAGGGAGAGCGCACGCACCGACTGTGGCACGTGCAGGTGATCGGGTGTCGCCACGATCACAATATCAAGGTCGGTCTTGAAAAATTCGTCCTCGGAAGCCGCCGCGCGGGTTTTGTTTTGCTCGGCGATCATTTTAGCCTGCGCCTGATCCGGATCGAACACCACGGTTAATTGGGCATCCTGGTGACGCGCCACCCCCTCCGCCCAGCGAGCGCCCATGCGCAATCCCAGAATACCGACTTTATAGGAACTCATGGCTTTCTCCCTTATGCTGCATACAGATTACCGCTTTCAACAACCTCGGCCGGCCCTGCAAACACTGTTCTGACATTACGAAAATCATTGGATATTAACGCCGAACGGCAGGCGCGCGGCGCGTTCTCCATGCCGATCAACAGCGCCGTGAACCGGTCCACGGATTATCCCGGCAAAGAAGGCCGAAACGCCTATTTTTTTACGGATAGCGCCACGCTGACCTTATCCAATTCGCCTTCCAGTTCGGCGCCTTGTTCCTTAGCTATATCACTGGTCGTACCATTGAGCCGCACCTGCACGTATTTTTTCAAAGCTTCTTTTAATTGCGCGAAAGCATCCCCAACCGCCTTTTCCTTGGCCGCGCCTCCTATGGTCGTATCCTGCAGCTTGGATATGAACCGGTATCCCGCCTGCTCCAGGCGGCAATACGCCAGCATCAAGCGGGAATTCTGTATTAAATCCTGTCCGCCCAACCCCTCTGCCAGGGCCAGCGCTTGCCCGCTCTGTTTAATGCCCGCCTCAGGTTCCCCGGGTTTGAACTGCGTCTCATCCCACTTCTTCTGCGCCACCATGTTCGTCAGATTTTTAAACCACGAATCGCCGCATTTGGGCCAGCAGGCACGCAGCCTGCCTGCCTGATTAGGCATATTCATGGCGCCAACCCATGTGACAAACTTAACCGGATCCTTGTATCCTTGGCGTACAGCCCAGGCTTCGGCAAACTCTTGCGCGCTGCGGCCTTTCGCATTCCATTCATATTCCGCCAGGGCGCTTGCCCGGTAATTGTACATTTTCTTATTGTTATCGGTATTCGCGTATACTCCGGGCGTGAATGTCCATGCGCCGATATATTTGGCTGAAACAATTCTTTCAATTCCCACGCGGACGTCATCAGACATAAAGCTCTCTGAAAGATAGGATGCGTCCATCTGCGAAATCCGTTTCCCTTTGGCGGCAAAATCCGCCAGCAGTCTGCCGTCCGGCCCATTGCATCCCATCGAAGCCCGCATGGTGACTTCCGGCGGCAAAGAAGCCACGATGTCCTTAATTTCCTGGTCCGGGTACCTGTCCGGCCACGGGTAGCGGGAACTCGCCACACCGCCGCGACCGAAAAAGACGCTAAGCCTCAGATCCGGATATGTTTTTTTCGCCACCTTCCACGCTTCCAGCGCCGCACGCACCTCGGCGCGGTATTGGCCTTCTTTCACACAAGTTGCGCACGCGCACTGCGCTCCGGCATATTCACTCATCCATACCATCACTTCCGAAGCCCCCTGGGCCGCATGATTGGTCATTACAACCGTCAGAATCTTCACCAAGTCCGGATTCGTTGCGCAAAGCACCCGCTGTTTTCCGCCGGCTTCAAAAGAGGCTGGATTCTTGGCCGATTCCCCTTTGCCAATTAAGCCGGGATATGCCTCCTTGAATCCTGAAAAACTGGCCTCCCAGAAATCCATGTGCATCGGGCCGGGCACTATTTCAGCGGCATATAGGCGCGCTTTCTCATGGCACACTTCGTCCTTATAATCTTTACGCGTATGATATAATTGCAAGGTAAACGCTCCGTTGGATTGAATGGCAAACGCTGAACCCAGATAGAAACGATTTATTTTCATCGAAGCCAGCCAGGGAACGAGGTAGGCCGGCATGTGCCAGAATCCGCGTTCCTCCAAGTCCGGCCAGTCCACGACGCTCGCCAGCGGGATTTCCGCCATTTCCCTGCTCAGATGATATTCGAGCCATTGAGAGAGCGTTCGCGTCCCGTAATAAAGTCCGCGGGGCGATACTGCCGCCACAATCAACATTTTCTCGCCGACCGGCTGAATCACATACGCTTGATCGCGGTTGGGAACTTCCTTGAGCCGAGCAGCGTTCGGGACATCAATCCCGCCCAGCTTCCCCTTGTCATCAATTAATCCGATCAGGATTTGGAATCCCTTACCTTGCGGAACGACACCCGTCTTTTCCTTGAACAATGCCACGACATTTGAAACGGCCGTTTGCTCCAAACCAAAGGCACCGGGACGACCTTTAACCAGCAACTCGCCGGGCGTCAGGCGTTGAACCTGTTTGATGGCGAGTTCATGCGGCAGCGGCAACACCTCGCGCCGCCAACGCGCTTCATCGCCTTGCTTCAACGCGACCGTTGTCGCGGACAAATCACCGCCCGCGGCCGCGATCAGACCCAAACCAACCAATGCCCTCATTACCGTTTTGTTCGGCATGTCGTCTATCTCCTGTAAATCATAACGCTGCGTATGAATGTTGACTGCGAGGCGTTTGGCGCGATCAAAAGGTAAATATCGTGCCCGACGACAAAAATTCGTAGGCGCCCATATCCACCTGGCGGCGGAAATGATCCAGGCGCGGGCGGGCATCCAAGTCCGTGGCACCCGCCATCCATCCCATATTCGTTCCCGTGTTAATGCACGGCGAATCGCTCGCCAACCGGAAATCGCCGGTGTCTTTGTTCACAAAAAGGGGCGGATTCGTCGTGTTATTCGAGCCATAGTCCGGCAGCGGCGTTGTGCAACAATAACTCATGCTGCCTGTTACACTCCCGCCGGTGAAAATAGCATAATTAACGCCGACATTATTATAGACAATGCAATTCGTTGCCGTACCCGCGCTCCCTGAAGCAAAATATATACCGCCAGCATTTGGACATACATTGCTGACAATTGTGCAATTGGCCAAACTATTCAAACCGGGGGACATAAGTCTGACAGCAGCCCACGTGCTTGAATTGTACGCGATCAGGCAATTGCGAACCTCGACATTAGTGCAACTCGAGTTAATATAGAGTCCGGCCCAATCAGAAGCGGAATTGCTCAATATCCAACTATCATATATTCGATGGTTGCCATTCTGATAAAAGTAAACGGTGGCTGCGCTCCCCGTATTATTATTGATCATGCATTGTTGGATGACTCCGGCATTGAGTACAAATATACCAGCGTTAACTACGGCGCTGTTTTCGCTGATGGTGCAGTTTTGTACGACGGCATTATTGCCGGCCGCACCGTTCATGGCCACAATCCCGTATTGTGTCGAGGAATTACCTTTTATGACGCATCCGGTCACAACACCCCCCACCATATATACACCCGCGCCATATCCAGAACCGCCCCCGCCCGAACACGAATTGCCGTTGATCAGGCATTGTGCAACTCGGCAATCACCCACGGCGCTTATATGAACACCACCTCCCTGGCCGGTAGCACACACATTTTTTGCAATAACGCAATTACTTATCACGCCGGCATGAAGACTGACGCCGGCGCCATCGTCCGCGGTGCAATTGACGATGGCGCAATTACGCATTGTGCCCCCATCAATTCTGATGCCGCCACCCTCACCGAGATACCCATTTGTCAGCGTAAGCCCTTCCAGCAACGTAGTAGTTCCATACATGTAAAACACTCCGGCCGAACCCCCGCCGTCACAAAAGGTGTTTGAATAGCCGTTTAAACCGCGGACCGTGATGTCATTAATTACGACATGGGATACCGCGTAGGTGCCATTGGAAATCAGCACCGTGTCGCCGCTGGCCGCCTTGGACACACCGTTGGAGATCGTCTGGACCGCATTGGTCCAGTAGTCTTCCCCCGTGCGCGAGTTCAACCCATTGGTAGCCACGTAAATCGTCTTCGCTTGGCAAGCGATCGTGCCAACGATAAAAATGATCATAATCCATTTCATGATATTACTCCTAATTTCTGGCACATTGCCGAAAGATCCATGGGCCGGCAATTGCCCGCCATTGACATAGATTATATCCATTTTCCAAGCAGAACACAAGGTGCTACCTGAAGATTGCACTATTCAGGTAATAATCATTCGAGCGCGGCCAGAACAACCAGGCGAATGGATTTATCATTCAGGTCAACTGATGAAATTTCCTTTGTCTTGAATTTTTCAGCCGAAACGGAAAGAACATAGGAATACCGCGTGACCGCCGGTCTTTTGACATCGTCGGTTCCCACGATCTTTTTTTCAGCCAGAACAAGGGTTGCCTTGCCGGCCTTATCGCCAGAAGCATGCTGCTCCAACTGGTTTTGAGCGTCGCGCGCGATAATTCGCGCATTGGCAATGGGGTTGCCCCGGCTATCCTTTATTTCGAGCGTCACCGAGGCGTTAATTTCCACCGTTGATGCCCATTTGTTATTTCGGGCGGTTGCTCCGACGCCTATTTCGCTTTCTTTCTGCGGGGCGCCAAACGAGCAGTCAAGAAAGCCGACCTTGTCCGCACTTTCAATCGTCCAGTTCTGAACGTTGTTCTCAAACCGGCAATTCTGGAATAATATGCGGTTGGGATCCCGCAACGCCGTCGTGCAATTGCGGAAAACACATCCTTTTGCCAGCGTGCCTTGCCATCCCCAGAAATGGCCAAGCCCCGTATTGCAGTCTTCAAAGACCACGTTCTCGATCACCGGCTGTTTTGGTTCGGAATGCACATATACGCCTTCCGATGAGCGCAATATCCGCGTGCCTTTCAGCGCGACACTATTGCCCCGCAAAAAGCATGTCCCAAATTTCTGATCCGGCTGCGAGCAGGTAATAAGCGTATTGTAAATTTCTATCTCGGCGCCTGGGGAACTTGTCGTAAACGTTCGGCCCAGGCGATCTATTGGTTGCTTTTCCGCGGGAACTTGGCTGATATAAAGGCCTCTCTCGGCCGCAAACCGCAGAACGGGAGCAATCGCGTTGTTCTGTCGGTTACCGACTGAGAGCATATTTCTGCTGCCGGCAATGTCACTGCCCCGCTTGCCGTTCATCAGGACCAGATCCTTGGCCATGATGATGGTCGGCTTGGCATGCTGGCGGTCGCCAATTTGGAAATAAGTGTCACTGCCGCTATCCGTTCCGATGCGCAGTTCGGCATTCAATATGTAGGCGTTATTGGAGGGATCATACGTCACGCCTCCCCAGCCATGCAGGCGGTCGGCCTTCAGAACTCTATCCATCGAGCAGGGGAAAGATTCGGGATAATCGGCGACCCAGATAATATTCCGTTCCACATTATACTGGATCGACGCGAATCCCGCCCGCGCCATAAACACCGCCATGAACACCATAATCCATACCCACGCGTTTTTTTTCACGCTTTGCGTCTTTCTTTGAGGGTTTGGAGGCGGCTCCATCCCCTTTGTTTATTGCGTCGAAAACTCCGTGGCTTGATTGCCGATTTCCAACTGCACGGCGTCAACCCAGAAATCCACCTGGCCGGTTTTCCCCTCAACCGCCAGAGTCCCCATGTTTCCCGGTCCAATGCCATACCCCACGGCCAACCGATCGCCACTGACAGATTTATATTCCATTCGCGAGGGATCCAACATGCCTTTGAACGTGACTCGCCGCCATTCCGTCGTCGGCGTGACAAACTTGAAATAACAGGCGGATTTGCCGTCCGGATATTTATACGCCTCCTCGGAATTCATGCCGTTTACCGAGATATATACTTCCTTCACATTGGTGGAGGCCTTGATATAGGCCGAAAACACCACCGGGACCGGCTTGTCGGTGTTCAGGATGTAACACATCCCGTTGATGCCGCGCTGGCCCATCGCGGCCGGAAGGGGAATCGTTTCCCGCAGACTGACCTTGCCATGCACGGGATTTATCGGATCCAACGTCAACCCCACCGCGCCCGGCGCGCCGATTAATGGCCAGGACGGTGACATACAAGGACGCACATGGTCCGGCAGGCCGGGAACCGTGACAACCTCAAATGAAGGGTTGGCCACGCAGTTGCGCCGGCGCTTGAATTCCTCGGTGGGATTGAAGAATTTCAGCGCCATGGCCTGCTCCGGATGCGCGGTCAGCTCAAGCGCCAACGCCACGGGTTTGGCGGCGTCCGGCCTCAGCTCGAGCGCGTAGGCGCGCGTGCCCAACGGCTCAAACGTGTCCTGGAATCCTTCGCCTTCCGCCGTAATTTTCTTGTCGGTGAAGAGCGGCTTGACTCCCGCCTTAGCATTCAATCCCGGCACGGTGAACTTTACATCCACCGGATGATACGCTGCGTTGGCGGCCATGAGAATATAGCCGCCGGCCGGATTCTTGAAAAGCGTGGCCTGCACGTCCGGATACGTTTCCCGCTTGATGTCCAACTCAACCGGTGCGTATTTCACCGCCGGATACACCTCGCCGGATACCGCTGCCGGGCCGATCACCTTCATCTGCCGCGCCAGATCCGCCAGCGTGTCCCACATGCGTTGGGTCAAAAGAACGGAATCCTCAAAATAGAGCAACCCCTTGGAGCCGTGGATCACCGCCAGATAGGTCTGGCTGCGCTGCTCCCCTGGCAGCATCAGGCGCCAGCAACGCCCGACATCCAGGCCTTCAGTCATGGGGGCCATCATGGCCACTTTATGCCCGCCATCGGCCAGTTGTTTCAGGCGCAGCATCTGATCGCTCATATAGCTGGGCCGGCCATAGAACTGGTTCGCCCAGCCGGGATAGTTGTAAACGTCGTACATTATCACGTCACCCACATCCAGGCCGCCTTCCGGGATGCTCCGGGCAAAAAGGGTATAGACCGGCCGATACCCATCGTCCTGATGAAACCATTTGTAAAGCGCCCGCGCCCCAATCATTCGCGTCTCGCTGTTCAGCAGGTTAGGCTCATCCACATTGTAATACCCGATCAGATTGGGGAAATCCCGAATCGCCCGGATATCATCGGCCACCGGCTGGCGCGCCTTTTCCAGGCCCTTTGCCAGCGATTCCATCAGTGCTTTGGCGCGGGCCGCGTCACGTGGAATAGCATCAAACGCGCTTCCATACCCCCCCGCCGCGGCTGATTCGGTGTCTACGTAGTGGTGCACATGGCCCATGCAAGAATTGTCCAGCACATCCAATCCCAACGCCTGGGCTTTTACCATCATATTAGTCATTACAGCAATTGTCTGGCGCCCGCCCCAACCGTCCCATTGTAGAATACCCGTATGCTCCGCCTTCGCCACACGTTTCAAGCCCTCTTCTGAACAATCCCTCTTAAACAACCCGAATGGAAACAGCGGCGTCCCGTTCTTGAGGAGCCTGCGGTTAAACTGGTCCACCTTGACCTCGCAACCGGGCTTTGGCGCCCTCTTTGTTAAAACCGTTTTCCCTTCCACCATGACCGCCCCATTCGCATCCTCCAGCGCCACGGTCAGCGAATTCTCCCCAAGCGGCACATCCTTCAATGGAATTGCAGTCTCTATGTCCTGAAGCGCAATCTTTGACTTAACCAACACTTTCCCATCCGCCAATTTCACGATGAACGTCTTATCCTTAAGCTCCGCTTCAGGCAAACCGATCCTTATCCTTACACGCGCTTCCTTTTCCGTCGTGTAGTAATTCCGGTCCAACACCACCCCGCTCGTCAGATTCAGGGCCGCCGCCGCCTTGATGGTTATCTCCCTCAAGACCGCTCCACTGCCGGGTTCCTTTAACGTCACCATCGTATCCCTTTCTTTAAGAGACGTGGCCGGCACGTGAATGATAAATTCCTCCGACTGCATCGGCTTGACCGCCACTTCCTCCGCCACCACTTCGCCCTTGCCATCCGGCAGCGGACAATCCCTGACCTCAATCATTGCCTTGCCGCCCTTGCCGGTGTATGAACGCAGCCGCGCCTTTACCGTGTAGCCGCGTTTATCGCCAATCGTTTCATAACCCCCAAACTCCGCCCCCTCCAGTGCAATCAGCTCCGGAATTCCGATTTTAATCCCGTCAAAACCCGTCAGCGAACGGAATTTATCCGGCTCGGCATAGCTCTTCAATACAGGACTCCAGCAGCTACTCTCCTTCTCCTCATTCAGCTTCGCGCCCATATTATCCAAGATGATCCGCCGCTCATTCCTGGCCACATTCAGGCGCACCTTGGCCGCCTCTCCATAAGAGGCGATCAAGAACAATGGAATCGCCATCTCGGCCGTCCACCCGTCCTTCTCCATTTTGGTCGCCGACCGCCACGGCAGGTCCCAGAAGGCGTTCTTTCCGTCCTTCTGCGTGTGCATCCGGTCCGCCTGCACGTTCGCATAACTCAATATGAACTGAAAGAAAAGCGCTCCGTCCGACCCGGGATCGAAAAACACTTCCACCGAATCGTCCTGCGCCACGCTCCCATCCCGCTCTTTCTCCTTCTGATCCATCTGCTGCATGCCGGGGTTCTTGCACTGGAATCCGAAATAGATCCAGGTGTCGTCCATCGTCAGGCGGCATTCGGTGGCGTCCGTCATCACGCCCTTCCCAATAACCGTAAAATTCGTCAACACAGCCGCAGTCTTCCAGCAATCTTCGGTAAGGCTGCCGTCCATTTTCGGCGCCTGGCCGCATCTTGGAATCTTCACCGGTTCAAATTCAACGCACTGACATACGCCGGTCAATCCAAATCCAACGATCAATCCGGCGACAATTTTCCGCAAATACCATTTGTTCATGTTTCTTTTCCCGGCCATTCCTGCTTATATTACAACAAAAATCGCAGCATCGGTTTGCACATTATCTCTTTAGCGTTACAATACTAATTGTGGTTACTGCTAAAATCTTCCTCTTTTTTAAACTATTTATTGCTCCAGAGTGCCCTTCTCCGCTCAGCAGGAGCAAATAATCCTGAATTTGCGATGAAACAGATATGCCTATTCAGCGAAGCGGATGTTAGGATGTGCCCCGATCTTTTTCATCCTCCGGCAATCGTTTTACCCGCTCGGCGCGCGCTCTCTCAAGATAGTCGTCAAATAATTCCAGGCCAAATTCCCTGATCACCTCGTCGGCGCTCAGATCGGGATCGCAGGCGGTGAGCAGGTAAGCGGCCTCGGGACACGCCTCCTCCAGCATCACCTTGGGGCCATACTTCTGTTTTATGTCCCAAACATGTTCATTGTTGTAATCCATATGCAGAACACGGCAATCCAGATTGATCGCGGCCTGAATAATATAGCTGTGGCGGGAAGAGTCGGAAGAAGCGAGCACGCGTCCCAGTGGATTGACGATCATGCAGGGTATGGAAGGCGTGGCGCTGGCAATGTGGTAATGATGCTGAAAGGCGCGGATCGGTAGTTGCAGTCCGGCCGCATACTCTGAAAGGAAGCAGATCAGGTCGGCGCGCTTCCGCTGATATTCCAGGAAGAGTTCGGAAAAATTGAAATCAAAACAGACGGCGGCGCCCAGGCGGCCCAGCTCGGTTTCGATGACCACGGCTTCCTTCCCCGGACTAATCCCCTGCTCCAATTCGCCGATGGTCGGGAACACCTTGTCATAAAATCCGGCGACGGCGCCGGAACGGTCGAATAAAACAGCGCTGTTGTAGACATGCGCGCCGTTTTTTCGATAATAGCCGGCATAAATATACACATTATGCCGGGCCGCCTTCTCCGCCAGTAAACGCGTGATGGGACCGCCATCGCCCGGCAGGGGCTCGGCAATATCCGGCAGAGAATATTTCAGACCAGCGAACGCAAAACTCTCCGGCAACAGAATAATATCCGGCCTGTCCAATGCCGCCCGGTCAATCAGCAATGCCCAGATGTCAATACAGCCCTTCAGCCCCTTGGCAACGTCAGCCGGTTTATTGTGGTAAGTCATGCACGCCACTTTGATATTTCGTCCCATTTTATTTTCTCCTGATTGGCGCATTTCTGTTTTGGCGCGTAATCCCGCCGTGTGATCGCCCGGTCGTCAACGAGTGACCACGCGTGTTTCTCCTTGAATAATTCGATGGCACAGGCCGAGTGTTTTATAGGCGTCCGCGAAATTGCAATGCGGCTGTTGACGCTTGTAGACACAATTGATGAAATAGCGATCGGAATAGGCAAAGCCGTTGTATACGTGAAAGTCCGCGGGGTTCAGGTATGCCCGCTCGGTGGGCGGCTCCGTGTCCCGGTAGACAACCGGCTTCTCATGCGGCCGGTACACGGTGGCGCTCATGTGAACGCCTTCGCCTTCCATCGGATAGACGGCTTCCGACGCGAGGATCGCGGAAATGTTGGTCCCGTGAATTTGCCAGAGCTGGATGCGCTCGCCCGCCCGCACGTTGGCCGAAAAGATTCCCGTGGCGCCGTTGGCGCATCGCGCCAACGCGTAAAATGCCGTGGAAACTTCGTCCGCCTCCGTGCGCGCCATAGTGGAATGAACATCGACGATCTCGCTCCCCAGCAGGAAGCGCATCAAGTCCAGTGCGTGGATCATGTCGCTCGCGAGCCAGTCCATGGATCCTTTCGGCGAGGGACCCGCGCCCTTATAGAAATTACAGTTAACATTTAACACCGGGCCGTTCAGTTCCACGATTTTCTTGCACATCGTCACCAAGGGATTGAAGCGGCGGTTGACACTGACCATGGTCACCAAGCCCGTTTTTTCGGCTTTGTCCACCAGCGGCTTGGCCTCGTCCGGCGTCATGGCCAGCGGCTTTTCCACCAGCACATGCCGGCCCTGATCCATGACCTCGTTGACGATCTTGAAGTAAATATCCGGTTTATAATTCCCATGCGGATATTGGGCCATGAGCACGCAAACCGCCTCCGGATTCTCTTTTTCCAGCATCGGCCGGTAATCGGTGTAACGCCTTTCCGGCGGAATACCGAATTGATCACACACCGTCTTAAGCAGGGGTTGATTTATATCACACACGCTCAAGTCCACATCCGGAAACGTCGACAAACCGGGAATATGGAAATCCCGACCAGCATGATTGGCGCCAATTATAGATACTTTCATCTTTTGACTCCTCATTTTATGTCAACGCTTTATTTTAATTTTACCCATTTGATCTCAAAACAACAGCCAGCCGAGGTCGGCCGGATTAAAAACTCCCCAGTAGAGGCGGCCTGGCAAGCCATGCGTTTCCTTCCAGCGCCAGGTATAAATCAGTCGGCGCGGCACGTCGGGTTTCCTGCGGCTCACGTTCAGGCGGAGCAGCGGAGGAAATTCCGGCTCTCCAATATCCATGACGTTGAAGGGTATTCTTAAAACGACGCGCCAGCCGCCGCGGTTTTTTTCCACCTTTGCCTGCCAGCCGTACTTCTTTGCCTCCGAACCGATCTTGTCCTGGTAACGGGCGCCTTTGGCATTCACCAGAAAATACATCGGCGGCCAGAGACGCCTCGGTTCCAGCCAGATATCAACCAAATCGTTAAACGAGGCCGTCATGGGTTCGCCGTCGTTATTGGGCGCCGCCAGGGAAGCGGTATTCGGATCGCCGCATTCCACCCGGATAAAAAGCGTCTGCTTATCCCAAACGGCTTGCCAGGCCGTGTTCATGCCGGCGGGCTCGGCCTGATCAAGCTGCCGGGATTCCGCCGAAGCCCATAATTCCCGAAATGGCATTTTTTCCGCCGCAACGTTCACCCAGCAATCCGGGGGCGGGAATTCGTTCTTAAAGGAACCGCTTTCCAATCGGGCGCAGCGATAAGTTTTCCCTTCCGGCTTCTCTCCCGTGTATTCGGGGAACAAAGGTTCCCCTTTGTGGATTGTCTTTTCCACCGCCGGGAAATCCCGGTTTAAAAGAAGCTCCAGCTGCTTCATCCTCCATTGAATGGCCGCCGGAAAATATTTATAACCCTCCGCCTCGGAATGAAAACCAAGCCGCGAATCCACGCGGGCAAGTTCAAGCAATTGTCTGTCGGCCTTCATCTCTTCATTTACGATTGAACGCATTTCTTCAAACAGCGCAAGTTTGTCGTCGTGTTTCGCCGCAAACAGCTTTTCGCGTAAAGCGTAGAATTTCAGCATGTGATAGCCGCTCGCCAGTTGAATTCCAACCGCTTCCGCCAGGCCGATATCCAGCAGCCGCTCGGAATTATTCCGAAAAAACGCCTTCAGACCTGCAAGAATGGCCGCTCCCCCGTTCCAATTCTCAGCCATCGTCTTGCACAAAAAAAGCACTTCGTCAAGCGCGTGGGAATAAGTGACGCATTCACCGATGCGGTCTCCGCTCGGCGGAAAGCCTATCTGCCAGGTCGGCGCCAAGCCCTTGTCAACCGGTTTCAGGTGCAGCGGCACAACCGGGCCATCCTGCATTGGCCCATAATAGCCGAAAATATTGTTGAGGGGATAGTTCCGATAACCTTTTTCGAATAGTTTCCAGGCTTTCACGACCTTCGCGGCTTTGTTCCCCCATTCCCGCCGCGCCAGACTATTGAGGAAAGCGGCCTTGGTTTCAGGGAACGGCGCGAACGAAAGTTCTCCCGCCGCCTTGGTCATCAGAGACGGATAATTACCGAAATACCAGCACTGCATGGCGCCGCTTACGCCAAGCCGATGCATTCGTTTATACTTGTCATACAGGTTCCCGGGAACGCTCAGGCAGGGAACGTCGGCAATCTCGTGCGAGTTGCCAACCTGAAGCTTGGCAAAGACGCGTCCCCCCCTGCCAATGGCGGCCTGAGCGCACTTGCGGAATACACCGGAAGGCCCTATATACGAAAGCCAATAATCCCACGCCGTATGCCATCGGCCCAATTGCTTCTGTTTTCCGCCCGTCTCAAAATTATGCTGGAGTATGACGCCCTTGGGAACTTTTCCCGCCGCTTTGATCATGGCATCGGTTCCCCATTTGTGCAACTGGTCGTAAGGCCACGAAATCAGTTCAGCCTCAGGCGCTACGGAGTGCATCCCTTTTTCCATAGCCGCAAGAGTATCGGCCAGGACATCCTCGGGCGCGCGCTTAGAGCAGCGGGGACAGTTATTCGGATACGAGTCATCAAGCGACCAGGAATGGCAGTGGGTCTGGTTTTCGCCCACGGATATGTTGATAATGCCGCCCAGATCCGGCACTTCCGTAAAAAGCGTCCGGGCGGCTTCTTCCACATAAGCTTTTCCCTTTTCTGAACTGATGCAGAAGAAAACAGAGGTGCCCATTCGGTTGCCCCCCAACTCCGGATGGGCAGCCAAAACCGGATCATCCGCCGCAAACCCGGCCGGCTCGATACAGAATGAATAAACCCTGATGCCGAACCTTCCGCATTGCTTTACCGTTCGACGCAGTTTCTCCAGGCGCCGCGCCGAATCCTTCCCGTATTCAGGGATAATCCTGGATGGAATCAACTCCCGCCAGCGGGTATAAATCCAGATGCCGTTTGTGCCATCGTGCGCCAGGCGGTTAAGATATTCGTCCGGATAATAATTTTCATCATCAGCCAGCTCGTCGCGGTTCTTAGGGGGGCGGTGGATTGGACTGTAAAAGCAACGCGATATCCGCGTCCGGATCACCGGCGTTCTTGCCACCCGCCCCTCTTTCAAAAACGGCCCGCCGGAACGCAGGATCTCATCCTCAACCCAGACCAAGCCCCGCCGGATGCCTTCCGTATCGGCGGCCTGGATCAGGCAACAGGTTTTGTCAACCGTTACGCGGTAGGTCTCAAACAAATCCGTCGGAACTCTCTCCGTTCTTACTATGTAATTCCCGGATTGACCGATTCCTCCCGCATCCAGAAATTTCCTGAAGTCCGCGTAAGCCGTTTCCAAACGGTCCGCCGGATCGGGAAACTCAAACGCAAGCCGCACGCCTTCTCCAAGCGAAATCTCGCCATCTTTGCGCATCCTGCGCTGCCATCGAATAACCCGATGCACCGGCGCATTCCGCAATTCTTTCACAAACCGCCATTCCTTCTCGTCGGGTTGTGCGGGATAAGGCCGATGAAACATTTCATTTCTATTTTCTTGGGTCATGAATCAGCTCCTTAACGGGTTTTGCCCATACCCGGCGAAGGCGCATAATCGTAGAATCAGCTTGCACATCATCCCTCTAGTGTCATAATATTAAAGATAGTTACTAATAAAATCTTCCTCTTTTTTGGACTGTTTATTGCTCTAGAGTGCCCTTCTCCGCTCAGCAGGAGCGAATGATCTTGAAATTGCGATGAAACAAATTTATCAATGGCGGCGTTGTTTTCCGAAGTCCCCCCATCTCTTTCATGTAACTTGTGCCAATATCACGCCTGCCAACGAAGGTAAAATCCATACCCACGATTTTGCGGAAGTATTCTGGGTCGTGCAGGGCCGCGGCGCACATCTGATTAACGGCCGGGAACAACCGCTGAAGGTCGGCGAACTGTGCCTGATCCGCCCCTATCGGGATTTACATAAACAACAGGGGCACTCCCCGGATTTCATCCTATACAACGTTGCCTTCCCCAAACAGGTGTTGGACGAGTTGGGCCGGCGCTATTTCAGCGCCCGCGACTTCTGGGGTGGAGACGACCCCGACCCGATTATGTATTATCTGACCGAACCGGAACTTCAATGGCTCAATGCGGCCGCGCGCGCGCTGGCGCCCGCGCCGCAAGACCGTTTGCTGTTGGACCGCTTTTTGCTCAATCTGTTCTGTACGCTCGGCCATGGACAACCGGATCCCTGGCGTGCTTGTCCACCTTGGTTACGCATGGCGTGCGAGGCTATCCGGCAACCGGAACATTTTACCAGGGGCACGCACGCTTTCACGGATCTTACTCACCGGACGCGCGGGTATGTGTCCCGTATCTTGAAAAAATACACCGGTCAAACGCCGCATGACGTGGTTAATGCCGCCCGGATCCAATATGCAGCCGGACAATTGCTGACCAGCACCCGCGGCATTCAGGAAGTCGCCCTGGATTGCGGCATCAGCAGTCTTTCGTATTTTTATCGCATTTTTCAGAAAACTTTCGGCAAATCGCCGCGGCAATACCGGCTGGACAATTTTAAGGTGCCGGTTCAGACCAGAGCAGAAGAGTCACGTCGCGCTTGTCACATTTATTCCCGACTTGCTCCATAACACGCGGGCCAATTGACGGTCATAGGCGGCCGGTCGAGTCGTTCCAGCGCCATGCCGATGGCCGTGTAGTTCACGCCGCCAACCTCCTCCGCCGGTTCTCTCAACTTATCATGGATCAAATTTTATCCGGTGCGCGATTTTCAGTGTCGTGCGCACCCGGATATCGGCGGAGGATGCCCCGCCCTCAATCATGAGCGTGCCTGGTTCGAGGACAAAGCAGCGTTCAGCCTCGCTGTAAAAGGCAAGGTCGCGCGGTGCGATGCGGGCCGACGAAAGTTTTACACAGCCATGGCGCACGTTCACGCGTCGAAATGCTTTAAGCGCCCGCAACGCGCGCGGGGCAGGTGTTTGCGGATTGCGAACGTAAAATTGAACAACCTCATCGCCGTCGCGCTTACCTGTGTTACGGATATCCACACTTACCGTGAGGGGTGTATTGGTCGTCAGGATGGCGGGATTAATGCGCAGATTGGCATATTTAAAACTCGTATAACTAAGTCCATGGCCGAAGGGATAAAGCGGTTTCCGGCGCAGGAACATATAAGTGCGGCCGTGCGACGGCTCATAATCGTCAAAGGGCGGCAATTGAGCGAGCGAGCGGTAAAACGTCAGCGGCAGGCGTCCGGCCGGATTCACGCGGCCAAAGAGCGCATCGGCGATGGCGCGGCCGCCGCTTTCGCCGGGATACCAGGCAACCATAATCGCCGGGACGCGCGCGGCGAGCGTGCGGATATCCAGCGAACTGCCGGTTTCCAGAATCACCACTATGCGGGGGTTGACCCTAATGATCCGTTTGAGCAGCTCATTCTGTTCTTGCGGCAGACCGATATCCTGGCGGTCCAGGCCTTCGCATTCGTAGCATGTGCTGATGCCCAGGACCGCCACCACGGCGTCGCACTCGCGCGCCGCTTGGATTTCGTCGCTGAAAGTGCGCACCGCATCTGCCATCGGCGGATTCCATTCCAGTTGCGCCGTTTTGCGCGCGGGATATTTGGCGGTGACAAAATGTTCAATCCGGATCCGGTATTCCTTGCCTGCTTCCATCGCCACGGCAATCAGTTTGCGGTCCCAACCATGAATGATGTCGCGCCACAGGTTTTCGACCAAGCGGTCATTGACGTAGAAACGCAGGCCGGATGAAAAAAGCTGTTTGAATTTGTATTTGCCCGAAACATTCGGCCGCAAAGTGGCCGCCCAGCGCACGGAATAATTATTGGTGCGCACAAACGGATCGGAAACATAGACCCAGTTGAAATTAATCGCCGAATCCACGCGCGTGCCCACCGGCTTGCCGCGCAGGTGGCAATTGTCGAAGTATTCGGCGTAGAAACCGGTTTTGCTACGGTCGCCGCCGGCCGGCTCCAGCAACTCGCCGGCAAAAGGCGTGAATTCGTCGTCGCGGTAATAGCGCCACTTGACGGCGCGCACATTGACGCCCCTGGGATGGAATGCCCGCAGGCCCGCCGCGGCTGAAATCGCCGGATGCACGGGCGTGCCGCTGTAGTGGCCAAACAGGCATGCGTGAGCATTGTTGCCGATGACGGCAATCGAACGGATTTTCCGGGGATCAAACGGCAGCAGCGGCCGCCCGTTAAGTGGGGCGTTTTTCAGGAGCACGAGCGATTCATGCGCCGACTGGAGCGCCAGCCGGGCGTGTTTGCGGCAACCGATGCGCTTGCCCGATATTTTCGAAAAGGGGATGCGGGAAAACGGATCAAACACGCCGAGACGGAAAAGAATCCGCAACAGGCGCGCGCAGGCTTCATTGAGGCGCGCCGCGCTAATCTGTCCCTGTCCAAGGTTTTCACGCTGGTGTTTTGGGAAAAGCATGTCGGAGCCTATTTCGATGTCCAGACCGGCATTTAAGGCCAATGCGGCGGCCTCGGCGGTCGATTTGGCATAATGATGCTTGTCGAACAAACGCGTCACGCCGCCGCAGTCGGAAACTACATAACCATCGAAGCCCCATTCGTCGCGCACGATCTCGGTGAGCAATTTGCGGTTGGCGTGGCAGGGCGTGCCGTTAATGGCGTTATAGGCGGCCATCAGGGAATGTGCTTTGGCTTCGACCAGGCAGGCCCGGAACGCGCTCAGGTAATACTCCCGCAAGGCGCTTTCGGAAATGCGCACGTTGCATTCGAAGCGGTTGTGCTCTTCGTTATTCATGGCAAAATGCTTGGGCGTGGCCACGGCTTTGAGATATTGCGGATTGTTGCCCTCAAGCCCGCGCACAAACGCCACGCCCATCCGGGCGGTCAGGCAGGGATCCTCGCCGTAGGTTTCCTGCGTGCGGCCCCAGCGTGGATCACGGGCCATGTTGATCACCGGGCTGAAAAACGCGTAGCAATGGCCCAGCTTGTATTTGGTTTCTTCATCCAGCGTGTTGACCATGGCGCGCGCCTCGTCGGAGATGGCTGTGGCGAGACGCAACATGAGATCGTAATTAAAAGTGGCGGCCAGGCCGATGGCCTGCGGAAACACCGTGGCCGGACCTGGGCGCATGATGCCATGCAGCGCCTCATTCTCCATCTGCAGGGGCTTGATCCCCATTCGGGGAACGCCGGGTGAAATAACATTCAAAAACCCGATTTTTTCGTCCAAGGTCAGGCGGCCCATCAGATCGACCAGCCTTTGCTCGCGGGGCAGGGCGGGGTTCTGGAAAGGGAAACGATGTTTTGATACAGAATGCGCTTGTCTGGCGGACATACAGTCTCCTTAATCAGGTGAATATTGTTTGGTAAGCATAATACCCCGCCCATGGCCGTCAAACGCTTCTCACATTCCACAAGCAAGCGCAACACTTTGCTGTCTGTTTCCGCCAAAGGCGGATCCGCTTAAGGCTGGAAAGCGCGGCTAAAAAACAGTCACGTGCCGTACAATGCTCTTCGTGGACTTCAGGCAGACGCCGAGCAGGCACGATGAGACACACATGGCATACAGACATGTGACTGAGGAAGAGCGTAGGTACATTTACGAATGGTGTCAAGCGGCGCTGGGTCTGACCGTCCTGGGAGAGGATCTGCTGAACGATTGGCGGAAGGGCATGGTGGCATGATAGCCAGTTGGGAATATGCTGTCCGCTTATCCCGTTATTGCGTAATGCCCGTTTATTGCGTTGACACAAACCCCAAACCAGCGGAAAATATACAAGTTTTAAGGAATGTTGTGTTTTGAAAAGGCGTAACGATATGAGCGGCAAGACACGCCGAAACGGATTCATGTTTGTGGCGGCAATGTGCCTGGGATTGGTAGGAATGCCCGCGCCAAACACGGCGAGCGCCGGGCACGGAACCAACATGGCCGCCGCCTCCAAATGCGATCCAGGGTCGAACTGGTCGTTCGCCTTGATGACCGACACACACTCCAACACACCCGTGATCAAGGCCATGGTTGAGAGCATCGTTAAGGATTGTCCTTCATTCGTCATCGTGTTGGGTGACCTCCAGACCGGCACGCATGGGCACAGCTTGGTGCCGATCGATGAACAGCTCTCGATCTGGACCAATGACGTTTCCGCCCTTGGCCGGGCCGGGATCCCGTATTACGCCGTGCGCGGCAACCACGAGACTTACGACGATGTCGACCCCAACCCGGCACATGTGGATTGGACAACACACGTCGGACGTTATATGCCCACAAACGGACCGGCGGGCGAAATCGGCATGACCTACAGCTTCCCCTACGGTAACGCACTCTTTATCGGTTTGGATAACTTCAACGGGACAAACGACGAATCTTATTATTGTAAGATCAGTAAGAGCGGTCAGGACTGGCTCGATGCCCAGCTCGCCGCCAACACCCGGCCGCATTTGTTCGTGTTCGGGCACGAACCCGCTTTCCGGAGCTGGAACTGGTGCCTGACCGGCTACGGCACCAACTACCCCTGCAACATTACGGAACGCAACCAGTTCTGGGATTCCATCGGCAACGCCAACGCCCGGATCTACTTCTGCGGCCACAGCCATGTATACGGCCGCTGTCAGGCCTCCATCACCAACGAACCGACCGTGGGACCGACCGCGCGGCAGATCATTATCGGTTGCGGCGGTGGCAAACTCCGCTCCTGGCAAGGAGCATATTCCAACGACGGGAACTGCGCCTTGATCGTTCCGGAGCAGCAGCATACTAACACCTATGATTATATGCTGGTGCGCGTGAACGGCAATCAAGTCGCCATGGCGTATAAAATCTCCACCAACCTGGCCACATGGACTACGAACAATATATCCGAACACATATGGTTCACGAACGACGTATTCCAATACACGGTTGCCGACGCGCCGACGAACGTCAGCGCCAGCGACGGGACTATCGGCGGGGTTGACGTCTCGTGGGATGCCGTCGCCGGCGCCTCCGCTTACGATGTCTGGCGCGGCACGAACGCGTCCGCCGCCGGCCGCGCCCGGATCGGGGGCGCCACCAACACGTTGTTGTTCCGCGACAACGGCGCTCTATCGGGCGTGATCTATTATTACTGGGTTCGCGCCATCAACGCCGACGGCGCCGGCCAGTTCAGCGTATCGGCCAGCGGACGAATCGGCGCGGAAACCGATTTCGATGGCGATGCGGTTTCGGACCTTTGGCGCTTTGTCGGCGAGAACTGGTACATATGGATGTCCGGCACGGCGTATCAGCGGAGCGGCCCCTTGGGGCACTCGGTTAGCGATGGCGCACCGGTGGTCGGCGACCTCGACGGCGATGGCCGGGCCGATCTTGCTCTGGCAGTCGGTTCCAGCTGGTATCTGTGGCTTTCCGGCGGCAGCTACCAGCGCAGCGGGCCTTACGACCTCGGCGTTGCCGGGTCCCCCGTGATGGCGGATTTCGATGGCGATGGCCGGGCCGATCCCGCCATGCTGTCGGGCACGGCCTGGTATCTCTGGTTCTCCGGCGGCAACTACCAGCGCAGCGGACCTGTCGATCTTGGCATTGTCGGCCAACCCATCGGCGGCGATTATGACGGCGACCACAAGAGCGATCCGGTAATCCTGGTCGGTTCGGCGTGGTATTTCTGGTTCTCCGGCAACAGCTACCAATGCAGCGGGCCCTACAACCTTGGCGTTGCCGGCACGCCTCTGGCCGGGGATTATGACCATGACGGCAAAGCCGACCCGGCGATTATTGACGCCAGCGGCAATTGTTATTACTGGCAATCGAGCCGGCAGTATCAATATAGTGGTCCGTATCCGCTCTCGGCGCCATGACAATCGCTGAGGGATTCCTAAAGGTCCAGGTGATCCAGTAATTGGGAGAGCCCCGGATGCAGTATCAGGATTAATGACGATATGAAGAAATTTTCAATAATCATTCCGTCCTGGAAGAATATTGTATTGCTGGACCTGGTCTACAAAGGGCTGAAGCGAAACAGCGCGATGGAGCATGAAATCATCGTATTTTTCAACGAGTATGGCGAGGAAGAGAAAAAATGGGCCGCCGGCAAGGCTGTTATCTCCAATTCCTCCCCTGCAAATCTCGGCGTTTGCGCCGCGGTGAACCGCGCGGCAAAACTGGCGACGACAGACTATATTTGCTACATGAACGACGATATGTATCCGCTGCCCGGCTGGGATATGTCGCTCCAACCATATCTGGAGCTGAGCGACAAGATCTGGATTTCCAGCACGCCGGTTGAGCCGGGCAAGGCCAATCCATGTGCGATAGGGTTCTGCGATTACGGCACCTCGCCGCAGAACTTTCGCGAAGACGATCTCCTGCGTGACTACCGGAAACTCAAGCGTCCGTATAACATGTTCAGTACCTGGACACCGTCCGTAATCCCAAAATCCAATTGGGAGGCTATTGGCGGTTTCGACGAAAATTACTTCCCGGGATTCGGAAGCGATCCGGATTTGGCGATGAAAATGTATAACTACGGCTGTACCCTGTTCATTGGCGTGGGCACGAGCCTGGTTTATCACTTTGCGCGCAAGACGGTGTCCAGATATGACGACCGGGAACTGATTGATGCCAAGGCTTTCTTTCGAAAGAAATGGGGGATTTCGCGGCGCAGGTTCCTCGATAATATTTTATATCGGGGCAAAGTAATCACGCCGGGACTGCTGAAAAAAATCTGCCGCAAGCACCGCTTGGGAAGGTTCGGCTGCAGCCCATGCCCGTGATAATCCACGTGCATTTGCCAGGGACGTTAAACGCCATCGCGGAAATCCTGCCTCAGGGTCGTGCGGCGTTGTTAACGCTTGCACAAACGCATGCCACTATATATATACAATGCATGGTGTGGATCAAACGCGCCGAAAATGATGGCGCTGACAATCGGCGTCACACATGTCATTTATGAATGCCATTCAACTGGAACACGTCACCAAGGCCTATAAGCTCTACCATCATCCGGGTGACCGGCTGAAGGAAGCCCTGCATCCCGGCCGCAAAAAATATCACCAGGATTTTTTCGCCCTGCGGGATGTCAGTTTGGCCGTCCAACCGGGCGAAACGATCGGCATCATCGGCCGCAACGGCTCGGGAAAATCCACCCTGCTGAAACTGATTGCGGGCATCCTGACGCCAACCGCAGGGATGGTGGCTGCGCGCGGCAAAGTTGCCGCCTTGCTGGAGTTGGGCGCCGGGTTCAATCTGGAACTGACCGGCCTGGAAAATTTTTATTTCAACGGCATTCTGCTGGGTTATACCCGCCGGGAAATGGATGCGCGGCGGGAGGCTGTGATTGCATTCGCGGATATCGGCGATTACATGGATCAGCCGGTCAAGCACTATTCCAGCGGCATGTTCGTCCGCCTGGCATTTGCCGTGGCCATTCAGGTGGACCCCGATATCCTGATCGTTGATGAAGCCCTGGCTGTGGGCGACCTGAATTTCCAGGCACGCTGTTTTCGCAAGCTGGACGAGTTCCGGGCTGCCGGTAAAACTGTCCTGCTGGTTACACATGCCCTGGATAGCGTTCTGCGCTATTGTTCCCGGACAATGGTTTTGGATAAAGGCGGCATGGTCATTGCCGCCGATTCCAAGAAAGCCGTGGATGTCTATAAACAGCTATTGGCCAATTGCTACGATGCCGCGCCCGTAGCCGGGCCTGCACCCGTAGCCGGGCCGGCGCCCGTAGCCGGGCCGGCGCCGAGCGGCGAAGCGTCCTTGGCCGCCAATCCGGACGCCCTGGTCTATGGCGAAGGGCATGCCGAAATTATGGAATATGGTTTATTTGATGAGCATAACAAGCCCACCCGGATGCTCCAGTACGGTCGGCGTTTTTCAGTCCGCATGAAAGTCCGGTTTAACGCCGAAGTGCGCGAACCGATCTTTGCCTTCACAATCAAGGACTTGAAGGGGACGGAATTGACCGGCACCAACACGCAGTTCAAGCAAGTACCGACCGGGACCTTCCGCCGGGGCGATAGCGTGAGCGTGGAATTTGCCCAGACGTTAAACGCACAGTCCGGCCGGTATGCGCTGTCGCTGGGATGCACCGGGTACGAGGGCGACTCTATGGTTGTCTATCACCGGCTCTATGATATCCTGCTGTTCGAAACAGCGTCGGCCATGCCGATGGTCGGATATTACGATCTGAACAGTGAAATTCGAATCCAGCGGGCGTGAGAGGTTGGACTGAAGAGCGACTGTAGACTGTGGACTGAGGGTGGGACAGACCGACGGCGGATCTTAATTGCCAACTTGGTTTGAAAAACAACGCTTTTTCCAACAGTCTACGGTCCACAGCCTACAGCCTGACCATCTTATGGGATGCTAAATATGCCAACGCTCAATCTCAAATATTATAAAGGGCCGGATGCCTATTCGGATGGCGCCATTGAAGACGAACTCCTGAAATTTGTGGAAAAACCGCAGGAGTTCATGGAAGTCCTGGCGCGCGACAACCGCTGGCCGCTTTTATATCATCTCTCCCCGGAACGCCGCAACCTGCTGGAGTGGTATCCGTTCCGACGCGGGGCGGCGCTCCTGGAAATCGGCGCCGGCTGCGGCGCGCTGACCGGTTTGTTTTGCGAAAAAACGGCCCGTGTGACCGCCGTGGAATTGTCTGAAAAGCGGAGCCGGATTATTGAGCGGCGCTATGCCGATAGACCGAACCTGGAGATCATGGCGGGCAATTTCGCAGGGATGTCGTTTGACCGCGCCTTCGATTACATTACCCTGATCGGCGTGCTGGAATATACCCGCGCGTTCGTCCAGACGCCGGATCCATACCAGGACCTATTGGGCCTTATTGCGGCAAGCTTGAAGCCGGATGGCATGCTGTTCGTGGCCGTGGAAAACAAGTTGGGCCTGAAATACTTTGCGGGCGCCCGCGACGACCATACCGGCCGCCAATTCGACGGGCTTGAGGGTTACCCCGCCGGCGGCACGGAAACGTTTTCGCGCGATGAACTGAGAGGGCTATTGCGCAACGGCGGCTTTGCCGAACAGACATTTTATTATCCGCACCCGGATTACAAATTGCCGACGGAAATTTTCAGCGACGCTTTTCTGCCGGCGGCCAACCATGTGCTGGCGGATGCGCCGAATTACGACCAGGAACGGTTGAAGCTGTTCGATGAACAACGGGCTTGGGCCACAATCGTCCGCGACGGTAAATTCCCCCAGTTTGCGAACTCGTTCCTGGTCCTGGCCTCGCAGGGAAAGGATGCCTGAAGACGGACCGCCCACCGTAGCCCCAGGGGCGAAGGCGGGACGACAGACCCTCCTACGCCAAGGCGCTATGGAGGGCAGGCGCCAGACGCCGGACCGGAGAAGAGACTGCCCATGGCATGAAACCGCAAAGAACGCAGAGAACGCAAAAGTGAAATATTGTGTTCACACATGCCTGTGTTCCGTGTTCTCTGCGATCTCCGCCGTCGGCGGAGCATGCTTTGTGCTTGCCCCGCATGAGCGGGGTTCTTTGCGGTTAAAATACTGCTATTCAATGTATTGCTATTGCTTAATGGTAAACATGATAGATGTCGTTAGCATATTGCAATATGTAATTCAAAACAAATATCTGTTGGGGCAAAGGAGCGACTAGGATGAGAACTGCGCAGACATACATCCTTTCACTATTACTCTTCGTGTTAGCATCGGCAGTATGCGCCGAGAAGAACACACGCACAGTCTGCATGGTGTCGTCTGCCTCCCCAACAGCAGTATGGATATACTTCTCAGGCGCATCCCCCGCCGCACGTTGGATATACTTCTCTGGACCATCCCCGGCTGCTGATTATGTCTACGTTACTCGTGACAACACTGATGCAGACATAGCGCTTCTTGATGGACAGCCAGTGTCCGCAGAATGGGTCTATATATCTGCCACAGCGAGTCCCGCAGCAGACTGGATTTATCTCTCGGGAGCTATCCCCGCTGCGGACTGGATTCATATCACGGAGAACAAGGCATTGGCCAAGTACGTCATATGTATTCCAAACGAAAAGAATCGCGATCACAGAACTATTGCAATTCTCTACCACATGCTCACGAAAAAGAAGAGCGACGAATGATAGCCTTCATTTACTGCGTGGTGAGCGTGCTCGTTACGTGGATAGCAGCCCATTTCTATTATCATCGATCCTCAACGCGAACACCGAAATGGGCAGAACCAATCATCCAGAATCTCCCGTCAGACCCACCCACTCTGTCTCAGTTGCTTCGACTCTTCCAGAAGCACCTCGACTCCGGCGACATTCAAGTTCATCCAGCACTGGGTCGAGTCGCTTGTCCAGAATGCGGAGAGCCCGCGCGCAATTTTGAAGAGAAGGTCTTTGGGGACGACGCGTACACAATTCTCGTTGCCACCTGCCCATCATGCGGCTGGTCTGAACACGTCGAGGTCTGATACGAAACAACGAAGGTCCCAACGGAGTCGAGGCTACTCGGAACCCGCAGCGGATTCCTCGATCCTCACCCTGAACGTTGAGCGGCGCGAGAACACGCCGCTCAACAGCGAGCCGCTTCGCCGTTCGGACAGAAAACGGAAAGGGATTGAAACATGCTATACGAGCAAGGCGGAACTCAAATGTGGTGTCCGAAGTGCAGGAAGATCCGCGTGTGTGCCGCCATCCCGGTGACTTACTTGGGGTACGAGTCAGGCCAACGCTGGTATAGGAGTGAACATCCTGACATCAATTGGTTTCGTCGCGGCCGACGGTGCAAGAAATGTAAACACGAATTTACAACCGCCGAAATGAACGAATCGTTCCTCGACGAACTCGCCAAATTGCGCGAGGCACTCTCAGGCCTGAAGAAGAACGCCGAGGAATACATCAAGGAGTCTGACGCAGCCTCAAAGAGTCTAAAGAAACTCGGCGAGTCTCTTAGCGTCTTGAGAGCGTTGCGCGTGTACAAAGAAGCCGAGGTGTAGTTTGCCCTGAACGGACAAAGGCGGAATCATGACAACAAGTCGGGCGTATGAAATCAGAAGAGGGCACAGTCGGTATCTTGTCCTCCTTGACGAGGACGAGAAGACGCGGGAATGGACGGCTCGCATCGCCAAATTCCCCGACAAGGGCTCTGGCGTGATAGTCAACGGTGCTCCTATCGGGGAATGCCGGGGTGGGGTTCCCCCCATTAGTTGGACAGCTTTTGAGCAAAGTTAAGCTATAGCTTCATGGCTGTCAACCTCCTTGCTTTTTTGTCTTTTTCTTCTCTGTC
>Ga0209749_1000812_pt1 | contig 35801 bp, 42 predicted proteins | sample EPASupsiteSAE347_FD_187267 | JGI IMG/M metagenome (GOLD analysis project Ga0209749, IMG submission 187267) | Bioremediated contaminated groundwater from EPA Superfund site, New Mexico - Sample SAE3-47 (SPAdes) (version 2) | ecosystem: Environmental > Aquatic > Deep subsurface > Groundwater >...
GCGAGTCCCAGCTGGGTCGGGTCGCGCGCCGAGCCGTAGTGGGACTCGCACGTATGGGTTCGCATATCGGAAACGGATCGGGCGACATCGTTATCGCCTTTTCGACCGCGCAACGCGTCAGGGCCGATGAAGCGCGGGATGCAGTTCCTTGTACTCTATGGAACGAGAACCGGCTCGACCCGGTGTTTCGCGCCGCCGCGGAAACCGTCGAGGAAGCCATCCTCGATTCGCTGCTTTCGGCAAGGACGATGACGGGTTACGACGGGCTTGTCCGCCGGTCGCTCGCGGAGCTGACCGAGTTTTTCTGAGCGGTGGACCGGGAACGCCGGAGCATGGCCAAACCCCTATCGGGCCTCCCCTTGAGTTTCCCCTCGGGCCTCTCCCGCACCCGTTCAGCTCTCCACAAGTCTCGTCGCCAGAAAAGCGACCAGGGCCAGGAGCACCGCCGAGGCGACCAGCGATGCCGTGAAGGAGCCGGTCGCCGCGTTGAGCGCCTCCATCGCATATACCAGGAGCACCGATGCCTGTCCCGCCAGCGAAACCAGACCGTTGGAACTCCCTTCCGGCGTGGGTCGGACCGCCTCGGCGGCGTATTGCATGCCTACGGGGTTCACCGCGATCAGAAAAAAACCGAGGACGAAGGCAGAGACGGCGATGAGCGCGTACCCGGGAGCGAATGTCAGACCGAGGAGACCGGGAACCGCGCCCGCCAGGCCTATCATGATGAAAGGCTTGCGTTTCCCCGAGCGGTCGGAAAGCGCGGGAATGATCACGGCGCCCACGAGCCCTCCCGCCAGCATGACAGCTCCAAGAATGCCCGCAGCCGTCGAATCGATGCCCCTCGGCCTCACGATACCTTCGACCCAGGTCGTGACGCCGTTGAATATTCCCATTCCAATGAAGGAAATCGCGAGAAAGCGGAGAAACGAAGGATTCCGCAGCGCGTGCTTGAGGCCTTCGAGCATAAAGGCGCGTTCGCGGGAAGCCGACTCGTCGGGAGGCAGGGCGGGTTTCTCTCTCGCCACCAGGATGAAAACCAACGCCGCCGCTGCGGCGGCCGCACCGTAAATCAGCTGTACCTGGGCGATATCCATGCTTGCGGCCAGTATCGGCGTAAGAACCAGGCCCACCGCCGTCCCCGCGATGCTCGCAATCGTAGTGAGCCCGACCGCGGTAGCCCGTTCCCGCGCGGGGAACCAGGCCGCGGGCATTTTTGTCCACGAGTTGAGGAGCAGGGGCTGGGCGGCCGCGATTCCGCAGGTGGCCGCGAAAGCGAGCGCATAGTTCTGTCCTGCGGCGCCACGGAGCAGACCGAAGACGCCGACGGCTACCGCGCCTGCACCGACTACGCGCGCAAAACCGAATCGGTCGATAAGCCATGAAGCGGGTATCGAAAGCGGCAAAAAGGCGATCATGAACGACATCGCGAAAAACCCTATCGCCATTTCGGAAACGTCGTAATACGCGGCGGACAGACTCGATATGGGCGAATAAGCGATCCACAGCGCCTGTATGGTCACATTGACCAACATTGTCGCGGCCAGCACTGCCCACCGATAACGGTAGGTCCGGTATTTTTCTGTCATCCGGGACGCTCCTTCAATATTTTGATCCTATCTCAGGGGATGAGGCTCGGTCGAGGCGTTTGACGCTTGTCTTCTTCGCTACGAGGGGAAAAGGGCAAAAAACAGGGTATATTTCAATAGATGAAACGCATACAGTGAAATGTAAGCATCTATTTTATACCCATTCCGATTTTCAGTCAAATTTTTTTGTAACTCTATTGACTTGCCATCTGAGTCAAGTTTCTATCAATAAGTACATCGTTCAGGACTCGGCCGCGTAGGATCGGTCGGTTCACTGCTAAGGAGGCAGCATGAAACGGTTCGCTCTCATTGTAGCGCTCGCGGCGCTTGTCCTCACCACAGCCGCAGCCCAGGACATCAAGATCGGAGGCATTGGGCCGGTAACGGGAGAAGCCGCCACCTTCGGAGTTTCCACCAAGAACGGCATGACCCTCGCCGTCGAGGAATGGAATGCAAAAGGTGGGCTGATCGGCACCCGCAAGATCAAACTGATCTTCGAAGACGACAAAGGCGACCCTGCGGAAGGCGCCACCGTCTACACCAAGCTCATCCAGCAGGACCAGGTCGTGGCCATCGTCGGTACCGTTATGTCCAAGGTAACCCTTGCCGGTGCTCCCATCGCCCAGGCAGCCAAGATCCCGATGATCTCCCCGACCTCCACCAACGAAATGGTCACCAAGGTCGGCGACTACATCTACCGCGCCTGCTTCATCGATCCCTTCCAGGGCACTGTCGGCGCAACGTTCGCCTTCAAGGACCTGAAAGCCAAGACCGCGGCCGCTATCTTCGATATCGGCAACGATTACTCCAAGGGACTGGCCGAGAACTTCAAGCTCACCTTTGAAAAGCTCAGCGGCAAGCCGTTACTGGCGTATGAAGGCCATCCCACCGGCGCCACCGATTTCAAAGCACAGTTGACCAAGATCGTCCAGGCAAAACCTGACGTCCTTTACGTGTCCGACTACTACAACGACGTCGGCCTCATCGCCAAGCAGGCTCGCGAACTCGGCTATACGGGCCCGATGGTCGGCGGCGATGGCTGGGATTCTCCCGAACTCGCCAAGATCGGCGGCGACGCGGTGAACAATGGCTTCTTCACCAACCACTACTCGCCCGCCGACGCAAGGCCCATCGTCCAGGACTTCGTCAGAAAGTACAAAGCCAAGTTCGGCGCTGAACCGGACGCTCTGGCCGCACTCGCCTACGACGCCATGTACATCATGGTCGATGCGATCAAACGCGCCGGCAAGACCGATGGCGCCGCCATCCGCGACGCGCTCAAGACCACCAACATCGGTGTGGTTTCCGGGCAGATCACCTTCGATGCCAACCGCAACCCGATCAAGTCGGCGGTCATCATCGAAATGAAGGGCGGCAAGCAGGTTTACAAGACCACCGTCAGTCCGTAAGCGCTCCGTATTCTTGCGGAGTCAGTAGCAGTATGTTGGTCAAGGCGGGACCGAAAGGGCCCGCCTTGACTTGTGAAATAGAAGGGAAACCCGGAATGGGATCGATTTTCAACGCACAGCAGGTCGTAAATGGGCTACAAGTGGGCTCGATCTATGCCCTGATAGCCCTGGGCTATACCATGGTGTACGGCATTGTCAGGCTGATCAATTTTGCCCACGGCGACTTCTACATGATCGGTGCTTACGCCGCATATGGATCCTTTTTCCTGTTCAATTCACTCTTGCCCGGCAAAACGGTGGTTGTCTCCATCCTCGTCCTGCTCGTCTCGATGGCGGCAGGCGGCGCGGTAGCCATGCTCACCAACCGGTTCGCTTATAGGCCGCTGCGCTATAAGCCTAAATTGTCATCCCTCATCACCGCCATCGGCGTGTCGATGTTTCTGGAATATTTCTTTTCCGCGCTTCCCGCGGTAGGGCCTTCCTACCGATCCTTCCCCGACATTCTGCCCAAAGTGCAGTTCAAGATCGGTTCGGCCGTCATCTCCAACTACGTAATCATCGACATCGCCGTCGCCGGAATACTCATGGTCGGGCTCACCCTGCTGGTTCGCAAGTCCAATCTCGGCAAGGCGATGCGAGCCGTTTCGCAGGACAAGGATGCCGCGCGCCTCATGGGAATAGACGTGGAAAAAGTCATATCATGGACCTTCCTGATCGGCGGAGCTTTCGCCGGTACGGCGGGATTGCTGGCCGGAATGACCTATCCCCGCATATTCCCCTATATGGGTGTCCAGCCCGGCCTCAAGGCCTTTATCGCCGCCGTGCTTGGCGGTATCGGCAACATTCCGGGCGCCGTGCTCGGCGCATACATCATGGGGCTCGCCGAAACATTTGCGTCGGCATACAACTCCCTCCTCGGAGAAGGTATCGCCTTTGCCATCCTTATCCTGGTACTCCTCGTCAGGCCCCGCGGCCTCCTGGGCGAGAAGACCGCCGATAAAATCTAGGACCGCCGACATGAAAACTCCAAAACTTCCGAAATTTACTATCGCAGCCCTTGTCCTGTACCTGGCCATCGAAGCTCTGTACCGGACCGGCCTGATGAACGGCTATATACTCCACATCATCAATCAGTCGCTGATATACGTGATTCTGGCCGTCAGTCTCAACCTGATCAACGGCATCACCGGTCAGTTTTCCCTCGGCCATATGGGTTTCGCCGCTGTTGGCGCCTATGTATCGGGCGCTTTCACCACCCTCATCTTCAAAATTACGACCGATTCGCCGAGCGCCTTCCTCATGTTCGCCATTGCCATCATCGCAGGCGGTTTCGCGGCTGCCCTGGTGGGCGTACTCATCGGTTTCCCTTCGCTCCGCCTCAAGGGTGACTATCTCGCCATCGTAACCCTGGGTTTCGGCGAAATCATCCGCACCGCGCTCAACAACATCGAAGTGGTCGGCGGACCGCGCGGTCTTCTGGGCATTCCCAAGTTCTCCACCTTCCCGACTATCTTTTTCGTTGCCTTCGTGTCCGTCGTGGTGATACGAAACCTCATACAGAGTTCCCATGGCCGCGTCATGCTCGCGATACGGGAAAACGAACTCGCCGCGGAACTGGTCGGCGTCGATACCACGAAATACAAAGTCCTGGCTTTCGCCACCGGCGCCTTTTTCGCCGGCATCGCGGGCGCTCTTTTCGCCCATCTCCTGCAGATGGCGCATCCCACGCAATTCGGCTTCATCAAATCGGTGGAAGTACTCATCATGATCTATGCGGGCGGCGTCGGTTCCATCACAGGATCGATGATCGCGGCCTTCGCCCTCACGTTCCTGTCGGAGGGCTTGCGCATAGGTATCCGCTCTATCGCCGATATGACCGGACTGCCCATCGGCGGCGAGTGGCGTATGGTCATATATGCGCTCCTCCTCATTTTCGTCATGCTGTTCAGGACGGAGGGACTCATGGGGACCAAGGAATCACGGCTCCTTCGCATCAAGGAGGCCGACTGATGCCTGCGCTGCTGTCGATCCAGGGAATGAGCCACTATTTCGGCGGTCTAAAAGCCGTTTCCGACTTCAATTTCGAAGTACCGGAAGGCGTGATTTACGGCCTCATCGGCCCGAACGGCTCAGGCAAAACCACCACCTTCAACCTCATCACCGGAATTTACAAACCTACGCAAGGCAAGATCATTTTCGACGGCAAGGATATCACCGGCGAAAAACCCAATCGCATCGTGCTTCGCGGAGTGGCCAGAACTTTCCAGAATCTGCGCATTTTCAGCTCGATGACTGCGTTGGACAACATCCGTGTCGCAAAACATTCGTCCGTCAAATCGGGTATTTTCTCCTCGATCGTTCGCCTCCCCTCCTTCCTGAAGGAAGAAAAAGCGGTCAAAGAGGAATCAATGCGACTCCTCGAAGTGATGCATCTGGGCAAGCGCGCCAACGAAGAGGCCAAGAACTTGCCCTACGGCGAGCTCAGGCGTCTCGAAATCGCGCGCGCACTCGCCACGAAGCCGAAACTCATTCTTCTGGACGAACCTGCGGCCGGCATGAACCCGAAGGAAGTGGCCGATCTCATGGATCTCATCCGCAAGCTGCGCGATGAATTCAAGGTCACCGTATTTCTCATCGAGCATCATATGAAAGTGGTCATGGGCATATGCGACAAGGTCAAGGTGATCGATTTCGGCGAGACTATCGCCGAAGGCCTACCGGAAGAAGTAGGCAAGGACCCCAAGGTGCTGGAAGCCTATCTCGGCAGGAGGGGCGCATAATGCTGAGCGTGAAAAATCTCAAAGTGTGCTACGGCCGGATCGAGGCCATCAAGGACGTTTCCTTCGAAGTGCCGGAAGGCAAGATCGTCACGTTGATCGGCGCCAACGGAGCCGGCAAGACTACGACCCTGCGAGCCATTTCCGGTCTCGAAAGATCTTCCGGCGGCAAAATCCTGCTCGACGGCAAGGACATCACCAATATCGAGGCGCACAAGCTCGTTCCGCTCGGCATTTCCCATGTACCGGAAGGCAGGAAGATATTCCCGACGCTCACCGTGAAGGAAAATCTCGAACTCGCAGGCTGGACCATTCACGACAAAAAGGAAGTCAGACGCCGGATCGATTCGGTCTATGAGGTTTTCCCGCGCGTCCGGGAGCGCGTTTCCCAGCTTGGCGGAACGCTCTCGGGCGGCGAACAGCAGATGCTGGCGGTCGGCCGCGCCCTGGTCACGGGCGGCAAGCTTCTTCTTCTCGACGAACCTTCGATGGGTCTCGCCCCCGTGCTGGTCGACGAAATTTTCGACCGGATTGTGGCCATCAACAAACGCGGCATCACCATTCTCCTGGTGGAGCAGAATGCGGCCGAAGCTCTGGATATCGCGGATTTCGCCTATGTGCTCGAAGTCGGTTACACAACTATTTCCGGCCCCGCGAAGGAAATAGCCGCCGACCCAAGAGTGCGGGAAGCATATCTCGGAGTCTGACAGAGGCCACTTCGACAGGATAGCAGGATAGACAGGAACGGTAGTCGAAATGTTCCTCAGCGTAAGCAGGCGAACGGATATTCCCGCTCTATACGGCGAATGGATCGCGAACAGATTCCGGGAGGGATTCGTCTGCGTCCGAAATCCGTTCGCCGTCCACCGGGTAAGCAAGGTTCTATTGGCCCCGGATAAAATCGACGGGATAGTTTTCTGGACAAAGAACGCCATCGGTTTTGCCCGATACCTGGATTGTTTTTCCGAGTATCCGTTTTATTTCCAGTACACGATCAATCCGTACGGGAATGACATCGAAAGGCTGCCCGTCCCCAAAGAAAACATCATCGACAATTTCATCGAGCTGTCCGGGAGGCTCGGAAAATCCAGAATGCTCTGGAGATATGATCCCATACTATGCAGCGATGCGATATCGACAGAATACCATGCACAATGGTTCGAGCGTCTTTGCCAAAAGTTGTCGTCCCATGCGGGCAAGTGCATAATCAGTTTTATCGACCCGTATAAAAAGATAGAGCGGCAGATGGAAACGAATTCCATAAAAGTACCCGATAGGCAGCAAATGACGGAACTCGCGAGACTCATTTCCGGAATCGCCGGAAAATACGGCATCATCGTCGAAACATGCTGCGAAAATGCCGATTTAGCGGATTGTGGCATCGCCCCCGGCAGATGCATCGACGATGCATTGTTTTCGTCGATTACCGGCTTCAAATACAAAGCCGGGAGAGACAGGAACCAGCGAAAAGAATGTGCCTGCGTCGAAAGCATCGATGTGGGTCAATATGACACCTGCACAAACGGATGCATCTATTGCTATGCAAGTTCAAACAGAAAAATCGCCCGTCTGAACACGTCGCGACACAACCCGAAGTCGCCATTGCTCGTCGGTGAACTGGAAGAAGACGATATCGTCACGGAGAGGACGGTCGAATCAGCCAAACTAGAAAGAGACTCGTCCGGCCGATAGGGACAGGATGCAGAGGATGTTCAGGACCAAACACAACGGTGAAGACTAAATGCGTATGTCGAGCGACCGTACGCATTAGGCGGACGCGCCTGTGGCACGCCCCCAATCATGGGTAATATCCATAGAATCTTCTTTATCAAGCAAAGAAGCAAGAATATACTATCAAGACAAAGATAAGAATTTCATCACCCGGGGACAGCCATGAATGAAACCCTGATCAACAACCTATACACTCTTGTAGAAACAGCCTGCAAGTCGGAGAAGAATGTTTTTGGCTATGGTATATGGTCACATCATATAAAGCCAATGGTTGGAATAGCAAAAGGGCTGGCAAACGAATATGGGGCTGATGAGGAAATAGTGGTAATAGCGTCTCTGCTGCATGATTTAGCGGGGATCAAGGATGAATCGAAAAGGAAAGAGCATCATTTTTATGGGGCTGAAGAGGCAGATGGAATATTGAGCGACTATGGCTACAAAAAAGAGAAAATCGAAAAAGTGAAGAAATGTATTTATAATCACCGCGGGAGCGTAAACAATAAAAAAGGAAGTATGGAAGAATTATGTGTAGCAGATGCCGATGCAATAGCACACATACAGGAGATTGGATCATTGTTCTATGTTGCATATAAAGAGATGGATATGGATATCGACCAAGGAACTGGATGGATAAAAGAAAAAATAGAAAGAGATTGGAGAAAAATGAGTAAAAATGGGAAAATGAAGTTCAAACAACGATATGAAGAGATTTTACGGGTAATAGGATGATGAAACTACATATCGATCCTGTCGATCCTGTCGATCCTGTCGATCCTGCAACCCTGTTACCCTGTTACCCTGTCCCCGCCTGCTTATCCGGCAAATGAAAAGCCCCGCGGGCGCGCCGCGGGGCTTTTCAGTGCTGAAACGGAACTTCCCTATTTTGCGTTGGCGAGCGTAGCCTTGCAGATCTTGCAGATCTTGGTCTTGGCGCCGTTCACTTCCTGTTCGTACAGTACTTTCACGCCTTCGCGCTTGCAGACCGGGCATATCTCCCTGCCGGAAGATTTAAGTTCCCTGATGCCTTTTCCGCGATGAGCCTTGGACATATCGCCACTCCTGCCTTTAGTCGGCTTTCTTGTCGGCCGATTTGGCCTTCTTCTCGGCTTTGCGCTTGTCGCGCGTAGCCTTCTTCTCGTCTTCCTTGCGGTCGACGAGCTCGAGGATAACCATATCGGCGGCATCCTGCTTGCGCATGCCCACACGAAGAATCCTGGTGTAACCGCCGTTCCTGTCCTTGAAGCGAGGGCCGATATCGGTGAAGAGCTTGGCGAGGATCGCATCGTCCGTGATCTTGCGGAAAACAATGCGGCGATTGTGGACCGAGTCTTCCTTCGCCCTGGTGATCATCTTTTCGGCCGCGCGGCGGACCTCTATGGCCTTCGCCCTGGTGGTGACGATCCGCTCGTGCTTGAAGAGGACGGTCATCATATTCCGGATTAAGGCTTTACGGTGGGCCGGCATCCGGTTCAGCTTGTTGAACCCGATCTTATGCTTCATCGGTCTCTTCCTTCTTCATGGTCAGTTTCAGATAGTTACGCAGGGCGGAGTAATCGCTCATACCGAGGGCGAGGTTCCACTCGGCCAGCTTGTCCTTGATTTCCTGCAGGGACTTCTTGCCGAAGTTCCTTGTCTTGGCGATGTCGTCCTCAGTCTTGCGAGTGAGGTCGCCGATCGTCTTGATGTTGGCGTTTTTCAGGCAGTTGGAGGACCGGACCGAAAGCTCAAGCTCTTCGACCGGGGTGTTCAGGATCTGCCTGACCCGCTCTTCTATCTCATCATTCTGTTCGTCGCCCATCCCCTCCGACTCGTCAAAATTGACGAATATGGAGAAGTGGTCCTTTGCGATCTTGGCGGCCTCGGCGAGGGCATCCTCGGGCCGGGTAGTGCCGTCTGTCCAGATTTCCAGGACCAGTTTGTCGTAGTCGGAACGCTGACCCACGCGGGTCGGCTCGACCGAGTACTTTACCTTGGTGACGGGCGAGAAGATCGCATCCATCGGGATGGTCCCGACGATCTCGACATACCGCTCGTTCACTTCGGAGGGCACATAACCCCTGCCCAGATCGATCTGGATTTCCAGGTCGAGATGGACATTGGGCTCAAGCATCGCAATCTTGAGCTCGGGATTGAGAACGTCGAGCGCCTTGTCCTGGGAGAAGAAAGCTCCGGTAATCCCCGAAATACCCTTGATCTCGTACAGGAAAGTCGCCTGTTCCTGATCGTTGGGCAGACGGATGCGAAGCTGCTTCATATTGTTGAGGAACTCCACGGTATCCTCGACAACACCCGGGATGGACTCGAACTCGGAGGTCACGATGTGCTGGGCACCATCTTCATCGTAGCGGACGATGCGTACGGCGCTGATCGCATACCCCTGGATCGAGGACAGGAGGATTCGGCGCAGAGTGTTGCCGACGGTCGTCCCATAGCCCGGCTCGAAGGGGTAGGCCAAGAATTTGCCGTATGAGGGTCCCGACTCGCTCTGCTCGTAGGTGATGCCCTTCGGCCTCTTAAAACCCTTGAGAAGGTTCTTCCGCGCCATCTCGGCTCCTTATTTCGAGTAAAGCTCTACAACGAGCTGTTCGCGAATATCGGCCATGTCGGTGATATCCTGGCGATGCGGGTAGGCCGCGAGCCTTCCCGTCATTTCGTCGGGGTTCACCTCGAGCCAGGGCATTACACCTGCGCGGCCGACTTCCTGGAGTGCGTTCTTGACGAGGTCGAGTTTCTTCGCCGCGCCGATCACAGCAATCTGATCACCCGCTTTCACGGAGTAGGATCCGATATTGACGCGCTTGCCGTTGACGGCGATATGGCCGTGCAGTACGAACTGGCGCGCCTGTGCGCGGGACGTGGCAAAATGGAGCCGGTAGACGACATTGTCCAGCCTGCGCTCCAGCAAAATGAAGAGGTTCTCGCCCGTCTTTCCGGGCATGGCGAGGGCCTTTTCGAAGGTATTGCGGAACTGCGCCTCGAGAAGACCATACGACCGCTTCAGCATCTGCTTTTCGCGGAGCTGGACGGCGTAGTCTGACTTCTTTCCCATGCGGGCTTTGGGAGCCTTGCCGGGGGGGAGGCGCTTGCGGTTCATCGGGCATTTGTCGCTCTTGCAGCGATTGCCCTTCAGGAACAGCTTTTTCTGCTCGGTGCGGCAAAGCCTGCACACGGGACCGATGTAACGTGCCATTTTCTGCTATCCTCCCTCAGATGCGGCGGGCTTTGCGGGGCCGGCAACCGTTGTGGGGAATGGGCGTAACATCGTTGATGGTCTTAACCTTCAAACCGAGTGCGCCCAACTGACGGATGGCCGATTCTCGGCCGATTCCGGGACCTTTCACGAATACATGCACCTCGCGCAGGCCCACGGTAAGAGCTTTCTGCACGGCGGTTTCGGCGACGGTCTGGGCCGCGAAAGGAGTGGACTTCTTCGCGCCGCGGAATCCATGTCCGCCGGAACTCGCCCAGGATATCGCATTGCCGTTTAGGTCGGTGATCGTGATGATCGTGTTATTGAAGGTGGCCTGAATGAAGACCTTGCCTTCGTATACGCTCTTCTTCTCTTTCTTCTTCTTGGTAACTGCCAATTTAGCGACCCTCCGTCATACGGCCTTTTTCTTGTTGGCCACGGTCTTGCGCTTGCCCTTGCGGGTACGCGCGTTCGTCCTGGTCCTCTGGCCGTTTACCGGCAGGCCCTTGCGGTGCCGCAGTCCCCGGTAACATCCGATGTCCATGAGACGCTTGATGTTGAGCGCCGTCTCTGTGCGGAGGCGGCCTTCGACTTTGTAGTCATTCTCGATCACCTTGCGGAGCTCGTTGATCTCTTCCTGGGAAAGCTCGTTGATCTTCTTTTCCGGATTGATGCCCGTCGTCTCGCAGATCTTGCGGGTGCTGGTTCTACCCAGTCCGTAGATATACGTGAGGGCGATTTCAACGTGCTTGTTCGGGAGGTCGACTCCCGCTATACGCGCCATGAGCTTCCTCCTGCCCTTCAGCCTTGCTTCTGTTTGTGCTTCGGATTTTCACACACGATCCGGACTAGTCCATCACGGCGGATTACCTTGCACTTATCGCATATTTTCTTGACGCTTGTCCTGACCTTCATGGGTTCCCCCTGTACGCGAACGCGCTATTAAACACCATTATCATGAAAGATGCTACAGGTTCCTCGACCTGATATGTCCTTTCCGGACCAGACCATCGTGATGGTGCATCTTGAGAAGGGCCTCAACCTGGGACATGGTGTCCAGATCTACTCCCACGAGGATAAGCAGCGAGGTGCCTCCGAGAAGATAGGCGAGCTCGCTCGGGAAACTGAACAACTGCTGCACCAGGCTCGGTATGAGCGCAATCAGGGCGAGATACATGGCGCCGGGCAGGATGATGCGGTTGAGGATCCTGGAAAGATGCTCTTCCATCTTGTCGCTGCGGATGCCAGGGATCGACCCGCCGTTTTCCCGAATGTTCTTCGAGATTTCGCCCGGATTGAGGGACACCTGCGTGTAGAAGTACGCGAAAAAGACGATGAAGAGGACATACAGGAGATTGTACCAGAATCCGCTCGGCCTCAGGAAATAAGAGAAATCGCGCAGCCATTTTGCATTCACGCCCAGGCTCTGGGAGATCTGGAGCGGGAAAGAAAGAAGGCTCGACGCGAAGATGACGGGGATGACGCCCGAGGGGTTGATCTTGAAGGGGATGTACGTGTTCTGGGCACCGTACATCTTTCGACCGACCACGCGTTTGGCGTAATTCACGGGAATCTTGCGTTGTCCCTGCTGTTCCAGCACGACCAGTGCCACCACGGCGACGAACATCAGGATCACTACGATGGCATAGATTGCGTTGATTTCCCCTGCCTGGATCTTCTTGATGAGCGCGTAGAAGGCGTTGGGAAGCCTGGCCACGATGCCCGCATAGATGAGGAGGGAAATACCGTTGCCGATGCCGCGCTTGGTTATCTGTTCGCCTATCCAGATGAGGAACATCGTACCTGCGGTCACCGTGAGCATCGCTATCAGCGTATACGCCGTGCGGTTGGTCATCACGATGGCGTTCGGGATGCGGTCAGCCCAGACAGTGACTGTGTAGGCCTGGATCAGGGCGAGAACGATGGTACCCAATCGGGTCCAGCGCGCGATCTTCTTCCTTCCGCCGTCTTCTTCGGCCACTTTTTTCATGCGGGGGAAGACGATGAGGAGCAACTGCATGATGATCTGCGTGCTGATGTAGGGCATGACGCCCATCATGAACACGGAGAAATTCTTGAAAGCGCCGCCGGCGAAGAAATCGAGATAGTCGGTGACTCCGCCGGTTCCGCCCGCCTGGCTCGCAAAATATGACTGAAGGGCGCTCGCATTGATGCCCGGGATGGGCAGGTACGTACCCAGTCTGAAAATCGTGAGCCAGAAGAAGGTGAATAGGATCCGGTCCCTGAGTTCCTTGATCCTGAAAATATCAGTAAGCGCGTTGCCTGCCATGCGTTCCTGCCTTTATCGTTACTTCAGGCGCGGACCGCGTCGGAAGGTGTTTCCACCTTGCCGCCGGCGGTTTCAATCTTGGCCCTGGCGCCCGCGGAAACCGCGTCGACGCTCACGTTGAGAGCCACCGAAATGGTACCAGTGCCGAGCACTTTGATGAGACCTTCGGGTTTTTTGATCAGCCCCTTGAGAAGAAGGGAGGTGGCGTCCACGAGCTCGCCGGCCGCAAAACGGCTCTCGAGATCGCGTACGTTGACAATCTGCCATTCTTTCCTGAAAGGCTGGTTGGAGAAACCACGATGGGGAAGGCGGCGATACAACGGCATCTGTCCGCCTTCGAATCCGGGATAGGTCTTTCCGCCGGAGCGGGACTGCTGGCCTTTGTTGCCGCGGCCTGCAGTGGTGCCCAGACCGGATCCCTGGCCGCGGCCGACGATCCGCTTGTTGCGGTTCGCGCCTTCGGGGGCATGGAGCTGGAACTCGGACATCACTCGACCTCCTTGGTCGACACGAGATGGTGAACGGTGTTCACCATCCCGAGAATGGCGGGATTCGCCTCTTTGATGGTAGTGGAGCCGATTTTCCGGAGACCCAGGCCGCGCACGGTGGCGCGCATCACGGGTTTCTGATGGATCAGGCTCTTGATTAGCGTTATCTGAATCTTGGCCATGCTCAACCCCACAGGTCCTTGATCGTCTTGCCGCGGTTTTTAGCCACAGTCTTGGCGTCCATGAGCTTGCTCATGCCGTCGAAGACGGCGCGAACGATGTTCATGGAGTTCCTGGAGCCCACGCACTTGGAAAGGACGTCGGTGACGCCGCCCGCTTCCATGATTGCCCGCACCGGTCCGCCGGCAATGATACCGGAGCCGGGGCAGGCGGGCTTCAAATAAACTTTAGTGGCCTTGTACTCGCCGACGATCGGGTGCGGCAGGGTACCGGCCTTGACGGGCATGGTGGTTATGGCCCTGCGGGCTTTTTCCATGCTCTTGCGGATCGCTTCAGTGACGTCGTTGGCCTTGCCGAAGCCGAAGCCTACGTGTCCGCTGCGGTCGCCGACCACAGTAAGGGCGGAGAAGGAGAATCGCCGGCCGCCCTTGACGACCTTGGCCGTCCTGTTCAGCTTGACGAGCTTCTCCATGAAATTGTCACGCGACTGCGAGTCGTTCCTGTTCCTGTTGTCCACGCCCCCCCCCTAGAATTGGATCCCGGCTTTCCGGGCTCCGTCGGCGATGGCTTTCACGATGCCGTGGTACTTGTATCCATTCCTGTCGAAGACGACGACGGATATTCCCTTTTCCTTGAGCCTGCGGCCGATTTCCTCGCCGAGTTTCCCCGCACCTTCGACATTGCGCGTCAGGTCTTTCAGGGTTTTCTCGACCGTGGAGGCGCTGGCCAAGGTATTGCCGACCGTGTCGTCGATGACCTGGACATAGAAGTTCAGGTTGGACTTGAACACAGTCATGCGCGGCTTCCCCGGAACGCCCGAGATGGTCTTGCGGACATGTATCTTGCGCTTTTCGCGCTTGCGGAGCTTATCGCTCAGTTCTTTAACGCTCATGCCTTGCGCCTCACTTCACACCGGTCTTGCCGACCTTCTTGCGGATATGCTCATCTTCGTACCTGATTCCCTTGCCCTTGTAGGGTTCGGGCAGGCGAAGCGAACGAACCTCGCTCGCGAACTTGCCGACAAGCCAGCGGTCGAAGCCGGTGATAACCACTTTCTGGCCGTTGGCCTCAATGGTGACCGATACTCCCTCGGGAATGGCCACCGCGAAATCGGTGGAAAACCCGATGCTCAGCACGAGCAACTTGCCCTGTACTTCGGCACGGTAGCCGACACCGTTGATCACCAGGCCCTTGCGGAAACCCTGGGACACGCCGAGCACCATGTTGTTCACGAGGTTGCGGTACAGGCCATGATAGGCCCGTGCCTGCTTGGAATCGTTTTTCCTCGTTACGACAACGGTGCCGTCCTTCACGGCGATTTCGACTTCAGGAACGTAATCCTGCGACAACTTTCCCTTGGGCCCTTCCACCGCCACGGTCGTGGGGGTCACATTGACCTTCACGCCCTGGGGGATTTGGACCGGCCGTATTCCGATTCTCGACATTGCGCTTCCCCTCTTACCAGACCGTGCAGATCAGCTCGCCGCCGACCTGCTTTTCTACGGCCTTCTTTCCTGTCGTCACTCCGCCGGAGGTGGAGAGAACAAGGGTACCGTAGCCGTTGAGGACGCGCGGCAATTCCTTATATCCCGAGTAGACGCGCCTGCCGGGCTTGGAAACCTTGTCCAAGCCATGGAGGACGGGTTCGTTCTCCTCGTCGTACTTAAGGAATATGCGGATCACGTTCGCGCCATCCGACTGGATTTTCTTGAAATTCTTGATAAATCCTTCAGTTTTGAGGATCTTCACGATTTCAAGCTTGAGCTTGGAGGTCGGAATGTCAACCTTTTCGTGACGTGCCGCACTCGCGTTGCGGATTTTCGTCAGCATATCCGCGATGGGATCTGAAACGCTCATCGCTACCTCCTACCAGCTCGACTTGGTGACGCCGGGGATCAGGCCCTCGGAAGCGTACTTCCTGAAGCAGATACGGCACATGTCGAATTTTCGCATGTATCCCCTCGACCTTCCGCAGATATTGCAGCGGCGAACCAGTCTGGTCATGTACTTCGGCTTCTTTTCAGCCTTTAGAATCATCGCTTTGCGCGCCATCTATGCCTTCCTCATTTCCTGAAGGGCATGCCCATCTTGCCGAGGAGGCTTTTGGCCTCCTTGTCGGTCTTCGCGGTCGTGACGATCGCGATGTTGAGTCCCATGACCTTTTCGATCTTATCGAAATCGATCTCCGGGAAAATAATCTGCTCGGTAAGACCGAGAGAGTAGTTTCCGTGCCCGTCAAAGGCGTTGGCGTTCACACCCCTGAAGTCCTTGACGCGCGGAAGAGCGACATTCATCAGGCGATCCAGGAATTCCCACATCTGGTTCCCGCGCAGTGTTACGCGGGCGCCGATTTCCTGGCCTTCGCGGATCTTGAAGGTGGCGATGGATTTGCGCGCCTTCGTCTTGACGGCCTTCTGGCCCGTGATGATGCCGATGTCGCCGACGGCCGCGTCAAGAAGTTTTTTGTTCTCCTTGGCTTCACCGACGCCCATGGACACTATCACTTTCGCGAAACGGGGTACCTGCATGACGGTTTCGTAGCCCATTTCCTTGAAAAGTTCGGGCGCAACCTTGTCCCGGTACATCGTCTTGAGACGGGGCACGTAGGTTTTCTTCTCCGCCATCAGATTGCCTCCCCGCACTTGCGGCAGACGCGCTTTTTCACGTCGCCCTCGATCTTGTAGCCGAGCCGGACGGGGCCACACTTCTTGCAGACGGCCATCACGTTGGAAATGGCCAGGGCTGCTTCGATTTCGACGATGCCGCCGCGATCGGTCTGCTTGCGTTTCTTCATGGCTTTCTTGACCATGTTGACGCCCGCTACGATGACGCGGCCCTTTTCGCGGTCGATCTTGACGATCTTCCCTTGCTTGCCCTTGTCCTTGCCGGCTATGACCTGGACGAGGTCCTCCTTGCGGAGCTTGTACTTGATCTCGGCCATACCCTCTCCTTACAGGACCTCGGGCGCGAGAGAGACGATCTTCATATAGTCCTTCTCGCGAAGCTCGCGGGCCACCGGGCCGAAGATGCGTTTGCCCTTCGGGTTCTTGTTGGCATCGATGATGACGCATGCGTTGTCATCGAAACGAATGTACGTGCCGTCTGGTCGGCGGTATTCCTTGTGAGTCCTGACGATGACGGCTTTTTCGATCGTTCCCTTCCTTATGGAAGAGTTCGGAAGCGCCGACTTCACGGCCACGACGATTATGTCGCCGACCGAAGCATAGCGCCTCTTGGAGCCGCCGAGGACTTTGATGCACTGCACGGTCTTGGCGCCGGAATTATCGGCGACCGTGAGCATGGATTCGACTTGAATCATATCCTTCTCCCGTTCGCCTTATTTCGCCCGTTCGACGATGGTCTCGAGGCGCCAGCGCTTGTCGCGCGAAAGCGGCCTGCATTCCACCACGCGGACGGTATCGCCCACGTGCGCGTCGTTCTTCTCGTCGTGCGCCTTGATCTTCTTGGACCTGGTCACGTACTTCTTGTACAGGGGATGCAGTTTTCGCATCATGATTTCGACTACGATGGTCTTGGCCATCTTGTCGGAAACCACGACGCCCTGGAGGGTCTGCTTTCCCTTTTCCTGTTTCTGGACGTCGGTATCCACGGTTTTCTCCTCGGGTCCTTAGGCCTGTGCCGCGCCGGCGCTTTTGCGCTCGGCCTGGCTGATTAGGGTCTCGACCCGCGCGATCTGGCGGCGAAGATTCCTCTTTTCGAGAGGGTTCTCCACGTGGCCGACCACCATCTGGAAACGAAGGTCGAAATATTTCTTCCGGAGGTCGTCACGTTTGACGAAAAGCTCCTCGAGCTTGAGATCCTGGAACGAGTTTTTCATCCCGTCACTCCGTCTGCGCCCGAAGGGCGAACTTGGTCTTCACCGGGAGCTTGGAGCCCGCCAGGCGCATGGCTTCTTCGGCCACGGCCGGCTCGACGCCGGAAAGCTCGAAAAGCACGGTGCCGGGGCGCACTACGGCGACCCAGTATTCGGGTCCCGGCTTTCCCTTACCCATGCGGGTTTCGAGCGGTTTCTTCGAATAGGGTTTGTCCGGGAAAATGCGGATCCACAGCTTGCCGCCGCGCTTGATATAGCGGTTCAAGGCTACGCGCGCCGCCTCGATCTGGCGGTTGGTGAGCCACTCGGGCTCGAGGCAGATGAGGCCGTACTCGCCGAAGGCGATGGTGTTGCCGGTGTGCGCGTTGCCGTGCACCCGTCCGCGCTGCTGCTTGCGGTACTTGACTCTCTTGGGGATCATCATAACTCAGCTCCTCGCCCTGGCCTCGGGAGCGCGACCTCTCGGGGCATCGTGCCGCTCGCGGGCGCCGGCGCTGCGTTCATGGCGCTGCTCTCCGTCTCCGCGGCGTTCGTCTTCGCGGCGGGGTTTGCGCACCAGCTGGCCCGCATCCTCGTTCTTGTCGCTGCGATAGACCATGCCCTGATAGATCCACACCTTGACGCCGATCTTGCCGAAGGTAGTGAGCGATTCGGCGAAACCGTAGTCGATGTCGGCACGCAGGGTGTGCAGAGGCACGCGGCCTTCCTTGTGCTCTTCGGTGCGCGACATGTCGGCGCCGCCAAGTCGGCCGGACACGCGGACTTTACAGCCCTGCGCTCCGCCTTTGACCGCGTTCGCAACGGCCATCTTTACCGCCTTGCGGAAAGAGCCGCGGCTCTCCAGCTGGCGGGCGATGCCCTGCGCGACAAGCTGCGCGTTGGTGTCCGTCTTCTTGATCTCTTTGATCTTGATCTGGACTTTCTTGGTCGTTTCTTTCTGAAGCTGGGCACCGATCAGCTCGATGTTCGCACCCTTGACGCCGATGAGGACGCCGGGGCGAGCGGTATGGATTACCACCGTCACACGCTGAGGATGCCGTACTATCTCGACTTCGGCGATGTCCGCGCCCTTGGTTTCGGGAAGGGTCTGGATACGTCTGCGGATAGCCAGATCCTCGTGGAGGGTCTTGGCGTAATCACGAGGATCGACGTACCAGTGGGACTTCCAGTCCTTGTTGATCCCGATGCGGAGTCCGATCGGATTTACTTTATTGCCCACCTTACGCCTCCGTCTTCTTGCCGATTTCGTCGACCACGCAGGTGATGTGGCACATTCTCTTCATGAGCATGTCCGCCCTGCCGCGTGCGCGGAACCAGACCCTGCGCATGCGGGGACCTTCGTCGATGCGAATTTCCTTCACATAGAGCATGTCCTCGCCGAGCTTGCGGTTCTTGTTGAGCGCATTGGATGCCGCGGAGATCACTACCTTCCTGAGAAGGATGGCGCCCTTTTGCGGCATGTTGTCGAGAATGGCGATAGCCTCTTCGTACGGCTTGGACCTCACCAGGTCGGCTACGGGGCGGACCTTGTAGGGCGAAGCGAGTAACCATTTGGCGGTCGCCCGGTAACCGGTCTTGTTGTCAACCATGGTCACACCCCTATTTCTTCTCGGCTTTTTTATCGCTGCCCGCATGCCCGCGGAAAATGCGGGTGGGAGCGAATTCGCCGAGCTTGTGGCCGACAAGGTTCTCGGTCACGTAGACCGGAATCCAGGTTTTGCCGTTATATACCGAGATGGTCTGTCCGACCATTTCGGGAATGATCGTCGACGTGCGCGAGAAGGTTTTGAACATCTTCTTGTCGCCCGTCTTGTTCGTCTCGAGTACTTTCTTGTACAGGCTCTTCTCGATGAAGGGCCCTTTCTTCACTGATCTAGACACGGGTGCCCTCCTCCCTTACTTGCGGCGCTTCACGATGAAGCGGCTAGACGGCTTGTGCAGATCGCGAGTCTTGTATCCCTTCGCGGGCTGACCCCACGGAGATACAGGCTGCTTATATCCCTTACCGCGGCCTTCACCGCCACCATGCGGATGGTCGACCGGGTTCATGACGGTACCGCGGACGGTGGGCCTGATGCCCAGCCAGCGGGTGCGTCCTGCTTTGCCCAGACGCTCGTTCATGTGCTCCTCGTTGCCGACGGAGCCGATGGTCGCCATGCATTTCTTGAACACCATGCGAAGCTCGCCGGAAGGCAATTTCAGCACGACGTAGTCGCCTTCACGGGCCGCGATGAGGGCCGAAGCGCCGGCGGACCGGGCCATCTGGCCGCCCTTGCCGAGACTCAGTTCCACATTGTGTACCGTGATGCCGGTCGGGATGTTCTCCAGAGGGAGCGCGTTGCCCGGCTCGATGGCCGCGGTCGGTCCGGCCAGAATTTTCTGTCCGACCACCAGACCCTTCGGGCTGATGATGTAGCGCTTCTCGCCGTCGACATAGACAATAAGGGCGATATTGGCGCTGCGGTTGGGGTCGTACTCGATCGAGCTGACCTTGCCCGGAATGCCGATCTTGTCGCGCTTGAAGTCGATCTCGCGATAGCGCTGCTTGTGCCCGCCGCCCTGATGCCTGACGGAAATGCGGCCGTTGTCGGCGCGCCCGGCGCGGCTGGACTTACCCTTGGTAAGGGACTTCTCGGGATTGCTTCTGTTCGAGGTGATCTCGTCATTCACCACCTGAATCCGGTGGCGCAGGCCCGGCGTGTTAGGCCTGAAAGTCTTGATACCCATATGTTCCCCTTACCTCACGCGCCCTCGAAAACCTTGATCGTTTCGCCTTTTTCAAGGCGGACGACGGCTTTCTTCCACTCGGAGGTCCTTCCGGGCCTTCCGCGTAGCCTTTTGGGCTTGGAAGCTACGTTGATGATGTTGCAGGAAACCGGGTTCACCTTGAACAGGCGGCGTACGGCCTCCATGATCATGATCTTGTCCGCGCGGGGGTCCACCTTGAAGGTGTACAGCCCTTCCTCGCGGAGAATGTTGCTCTTTTCGGTGAGCACCGGTTCGATAAGAATCGACATGTAATCCATGTTTCGGCGCTCCTTACTTGTCCGCGTAGAACTCATTGAGCTGTTTCGCGGCGGACTCGAGCACGATCAGCTTGCGTCCGTAGAACAGATCGTGGGCTCTGAGCCTCTCATAGGAGAGGAAACTGAGCCAGGGAATGTTGCGCGCGGCGCGCTTTACCATCTGATCGTCGTCCTTGAGCACGAGCACGGTGCGCTCGGGCTTGTTGGCGTCGACGAAAGGAGCGAGGACTTTGGCGAGATCGGCGGTCTTGCCGGACTCGACAGTGAAATCCTCGATCACCTTGAGAGTTCCATCCTGCGCCCGGAGGCTCAGAATAGTCTTCATGGCGAGGCGTTTGGCCTTGCGCGGCATCATGTAGGAGAAATCCCTCGGCTTGGGGCCGAAGGAAATACCGCCGCCTACATACACGTTCGACTTGGTGTCGCCGTGCCGGGCGCGGCCGGTCCCCTTCTGGGAATAAGGCCTGCGGTTGGTACCGTGCACTTCGGAGCGATCCTTCGTGCTGGCGGTACCCATGCGGGCATTCGCGAGCTCGTTGTTGATCGCATACCAGATCACGTCCTCGTTCACAGGAAGTCCGAACACGGCTTCGGCGAGCTCGATTTTCCTGAGCTCCTTCCCCTGCAAGGAAATAACATTCATTTCCATTGGGTCCTCCGCCTCAGCTCTTCTTGACGGCGCCGCGCACAAGCACGTCGCAATTGCGCGGACCGGGGATGGCTCCGCGGATGAGGATGCATCCTTTTTCGGCGTCGACGCGCACAACCCTGAGGTTCTGCACGGTTACACGCTCGCGGCCCATACGGCCGGGCATCTTGTTGTTCTTGAAAGTCTTGTGCGGATAGGTGCTCTGTCCGGTGGAACCGGCTTCGCGGTGAAACTTGGATCCGTGAGTGGCTCGACCGCCTCCGAAACCCCAGCGCTTGACTACGCCCTGGAATCCCTTTCCCTTGGATGTGGCGGTTACATCGACATAGCGGACGCCTTCCAGCGTGGTTACGTCGAGCTTGTCGCCGATCTGGACTTCCTTCTCGAAGTCGCGAAACTCCCGCAGGATGCGGGTGGGAACGAGACCTTCGGCGAACTGTCCACCGTAGGGTTTGGTGATGGCAATCTTCTTTTTCTCGTAGACGCCTATCACGACGGCATCGTAGCCGTCCTTGTCGGCAGCTTTCTTGCTGACGACAACATTGGGGGCGACCTGCACGACCGTCACGGGAATCAATTTCCCCGTTTCATCGAACACTTGGGTCATGCCCATCTTCTTACCGATAAGACCGATCATTCGGCTCTCCTGCGTTGAACGCGGCCGGCACGAAGCCGGGCGTTTCTGCCTGTTTGCCAAAACCTGTGAGGGTTTTGGCAAACGAAACCCCTCGCGGCCCAATGGCCTTGCGGGATTTACTGCTTTATTTCGACATCGACTCCTGCCGGAAGCTCCAGCTTCATCAGGGCGTCCATGACGTCGGGCGTAGGTTCAAGGATATCGATGAGGCGTTTATGGGTCCTCATCTCGAATTGCTCACGGCTCTTCTTGTGTACGTGCGGGGAACGCAACACGGTAAACTTGTTGATGCGTGTAGGAAGAGGGATGGGCCCTAAAACCGTGGCTCCCGCTTTCTGCACCGTCTGAACGATTCCCCGGGCGCTGTCGTCCACCAAGCGGACGTCAAAACCCCTAAGCCTGACGCGAATCCTGTCCTTCATAGATCCTCCAAAGATCGCTTGCGCGGGATCCGACCGGCCGTACCCTGGCGGGCGCGCCGGTTTTTCTCCGTGCGGCGGAGCCTGGGAACTCCGCCCGATACATCATGCACGGCGCATCGCGCCGTACCGTTCGAACAGTCTGGATACTGCGTTGCGCGTCCTCGCAGTCGTCGCAACGCAGGCTGGCGATCCCCTTCCGGAAATCGTCAAAAGGACCGCTCCCCCAAGGAAGCGGTCCGAAAAATCAGGATATAACCTCGATAACCTGGCCGGAAGCGACCGTGTGCCCACCCTCGCGGATGGCGAACTTCAGCCCCTTCTCCATGGCGATCGGGTAGATCAGCTCGACGATGATCTCGGTATTGTCGCCAGGCATCACCATTTCGCGGCCCTCGGGGAGGGTGACGGTACCGGTGATGTCGGTCGTCCGGAAATAGAACTGCGGGCGGTAGCCGGCGAAGAAGGGACTGTGGCGGCCGCCTTCCTGCTGGTTGAGTACGTAGGTCTGACCCTTGAACTTGGTATGCGGGGTGATGGTGCCCGGCTTGGCGAGAACCTGTCCGCGCTCGACTTCGTTCTTGTCGACGCCGCGCAGCAGGGTGCCGATATTGTCGCCCGCCTGGCCTTCCTCGAGAAGCTTGTTGAACATCTCGATGCCGGTGACGACAGTGTTCTTGGTCGGCTTGATACCGACGATTTCCACCGTCTCATTGAGCTTGACGACACCGCGCTCGACACGGCCAGTCACGACAGTGCCGCGTCCAGAGATCGAGAAGACGTCTTCGATCGGCATCAGGAAGGGCTTGTCGGTAACGCGTACCGGGTCGGGGAAGAAGGTATCCATCGCATCGAGGAGATCCTGGATGCACTTGGTGGCTTCGGGATTCTCGGGCTCGGTCATCGCCTTGAACGCGGATCCCTTGATGATCGGAGTGGTATCGCCGGGGAAACCGTAGAACTTGAGGAGATCGCGGATCTCTTCCTCGACGAGCTCGATGAGCTCGGCATCGTCCACGAGGTCGACTTTGTTGAGGAATACAAGGACCGAAGGAACGCCGACCTGGCGGGCCAGGAGGACATGCTCGCGGGTCTGGGGCATTACCGAGTCAGGAGCGGACACGACGAGAACCGCACCGTCCATCTGAGCGGCGCCGGTGATCATGTTCTTGATGTAGTCGGCGTGGCCGGGGCAGTCGATGTGCGCATAGTGGCGCTTCGCCGACTGATACTCGAGGTGCCGGGTATTGATCGTGATACCGCGCGCTTTCTCTTCCGGCGCGTTGTCGATATCGTCGTACTTCATCACCTTGTCGCCGAATTTGCGGCCGCAATACATGGTGATCGCCGCGCTGAGCGTGGTCTTGCCGTGATCGATGTGTCCGATCGTACCTACGTTCATATGGGGCTTGGTACGAGCGAATTTCTCTTTAGCCATATCCTTCTCCTTCTTGGCATCGTCATCGGCCCTTCATGCCGCGATTGGGCAATGCGCCGCGACATGACGGCCGCCGTCGGCAGCGATGCCGCCGGACCGTACCGCCAATGATATTCCTACGTGGGCTTCCGGATTATAGAGAAAGCCGCAAGTCTGTGCAAGTGGCACGCAAAGCATTCGTACGCTTTTTTCTTTATGCAAAAAATTTCAGCCGCAGTCGGTAATGCCTGACCGCATCAAGAGCTCCGCTTGGGCATGACCTCATACCGGCCGAAGCGCGCCTGGAATCCGGCTTTCCCCGAACTGGCCGAGCGCAAAGCTCCCGCGAAGCCGAAAAGAAGCCGCAGGGGCGCCATGGCGACGATCGCTTTGCCTTCAGGCGTATCGTCGACGGATTCGATGCGCGCCCCCCTGGTGTTGAGTTCGGCCAGCACCGCTCCAAAGCAGGGTTCCGGCGTTTCCACATCGAGACGCATCACGGGTTCAAGGACCTTCGAGCCCGAATCGAGCAATGCCTTGCGGACAGCAATGGCGGCGGCGGCTTCGACGGCAGTTTCGGCATTGCGACCGCCCGAACCCGACGGAGGGACCAATTCGGTAAACAGTACCGCTGCTCCGTCGACGGGCCACCCCTCGGAGGGCCCGACCGACAGCGCGCCCGCCGCGCCGCGCCTGGCCGCCGCGGCGAAGGATGCGGGCGGCTTCAGGCCTTCCGCGAAACCCAATTCGATACCACCGGAAATGGGCGAAAGCCTGACGGCAACGCGCGCCCTGACCCGCTCGCCGCCGAAATCGCGATCGAAATCCTCGTCCCCGGCCGCCGAACGGGCGGGCGTTTCCTTACAGGTTACGCGGGGCTTCCCCGTGCGGACTTTTACGCCGTATTCGCGGGAGAGCCGTTCGACGGCGACCTCCAGATGGAGCTCGCCCAGGCCTGATATCTCGAAGCGCCCGGTGTCACCCTCTTCGGACACTTTGAGTGCCGCGTCTCCCGCAGCCAGAGAACGGAGCGCTTCGCGAAGCGCCGCCAATTCACCGGAAGCCGCCGGTTCTAGAACGAGGCTCACCACCGTTTCGGGAACGACGAAGGCTTCATACAGAAGCGGCGCACTCGGGTCGCAGAGGCTGGCCCCGGCGGCTGCCGGGTCCGGCCCGCCCTCCCCCGCGGCCGCTCCATGTGCGGCCTTCGGCCCGACATCGCGAAGCGAAAGTGCCACAATGTCGCCCGCTTGCGCCCTATCGACGGGTTCCATCCTTTCCGCATGGATGCCGAAGAGGCGCCGTACTTTCACCATTCTGAGCGATCTTGCGTCCAGGATGCGGTCGCCGGCTTCAATTTTTCCCGACCAGATTCTGGTCCAGGAAAACAGACCGCCTTCCGGATCGCCCAGGGTTTTGAAGACAAAGGCCGAAAAGAGAGCATCGGGCCGGGCTTCGCGGCGGATGCGGTCTCCGTTGCGCGGATCGATTCCTTCGGGGCAACCGGCTTCCTGTGCGGACGGAAGAAAGTCGGCGACGGCTTTCAGAAGACGCAGCACCGAATCGTCGGAAAAAGCGGTACCGCAGAGCACCGGAACGATGGCGCACGAGCGGGTCGCGTCGCCCAAGGCGGCGATCAGCGATTCGGGAAGGATTTCCCTGCCCGAGACGAAGTCGTCCATGATTTGCGGATCGAATTCGGCAAGAGCTTCCGCAATTCGCGAGCGCCGGAGTGCCGCTTCGGCCTTCAGCGCTTCGGGAACCGGCACATCCGCGCCGGCGGAAACGGACAAAACGCCGGGAACAGGGGAAAGGGCGGGAAAAGCCTGCATACGCAGCAGATCGACAACGCCGCGCCATACACCGCTCTCGAACCAGGGCATCTGTACCGCAATCGCCCCCGGCTCAAGACTTGATCGCAATTCATCGACAACACGATCGAAATCGGCGCCGCGGCGGTCCATCTTGTTCACGAAACAGATTCTGGGAAGATTGCGCCCAGCGCTCGCCTTGACTACGACTTCCGTACGGGCCTGGACGCCGGACACTGCACAGATCGCGATCACCGCTCCGTCGAGGACACGGATGGCGCGATCGACTTCGGTACCGAAATCGACATGACCCGGTGTATCGATCAGATGGAACCGGAACCCGCCCCAGTCGAAGCGGACCGCGGCGGCCTTGACGGTTATGCCGCGGCTCCGTTCGACCGACAGGTAGTCGGTGACAGTGTCGCCAGAGTCGACGTCACCGGCGTCGCGTCTCACCCCGGCCACATGCAAAACACGCTCGGTGAGAGAGGTTTTGCCGGCATCGACGTGAGCGAGGATGCCGATGTTGCGGGTTAGCCGCGCCGCTATGTCGTCCATCGGACACAGTATAGCGCCAAGCGCCCCTTGCGCGCACAAAAAAGCCGCCCCCCTCGCGGGAGACGGCCTGTTTTCGCGTCTGTCAATCGTACTTTCGCGATCTACCAGCGGTAATGGGCGAAAGCTTTATTAGCCTCGGCCATCTTGTGCATGTCTTCTTTCTTCTTGATAGCAGTACCCGTGTTGTTGAAGGCATCGAGGAATTCGTCGGCCAGACGCTCACACATAGCCTTGCCCGAACGGGCGCGGCCAGCCGTGATAATCCAGCGCATGGCGAGCGCCTCGCGGCGGATCTCGCGAATCTCGATGGGAACCTGGTAGGTGGCACCGCCGACGCGGCGGGACTTGACCTCGACCATCGGCTTCGCATTCTCGATCGCCTTGTTGAAGACGTCGAGGGCGGGCACTCCGGCCTTTTTTCCCATTATTTCCATCGCATCGTACATGATGCGCGTGCAGATGGATTTCTTCCCCTGCCACATCATCCTGCACACGAACTTGGTGAGGGTGACGGAATTGTACATCGTATCGGGCTGGTGGCCCCTGTCTATAGTCTTCTTCTTGCGACCCATGCTGTCCCCTTTCCCTTACGCCTTGGGTTTCTTGGCGCCGTACTTGGAGCGGGCCTTCTTGCGGTCTTCGACGCCGAGGGTATCCTTGGCGCCTCGCACGATGTGGTAACGCACACCGGGAAGGTCCTTTACACGACCGCCGCGGACGAGCACCACAGAGTGTTCCTGGAGGTTGTGCCCGACGCCGGGGATGTATGCAGTCACTTCGATGCCGTGGGTAAGTCGCACACGTGCGACTTTACGCAAGGCCGAGTTCGGCTTTTTGGGCGTTACTGTCATGACACGAGTGCAAACGCCGCGACGCTGAGGGCATTCCATGAGCGCCGGGGCTTTGGTCCGCCATACGTTGGGCTTGCGGCCCAGGCGGATAAGCTGGTTAATCGTCGGCATAAAGTCTCTCGACTCCCTTTGCGGTCCATGGCGTCAGCATCGCCTTCAGACCAAGTCATTGTATGAGATCCCGGTTGCGACCCGAGCGGGGCGGTGACTCCACCCGGGGCGCTACACAGTATCCTTGTGCAGCAGAAATTGTCAATCGGTGTGTCCGCCGCGTTCATCGCGCGGCGGACATGCCGTTTGCGTCACGGTATCTTCGAAAACAAGGCCGAGCCCTTAGACGAGGCCTTGTTCCCTTACCTTTCCGGAACTCTTGAGAACAAGGCCGAGCCCGTAGGCGAGGCCTTGTTGTCACCAACGAACGATTTCGCCACGACGTGGCAAAATCGTTCGTTATTCCTCATCCTCCGGCCCGACGGTGGTAAAGCCCTCGTCGTTCTCGAAAACCGTATCTTCCTCGAAACTGCTTCCGCCATCCGCCCTGTCCTCGAGAACGGGGAGGGGCGTCATTTCCTTTTCGCGCCGGCGCTTTTCAAGAATATCCGCGACGAAAGCGTCGAGATCGTCATTTTCCGCGTCGGCCAGTTTGATGTTCTTGTAGGTGCGCATGCCCGTTCCGGCCGGAATGAGATGGCCGATGATGACATTTTCCTTCAAGCCCCGCAGGCCGTCGACGGCGCCGGCGATCGCGGCGTCGGTGAGGACCCTGGTGGTCTCCTGGAAGGAGGCCGCGGCGAAGAAAGAGTCGATCTTGAGCGATGCCCGGGTGATGCCCAGGAGCAGCGGGCGCGCGACGGCAGCCTGGCCGCCCTCGGCCACTACGCGGGCATTCTCGTCATGGAAGCGGTATTTGTCGATCTGCTGCCCATAGATGAACTTGGTGTCGCCCGGGCTTACGATTTCGACTTTTTTCATCATCTGGCGGACGATGACACCGATGTGCTTGTCGTTGATGGTGACACCCTGCAGGCGATACACCTGCTGCACTTCGTCCATGAGGAAGCGCTGGCAGAACTGCTCGCCGAGAATGTTCATCAGATCGTGCGGATTGCGGTTTCCATCGCAGAGAAGGTCGCCCGACTCCACCTGGTCGCCGTCGCGTACGAGGAGCCTGCGGCCCATCGGAACGAGGTGCTTGTATTCCTTGCCGAAGATGTCGCGGACCACGACGACGCGCTTGCCCTTTACGATACCGCGGAAAGCCACCTGGCCCGCGACCATCGCGAGAACCGCCGGGGTCTTGGGCTTGCGCGCCTCGAAAAGCTCGCTGACGCGCGGCAAACCGCCCGTGATGTCCATGGCCTTGGCGCTCTCTTTGAGCGTCTTGGCAAGAGTGCGTCCGGCCTTGATCTGCTCGCCGTCTTCGACATTGAGGTAAGCGCCACCGGGGAGGAAGTAGGTCACGATTTCGTTGCCCGCTTCGTCGGTGATGACTACGCGGGGCTGCTTGGTATCGCGTTCGACGGTGAATTCGGTGATCTTTTTCTCGACGTTGCCGGTTTCCTCGTTGATCTCTTCCTTCAGGGTCGAGCCGGGGATGATGTCCTCATAGCGGACATAACCTTCGTGCTCGGCGATGATCGGGTCGGAGAAGGGGTCGAAGGTAGCGATGGTGCCGTTGGCGCCCACGATGTCGCCCACTTTCACGGCGATCTCGGAACCGTTGCGCACTTCGATCTTCTGGTCCTGCGCGACGAGGAGAACACGGCCGTTAAGGACACGGGCGTAGGAAATGTCCTGCGCCAGCACCTTTTCGCCGCCCTTTTTGGCGACTATCTGATCGCCCTTGAGGATGCGCTGGCCGTCCTGCACGAGAGCCTTGTCGCCCTTGCCCAGTTCGACGTTGGTGAAAATTTTGCATGCCTGCAGGAAGCCCTTGCGGGTAAAGAGAACCCGGCCTTCGGCAAGCGTAACGTAGGTTCCCGTGATCTCGGTGATGAGGACGGGGTACTTGAGGTAGACACGGCTTTCTTCGGATACCTTGGTCGCCGCGCCGCCGATATGGAAGGTACGCATCGTCAACTGGGTACCCGGCTGGCCGATGGACTGGGCGGCGATGATGCCAACCGCTTCGCCGATATCGGTGGTGCGGCCGGTGGCCAGGTTGCGGCCATAGCACTTGCGGCAGACGCCGTGCTTGGCTTCGCAGGTGAGTACCGTGCGGATATAGACCTGTTCGATGCCCGCGTCGTCGATCGCGGAGGCGACTTCCTCGGTGATCTCTTCGTTGGCTTCGATGATGGTCTCGCCGGTGATGGGATGGCGGATGGGATCGAGACTGAAGCGACCGATGATTCGCTCGCGCAGGGGCTCGATGACTTCCTCGCCGTCCTTGATGGCCATCTGCAGGGAACCGTTGATGGTACCGCAGTCGTCTTCGTTGATGACCACGTCCTGCGCTATGTCCACGAGACGCCTGGTGAGGTAGCCGGCATCGGCCGTCTTCAGGGCCGTATCGGCCAGACCCTTTCGGGCGCCGTTGGTGGAGATGAAGAATTCGATGACCGACAGGCCTTCGCGGAAATTCGAACGGATCGGGAGTTCGATGATGTCGCCCGACGGCTTGGCCATCAGGCCGCGCATGCCCGCCAACTGGCGGATCTGGTTGCGGCTTCCGCGCGCTCCGGAGTTGGCCATCATAAAGATGTTGTTGAAGCCGGCGCGGTCGCGCTCCAGGGTCTTCATCATCACCGCGGTCAGCTCTTCGTTGGTTTTGGACCAGACTTCGACGACGCGGTTGTAGCGCTCTTCCTGCGTGATGTGGCCGGCCAGGTACTGCTTCTGGATCGATTCGACCTGGTTGTTCGCCGCGCCGATCATGGACGCCTTTTCCTGCGGAATGACGATGTCGTCCATACCGATGGTGGCGCCGAAGAAGGTGGCGTAGCGGAAGCCCGAATCCTTGATAGCGTCCAGCATGGCCACGGTGACGTATGGTCCCCTGGTCTTGTAAATGGATTCGATCAGGGCGCGGAGTTCCTTGTCGCCCATCGCGAAGTTGATGTAGGGGACATCGGCCGGAAGGGCCTCATTGAGGATGAGCCTGCCCGCAGTGGTGGTCACGGGCTCGCCGGGCGCGGCTTCGATGGGCTTGCCTACGCCGTTCCAGACGGGACGCTTGGCGATGGGCACGCGGATCAGCGCTTCATAGTCGCAGGCTTTGCTTTCGCATGCCATCACGACTTCTTCCGGCGAAGAGTAGCGTTTACCCTCACCCTTGGCGCTCGGCTTGTGCCTGGTGAGGAAGTTGATCCCGAGGACCATGTCCTGGGAGGGGAATACGATGGTCTTGCCGTTGGCCGGATTGAGGAGGTTGCGGCTGGAAAGCATGAGCGTCCAGCACTCGGCCTGGGCGGCATTGGTCAGCGGAACGTGCACCGCCATCTGGTCGCCATCGAAGTCGGCATTGTACGCATGGCAGACGAGGGGGTGCAGCTTGATGGCCTTGCCTTCGACCAGCACCGGCTCGAAGGCCTGGATGCCGAGGCGGTGCAGGGTCGGGGCGCGGTTCAGGAGCACGGGGTGTTCCTTTACGACTTCGTCCAGCACCGCGAAGACTTCCGGAGTCTCCGATTCGACCAGCATCTTGGCTTTCTTGATGTTGTAGACGACGTCCTTCTCGACAAGCTTCTTCATGATGAAGGGCTTGAAGAGTTCGAGCGCCATTTTGGTGGGCAGGCCGCACTGCCACATCTTGAGTTCGGGGCCGACGACGATGACCGAACGGCCGGAATAGTCGACACGCTTGCCGAGAAGGTTCTGGCGGAAGCGTCCCTGCTTGCCCTTGAGCATGTCGGACAGGGATTTGAGCGGCCTGTTGGAGGCGCCCTTTACGACGCGCTTTTTCTTGGTGTTGTCGAACAGGGCGTCTACCGCTTCCTGGAGCATACGCTTTTCGTTGCGGATGATGATGTCGGGGGCGTTGAGTCCCTGCAGCCTCTTGAGGCGGTTGTTGCGGTTGATGACGCGGCGATAGAGGTCGTTGAGGTCGGATGTCGCGAAACGGCCGCCGTCGAGCTGGACCATCGGGCGCAATTCCGGCGGAATCACCGGAATCACGTCGAGGATCATCCACTCCGGGCGGTTCTCGGAGTTGCGGAAGGACTCGACGATCTCGATGCGCTTCAGGAGGCGCTTGTCGGATTTCGCGCCCTTGTTGATCATTCTCAGGCGAAGTTCGGCAGCCAGTTCGTCCAGGTCGATCTGCTCCAGGAGGGAGCGGATGGCCTCGGCGCCCATGCCGGCGGAGAAGCCGCCGCCGTAGCGATCCTGGGCTTCGTAGTATTCTTCCTCGGAGAGGAGCTGCATCTTCTTGAGGTCGGTGTCGCCCGCATCGATCACGATGTACTTTTCGTAATAGAGAATGGACCTCAGGGCGGCGACCGGGATGTCGAGAAGAAGGCCCATGCGGCTCGGCACGGAGCGGTAGAACCAGATGTGGGACACGGGGCTCGCGAGCTCGATGTGGCCCATCCGCTCGCGGCGGACCCTGAAATGGGTGACTTCGACGCCGCAGCGGTCGCAGATCACGCCCTTGTAGCGGATCGATTTGAACTTGCCGCAATAGCACTCCCATTCCTTGGTCGTGCCGAAAATACGCTCGCAGAAAAGGCCATCCTTTTCAGGGCGGAGCGTGCGGTAGTTGATGGTCTCAGGTTTCTTCACCTCGCCGTACGACCAGGCCCGGATCATTTCCGGGCTGGCCAGGCGGATGCCGATGCTGTCGAAATCCTGTATATCCCGCATGCTTCCTCCAAAAATCAGAAAGCGCCCGCTTTATTGATGATGTCCTCGTCGCGTTCGGTAAGGGCGATCTGTTTGCCCTTGGCGTCGAAGACTCTTATGTCGAGGGCCAGGCCGCGGAGTTCCTGTACCATGACGTTGAAGGCCTCGGGGATGCCCGCCGACGTGTGGGGCTCGCCCTTCACGATGGCTTCATAGACCTTGGCCCGCCCTATCATGTCGTCCGACTTGATAGTAAGGAGTTCCTGCAGTGTGTTCGCGGCGCCATAGGCCTCCAGGGCCCAGACTTCCATTTCGCCGAAGCGCTGGCCGCCGAACTGGGCCTTGCCTCCCAGCGGCTGCTGGGTGACCAGGGAGTAGGGGCCGGTGGAACGGGCGTGCATTTTGTCGTCGACCAAATGGTGCAATTTCATGAAGTAGATGACGCCGACCGTGACCTTGTTCTGGAAAGCCTCGCCGGTGCGCCCATCGTGAACGGTGGTCTTGGAAGTCGCAGGCAGGCCGGCTTCGACAAGCTTGGCCTCGATCTGTTCCTGCGAGGGCGACTGGAAAACGTGGCAGGAATACCACTCGTCAAGCGTGCTGCCCGCCCAGCCGAGCTCGGTTTCCATGATCTGGCCGATGTTCATTCGCGAAGGAACGCCCAGCGGGTTGAGACAGATATCGAGCGGCGTGCCGTCGTCGAGATAGGGCATGTCCTCCACGGGCAGAACGCGGGCGACGACGCCCTTGTTTCCGTGGCGGCCGGCCATTTTGTCGCCTTCCTTGAGCTTGCGCTTGGCGGCGATCAGTACTTTGACCACTTCCTCGACACCGGGCGACAGGTCGTCGTTGGCCGATCTCTTCAGGCGCTGTACATCGATGATGGTGCCTTCGATGCCGTGCGGCACGCGCAGGGAACTGTCGCGGACATCCTTGGCCTTTTCGCCGAAGATCGAGTTGAGGAGCTTGAACTCGGGCGTGGTTTCGGTCTCGCTCTTGGGCGTGACTTTGCCGACCAGAATGTCGCCGGCCTTGACCTTGGCGCCGACGCGGATGATGCCTTCGGAATCGAGGTTATCCAGGCTTTTTTCCGAAGTGTTGGGAATGTCGCGCGTTATGCGCTCCGGTCCCAGTTTCGTTTCGCGGACTTCGGTCTGGAATTCCTTGATGTGGATGGAGGTGAACATATCCTCCTTGACCACACGTTCGGAAATGAGGATGGCGTCTTCGTAGTTGTAGCCGTTCCACGGCACGAAACCGGCCAGAATGTTGCGCCCGAGGGCGAGTTCGCCGTCGTGCGTGGCGGGACCGTCGGCCAGGACCTGGCCTTTGAGTATTTTTTCGCCCTGTTTGACGATGGGACGCTGGGTGTAACAGGTGTCCTGATTGGTGCGCTGGTATTTGACCAGGTCGTAGCGGTCGCGCGCGTCGCGATCGGTCCCGTCGGGGGCGATCAGGATGTGCGAAGCGTCGACATATTCGACCACGCCTCCGCGTTTCGCCTTGACGAGAACGCCGGAATCGTAGGCGGTCTTCCATTCCATGCCCGTGCCGACTCTGGGCGGCTCGGGGAAGACGAGGGGGACTGCCTGACGCTGCATGTTCGAGCCCATGAGGGCGCGGTTGGCGTCGTCGTGCTCGAGGAAGGGAACGAGGGCCGCCGAAACCGAGATGATCTGCTTGGGCGACACGTCCATGTACTGGAGTTCGGACGCAGGGCGCATCGTGTAATCGCCCTGATGGCGGCAGGACACCGAATCCTCGGTGAAATTGCCCTTTTTGTCGATCTTGGCCGAAGCCTGGGCGATGTAGTACTTGTCCTCGTCCATGGCCGAGAGGTATTCGATCTCCGGCGTGACGATACCGTTCCGTACCTTGAGGTAGGGCGTTTCGAGGAAGCCGTACTCGTTCACCGTCGTATAGGTGGCCAGGGAGACGATGAGGCCGATGTTCGGACCTTCCGGCGTCTCGATGGGGCACATGCGGCCGTAGTGCGTGTAGTGGACATCGCGCACTTCGAAGCCGGCGCGGTCGCGGGAAAGACCTCCCGGACCAAGCGCGTTGAGTCGGCGCTTGTGGGTGAGTTCGGCCAGCGGATTGACCTGGTCCATGAACTGCGACAGCTGGGAGGAGCCGAAGAATTCCTTGATCGCCGCGACGATGGGTTTGATGGAAACGAGATCCTGCGGACGGATCGTATCCGTTTCCTTCAGGCTCATGCGCTCCTTGGCGATGCGTTCCATGCGGGAAAAGGCGCTCTTCATGACGTTGGCGAGAAGTTCGCCCACCGACCGGACGCGGCGGTTGCCGAGGTGGTCGATATCGTCCACATACGCTTCGCCGTAGTACACGTTCATGAGGAATTTCATGGTGGCGATAACGTCGGCGCGGACGAGGGTGAATTCCTTTACCGGCACGTCGTAGTCGAATTTCTTGTTGAGCTTGTAGCGGCCGACCTTGCCCAGGTCGTAGCGGCGGCCGGAGAAGAACATGTTCGCGAGGTCGCGTTCGGCGTTCTCCACGGTGATGGGCTCGCCGGGCATGAGGGTGGAATACACCGCGGCCAGGGCGTCGGCTCTCGTGGGCTCGTCCTGGTTCGGGTCTTCCTTCACGAGCTTGATGTCCTCACGCTCGAAGCAGTTGAGGATCATGTCGCAGTGCAGGGAATCGGGGTGCTCGAAATCGATCGCTTCGACCGAGTTGACGCCCAGGTCCACGAGTTCGTCGATGTCGTGCAGGTGGAGTTTGTCACCGGCGCGGTACAGGCGCTTCATTTCGCCGCCCACATCGATGGCTATCGGTTTGGACAGTACGCAGGCGACCGCTTTTTCCTTCTCTTCGCGGGTGCTGCCCAGCTCGATGGTCCGGGATTTGTAGAAAGCGGCCAGAATGGACTCGCGGGTGTCGAACCCCAGGGCGCGAAGGAACATGGTTCCGAGGATGCGCTTCTTGCGGTCGATCTTGGCGTAGATGAGTTCTTTCTTCTGATCGATTTCGAACTCGAGCCAGCTTCCGCGGTAGGGAATGATGCGCGCCGAAAACACGCCCTTGTCGTGACAGAAGATGACGCCGGGCGAGCGGTGGATCTGGGAAACGACGACGCGCTCGGCGCCGTTGACGATGAAGGTACCGCGCTCGGTCATCAGAGGGATGTCGCCGAGATAGATTTCCTTCTGGCGGATTTCACCGGTCTTCTGGAACACGAGATTGATGCGCGCTTTCAGGGGCACCGCGTAGGTAAGACCCTTCTGCTTGCACTCGATCTCGGAATATTTCATGGCGGACTCGTCGAGCCCATAGCGTTCGAACTCGAGCAGCATGTCACCCGAGGGACTTTCGATGGGAAAAGTGTTCCGGAATACCTCTTCGAGGCCTACCGGATCGGGAGCCTGGCCGGCGCGGATCCTGTCGCGCTGGAGGAATCGCTCATAGGAGGAAAGTTGTATGTTGATCAGATCGGGAAGCTCCATGGCTTCCTGATAATCTTTGCCGATATAGCGGCGCTGTATCTTGTGCTCGGTATATGCCATCCGTCACCCCTCCTGGAGCGCGCGAACCTTCCGCAGATTGCGCGGTCGGTCGGACTGCCGCGCGCGCGGGCGTTGCGCGCGGGTCTGTTCGGTCTGCGCGGCGGGAACGCTGCCCGGAACCGGCCGCGCAGGAGCGGGCCCGGGACGACCGATACGCTTTGGCGACATGGATCGTAACGATCGACATCGCCAAAGCGAGGCTCCCGAAGGTCGCAGGGCGGGAGCCCGGGAAACGCCACTCCCCGCGCAGCCGAAGGGTATCGGAAGCGCGGGGACGGCGCGGGACCCTGTAACCGGATACCGCTGAAAGCGCGGCCCGGTTGCAGGATCGGAAGCGACGGCTGCGAGTCGCGTCCCGATGACGCGACAGGATGCCGCCAAAAATATCACTTCACTTCTACGGCGCCACCGGCGTCGATGATCTGCTTCTTGACCTTCTCGGCTTCGTCTTTGGTGACATTCTCTTTGAGCGGCTTGTCGCCGGCTTCGACGAGGTCCTTGGCTTCTTTGAGGCCGAGACCGGTGATCGCGCGGACTTCCTTGATGATGGAAATCTTCTTGTCTGCAGGAACGCCGCCCTTGAGGATGACGGTGAACTCGGTCTTTTCCTCGACGGGCGCAGCGGCTGCGCCGGC
>Ga0209749_1000815_pt1 | contig 35722 bp, 29 predicted proteins | sample EPASupsiteSAE347_FD_187267 | JGI IMG/M metagenome (GOLD analysis project Ga0209749, IMG submission 187267) | Bioremediated contaminated groundwater from EPA Superfund site, New Mexico - Sample SAE3-47 (SPAdes) (version 2) | ecosystem: Environmental > Aquatic > Deep subsurface > Groundwater >...
AATAAAAGAATTATAAAACGAATAGTTTTCCCGCAATTTTTCTGCGCTTTGCGCAGGATAAATTGCGGGAAAGATTCCTTATTCGCGTTAATTGGCGTGATTAGCGGGTTAATGTTCTTTCCGTTGGCTTTTTCCGTGCAGGCCCAGACGCCATATTACCATCTCAACCGGTCATTTTCCGCAGTGGAATTTGACATTCAAGGTGTTCCGACCGAAGTCCAGTTGAGCCAGTTGAGCCAGGAGAGTGATAAATTGACGGAACTTGTGCGGGGGCAGCCAGTTATAACTAACATGAACGAGACATATGTCATAGAAAAGCAGGCGGCTATTCCCATTTGCTACGGTTCGGCCATATAGCCCGCGAATTGACGCGAATGAACGCTAATAAAAGAATTATAAAACGAATAGTTTTCCCGCAATTTTTCTGCGCTTTGCGCAGGATAAATTGCGGGAAAGATTCCTTATTCGCGTTAATTGGCGTGATTAGCGGGTTAATGTTCTTTCCGTTGGTTTTTTCCGTACAGGCCCAGACGCCATATTACCATCTCAACCGGTCATTTTCTTCAATAGAATTTGATCTTCAGGGGATTCCGACCGAATACCAGTTAAACGAAGAATCCGATAAATTAACTGATATCGTGAAAGGTGAACCTGTTCAGCTTAATACGAACGAAACGTATGCGATAGAAAAGCAGGCGGCGATTCCCATCTGCTACGGCTCGGCCATAGCCGCCTGGAATGCGGCATTGGCATATAATGGTTCTCAATCTAACTATCCCGGCAAGACCTTTGACAATGTTGGCTGGGTTCGGGGAACAAAAAATACAGGGAGCGACTGGGGCGCTTACCTCTGGATTTTGCAGAACCGTATTGTATTCCAATCATCAACGTCGGTCTGGTGGATTGCCACCAACAATCTGCCGGTGGCGATTACGAATGTGATGGTGGGGAGTCTTGGGGATTATGGACCGGTGAGCAACGTCGTGGATATTGGCCCCGTTATTCCGACCAATTTTCCGGGCGCCAATTATAACTATTCCGGCACGTATCAGGTGGATATTACCAATGTCTTTTACGAACTGGTAATCCCGGACATTTGGATCACCCCGCGGGAGGCGGTAACGTGTGTAGACGGTAGTAATGTGCAGTATACGGTAACCGGCACCAATATTCCCAAAGGGGTGACGTGGAAAATCATTCCGGAAGGAGTGGGCGCTACAATTCAAACCAACGGCGATTGGTACCATGCGGAAGTAACTCCCGGCGATGTGGCCACGAATTACAAAGTCCGTGCAACTTCTGTTGACAATACTAATTTTTATGACGAAGTGGATTTGGCCGTGGTCGGTTTGCAGTCGTTGCAATATAAGATTGGAACGAATTCATGGACTAACATGCCTGATCCGCTGTATGTGTGCTCGAATACCATCGTAGATTTCAAGGCAATAAAAATACCAACCAATACAACATGGCCATCCGGCAAGCCGGTATGGGGTGGAGTGGTCAGCGGTTCAGAGGTGGAAACGAATTCATACACGTTCAATACAATTTCAACGAGCACGACGGATTATAAACTGGTGACGGCTGAATGCGGGAATGCGGTGACCGGGAAGGTGATCGTATGCAATATACATTCTGAAACCGAGGCCACAGTCCCTGCCAATCGGGCAAGAACACAGGTTGGAGTTGGTGAACAAGTAGATATAACCACCACTCCGGAACTTCAAACAGTAACATGGAGTGTTTCTGGTGGTGGTTCATTGGATTCTACAGATGACGTAAGTACGATATTCACTGCACCGGATACTGTTGCAAATTGTTTAATCACCGCAAATTTTGAAGGGAATTATTTTACGAAGGAATTTTCCGTGCTTGCACCGACAGGTATAGTCAGCGCCCAGATAGAATCAACTACTCACTTTGATTTAGGTTACGCGGCAGCAAGGATGCATCTCTACCCCATTATCATTGGGCCGACGAATGTCTCGTTCTACAACGTACAGTGTGTTGAAGTGGGAACAGACGCCTCAAATATCACGGGCTATTTCCTCACGAATACACCCCCATCGCATATCGGCAATGGAGCGGATGAGTGGTTTCAGCTAGACCAAGCCAACGCTTGGCCAGATACTTGGGATTGGGCCTCATCGTATGGTTGGCCATCCCCCTGGTCGTCAGGTAGCTACACATGGGATATCCCTGCTCAATGGAAGGTCGTGGGGAGCAGTGAAACGAATTCCATGACTGGTTGGAATCAAGTCCATTCAATCGATGCCAATGGCACTGTAACAGTTCAAAAATTTGGTCATAATGTAACGCGCACTACAAACGATGTCATTACTACATATTAGGAGGGTTATGAAAATATTTTTATTTATTTTAGTGGCGTTTTCGACGGGCTACCTTTTTTTGGCTGCAACATTTGCCGATACAGAAACCAACAGCGTCTACTCAAAAATAGAAAAGGCGGCAATATCAAATGACGTTCAAACTGTCCTCCAAGTTTTACCTGATGTTGAAAAGCTATGGCCGCAAGAACCAGAAGCATATTTTAGGTCTGCACGACAAGCTGCGAAAGCTTTAGGCGAAGCCCAGAACAATCCTGATGCAAAACACTCACTGTTAACCTTGTTCGAAAACATACTCCAAAAACCATGTCCTACAAACGACGAACAAGCTGTTTCATGTTTTGATAATAAACAAAAAGCGATTCGTTATTATTTTAATTTTAAAGAAGTCAGAAATGATAAATCACAGTTGATTGCTATTGCTAATTTTGTGGGTGAAATTCGTTCTCGTATGATCCCGAATTACGCGTATCGGGCACAACAATTGCCGGGACGTGAAATTCTGGAACAGGCGAGAGTCATGAGCCCAAGTAAATTAACCGATCCGGCGCTCAAAAGGGCTTACGATAAAGCGGTTGAACAAAATGAGCAAAATAAAATTATGGATCGGTTACAATCGGCGCTTCGGAGTGCCAATTGGGCAATAACATCCCATTTATTACATAATTGCTCTCGTTTTTCATCCGGTGATCAGAAAAATGATGATTTTATAAAAGAGATCGTCTCAAGCGCTAAATTGACAGAGGACGAGACGAAAAAAATGCTAGTATCGCGACCGAGCCAGACAAATTCTCAAGCTGCAATAAATGAAACAGCAACGAACAATTCGACAAAATGAGATTAGTGCTGGAAAACGGAATGGACACCATGGACGTGCCTCAACAAACAACAAATCAAACTGCGGTAGGAGTTCCGCAGATTCAGGGATTGGGAAAGACGAATGATCTTGGAACGACTGGAAATGTCGTCAAACCCTGATCGTGAGCCGACTAAATAGAATGTGGCAAAAAAATAGTCCGCGAAAGACGCCAATGGACGCCAAAATAAAAAATGGAATAAACGAACTGTTTTCCCGCAATTCTGCCTGCGCAAAGCGCGGTAAAATTGCGGGAAATATTCCTTTTTCGCGTAATTTCGCGTATTTAGCGGGTAATCTCCGATATTCGCGGGCAATGATCTTAAGTTTCGCGGTTTGGATTTCCGTGGTTGTTTCCGTATTCGCCGAATCATACCCGAACCGGCCAACGGTGTCGGAGATGGATGGGATTGTGATTTCCGGGACGCAGTGCGCGCGTGGGGTGAATGAGCGGTGTTGGGCCACGCAATATCAGACCAATCCGGTTGCGTATCAGGTAGCGCCATTCACGAATACAACGGGATTTTATCTTGATCAAAGCCTGATGGGGACCATGGCAACCAAGATAAAATCGCTTGTGCCGTATTACGCAAACCCGGATACGGTCTATGACGGGACGACAAATATCTCAATGTATACGGTTCCGGGATTATTTGCGGAGTTGGATATCGGCGATCATGCGAATCAATTTACGCGGACATTCGCTTCCGGGACGAATGCGGCGGTTTATGGAGATTCACCGTGGCGGATATGTGAGGATAATCTGAACGAGCGATATGATGCTTTGAATGCGCTTCAAAAAACACTAGCTCAAACTCCTGATGGAACAAATTCATATAATAGATACGGGAGAAGTGGATCGTCGTATTCTGAAATCCAAGCGACATGGGACGAAGAAAGCTGGCGGACAGATCTTTTCCCTAATAGTGTCGGCTTTGCCGCCGCATGGGTTGACAATTATGGGAGTGGCCCGTGGACGCTTGAAAAAGTGAGAGGATACGCGCAATTCTACGCCCCGGAATCAGCGGATGCGAGTTATACGATAGATTTATATGGACATGTAAAAAAAGAGGGAGAAGGACCGTCCCCCGAATTTCTAACATTTGAAGCTCCGGGAAATGAATATGATCTGCTATTACTGAATACATTTTCTTCTCCCTTGACTCCGGGAGCGATTTATTCCGACACTACGATATATGGGGACTCAGCGGTTATTGTACCTGATCCCGGAGCATTGCCGTCCGGTACGGTAAGAGGATGGGCGATAAAGGGATACGCCCTCGTAAATTGGATCTTTCAATACTGCAGGTAGATCAAACCCGGAACTGTCGAGCCAATTGTGATATTGGTATAGATGCTCGGATAAAATAATCAATCCGCACGCCAAGTCTTTGTCAAAGGCCAGACGTGCCTTCATAGGCGGGATTGAAAGCAGATTTTTTTTTCTTCTTTTTCCCTTAAAATCCGAATTCTAATTGACTTTATGTGATTATTCTGGGACTATAATGACAAGTATGGAGGATTTCATTAAAAAATTTCCACGGAAAAGACAATTTTATGCAGAACCCGTTGCCATCTGATTTATCCACAACACTCCGTTGTGCGTCCTTTGGATTTTTGAAGGTCTGGGTTGTTTTGTTCGCGCTTTTTGCGCTGACCAGCCAATCGTTGGCGGCATATTCCCTGGTCATAACGAACGGCTATGGCGACTGCTACCGCATGAACCTGCTCCGCAACCGGGATAATTATCAGGCCTACCGCGGCATCTGTTCCTACCGCGGATTCTCCCTGTCCGGCTGTGCAACCACCGGCGAAGTGGTCATGCTGCGGATCAAGGCAACATCCACCATGCCCGAACATGATTCCATTCTTTCCACCTCAATGCGCTGGGGCACGACTATGTATGTGTTAAACGATCTGTTCCATCCGCTCAACTCCTGGGTCATGGCGGGGTATGAGAACTGGTATCCATTTGACATGAGCTGTTCCGTCGCCATGTATATTAATTCCGGCGGGTTCGGATTGCAGGGCAAACCGATCTATACTGAGCCCGACCTCCTAGGATCATCGGGGTTTTCCATAATGAAACCGGAAGACCGTGGTGACTTATTCTCGTTTCAAACATCCATCCCAACGCCCAAGGCGTTTTCGCTGGTCATGACCAATGGCTATGGCGACTGTTACCGCATGAACCTGCTCCGCGACCGGGATAATTACCAGTGCTATCGCGGGATCTGCAGTTATCGCGGGTTTTCGCTGTCCGGATGTGCGACCACGGGCGAGGTGGTCATGATTAGGATCAAGGCGACCCCGTCCATGCCCGAGCATTTTTCCCTTGTGTCCACCTCATTACGCTGGGGCACAACCATGTATTTTCTCAACGATGTGTTCCGTCCGCTCAACTCCTGGGTCATGGCCGGGTATGAGAACTGGTATCCATTTGACATGAGCTGTTCGGTCGCCATGTATATTAATTCCGGCGGGTTCGGCGTCCAGCCATTCCGGCCTGAACCGCTGACCGCCAAAAGCCGATCCACGTCTTTTACAACCGATAACGGCACGGGCACTAATCTGATCGGCGCGCTTTTGCCGCTCACCGGCGATTTGGCCGATACCGGCGCATCCTATCGGTCCGCCTTGAACCAGGCCCTGAGCGTCATTACCAACACGCCCGGCATGCCGCCGATCAAACTTTTGATTGAAGATACCCGGACCGATGCCGCCACCGCTTACTATAAACTGGCGGAAATGCGTTCCAACGGATACCACATTGTGCTTGGCCCGGAATCCAGCGAAGAATGCCGGATACTGAAGACCTACGCAAATGAAACCAACATCCTGCTTATATCAAGTTCTTCAACCGCCACGCCGCTTTCTCTTCCGGATGATAATCTCATGCGCCTGACGATTGACGATTCAAACCAGGCGCGCGAACTGGCGGCGTTGCTGGCCAGGGATGGAATTTCCGATATCGCCATCTTGAGTCGTTCGGACATTTACGGCGAGGGATTTTTGGCCGCATTGATCCAGGAACATAACGCGCGCGGCGGGACGGTTTTTGCGACGAATTACTGCCCGCGGGCCACGGACTTAATTCCGGAGACAATGTCAAACATGGCAACACAGGTAAGCAACCGCAGCGCCGTCCGAGGAGCGAACCGGGTCGGCGTGGTTACGATCCTGTTCGGCGAGGGCGTTGATGTGATAAGGTCGGCGGCGGAAAATCCGGCCCTGGGCGCGGTGCGCTGGTACGGCGCCGACGGCATGGCGCAAAACAACTCGCTTTTGACGAACGCGACAACCGCGGCATTTGCGGCAAAAACCCGCTATGTTTGTTCCACGTTCGGACGTTTTACCAATCAATTATACAGCGTGGTGGAGAGCAATATCTGCGCTGAAACCGGCAATACGGTTGCCCCGCGCTATCCGATGTCGTGCTATGACGGCTTGCGGATAGTGGCAAATGCCCTGCAACAGTCCGGCAGCACGCAAACCATGGCTTCGTTGATTGCCAATATCAAATCGGCGGCAAGCAGCTACAGCGGATGCACCGGCCCGATCATATTTAATTCATGCGATGACCGGGCAAGCGGTTCTTATGATTTTTACGAGGTTGATTCAAGCAACGGCTCTTATCGCTGGATTGATCTGGCCGGCAAGATACCCGTTGCGCCCGAAAACGTAACCGCAAGCCAGGGCGCTTACGCCGGCATCAAGGTTCTGTGGAATCCGGTCAGCGGCGCGACAGCGTATGAATTATGGGGCGCGTTTTCCAATCAATCTTCCGAGGCCATGAAAATTGCGACCCTCGCTTCCACCACGGCCGAAGTGACTGGAATCCCGGCCGGCGCTCCCTGTTATTTCTGGGTCAAGGCAATGAACGCCAACGGCGCGAGCGGTTTCAGTTCGGTTGCCGAAGGTTGGGCGCAAAACAGCGCCGGACCGTGCATAAGGATCAATGGCTCCAGCGCGGCCACGGCGGCCGCATCGCCGGATGCGATTTCAGTAACGGTTGAATTGGCCCCTGGTTCTTATGCAGGCGTGAATGCCGACTGGTGGTTGTTGGCCAATACGCCGGCCGGCTGGTATTATTGCAATGCTTGCGGACAATGGCAGTCTTCGGCCAGCGGCATCACCCCGGTTTATCAAGGAGCATTGCGGAACTTAAGCGCTTTGGAAGTGTTGAATATTTCCGGCCTGGCTCCCGGCAATTATACATTTTACTTTGGCGTGGACGCGCGTGACGGCGTCCTAAATCTCTCCAGTGTCTGGTGCTCCAGCGTCCAATTGACCGTATATTGACAAAGATTTATGATCCCTTGCCCAGGTTTCGCCGTGGCGAGGAGGGGTACATTTGATCATTTCCGGACGAATATTTCACTTGTGGGACACGGGCCGGAACCGAACCCGATGAGGACGGTCGGCCGCGTCGCCCAAAATATTCCGGCGATGCTCGTGGTAAGCCTCGTAATTGCCCTCAAACCAGGTAACCCGGCTTTCACCCTCAAAAGCCAGGATATGAGTCGCCACGCGGTCCAGGAACCAGCGGTCGTGGCTGACCACCACGGCGCAACCGCCGAAATTGATGATCGCTTCTTCGAGCGCGCGCAGTGTATTGACATCCAGGTCGTTGGTCGGCTCGTCCAACAACAGGAGGTTGCCCCCGCCCCGCAATAGTTTGGCCAGATGCACCCGGTTGCGCTCGCCGCCCGAGAGCTGGCCCACCCGTTTCTGCTGGTCGCTCCCTTTGAAATTGAACCGGCCGCAGTAAGCGCGCCCATTCATCTGCCGGCCGCCCAGGTCCAGGAATTCCTGGCCACCGGTGATTTCCTCGTAGATCGTGCGGTTGGGATCCAGGGCATCACGGCTTTGATCAACATACGCCGGCACTACTGATGTTCCCACGGTCAGGCGGCCGCAAGTTACCGGCTCATGGCCGAGGATCATGCGGAACAAGGTCGTCTTGCCGGCGCCGTTGCCGCCGATCACCCCCACGATACCGCCGCGCGGAAGATCGAATTCAACGTTTTCCATGAGCAGGCGGTCGCCGAATGACTTGCTCATATTTTCAGCGCGGACAACCAGTTCTCCGAGCCGGGGGCCGGGCGGGATCTGGATTTCAAGGTTGTCTTCCCGCGTATCCACCTCCTGGCCGGCCAGTTCCTCGTAGCGCCTGAGACGGGCCTTGCCTTTCGCCCGCCGGCCCGATGGATTCATCCGGACCCAGTTCAGTTCCTGTTCCAGTAATTTATGCCGCGAGGCGGCCTGCTTGCTTTCGCGTTCCAACATGGCCTGTTTCTGTTCCAGCCATTGTTCGTAATTTCCTTTATAAGGATACGCATGCCCGCCATCCAGTTCAAGGATCCAGCCGGTCACATTGTTCAGGAAATAGCGGTCGTGCGTTACCACCACCACCGTGCCCTTGAATTTCTGAAGATACGCTTCGAGCCAGGCGACCGATTCCGCGTCCAGATGATTGGTGGGTTCGTCCAGCAACAAAGCGTCCGGGTTGGAAATCAGCAGGCGGCACAGCGCCACCCGGCGTTTCTCGCCGCCGGACAAAGTCGCCACCGACGCCTCGCCCGGCGGAAGGCGCAGGGCGTCCATGGCCAGCTCAACGTTGTGGTCCAGTTCCCAAAGATTGTGCCGGTCAATCAAGTCCTGGAGCCGGCCCAGTTCATTGTTGAGCTTCTCCGCTTCGGCTGGAGACGGCTGGGCGCCGAGGCGGTCGCAGATTTCATCGTACTGCCGCAGAATCGCGCGCTCCCCGGCAATCCCCTCCGCGACAATTTCCGCCACGGTCTTGCCGGGATCCAATTGCGGTTCCTGAGGCAAGTGCCCCAGCTTGATGTTTTTTGCAAGATAGACGTCGCCGATGACGTCCGCATCCCGGCCGCCCAGCACCCGGAGCAACGTGGATTTACCAGAGCCGTTGGAGCCGATGACGCCGATCTTGGCGCCGAAAAAAAACGCCAGGGTCACATCATCCAAAACCGAGGCGTGGTTGTATCGTTTCGTAACCCGCTGTAATGTGAATATGTATTCGCCGGCCATATAATTTTATAATTTTCGGCGCCACGGGCGTCCGCCTGCGGCTGATTGCCGATTTCAGATTTTCTTTTTCAAAATAGATCTACAGTCTAGGTTAAATGAGAAGGCTGATCTCCCTGGCAGACGAGCTGTGATATAATCGCGCCCAAAGTTAAAACGGCCTTGAAGGGCCATAACGCAAAAGGAGACCAGCCATGAAAGAAAGTATCACAATCGGCATGGATTTGGGAGATAAAAAATATCAGGACTGCATTCTGAATTCGGCGGGGAAAATCATTGCGGAAGAGGAAGTCGTCGCAGGCAACCGCACGGTGCTGGCGTGCTGTTGCATGCGTTGTGGCGGACAGGAAAGGAATACGAGCCAAAACGCAAAAAGCTTTTGGCGGCATAAGAAGTGAAAAAATGATGATTGTTTGATAAGATAGAGCAAGGCGTGCAAGCGGGAGTCGAGCGGGCCATTGCCAGACATGTCGAATCGCTGGCGCTTCGGGAGCGGCGCAATTAATTTATTTTTTTTGCTTGCATAGTATTACGATTTGTAAAATAGTATTACCTATTTGACATGTCCGGAAATGACCCCGGCATGGAATAACAAGAAAGGAGTGAGGCAAGTGAAGCAGAGATTGAAAGCCGGCCTTCTGGCCGCCGGATTGCTGTCCACAGCAGCCGTTTCGTTCGCAGCGCGTCCGTTGATCATTGACGATGCCGATCCGCTCGATTTCCAGAAATGCAAAATCGAGGCCGGCGGCTGGTATGAGAAAAATGGTAGTTGTCATAACTGGGATTGGCCCATCGGTCTGGGATACGGCCTTGTCCCCAGTCTGGAGCTGAACCTCGGGTTAGGCGGCACCTTCCAGCAGCAGACTGAAATTGACGAAAATGGTTGTGAGTGCATCAACAGCGGAAACGGCCTGGGCGACTTGACCCTCAACACAAAATGGCAGTTTCTGGAGGAAATGACCTGGATTCCACGCCAGGCAATAGTCCCGACCATCAAGTTTCCTACGGCCGACAAGAACAAAGGCTTGGGCAGCGGCGAGTTTGACTACGACGTCACCTGGATCGCCTCAAAATCCTTTACCGAAAAAGTTGGCGGCCATCTCAATGTCGGTTATTCATTCATCGGCGAGCCGTCCGGCGAAGACGTGGGCGACATTATCCATTACGGCGTGGCGCTCGACTACAGAATCGTGGATCCGCTCCAGTGGGTGGGCGAAATCTACGCGGAGAAAGAGTTGATGAGCGGGACGGATAATATCATCATGTGCAACACCGGTTTGCGATGGATCTTGATTGAAGGTTTTACTCTTGATGCGGCGGCCGGTTCACACATCAGCAGCGCCGGGCCGGACCTGACCGCCACCGCCGGCCTGACCTGGGAGTTCGGGTTTACAAAGAAGGAAGAGAAACGATAATAACACGAATAAAAGGAGGAAATACAAAATGCATATTCCAGACGGTTATTTAGGACCTGCCACATGCGGCGTATTTTACGCTGTTATGCTTCCCTTGTGGATGGCAGCGTCCAGAATTGTAAAAAAAAGACTAACGGCCAGGCAAGTGCCTTTATTGGCCATCGGGGCCGCTTTCAGTTTCGTGATCATGATGTTCAACGTGCCCATTCCCGGCGGTTCAACAGGACATGCGGTCGGAGGCGTGTTGGTGGCGATCCTGATCGGCCCGTGGGCGGCCATGATTGCGATTACCGTGGCGCTTGTGATACAGGCCTTCCTGTTCGGTGATGGCGGCATTACCGCGATTGGGGTCAACTGCTTTAACATGGCAGTAGTTCTTCCGTTCGCCGGATATTATATCTACAGACTGGTCAGCGGGACTTCGGCGATTAATTCAAGCCGCAGGGTTACCGCCGCTTTTATTGCCGGGTATGTCGGACTCAATATGGCCGCTCTGCTGGCCGGAGTGGAATTTGGCTTACAGCCATACCTTTGCCATACCGCGCAAGGCCAGGCGCTTTACTGTCCCTACGGTCTCAAGGTCGCCGTGCCTGCCATGGTCGGAGAACACCTGCTGATCTTCGGATGGGTGGAGGCTATTGTGACGGCATTGGTTATAAAATATCTGAATAAACAGGCGCCGGAATATCTGGAACAGGAGGTGCAATAATGAAAATCACAACAAAACTCTGGATCGCGCTGGGCGCGCTCATTCTTCTCTCGCCCTTGGGACTTATCCTGCCTGATCATTTCAAGGCGGGCAGCGCCTGGGGAGAATGGGGATCAGATGAAATGCAAAAGCTGGTGGGTTATATTCCAAAAGGATTGGAAAGGCTCGGAGCGTTGTGGAACGCCCCGATTCCCGACTATGCTTTCAAAGGCTGGGAGGAGAAAGGATTGACGCATCTGAGCTTTGCCTATATAGTTTCCGGAATTCTGGGCGTGGCCCTTTGCGCCTTGGTCGTCTGGGTGATCGGGAAAGTGCTGGTAAAGCGAAACGAATAAAAATTAATGATGAGACAAGATTTTGTAGAGCGCTCCATGAGGGGCGCTCTACTGTTTTTAAAACAATCTATTTTTGCGGACGAGACGGCTTGCCTTCCGGGTCTTCTGCAGTCGCTGGATCCCCGGATCAAAACCGCAACCGTCCTGCTTTTGATTCTGTTGGCATTGTTCACGCGTAGTATCGCCATCCTGGCGTTTCTCTATCTGCTAAGCCTGACGCTGGCGCTGGTTTCCGGAATCAGGCTGGGTTTTTTCCTGAAGCGGACATGGATATTCATTCCTCTGTTTTCACTTATGATCGCCATCCCGGCTCTGTTCAGTTTCGTTTCGCCGGGCGAACCGGTCAAGTCAATGGGAGCATTATGCATTACGCGACCGGGTATCCTGGCGGCGTGTTTTTTTGTGGGACGCGTCATTACTTCCGTATCGTTGACGGTGTTGTTGAATATGACTACGCGGCATTTTGAACTGCTGAAAGCCTTGCGCTTTTTTGGAGTTCCCCAACTGTTTGTGATGGTGCTTGGTATCAGTTACCGGTATATTTACCTTTTTGTGGAAATCGCGGAGAACACGCTCCGGGCCATCAAAAGCAGGACAGGCTCCCGAATGCATTACCAAACGGGACAAAATATCGTGGCATGGAATATTGCCCATTTGTGGACTCGTTCATGTCTGCTCAACGAACAGGTTTATAATGCCATGCTTTCGCGTGGTTTCAGGGGCGAACCGATAACGTTAAACCAGTTTCAGATCAGGACAAGGGATTGGTGTTGGGCGTTCGGATCAATCGTGATAATGTTGTTATTGGTGTATGCGGAGTATGCAGCAAGGTTATGACGCGGCAGAACATTCCAGCCAAAATACTCTTTGAGTGCCGGAATATCCATTATTCTTATCTGGGAAGATTTCCCGCCCTTTGCGGCATTGACCTGGCCATTACCCAAGGGGAAAGAATTGCTCTGGTGGGCGCCAACGGTTCAGGCAAGTCAACTTTTCTCTGTTTGCTGGATGCCCTTCTCTTTCCTGACAAGGGCGGCATCACATTCATGGGAAGAGATTTGACGGAGGTCGTCTTCAGGGATGATGAGTTTGCGCTGAATTTCCGCCGGAAAGTCGGGTTGGTTTTTCAGAATCCAGACATCCAGTTATTTTGTCCCACAGTCCGGGAGGATATCGCCTTTGGTCCGCTCCAGTTGGGGATAGATGAAAAAACAGTGAAAGGCCGTTTGGACTATTTTGCTGATACTCTCAAAATCACCCGCCTTTTGGACCGTTCGCCGCATCAATTGAGCGTCGGCGAAAAACGCAAAGTGGCTTTCGCCGCCATCCTGGCCATTGACCCGGATGTGCTTTTACTTGATGAACCCACCGCGGGATTAGATCCTAGGACTGCTACCCAGCTTATTGAAATGTTGAGTCAGGCTTCTCATTCCGGCAAGACCATCATTACGGCCACCCACGATCTGCATGTTATAGAAGATATTTCAGATAAAGTTTATGTCTTTGGCCAGGATCGGGCCCTGGCCGGCTGTGGCACGCCGGCGGAGATACTGGCAAACACCGCGTTATTACAGACCAACAATCTTATTCATGTTCACACCCACCATACAAGAGACCACAGGATAATGCAGTCCCGATGATAATATCGAGATTGATCTTTTTGCTTTTAGTCTGTAGTTTTATTTTCTTGCCGGTAACTATATTGACATTGTGCAATACTGCAGGGTGTGGTATTAACCCGCCTCAGGCGGATTAAACCTGCATGAAAGGCGTAGCAAGTTGAAATCACATCGGATGTTTTACGCAGTTCTTGTTGCCATGCTTTTGCCATCGCCGGTCCGGTTGGCTTATGCCGAAAAGGAAATAAAACCCGCTGACGTTCCGGGAGCGGCAACCGACGCAAAATATATAGAGATTCCCCGGAATCTGGAGGCCGCCGCCGAAGCAGGCGTCTATAACGCTTATGTCTCGCGCGGCCAGGTCAACAATGACCGGCCCGTTGTCCAGCCGCAGATTGAAATTACAAAATACGGCGTGTACTTTAACGTCTGGGGAAACCTGGATGTAACCGACCAGGTTACAGGCCGGCGTGATTTTGAAGAGGTGGACTTGACCGCCGGCTATAAACTTCCGCTGAAAAACGTTGAAGCCCGGCTTGGCGTTATTGACTACCTTTACCCAAATTGGTCCTCGCCCGAAACGCGCGAGGTGTTCGGGATTTTTGAATATCCTAATTTAATTTTGACCCCGCGGGTTGAATGCTACTACGACTTTGTCCAGGCAAGGGGAATATATATTCTCGCCGCTTTGGAACATGAATTTTCATTTTTCAGCGAAAAACTGCGCCTGACTCCCGGCGTTTCTTCCGGGTGGGGGTCATGCACCTATAACGATTATTTCTTTCATGCCAGCAAAGGCGCTTTGAATGACGGCAATATCTATGCGGAACTGGAATATGACCTTACGGAAGTCTTTACCTTCGGCGTATCGGCCGCATACATGTGGCTTTATGACGCGGATATCCGTGCCGGAGCGCACGGTAAATATTTTGACACAAGGCAATTGATAATCGGGTTTAAACTTGTGTACAAAATGTGATTCTGCGGTTCTTACAGGTAATGCTCATTCCCGATTAAATCGGGAAGCCAGCCCGCCACGCGCGGGGTCACCTTTCATACTCGCGCAGCCCCCGTTACGGCGGGGGCGTGGCATGACAGTCCCGGATTCCAGCAGGCCGTAGATTATTCGCCGCCCAGAATTTCGATATAGGTGCGGTCGGGATTGAAGTAGATATTAGTTGAACTGATGGCGTAGCCAAGAATCCTGACAACGTTGTTTGTGCCCATTGGCCTGTTCGTGGTGATTTGACACACATTGGTGTCCATGTAAATAACTGAGCCGACATCGAAATGCCAGGCGTTCGTAAAATAGCCGTTGATCAGCATGCCATTGGCCTGCGGGTCGCTTCCGAGCGCGAGCCCCAATAAACCCTTGGAGGTCAAGTTGGTAATTGCGTTGGCATTGCTCCAGGTACTGCCGGAAGCAAGGTAATAAAGATTTGAATAGTAAATTGTAATCCCGTCGCCTCCTCTTGCTTCTTTCATTATAACGGCATTATCCCAGGCGTTTGACCGCGCATTCAAGCCGTTTGCGATTGCATTTGCAGTCACGGCGGTTACAGCGGCTCCATCCCAGATATTGGACCGGCTATTGAGACCGTTTGCGATTGCGTTTGCGGTAACAGATGTAATAGCGGCTCCATCCCAGGTGTTTGACTGGGCATTCAGGCCGTTTGCGATTGCATTTGCAGTCACAGCGGTTACAGCGGCTCCATCCCAGATATTGGACCGGCTATTGAGACCGTTTGCGATTGCGTTTGCGGTAACAGATGTAATAGCGGCTCCATCCCAGGTGTTTGACTGGGCATTCAAGCCGTTTGCAATTGCGTTTGCGGTAACAGATGTAATAGCGGCTCCATCCCAGGTGTTTGACTGGGCATTCAGGCCGACGGTGACGTTTGAGATCGCGGCCACATCAGCGGTCGAACCCACCTGAAGCCAACTTGTGATTGCGGTGCCTCCCAGACTGATGGAATTGGTGGCAACAAAATAACCGGCTTCATTTGTGAGCGTAACGGTTACATTATTGCTGACAACCAGGGGACCGGTCATCTCATTGCCGGCGCCGCCGATTCTATGAACAACGCCGGTCAAGGAAACTCCACCGGCTTGAATATTGGTAAGCCCGGCGCCATTGCCGGCGAACAAGATATTATTGGTCAGCGGCCCGGTCATTACATCACCGGCTTTAAGCACGCGCAGGCCAACCGCGTTGTTCAGCGCATTGGATGCTGAGGTAATATCCGTGGCGCGCGTCGTGGCTTCAGCATCAATATTGCTTTGCAATGTAGTATCAGCCGCGGAGCGTGTCGTGGCCTCGGTGCCGATCGCGTTCCAGAGATCGTTGGTTGCCGGCGTAAAGACGGTCTTGACAAAGTTCGTATGAATCGGGTCATGTTCGGTGACGACAATGGAAACAGACTGCCATGAGCCGACGCCGTTGGCGTCGGAGGCCAATACATATCCGGCCGTGGCGCCGGTCGGCATTTTAATGCCCGTGGCCTGAATCGTGCCGCTGACATCCAGTTTTACAGCCGGATTTGTTGTGCCAACACCAACATAGCCGCTCGTTTGATTTTCATAAATGTTTGACCCCATGATTGTCCGGGCTGTCAGCGCATAGGCCGAGGCCGTTATCTGCTGACGGGGCGTCATTGTTTCGCCGTTTATCCCCAGTTCGAGATAAATGTTGTTTTGGGCGAAGACCGAGGCCGGAATGGCGGTCTGCGAACCGAGTACAACCGAGTAGACGCCGTCTTGGACAACGACTCCCGCCTGGGTTTCCGACCAGAGGAGATTGCCGTCCGTGACAGCATCATAAATCTTAAACGAGAGATCAACCGTGGTGTTCAGCCGCCGCCCGTACGAGTCAAGCAAGCGGGCCTGGTAATTTATCTGGCCGGTCTCGGCCGCCATAAGCGGCAGACCAACAACCAAAGCCAGCAATAGCATAACAGTTTTAAACATTGTTTTTTTCATTTAATTTCTCCCTTGGCAGTTAATATTTTTATTTTTTTATTGTAAATTTTTTATTGGCGGTTGCTGCGCGCGGAAATGCTCCGCGGGCCATCGGTTGATTCATCAAGGTGCCAGATTGCATCGTGCTGGTCACGATAAAAAACAGCGGCATCCGCCAAACCATCGCCGTCATAATCGCCGGAAATCGGCCGATATCCCGTGCCGCCGCCCCACTTGATTCCCCAGATAAGGCGCTCAAGCTTGTAATTCATGACATACCATAATCCGCTGTCCCGTCCATAAGCGGCCATATCCGCGCAACCGTCGCCATCATAATCATTGGAAAGCATTGTAAAGCCGGGGCCGCCATAATCTGTTCCAGTGACTGAGTAATTGCTTCGCCTGAATGTTGTCGAACTGCCGGACAGGGCAAACGCCAGGCTCCCCGCCGTCTCGTTGTAAATTATCGGGTCAGCCTTGTCATCCATATCAAAATCTCCGGTCAAAGGCGCATAACTGGAATTGCCAAAGGTCCCTGAAAGTGTGTTATACCCGTTGGCCGAAAGCGCCAGCAACCAAAGACCGGACGTCCGATTGTAAATGGCCGGATCAGCGCGCTGGTCGCCGTCAAAATCAGCCGGAACCGAACTATAGCCGGCGCCGCCAAAGCCGGTGATGGAAATCACCTCATATCCAATAGAAGAAAGCATAACAAGCCATGTGCCGGAACTTTCCTGGTAGACGGCCGGATCGGTTTTATGGTCTCCGTCGTAATCCTCAAGCGCCGGCACGGCATCCGGCAAACCGAACGAGAGCCGGAAAACTTCCTGGGTTGATGAAGAAAAAACAAAATACCAAACCTGCGCTGGCGCATAGAAATACCAGCAATCCGACTTGCCGTCGTTGTCAAAATCATCCTTGACGCGCATGAGGGGGCGATCATAGGGAAATATAAATCCGCCGTAACTGGCGCCCCCAGCATTGGTGACCGTTGTGAAGGGGCAGGAGGCGCCGGAAGAACTGAGAACAGAATATGATGCGCTATACGCCCAGTTTCCGACAGTATTAGCGGCATGCCACTGCCAGTCATTCGCGCCGGCAAAAGTCAGCATTAAACACCACAGGAATACACCCCACGCCGCCGGCCAAATAGCCGCTTGCCGCCCCAGGCGGCGACGGAGCAATCGCAAAGTATGATATTCTTTTTGCATAAAATTTCCTGCCACAGGCAACGTGACCGCGCTAACTCCGGTCGGCCAGCCTGCCTGTAATCCAGCCAGTGGCTGCAATTACTATTTAGAAATAGTATTGAATAAAAAAAATAGAGATATTTTTTTCAAAAGTCAATGTTTTTTTTTAAAAAAATTATATCCGGAAGATGTTGCCCAATCGCCGGCCGATCAAACGGTTTATGCCGAGAATAGCGACAAATAAAAATGCCATGGCCCAAACGCCAAAAGCCGCCGCCAGATAACGGCCATTGCCAAGAAGCTGAAATAGTTCGTAAAGCGCCTTGGTAATCGGGTAATGAATCTGTCTCTGGGCCAGCATGAGCGAGTCGGAAACTTCAAGCATGGCGAAACTGAATGCCAGCAGTCCTCCCGCCAGGAGGTTGGCGCCGATCAACGGAAGCGTAATGGACCAGGTCGTGCGGATTGGCGAACTGCCGACACTGGCGGCCGCTTCTTCAAATACGGCCGGCGTTTGCTGCAACCCGGCGGATGCGGCGCGCACAACATAGGGCAGGCGGCGGACAGCATAGGCAATGACCAGCAGGCAGGTCGGATTATTGGCGGGGTTCAGGGCCGCAAATATGGCGCCGGGCTGACTCATTCCAATATAACCGAAGGCAAGGACAATGCCGGGAACAGCCAGGGGCAGCATTGCGGCCGCGTCGAGCCAGCCGCGCCAGCGCAGTTTGGTGCGCTCCACCACAACGGCAATCATAAAGCCAAGCGCAACATCAATGACCGCGGCCAGCAATGAATAAAAGAGGCTGTTGCGTATGCTGGGGACGATGAGGTTGTGGCTGAGAGCATTTTGATAATGAGCAAAAGTCCATTTGGAAGGCAGGATTGTCTGGTACCAGCTCAGGGTAACGCTCGTGAGCATTACGCCAATATGGGGCAGTACGGCCAGGGTAAAAATGAAGGAAAAGAAAAACAGGACGATAACGAGGGGGATGCCTTTCAGCGGGATAAGCGTCCCGGCCTGCGAGCCCTTCTGGATGATGGCGCATTGATAACGGCCAAAGGTCAGCTTGCCCGCGCCATAGATGAGCACAACCACAATCAGCATAATTGCCACCAGGGCGTATGGCAGCGGATTTGAGCCGATATCCTTCAATCCGTCAAAGATCTGCACCGCTGTCAGGCGGTTATAGTCAAAAATAAGCGGCGTGCCGAGCTCGGTAAAGGACCAGATAAACACAATGGCGCCGCCGGCAAATATGCCGGGGGCGATAAGCGGAATGGTTATCCGGCGGAAACGTCCGAAGGCGGAAAGTCCCAGGCTTGCGGCGGCTTCCTCCATGGAAGAGTCAACGTTGGCCAGAGCGTTCAACGCGTTCAGGTAGAAGATTGGATAAAGATGCAGAGCTTCGGTCAGAGCCACTGCAAAAAAACGTCCCTGTCCGAGCCAGTCGCAGGCGTTTGACCATTCGCACAGGCCGGATTTGACCAAGACAGCATTCAAAAGGCCGTTTTGACCGAGAATCTGCTGGATACCGATCGCGCCGACAAAAGGCGGCAGGATTAAAGGAACAAGAATGAGGGAGCTGAACATCTGTTTCCCGGGGAATGCACAGCGCGCCGAGAGCGCCGCCAACGGCAGGCCGATGACCATGACAATCATTGTGGTAACGGCCGCAAGCGCCAGGCTGTTCAGCAGGCCTTCCACATAAACCGGGTTCCGCATTGTCTCGCGCAAAATGGAAAGCGTAAAACGTCCGTCAAATATAATCGCACCGCGGAGCACCCAGCCCAGCGGCCAGAAAAAAAAGAAAACAAAAAAACCGGCCGCAAGAAGAGCGATCATTATTGCTTGATATTGTTTCATGATAATACGGCGAAACGAGACGCTCTCGCCCTACCATTGAAATCGGAAACTATATCAGAGTAAGGTAGGGCAGCGGCGTCCCTGCCGCGCCATCTTCATTTTTTTTATTTCTGTTCTTTCGCCAGCTCGGAGGCTTTCTTATATTGATCCCTGAAAAATATCGTCCATTCGCGTATCAGCCTGGCTTCTTCAAGCTTATTGTTGATTGTTGCGGCGGTTGCGGCAAGCGCCGTGCTGTATTCCGCGCCCGGAGGCAGGGTGGAAAAAGCCTCCATGGCTCGCGGACAGGCCGCTGGTCCGCCGTTCTCGTTAATCGCCGCCCAGGCCTGCCGCAGTTCATCATGAGTGTCAATGCACATGGACCGGATCAGCGTCCTGATAACGCCAAAAAGCGGACCCGTCCAACCGGTCTGGTATATGAACCGGCCGGCATTCTGGTAGGGCAGGGCGGAGGGATCGGACATGTTTTCCAGATATGCGGTGGTGTATAAATCGCGCCGCACCGGCAGGCGGCGCAGGGCGTAACGGATCGGTCCGCTTTGGCAGCCGACGCGCGTGTTCCATAACAGCTGGCCGTCCACGCTCAGGCAAAAATCAATGAACCGTTCCGCGATTACGCGGTGAGGCGCCCCGCGCAACATGCTGATCGGATCAACAGAGACTGAAGATCCGCCGTCCGGCGTGATATATTTCATCCTTGCGGACGATTCGTTGCGTTCAATGGTCTCGCTTTCAAACCGCCCATAGAAATCAATGCACATGCCGGCGGCGGCATTGCCCTGCGCAACATCAACCGTCACCTTGCCGGCCGAGTCGGTGAAATATCTTGCGTTTGCGCCGATTTGGCGAATCAGTTCAAAGGCGCGCCGCCAGCCTTCCACCAGGTCGGGCGCTTGCGCGTTTTCGGCGGTTTTGCCGCGGGCGGCGAGTTGGGCAAACATCTGTTGCTGAATAAGCATTTCAAAAGCCTTGTTGATGGAACCGCTCTTGGTCGGATCGGCCAGGGCAATATGTTCAAAAAATCGGCAGTCGGCCAGTTCCTGCCATTGGCGCAGGGGAGAAGAGAAACCGCAATACTTAATGGAATCTTCGTTATAGCAGATTCCGAAACTGCTCAGGCAACAGCCATACCAGCGGTCATCGCGGTCATAAAATGTTTCACCCGAAAAATGCCTGGGGATGATTGCTTCGTTGAGCCATTCCGGATGGCGCTCGCGCAGTCCGCAGGGAATGGTATGCCCTTTTTTGGCCTGCAGGACGTGGTCGTATTCTCCGCCGCCGAAAAAAAGATCAAGGCCGATTCCGGGCAGGCCCGCTTTATCGGCCGCCTGAAAGGAACTGTCCAGATAGCGCGCTATTTCGCTCGTGCCGCCGATATTGCGCCAGTCAATATCAACATCCTGGCGGAAATTTTTGACATGCCAGCGCCGGAAAGCATGTTCAAATTCGTACTGCACGGCTTCATTGTGCGGGCTGACAATGACCAGCGGGAGCGCATTGCCGCCCGCTGTTTCTCTGGCCGGTCTGAGCAAGAAAGGAACAGCCAGAAGCAATAACAGTGCCAGGATATATATGGTGTCAACGGGTTTTATCGTTCTCATCAGCGCTTGTTTAGAGAAAATCATAGAATATTTTTTCCCCTCTTTCAACAACAAATGCTGGACAATAACGGCTGGGCAAATAGAATGGTACTGACTGTGAAAATAATTTTTTGCAAAAAAACATAATAATTGTATGCTGAAAGTTGAACTGCTTGCCATTACGCCCCGCGCGGAGGAAGTGATTGAATTCGCCGGAAGGGTTTGTTACCGGAGCGCGGACAAGCGCGCGGCCGGCAGCGCCGCAAGATTAATCGCCCGGCTTATCGCCATGGGCCATGGATCGCCGCTGGAACACGCCTACGCCACTTTTTATATCAGCGGCTGTTCGCGCGCCATGACCCACCAGCTGGTCCGGCACCGGCTGATGTCGGTTTCCCAGCAGAGCCAGCGTTACGTGGACGAAAAATCATTTCAATATGTCATCCCGCCTTCGGTGTCCGCCGAACAGAAGGAAGAATTTGAAAAGGACATGGAATCAATCCGGACCATGTACGCCAAGTGGCGGGAGGGCGGTTTAAAAAAAGAGGATGCAAGATTTGTTTTGCCGAACGCCTGCGCGAGCGAAATCGTTATCAGCGCCAACTTCCGTGAATTCCGGCATATTTTTGAGGTGCGCTGCGCTCCGCAGGCCCAGTGGGAAATCAGACAGGCCTGTTCATTGATGCTCAGGGAACTTTGCCGCCATGCGCCGAGCGTTTTCCAGGATCAAATGGCCCTGCTGGATAATGATAAAACCGCAGGGAAGAAAGGAAAATAAAAACATGATGCCATCCAAGCCTGAAATAGTCATTGTCGGGTCGCTCGCGTTTGACGATGTTGCCACGCCTTTTGCCGCGCGTAAAAACGCCCTGGGCGGTTCGGTCAGTTTTGCCTGCGCCGCGGCGTCTTTTTTTTCAAGGTGCGGCATGGTGGCCGTGGCCGGCGCCGATTTTTCGCGCGCTTCGCTGAATAAACTGAAAAGATTCGGCATTGATTTGAGCGGACTTAAAATCGCGAAAGGCAAGACATTCCGCTGGTCGGGAGTTTATGAAAAAGATTTTAATAACCGCCGCACTTTATCCACAAAATTAAACGTATTTGAGTCTTTCAGGCCGGAGTTGCCGGCCAAATACCGGCGGAGCCCATTTTTGTTCCTGGCAAATATCGCCCCGGCGCTCCAGGCGCATGTCATGGAACAGGTTGATGCGCCGCGGTTTGTCATGGTGGACACCATGGATTTATGGATCAACACCGCCCGCTCCGACCTGTTGAAGCTGATAAAAAAGGTTGATCTTTTGTTGCTCAACGATTCCGAGGCCCGCCATCTTTCGGGCGCGCATCATCTTGTTACCGCCGCGCGCCGGCTCTTGAAACTCGGTCCGCGCTATCTGATCATCAAAAAGGGCGAGCATGGCAGCATGCTGATTTCCAGGGAAAATATTTTCTTGCTGCCGGCTTTCCCGGTGGACAACGTGATTGACCCGACCGGCGCCGGCGATGCTTTTGCCGGGGGATTTATCGGCTATCTGGCGGCCCGGAAAAATCTTTTCGATTCAACCATGCGCAAGGCCGGTCCGCAGGCTTTGTCCGCCTTGCGGCAGGCGATGATTTATGGCACAATAACGGCGTCATTCGCCGTGGAAGCGTTCAGCATTGACCGGCTTTCTGCGCTCACACCCAGGGACGTCAACATGCGCGCCGCTGAATTTTTAAGGATGGTCAAGACCTGACCAACTGTTCATCCACGGCCGTCAGGACGTCATCCACTGTGCGCATGGTCTGCAGTTTTCGCTTCAGCTCATTGCTCCCTTCAAAACCACGAAAATAGCCGACCAGATGCGCCCGGAAATGGAGGACTGCTTCCAGTTCGGCGTTGTGCCGCGGGTGGCGTTTGGTTTTGCCGGTTTTTTCCTTGTGAATGACGAGCAGGCGCAAATGTTCTTCTATAATCGTTCGGTGTTCCCTGGGTGAATACGGTTGCGAATGTTTGCCGCGCAGCGCCGACCAGATTTCGTGAAATATCCACGGATTTCCGATCGCGGCTTTGCCGATCATCACGCCATCCACCCCCGTTTCGGCGATCATCCGCAATGCGTCCCCAGACGACATTATTCCTCCGTTGCCGATCACCGGGATTGAGCGTTCCGACTTGATTTTCGCCAGCGCCGGCCAGTCGGCCGGACCCGTATGGCGGCCGGCCGCAAAACGGGCATGAATCGTGATCGCATCCCCCCCGCTCTCTTCCACGGCCTGGGCAATTTCCGAAATGTTCATGTGGTTGGGCGCGAGCCCCAACCGCGTTTTTACGGTGACCGGCAACGAGACGGTTTGTTTTAATGTCCGCACAATATTCACGATTTTATCCGGATGCTTCATCATGGCCGCGCCGGCGCCCTTGGCCACGATTTTGGATACGGGACATCCGCAGTTCAAATCAATCGCCTGAAAGCGTCCTGTCTTTTCGATAATCAGCGCGGCCTGGGCGAGGGTATCCGGGTTTGAGCCGTAAATATGGGCCGCAATCGGCTGTTCGCCGGGGAAAGTGTCAAGAATATGGAACGAAGGTTTGGAACCGCGCACGATGCCTTCGGCGCTGGTGACCTCGGTGAATGCCATGCCGCAATGATAACGCCTGGCCAGGGCGCGCATGACCGTATCGGTATAGCCGGCCATGGGGGCGAGCATGACCGGGAAATCAACAGTCATGGCGCCGATATGGAGCGGTTTAAGAATCACAAAATCCTTTCACATGGAGGCATAGCGCGGCATAGCGTCCAAATTGTCATTCCCACGCAGGCCCCTCCTATTTTCCGGACTGAGCAGTCAGGTCGGATAGAGTTTTTGCGATTTCGCCGCTTAATGAGGCGCATTCCATGCTCAGCGTTTTAACCAATCCGGAATAGTTATGCGGCTCAATTGGCTGGCTGAATTCTGATTTTTTCGTGAAAATCATTTTTTTATTTCCCAGATCAATAACAGACCATTGCACGGTAAAAGAAAGATCCTTGTCAAGCCGGCTTTCCAGCCGGACAACGTCCATGATCACCTGATATTTGACCGGCATATCCAAATTCCAGGGGGATATTTCAAGGGTTGCTCCGGGCAGTATGACGGAAAGGTTCGCGGCCAACAGGCGCGGCAGGGCAAAATCCAAAGTCTCCCCCCAGCGGTCAAACTGGGCAAAGGTGATCAGGTTGTTGGTATCCTGGGTCACAATTTGCGGCCGGTTTTGATATTCCGGGATCTTGACCGGTCCGATGCCAATGATTACGGACGCGGGAATCTTAAACTTTTCCCCCGCATAACTCTCATCCATGGCTTGAAGCGCGTAAAACCGCGGAGTGGGACTGTTTGACATCGCGACACACCCGCCCAATGCCAGGGCAAGGATCAGACAGGCTGATTTCATAATATATCCAAAGCCGAATTGTTTCATTTTAATTTCCTCCATTAGAAATTGATTTGCCTTTTAATAATGCTTCGGGGTGTTGTTCAAGGTATTCAAGAAACAAACGCATGGCGCGGGCGGTCTGGGTTGTCTCCAGAATCGCATCGTTCAACCCGCGGAAACCTTCCGAATTTACGAGCTTGTTTATTCCCGCGGTGGTCTCCTTCACGTTGTTCGCGATTTCTTTAAGCGGCAGATCCTGCACAATATCCATCATGCCCGGCGCCATGGGGAGCGTGGGCAATTCCGGATACTGCTCCATAATACCCATCAGTTTCGCCGGTTTGTTCTGATAAAAATCAAATGAAATCATAAGCTGTCCCGTAACAATACTCTGCATTTCAAGCCGCGCCCGCAGTCCCTTTTTAATCAGTTCTCCATAATTGGGATAGCCGATGCGCTCGGCAGCGCCCTTCACCCGGGATAATTCCACTTTAATAATCACGAGGATGAAAACGGCTTCTGTTTTACGGTCATAAAGCAGGTTGATCTGGTCCACGTTGCCGATTTTAACCCCCCGAAAAACGACCGGAGATCCGGCCGAAAGGCCCTTGACCGATCCGTCAAAAAACAAGACATATTTATCCGCCTTTTCAAACAACATGCCTGATCCAAAAACCGATATGCCCACCACCAGCAGGATTAAGGCTCCTGTCACAAACATACCGATCGCCGTTTTATTTGCTTTTCTGCTCATTATTTAACTCCTGATTTCATTCCTCTTGTTAAAAACTGAATGACCCGCGGGTCGCTGGAATTAGCCAATAACTCCCTGGGATTTCCTGCGGCGATCATGGTTTTGCTTTCCCCGTCCAGAAACACCGAATTATTTCCAATCGCCATAATGCTGGCAAGTTCGTGCGTAACGACCACGATGGTGGCGTCAAACGTATCCCTTAACTGAAGAATCAAATCATCCAGCATCTTCGCGCTGATCGGGTCAAGCCCCGCCGAAGGCTCGTCAAAAAAAATAATATCAGGATCAAGCGCGATGGCCCGCGCCAGTCCCGCTCTTTTGCGCATACCCCCGCTGATTTCCGAGGGATAAAAATCAGCATACCCTCCCAGACCGACCAGGGAAAGTTTTAATTCCGCCATTTCGCGTATCTCCGCGGCGGAAAGTTTGGAATACAACTGCAAAGGAAGCGCCACGTTTTCTCCCAGCGTCAATGAGCTCCAGAGGGCGCCGCCCTGATAAAGAACTCCGAACCGGCGCATAATATCACACTGTCCGGTGTCATCCGCATCCCAAAAATTGATGCCGTTGTATAAAATATCCCCTTTTATCGGCTCCAAAAGGCCGGTAAGGGCTTTCAGGATGGTGCTCTTGCCGCATCCGCTTCCGCCCATGACGATAAAAATATCGCCTTTCTGCACGCTGAAGTTGAGATTGCGCATTACGGGATAATCGGCATAGTCCAACTCAAGATCACGCACTTCAATAGCCGGATGTAAAACAGAATTCATTTAATTGTCTTCGGCAATTCTTTTACGGGAGGGACGGCATTCTGCCGTCCGCGGCGGGCAACCTGCCCGCCCTCCCCCAGATCGAAAATATTCCTTAACCTATACTCCAAAAATCTGGCAGATAAATGTGATGATGGCGGTCGCAATCACAATGCCGGTTATGCCCGAAACCACGGCCGAGGTGGTCGCCGTTCCAACGCCGGCGGCGCTCCTTTCGCACTTCATCCCGTGATAACATCCGGCAATGGCGACTATTATGCCGAATGCCAGGCTGTTCACAAGCCCCACCCACAGGTTATTCAGCGTTACAGCCATCAGGGTATGGTGCCAATACTCAAGCGGATTGATGCCAAACATGCCCGCGCTGACTACCATGCCGCCCAGTATGCCCATCATATTCGCATACAGGGTCAAAAGCGGCAACATGATAACCAAGGCCAGGATGCGCGGGATGACCAGGAAGTCAACCGGCGCGACCCCTAAAGTCTTGAGCGCGTCTATTTCCTCGTTGGTCTGCATAATTCCCAGCTCGGCCGCAAATGAGGCGCCGGTGCGGCCGGCCATAAGTATTCCGGCCATTATCGCGCCCATCACGCGGACCATGGCAATGCCGACAATATGGGCGATATAAATCTGGGCCCCGAACATGGTAAGCTGGATCGCGCCGACAAAGGCAAAAATCATGCCAACCAATACGCTGATCAGGGAAACAAGCAACAGGGCGTCAACGCCGCATCTCTGCAAAATATAGACAAATTCATCCCGGCGAAAACATGCCTTGCCCTCGGCCAGGCGGCCGAAAGCCAGGGTAATCTCCCCCAGAAAATCAAACAGCGCGCGCAGGCCCGCGGCAGCCCGCATGGCTTTGCCTCCGACCATCTCAAAAAACGGCTCGCTGGCCGCCTTGCGTGATGGGATGGCCTCATTTATTGACGAAGAAGCCAGCATGAGAAGTTTCTCAATTTTTTGCGGCAGGCCTTCATGCGCAAAACGAATGTTCCTGTGTTTGCATTCCTTGCTCAATTGAAGCAGGAAAGAAACCAGCCCGCTGTCCCAGCTTAACGTCGGGAAAACTTCAAGGGTGATCTGTTCGAGATCGGCATGAGTTGCCAGATGGGCGATAACTTCGCCGATCGCGGGATGCTCTGCGCCAATCTGCCAGTTCCCGCCCAGTTTAAGGCGCAGTATTTTTGGCGCGGAATAATCAAAAGCAAGTTTCTCCGAAGATAGTTTTGTCCTTATCATCTTATTCATTGATTCCCTGCTTTGGAAAAATTAGCCCAATTATAATTAAAAATCAAGCAATTGAAGCGTCCATTGCTAACTACACTGCTTGCGCAGTCGGAATCTCATCAGCAGATACCAGGATATGATGATGAGGCTCCGGAGGATGATAAAAGTCATCGCCGCCGCCAGAACGTGCGCGCCGGGATAACTCAAATGGGCGATGAGAATTATTACCGCAAAATTACCCATTGAGGCTGTCAGCGCAAGGCTGATCCTGTCCTTGCGGTCCACTCCGCCCGCGTAATATCCGAAGAAGAGCGCCAGGGATACAACGAGCAATATTGCCGCAATGGCCGGCAAAGTGAAATGGCGCAAGCCCTCAAAGCCGAGGATCAAGGCAAAAATTCCCACCGCAACGATTGCCGCCTTGAAGATTATTTCAGCAATCTTCTGGAGAATGATTGTGGCGGCCGGCCAAAAACTGTGCAGAATTATTCCGGCCGCAATGGGCAGGATGGTTATCGGGGCGATGGTTGCAAAAAGACCGGCCGGCGTCACCGCCAGATGGAGTGGGAACCAGCGGCTGAAAAGCCCCATCCAGAATGGAACCATGAAGGGCATGGTCAGGCAAAGCAGAGTCATGGTTGCGGCCGCCAGCCTTATATTGCCTTTTTTGGCTTTGGCTTCCAGAACCACAAAAGAATCGCCCGGCGCCGACGCCGCAACCAGGATTATCGCGGCAACGAGCAGGGGGACATGAAATAATTTCACAATCCCCGCGGTTATGAGCGGGACCACGATGCTTGAAACGGCAAAAGCTTTTAGAAAAAGAGCCGGTTTCCTGAACTCGCCGGCAAACTCCCGGAAATTGATATTGGCGCTGATGGCGAATACCGCCGCCGGAAACACGGCATGGGCAAGCAGATCAAGCGTCTTTTGCAGAATTTCTTTCAGAAGATGGATGTCCAAAGTTTTATCCTTTTGCTTTCTGGTATTGTTTCGGTTCCTTGGCCGGACAATAGGCAAAGCGGCATTGAATGTCAGCGAAAAAAACCATTGCAGACCGATTGGGAATGGCTACTCCACCCCGTTCCTTCGCGATAGGACGACTCCTTCAGCCTTGACATTCCGGACTGCTTCATCAATTTTACCAACCATGAAACGTTTCTTACTTGCCAGGCCTGGGCCGCCAAAACGAGGTTCGGATGCCGGACGAGCCGTCCCTTGTAAAGGCCGCAGGATAATTTCATGTCTGTGTCTTTTCTCTCTACTGCTTGAATGCGGCGTCGTTCTGGCGCCGGTTTTAAGGACCGGGTATTTTTCCGATGACCTCCTAAACGCGCTGGAAAATGCCCGGGCCCATTACATGGGCTGGAACTTTTTCCAATATTACCTCCGGCAAATTCATGCGCTGATATGGAATGAACATCGCCTGATGCTGTTTGCCAGTCCCCTCGTCGTCCCCTACCTTGTTCCCAACCTGATTCTCTATAAATCCATGGTTGTGGCCGCCGTTACCGGCAATGTCATATTATTTGCTTATTATCTCAACAGTCTTTTAAAGAGCCGGTATTTTGGTTTCCTCGCGGCGGGGATCATTCCGCTCCTGCTCCAATTCCGGCTCTACCATGATCCGGTTCTGTCATTCCATCTTTTCCTGCAGGTGATGGCTTTTTGGATGCTTCTTACGCTCTTTTTTTTAAATCGCTATGTAATTACCCGGCAACGGCACAATCTGATCATCAGTCTCATTGCGTTTAACCTTTTCCTGTATTCCTATGAAGTCAGCTATCTTTTTCCCGTGGTGATAGTTGGGGCAGTCTGGCTGGCCAATCGCGCCATGACGTTTCGACAGATAGGCCGTCTCGTAATGCCATATATTTTATCCGCGCTTGTCGCCATCGGCCTGGCTTTGCTGGTTCGCATTACAATGGGCGCGGCCTATGAAGGCGCCCAATTCCGATTAGCCCCGCTTCTTATCTGTAAAACGTTTGCCTATCAGGTGGTTTCGGCGTTCCCGTTAAGTTATCATTTCGGACGGCACGGCGTGTTGTTTGGTCATACCGTGGCGGCCTGTGCCGGCAAAATTATTCCAACGGATCTGCTGGCGCTCGGCGCGCTTGTTTTTTTATATCTGGCCGGAACGGGATTCAAGCAATTGCGCGTCAGGCGATTCATGGTCCTGGGCGGATTACTGCTTGTCTTCCCGGCGGTCATGACGGCGATATCCAAAAAATACCAGTATGAAATACCATCTCAGGGATTAGGAGTGGGATACATTGTTGTGTATCTTCAATACTTTGGAACGGCATTACTGCTTGGCGCCGTTGTCGTTCTTATCAATCGTATCCGGAAAAGATATTTGCGCTTTTTCCTCCATGGCGCCATGCTCGCCGGTCTGACCGGGACGCTCCTGGTAACGCTTCAAGACAACCGCCTGGTGATTGCGAAGGCCAATGCGGCCTTGACAATCCGTTGGGTCTGCTTGGCAACCGCCCTGCAAAAAGGGGCGCTCGCGCCGGCGCCGCCGGATGCCGCGGTGTTAATGAAAGATGATTATGACCCTGCCCCGGATGGGTTTTCAACTGATTATGAAGGCTGGGCGCATTCCTATCCGTGGCGGAACGAATATTTTGTGTTTCAATATGCCGGGAAAAGGATCAGGACTTTCCAGAAAATAAGGCCTTTTCTTGCCGCGCCGGGCGACCGCAAATATGTCCTGGTCATGGGCCGTTGTCCTTCGGCCAAACAACCGGGCGGCGCCTGCGTCAATCTCTACCTTGTCAATCAAGTCCGGGAACAAACCAACGCAGTTGATCTTTATGTAACCAGGCAAACAAGCTGGAATTCCGGTGATAATCAAGCCGAATGGGTAACCGGCCTGGCGAAGATTACCATTGACAAATTCAACGAGAAATAGCGAAAATTTCAATCAGACGGAGGATTAAAATATCCGAAGTTGATTTTCGGAAATTTAAGATGAATGTGTTGCATCACGTTCATTATGCCCAGCGGTTTTTGGCCTTTGGCAGGACAGGCCCGGGCAACCGCGTCCATGTACCAGTCCGGATCAATATTCAGGTTCCGCCACTGGATCATGTTTGGGGCGGTTTTTTCAAGCAGTCTTGAAAACGCCCTGTATTCGGCCGGGTCATCAGTCACGCCGGGGAATGTCAAATAGTTGATGGAAATCCACAGGCCCGCGCGGCGGGCAATGTGAAATGATTTCAGGACATCATCAAAGGAATAATTGCGGCAGCGGTAATAGGAGGCATAAAGCGCCGGTCGGGCGCTGTTCAACGAAATGCGGATGCTGTCAAGTCCCGCGGCGGCCAGCCGTTCAACAACGTCCGGCATGCTTCCATTGGTGTTGAGATGGATGGTCCCGCGTTTTGTTCTTTTGCGGATCGCGCGGATGGCTTCCTCAATCAAATTTCCCTTGAGAAGCGGCTCGCCCTCGCAACCCTGTCCGAAGCTGATTATCGCGCGGGGCGCTTTTTCCAGATGCGGGACCGCAATTTCAATTATTTCTTCCACGGTCGGTTCAAAACCAATCCGCGCTTGCGGGGACTGAATTGAAGTGGAGCCCTGTCTGGAAATGCATCCCTGGCACGCGGCGTTACAGCCGCCGGACACGGCGACCGGCGCTTCCCACCGTTGCAGGAAAAGATTTACGGCGTTGGGGCAGCCATATTTTTTCACGCAGACAAGTCCATGATGGGCCACCAGCCGGTTTCCGGGAAATTTACGAAGCCAGCGGCGGATCTCGCAATGGACTTTCTTCATGTCAAAGCGTGCAATATCATGCTTTGGGTCGCGATCCACCCGGAGGGCGGGCACATGAAATTTGCCGCGATGCCAGCAGACGGCGCAGTAGCAGAAGAGCGGAAGTCGTGGCGCTGTCTTGTCCGTTTCAAAAGCGGCAAGCGAGAGGGCGACATAGCCGGGTGGCAGAAAGGCGGCCACGGCGACCTGATCATGATCCGCCGCTTGAATGGTCCCTTTTGCGTTGAACCCGACCGCGCGCCGCCCGGGAAGCAGGTAAAGCCGGCTTGTTTTCGGAAGTGGAATGAGCAGGGCAGCGTCAATCGGATAGATGGTGTTTCCGCTCCGGCCCGCGGCGGCCAATTCCGGCCGATCAATAATCCTTCCCTTGCTGTCGGTAACCACGGTTGTTGGGAAATCGGTCATGGTTTGAAAGGATAAAGCAAAAACACGAAGAATGAAACCCGATTTTTGAGATGAATTTGGCGCAGGTTATTTGTGGCTTTGTCTCTGAGGGACAACCCTGTGGAACTGAACTGTCATCGCTATTTTCTATTTTATGGTTTGACCCTGGACAGAGCTGATCAGCGCGGGGTGGCATCGGGCAGTCCGCCGTCAACCGGAATTGTGGCGCCGGTCGTTGGAGTCTGGCGGGTGGCAAAAAAGAGGACCGCATTGGCCACATGGGCGGCCGTGACTTTTGTTTTCAGCAGGTTGCGGTTGCGGTAATATTCCTCCAAGCCTTTTTCATCCAGGCCCCGCGCCTTCATGCGCGATGGGCCGACTTCCGCCCACAAGCCGGATTTGCGCTTGCCGTCTGAAAATACGGCGTCCGGCGCCACCATGTTGACCCGGATGTCAAACGGGGCATATTCCAGGCTGGCGATCCGGGCCAATTGATGGCTGGCCGCCTTGGTGGCGCTGTAGGCCCCGAACTGGGCGCCGGGCGCAAAAACATTTTTAGTGGAAATCAGGATGATGTCGCCGCCAGTATTCTGCCGGCATAAGCATCGCCCGGCTTCCGCCAGGGTAAGCAGGGTGCCTTCAATATTTACTTTTTCCAGCTTGCGGAAGGCATCCAGATCCAAATCCATCAACGGGGCCACCATGGCAATCCCGGCGTTGATCACGAGAAGGTCAATGCCTCCCCACCGGCCAGCCACTTCAGAAAATCCGGCCGTAACCGACTCTTTATCCGTCACATCCATTTGAACCCCAATGATACGATGAGGCGCCAGGGACTTCAGCTCATTAACCAGATTGTCCAGGGATTCCCGGCTCAAGTCAGTGGCGGCGACATGGTAACCATGCTCCAATAATCTCCGGCAAATACCGGCGCCAATAGCTCCGGCCGCGCCGGTTACGACCGCAATTTTATTCTTGGGTGGTTGTCCGCCGGCAAGCGGGCGATGCTCGATTTGAAATGAACCGGCATTGGCCAGCTTCACGCGGGTGGGCGCCGTTCCATGCTGGGCGTTGAATTTATCAATGGCCGCGCGGAATTTTTCCCGGACAGCATCCACCGGCGCGTTTTCATCCCATGCGTCAAGCTGGAGGGGAGGCAATGATGAATGATCAATGTTAAGGGCTGAACTCAGGATAACGCGGGCATAGGGATCATCCTCATTGCCGGAGCGCTTGGCCAACAGGCCCCGTAAAACAGGCAGGACAAAATATAACTGCTGTGCTGTCACTTTATTTCCTGCCGGATTGTCCTTTTAATTTCTCATATAACTTCAGGGCGTCGGCCGGTTGCAGGTTTTTATGAACCACCTGATGCACGGCCTTGATCATGGCCGTGGGCGCATCGCTCTGGAAGATGTTGCGGCCCATATCAACCCCAGCGGCCCCTTCCCGGACGGCATTGCAGGCCATGGTCAAGGCCTCAAGTTCGGGCAGTTTCTTTCCGCCCGCCATGACAATGGGGACTGGGCAGGAGGCGGTGATTGTGTCAAAACCCTCCGTCACGTAATATGTTTTGACTATGTGCGCGCCGAGTTCCGCGCAAATCCGGCAGGCCAGGCGAAAATACCTGGCATCGCGGACCATGTCTTTCCCCACGGCCGTCACGGCCATGACCGGGATCCCGTAGCGGTTGCCCATGTCAACCAGGCGGGTCATGTTATGCACCGACCGGGTTTCGAACTCGCCGCCGATAAACACTTGAATCGCCAGCGCCGACACGTTCATGCGGATGGCGTCTTCAATATCAACGGCGATTTCCTCGTTGGAAAGTTCTTTCAGAATGCTGGGGCCGCCGCTCGCGCGCATCACGATCGGTTTGGAGCAGGCGGGAGGAATCGTGGTCCGTAAAATACCGCGGGTCAGCATCAAGGCATCGGCGTCGGGCACGAGCGGAACAATGTTCAGGTCAATCCGTTCCAAGCCGGTTGTCGGTCCCTGGAAATAACCGTGGTCAATGGCCAGCATGACCGTCCGGCCCGTCTCAGGATTAAAAATCCTGGACAGGCGGTTTTTCATCCCCCAATCCAGGGAACCCGATCCCTTCAGGAAAAAACCGGGGGTTTCCATCGGAATATTTTCGTAGAACTTTTTGCCTTCTTTCACTGCTTCCGGATCCGGCATGACAAAAATCCTCCTGTTTTATTATTTCTTTTCCATCATTTTAGTGCGGTGTTTGACGGCATCAAGCGACAAAATTTTATCCACCCGCTGTTGATTTAAAAACAGGGGTTGGCCGGCCATGGAAGCGGCAACCAGAGACTTGGCCGCGTCTTCCGCGACAACACACCGGTAGAACGCCTGTTTCAGATTGACCCCCGTCGCCAGCATGCCGTGGTTGATCATGAAAATGGTGTCATGCTTTTTGGCGCATTGAGCCATCCGGCGCGTCATGGCCGGCGATGCGGGAGTGAAGTATGGCACGGAGCTGGTCCGCCCCAAGTCGTTGACAAATTCCGCAAACATGGGTTTGAACTTTTTTCCGGCGCTGATCACGCCAATGACCCAGGCCGAATGCGTGTGAAAAACAGCCGTAATATCAGGGCGCGCCCGGTAGATGGCGCGATGCATGTCCGCTTCCGGAGAGGGCCGGTTTTTGCCTTGAAACTGCCGGCCGGTCTTCAGCTCTATGCCGCAGAGATCAGCCGGGCGTATTTCATTCATGGCAAAACCATCAGGTTGCATCCAGATTTTATCGCCTTCGCGCGCGCTGAGATTGCCTCCTGAGCTGGTTACAAGTGTCTTTGCAATTTTGGCGCCGTATATGATCAGTTCATCACGAATGGATTTCATGTTGTTTATCTCAATCGGTCATTTCGTTTGATGCTGAAAACATACCGGCCGGTCAATTTTAAGTCAATTTCTATGTTCCGGAATGATAGATATTTTTCGACAACCACGAGCGGCGTCCCCGTTATATTCCATTATTGCAGATATAAACTTTCAACGGAAGACGCTGTGGCGGGGTTCAGCCAAACAGGGGCATAATCCGGCCACCCGAAATTAACGCTTGTCTCGGCATAGCCGCTTCCGGAGAGTATAAAATACCAGCGGCCAGTGGCCTGCTGGTAGACACATATATCCACCTTAAGATCTCCGTCAAAGTCCCCGGGCACTGGCTGGTAACCCGGTCCGCCATAAGGCACGGAAATGGTGCCATATCCATAACCCGACTGGCTTGCATACCAAATCCCCGTGGATTCTTCATATAGGGCCAGATCCGTCTTGCCGTCGCCATCATAATCACCCGGCACCGGAACATATCCGGGCCCGCCAAAAGCGATTGAGATGATTTCATACCCGCTGCCTGACAGCGCTATATCCCAATTCCCCGTAAATTCATTATATAGCGCCGGATCCGTTTTCCCATCGCCATCATAATCGCGCGGGACAGGTTGATAACCCGGATTGCCAAAGTTGCTGCAAAAGGTTTCATACCCGCTGCCCGAGAGCGCCACATACCAATTCTCCGTGGATTCCTGATAAACGGCCGGATCGGCTTTCCGATCGCCATCGTAATCACCCGGGATCGGCTGGTAACCCAGTCCGCCAAATAAGGTTGCAACCGTAATATATCCGCTGCGCGACAGGACAAGCATCCATTGTCGCGTGATTTCATTATAGACTGACAAATCGGTTTTCCGGTCCCAATCGTAATCACCCGGGACCGGCTGGTAACCCGATCCGCCCGGGATGGCGGCAAAGCTCCCATAGCCGCTGCCGGACAGACTTGTCAACCATGTGCCGGTATTTGAATTATATAAGGCCAAGTCCATTTTTCCGTCTCCATCCATGTCCACATCCGCATAAAGCGTGGAATATAACCGCGCCGGAACAACATGGTCCAGCAGGTAGTCGTTCAATTGCATGAGGTTATTGGTATACTTGGGCGGCGCCAGTTGCGATGCGGAGTAGAATTTCTTGTGGGCATAAAAGGCGTTGCTTGAGAACGAAGCAACTCCCTGACGAATCGGCTGACTCTTGTCCGTGGGAATCGTGATCACTTGCAGGTCCTTGGCGAGCGCGACCGGGCCCGAATACCAGGACCGGATATCCGTCATGACGGCGTTCGTGGTGTCGTCTTCAAACTGGCAATGGGTTGCCACTGCCAGGCGCGGGGCCGCGTTGCTCAGGTTAAGTTGATTGAGCATGTAACCGAGTGCCTTGGCCGGCGTATGGGAACAGTCCTGGACTGTCCTGGCAACGATCACGGCGTTGGAATAGATTGGGTCTTCGGGACCGCGGCCGGTGTTCTTGGCGGCCCAGACTTCAGGGGACAAGGTGACTTCATGAATCAACACGTCGAGATTGGTGGCCTGATTCAGCATGAACGTGTTCGGCCGCGAGTCGCCGGAAAAGACCATGGAAATACCCTGCCACTCCAGCCGGAAACTGATCGCGCCATCCCGGTCATGGATCGCGGGG
>Ga0209749_1000818_pt1 | contig 35512 bp, 36 predicted proteins | sample EPASupsiteSAE347_FD_187267 | JGI IMG/M metagenome (GOLD analysis project Ga0209749, IMG submission 187267) | Bioremediated contaminated groundwater from EPA Superfund site, New Mexico - Sample SAE3-47 (SPAdes) (version 2) | ecosystem: Environmental > Aquatic > Deep subsurface > Groundwater >...
AATCTTATAAATCGTTCCCGATAGAAGCGCAATCATTCCTACTACAAACAATAATTCAATCATCGTCATTCCCTTTGGGGAACGCTTCATTTTTTGGAGTGTAAAAGAGTTGAATTGCATCATTGTATTCTTTACCGTATTTAATAATAATTGTATCTAGGATCGGTCAAAATCGTGACGAATTTTAAAGCAGGAGAATCGACAAAAGTTCTACTGATAGGTCTTATGACTATTTGAATGCGGAGAAGAAACATCGGTTTTGCTCCGTCCGGAAGAGGTTTTATCGGTTGTAGATTTGGTGCAAATTCAAGGTAGAACCCATTCTTTTGCGCATTGTCTTTAAGCTCTATGAAATCCTTTTCTTGCCCAAGTCTTTGAGCTCGATCGTATCCGAGGGTTCGGGCTAATTCAATCGCTGAAGCACCGAAAAGCGTGGCCATCACCCGCGTATCGGCACGCACGATTCGTGTTTGTCCTGATTTTATCAAGGAATAAATCGGCAAAATACCTACCGAGAGAAGCATGACAACTATAAGCACTTCAATCAAGGAAAAACCTCGTGACGACGCGCCGGAGCAGCGTGTGTACAAAAAGAGCATTGGTCTATTCAAGCACACGATCATATCTCCAATCAAATCTACCCACACCGCCGGTCACGATTTTTGCAACGTATAATTCATCTAAGATATCGGGCCAATCGATACGCCAGATGCTGTTCAGAGGGTTGTATTCAATGACGCCGCCCGGAGAGCTGCTCTTGTCGGCATCCTTTCCGAAACTTTTTTCCAGATCCAGGTAGGGGCAGGCTACCATTCCCTTGATGTGGACTCGTTTACTTCCCAAAACTCTTATCGGTTCATTAACCGAGATAAGATTGGCTTCCACGTAACATGGATCTCCCTGCGCTTTGCTCGTATCAATTAAAATTTGGGGGGCTACAATCGTCATCATATCATGCGTGCCCCTACGATCGGCGGCGGTAACTCGGGCAACGCTCGGAGATCCGTATTTTACCGGAAAGAAATCTCCGGCGATTATAACGGGGCCTCCGCCCATCATAGGGCTAGAATATATTACTCCATGACCGCGAAAAGTCAAATTCCTCAAAACCAATTCGGTTGAATCGTTCAAAACAAGAATTCCGTTCAGTTCCAGGGTTTGATTGCTCACATTAGATAGATAAGATCGCACATCGTTGATATATTTAAATACGAATCTGTCCCATGAGCTTCCTCCGGCCGAAATGGTCATTCGACCGCGGAAAAAATCTTCAGTGCTTCTCGGAATGAAAAAAAAGTCCATTAGATATGCCGAATCCATTTCGGGAAGAGCATACCAGAAGTCACCGTTAAAATATTCAGACATCGGCGATTGAAGATCTTCCTGGAAAAAACCTGAATTTTCCAAACCCGGAATGGCTCGAGGAACCGCGCCTTGCACGTATCGTTTCAATGGAGGCTCTTTGTTTTCGGTGCTGATATAAGGAATATTAGTGCTGATTTTGCCCGAGTTTTTTCTGATACGTTGAATCAGATTTCCCAAGCCCATATTATACGGTTCCGTGTCGGAATTGCTCATGAAGTTGTCGTATTTACTCAACTTCTTCATGGGCCCGGGGATGTTGTCCCAGTTGTTTATCAGCACTTTGATATTGTCGTCCGACATTTCATAATACTTGCAGATTTGAGAAGCTTCGGTTGCGCTGACATCGTTTCCGGTTTTAAATGGCCAAGGAATGAGTTTTTTTGATGAGTCATCAACCGGCCAAAAGGGAAGATCAACCGCCCGGAAAGGCGTGTCTTTCGGCCATGTATCGTTTTCACCTCTCACGGAAACCACTCGAAAATATTTTCTCCAAACAGAGCCGTAAACTATGGTTGGGGAAATATAACTTGTGTCAATCGGGTCGTTTGGGCTGGTTAATTTCGAGCTGGCTCCCGCGGGTTTTGCATATCCAAAAAGATCTATGCCGCTACATCTGACATCAGGATTCATAAAAGCGATTTCGGGATATTTCTCGATCAGTTTCTTTCTGAATGCAATAAAAGATCCGATCGCGCTGTTGAACATCGGCTGGCCGGATGCGCTCTTGCCTAATTTTGCGTCATCCAGTTCGTAACCTGAACCGACGTTGCGTATCCTGACTTCGGTCTTGTTGTCCCAACCGGTGCTGAAAAAGTTCCACCAATGAGCTTTTGCGACTTCTTGCCCTTGGGCCTTCATTTCATGCGATGTGTAATCTTTCAAACCCATCCATTTCGTGGAATCGCCGACATCGTATTTCAAGAAGAGGTTTTCCTGCCCGTTTATGGCTTTTGCGAAATACTGCCCATCGGTCGGACAGTCGGACAACAGTTTCGCTCCATTCGTCGAGTGAATAGTGGTCGCCATACCCAACGGGTCCATGTTCGCGGGCGGATTAGGATTTCGCCCGATGTAGACTCTGCCTGGCGGAACCCTGCCTTTTGAACCGGTTTGAGATAAAGCATCCTCCCAAAAATCAACGTCTTTAACCGCGTCAAACTTGGGTTTGATGGAATTCCAACCATTGTCCAACACCAGGTTTTTTTCCTGATAGCCAGTGTCGGATTTCCAACAATTCAAATTTGTACCCGAGAAAAAAGAACCATCTTTAATGTAAAGCGTAAAATAATTAAACGGCGGAACAAAAATCTTTACTACTCTTATCAGAAAGCTCAAGGATACCTTTGCCGTTTTCCCTCTATAGCTAACGATCGCTACGACGGTAAGTTCCCCTTCCTTCTCTTTTGGATCCGGGCGGAGAGTGTACAGGACTTGATTCCCGTTTTTTGCTTCCACGGCATTCATATGCTTCAGTTTGAGTGAGGCATCAACTGAAAAGTCCCGTGACGATACGAGACCTTGCCCGAATTGAATTCCATAAATCTGGCGCGCGGTCTCTCTTGTGTAACTTGTCAAATTCGCCACTTGCGCGGCTTCCAAAGGAATGCTTTTACTGATATCCGTTTTGGCATCCCTTAATACTCTGTATAATTGGTTGTTGCCTTGAGGAAAATTGAGGGAATTCTTCAGCCTGGCGACGAACTCCTCAACGGCGGATTCAGCCAAATTGAAAGAGACTTCGGATTCATACGAGAGAGCTGAAGACCAGTCTTCCTGGCCCGTAAAAAAAGTCATTGAAAAACCAAGAATAAACAATATTGTCAACGCGGTAAGAGCTATAAGAAAAATAGAGCCGCGACGTTCAATTGCCATAACGTTTTCCCGCTTTTTTGATGCTCATTTTTATCATGTCCACATTCGCTTGCCCGTCTTCGAAGCCTTCTTGAAATCTCGGGTCTTTCTGCAGATATTCCATGTTTTTCAACATTTGATTCATGGCTTCTTTCCTTTTGCCGGGGTCTTTTTGACGATGATAGATCATGGCTTTCAGATAGTTGACTCTCATGGAAACGTAAACATCTTCACCATCTTCCTGTTGAATTCTTTGCACGATACGAAGAGCGCCATCCAAGTTCGAGGCTTTCATCATCTTGGAAGCTTCTTCCAATTGTCCCGTGATTTCCATTTCTTTCTTCTGTGCTTTTTCGAATGAGGATGATTCGGATTTATTTGCCGCAGTCGATGTAAATTTTCGCTCGGTTCCTTTTTCGCCCTTGGAGTTCGAATTCTTACCCGTTAATGAAATACGTCCTTCGCCGGGAAAAGGTTCTTCGGCGTTTTGTGTTTTAGGTTTATACCCACAGCCGCCAAAGAATACGACCAATAGAAAAATTACCATACCCATATATAGGTTGGCCTGAGAAAAATATATTTTATTGCGTCCCAAATTCATTCACTCTTTCAATGGTACAAAATTTCATCTGTAAAGTCAACGTAAAGTGCCTTGACAACTGATCCTGGTTATGGCTAGAATCCAAACCATGAAAAAGAACAACTATTATTATTTTTCTACTTTTTTTTCAATTCGAGCCGGATTCCCGGCGTTAATTATATTGGGATTGCTGATTACTCAGTTTTTTTACCCCAATACAGTTGAAGGCAAGCAAAAAAACGTTGCGCCACCCAAAGAATCTCATCGATTTTTTTCTTTCGAGGACGCCCCTTATTATACATCCCCCGACAAACGCATAGGATCCAAACTTCTTATCGATTCCGTGAAAGTTGGGCCGACCTTTGCCGCGATGCAACATATAACCTTTCTCCCCACCGCTCATATCGCCAGCCATCGGCATGTGTATGTCACGGAAGTCGTCTATGTCCTTAAAGGCAGTCTCACTCTTAGAATTGAGAAAGAGACCAAGACAATGGGCCCCGATACAACCGCGTATATCCCTCCGCAAACCTTTCACGAATATCTCAACGATTCGCAGGATGTCTGTCAATTTCTCCAATTCTTCTCACCCGCCGGCCCGGAAGAAGAATACCGCAGTTGGGAAAGACCAAACGATGTCGTCGTGGCGAAGCCGGCCAAGGAAACCGCCTCAGGAACCAAGAACATAGTTCGGCCGACCATGCCGCCGATTCCCGGAAGTCCGCGCCCGGTTTTTGGACAAGTGAAAGATGTTTCCACCCCAGCCACGGGTTCATTCGAATTGCAGTTGAAGAAAGCTCCACCCGTTGTGGTCGCTCCTCTTGTTATCAACAAATCGAATTCTCCTCAAACAAAAAAGAAGTGAGTGCCGCTTTCCAATCTTAATAACACATTTTCTTGGAGGACCAGTGACCGAACTTAAGCAGCCGCAGTCTTACTATAGTGAAGGTTTGCTGGAGGAAATTTGCGAGGAAAACCGAAAAAAACTTGAGACCGATCCCGACAATCACATGCTTCGCTGCAACTTCGCGAATGCTCTGGCCCAACTCGGCAGGCATGAAGAAGCCATAAAACAATACCGGATCTGTATAAGCAGCAATTCTTCCCCGGAGTATTTGAATAATCTCGGAAAAGCTCTTTTGAACGCCGGTTTATATGAAGACGCGATTTCAACGTTTGAAGAAGTGGTGAAGAAAAATCTCCGCTGGCCCGATACCTTTTTCAACCTTGGTTGCGCCTATCGCGGGAAGGGAGATTTGCTCAAAGCCGATGAGCTTCTTAGGGAAGCCATTTCGATGAATCACAGATATCGCGAAGCCTTAAACGAGCGTGCACAAATCCTGGAAGCGCTTGACAGGAAAGATGAAGCTTTATACGAATATAAAAAAGTGATTGCGCTTTTCTTCGCTGAATATCAACTTCAAGATGTCGATGCCTACAATTACGATCTCTCCGTTCTTTTTGACAACCAAGATCTGATCGAGGAATCAATTCGTCAGTTGCGGAGATTCATTCAAAAAAATCCGGGATTTGCCGATGCTTACTATAAACTCGGGCTTGCATTCGAAGCCAAGGGGCTCAAAAATGAGGCGATGATGGCATTTCGCAAAGCCCTTGAAATTAATCCGCGCTATGAAACCGCGAGGAAATCCTTCTGGAAAAGATGATCGCCCACTGCTGACGGCTTTGGGCAATAGAGCGATGAGTAGAGTCACCGCCGTTTAATCGGCAGCCGACCGGCTGCAATGAAAAGTCAGGACTTTATGCAACCGAAAGCCGCGAGCCAACCAAGAAAGAGACTGGGCGACACTCTCGTCGAAGCCGGCCTCATTACGGCCGATCAATTAAAGGAAGCTTTGCAAAAGCAGAAAACAATGGGCGTCCGACTCGGCCGGGTTTTGGTGGAAAACAACATGGCCACTGAAGAAAGCATCGCCGGAACGCTCGCCCGCCAGATGAATATTCCATTCCTGAATCTGAATGAAATTTCCATTCCTCCGGAAGTATTGACGACCATTCCGGAAGGCATCGTCAGAAGTCACAATCTGATGCCTATCCACCTTGAAGGAAACCGCCTGCGAATAACCATGGCCGACCCTTTGGATGTCTTCATAATCGATGAAATTCACTACCAAACCGGCTATGAAGTACAAATAGCCATAAGCCCCGAGTCGCAGATCGAAGCAGGAATAAAGCATTATTACGGTACCAGCGATACCCTGCAAGCAGCCGTGGACACGATCACGGCGGAAAAGCGCGACGAAAAAGTGCAACTCGACGAAAGTTTTTTCAATACTTTCGATCTGGGCGGCGATGAACAAACGGTTCCCATAATCAATCTCGTAAACACGGTAATTCAGCAAGCCATTTCGGACAAGGCAAGCGATATTCACATCGAACCGGATGAAGAATTGATAAGAGTTCGATATCGAATCGACGGTATTCTCGCCGAATTGATGAAAGCTCCCAAGTCAATCCAAGGAGAACTCACTTCTCGCCTGAAAATTATGGCGCAAATGGATATTTCCGAGAAGCGCCTTCCCCAGGATGGAAGAATCAAAGTTAAGGTTAAGGACACAGGAATCGATCTTCGTGTTTCTTCCCTCCCGACCGTATTTGGTGAAAAAATCGTCATTCGCATTCTCGACAAAAGCCGCATGCAGTTGACTCTCGATCAGGTCGGTTTCGATGAAGAACTTCTCACGCTTTTTAAGACCCTCTCCCTATCCCCCAACGGAATCATACTAATGACTGGCCCGACCGGATCGGGCAAAACTTCCACGCTTTACGCCGCCATTAATTTCATCAGAAACGCACAGATCAATATCACGACCGTCGAGGACCCCGTAGAATACCTGATTCCAAGCATCAATCAAGTACAAGTGCGTCCCGACATCGGCTTGACCTTCGCGCGAACATTGCGCTCCATTCTTCGTCAAGATCCCAACGTCATACTCATCGGAGAAATCCGCGATTTCGAAACGGCTCAAATCGCCATCGAATCGGCGCTGACCGGGCACTTGGTATTCTCAACGCTGCATACGAACGACGCCGCTTCGGCGATTACGCGTTTAATTGAGATGGGTGTTGAAGCCTATCTGGTTGCATCCGCCGTAATCGGAGTCGGAGCGCAAAGATTGGTCAGAAAAATTTGCCAATCCTGCAAAGCCCCCACAGCGCCCGATCCTTCCCTGGCAACGGAATTGAAGAATAGAGATATTCAAAACGCCCGTCTTTTCAAGGGAAAAGGCTGCCTGACTTGTCGCAAAAGCGGTTATTCGGGAAGAACCGCAATCCATGAGATAATGACGATCAATGATGAAATCCATTCCTTGATTTTAAAATCGGCCTCGGCGCGGAACATAAGAAAAGCCGCCGTGAGAGGAGGCATGCGGACGATGCGCGAAGACGGTCTCCAGAAAGCCCTGAAAGGAGTCACCACGCTTGACGAAGTCGTGAGATTGACGCATCGCGAGGAACTGGAAAAGTTCTCCGAAATCGAGGATTCCGCTTAAAGATGGCGGGGAAGCTTTTTTCCTACAAGGCGTTGGACGCGCGGGGAAAAACCCTAACCGGCGTCATGGAGGCGACATCCTCGGAAGAAGTCGGCAATTGGTTGTCGGACCGCCAATATTTTGTATTGGAAATTTCTTCGGCGCCTTTGGCGACGCTTGCTGCATTGCCCAAAGGAAGCGTAACGATTTCTACACACGATATGAATTTCTTTCTGCTTCAGCTTTCCAGCTTGATCAACGCCGGGTGCCCCTTGATCATGAGCCTTCAGGCTTTATATCGCCAGGTAAATTCAGGACCTTTAAAGGATTTGCTCAAGGACCTGAAGGAAAAAATCGAGATGGGAAAATCTTTTTCCGATGCCCTGAAAAACCACCCTCACAATTTTTCCAATCTTTTCATCACCATGGTCGAAGTCGGTGAAGTGGCCGGAATACTCGATCAGGTTCTCGAACGATATTCACAAATCCATGACGCGATGTTGCGCATCCGCGGAAAAGTAATCAAATCAATGATTTATCCGGCGATTTTACTTGTCGTCACCATCATCGTAAGTTGGGCATTGCTCGTTAAGGTGTTCCCCGTTTTTATCGAACAAATAGAGTCGCACGGACAGATTTTACCTCTTCCAACCCGTGTTGTTTTGTTCTTTTCCAAGATTCTTTCGGAAAATTCCATACTTCTATTCGCTTCGCTCACTCTTTTGATTGTCTTTTTTATCCAAATTCGAAAAACGTCTTCCGGCGGACGCTTCTTCAGTTCGTTGGGGCTGACTGTTCCGCTGATCGGGAATCTGGTGCGGCAAATGGAACTCGCCCTCTTTGCGCGCACCCTTGGAACTCTTTTAAAATGTGGAGTGCCGATATTGATATCGCTTGGAGCAGTCGAAAAAGCGCTGAACAACGCCGTTTACAAGGAAATTCTCGGTGAAATCAAGACGGGCGTATCGAGGGGTGAATCCCTTTCCGCGGGAATGATGAAGCATCGCGATTTGTTCCCCGAGAGTTTGATCTTGATGGTGGACGTCGGGGAAAGAGGCGGCAATACAGGTGAAATGCTGGAAAAAGCCGGAACATATTTCGAACGGGATTTGGAAAACGTTATTGAAACCGCCGTTACGTTTATTCAACCGATTTTGGTCGTGTTTTTAGCCGTCTTTATCGCGACATTGGCTTTCGCAATGTACCTTCCATTGTTTGACATAATTAAGGTGGTGCGATAAAGTATCATATGCGAATATTCGGGCGAATTTCGTCAAAGTATCCATTGGAGGCACCAATGAACCGGAAAGCTTTTTCCTTGGTGGAGTTGTTGATCGTGGTTCTTGTCATAGGAATTCTCGTGGCGATAGCCATACCCAGATATCAAAGCATTGCCTCCGTGGCGCGGGCGAAATCATGCCTGCAAAATCAAAAAGCCATTGAAAGCGTGGTTTCCCTCTGGGAAGCCAAAAACTTTGAACTCGACCCGGGAAAAAATCGATTCGCCTGGATAGACCGCTCGGGAAATATGCGATGGAAATATTCCAATGCTTTGCTCCAATTGAATGATATAGCAAAGGAAAGCAAGCTTTTTATATGCCCCGAAGCCGCCAATCGCTGGGGTTATACTTGGCCCGGCTCCAGCTACCGGTTTTACGATACCGATAATACCGGCCTTTGGATAATCGGATCAACCGGAAGCATGGGCGGCAGAGGTGTTGTTTGCGCCCTCCGCCTTGGACCCCGCTGGATCGGCATGAACGGTCAAATGGGTTCCGATGGTTCCAAGGACAGCGCTCATCATTACTGGTAATTCCGGGTCAGTCCGGCAACCGGCTTTCATGCAGCCCACGCGAGCTGATTTTTATCCGGGAAATTCGTCAGGTATTACCGAATCATTTATTCAAGTTGGTATTCATTCTTTACGAACTCCGCGGCTCCGCAGTTACATTTATTTTTCTCAGTTGTCCAACCGCAATGACTATGATTTCCAGACGATTCGTCGGAAGCGGAATTGTACCGGCTTCTCGCTTTTTGAAGCATTGTTGGTCCTTTTTGTTATCGGTCTTATTTCCGCCGTCGGCGTCGGGTATTATTCCAATGCGACTCATGAAGCCCGCCGGAGAACTACTTCCGAATCTCTTTCAGTCTTTTTCGCCGCCTGCAAACAGCGAGCCGTTCTTCGACGCATTCCGACGCGCGTGATCGCGAATGATCTCGGACTATCCATCGAAGGAAACGACCGGCCGAGTTGTCAAATTCGGGGAATCACCCGCGACTCATGCGAGGCGCTTACAGGCACAACTTTTACGGCGTCTCAAACTCTCGATGGAACCGGTAAAAGTCTCGACAAAATTGAAGTAGCCGTTCGTTTCAATGAAAATTCAAGCGAAAAAATCGTTTTAAATCCGCGGGAACTTTAATGAAAAATCAATTGGAAACGACTCACCCTTCCGTATCGAGCGCCCCGGAGCCCTTGTCGGCAAATAACTGTAACGAATTTCCGGGATTTCCGGCCATAAGAGCCCGTAAGAACTCTCCTCGAAATCTCGGTAATTGCCGTTTTCTACAAGGCCGAGGATTTTCGCTCCTGGAGATCCTTTTGTCGCTGTTGATCGTTTCCGGAGCGCTGGTTCCCATATTCGGCGGTCTTCAAGTATCAAACGATCTTGAAAACTACTGCCGTTTTGAGGAAAAAGCAATCTTCATGGCGGAAAGGGAAATGGAATTACTCAAAACGGATCTCCTATCCGGTGCACGTCCGCTCGGCACTCACTCGGCAAAAGGCAGGTTCGCCGCACCGCGCGGATGGTCTTCCATCATTATCTGGTCGCCTCAACCCCCGGAAGGAAGCGTAAGGCTTGAAAGCAAGGTTTCCAAAGGAAAAGACTCGGTTAAGCTCGAATCGTTCCTTTTCGTGCCGATTTCGGGAAAAAGCAATTGATTATGTTGTTTCTTCACTCGCGGCGGATCGACAAATCAGGTTTTACTTTAATCGAAGTCGTGGTTTCCCTATTGATAATGGGTATTTCAGTTAGCGGCTTACTTAATCTTTTTCAATGGGGACAACAAAGATATTCCGCTTTAACGAAATCCTGGCGAACGCGGACCGCCGTCGGAGATTTCCAACGTTTTCTGAGACAACAAATCTGCAGCGGCGACATTGCATCCCTTTCCATCGGTTTGATTGAAAAAGAGGCGACTTTTTTGAAAAGCAATCTGCGACTAACGAGCTTCACGGTAAAACCTTACACCAATGGTGGTGTTTTCGTCAGCGCCGGTTTATATGAAGATTTCGACAAAAATGGAAAAGTAAATCGAGGCGAGGAACTGCCGCCCGTTTTGTGGTGTTTCCGCGTCAGGACGAATCAATGAAAAGAATCGTCCCAAATCGCCAAGGCTTTATTCTTTTTCTGGCTTTCGTAGTCACGACCGTGCTTTTTTTCATTTCTCTCGGAGCCCAAGACATCGCGAGAACATCCCTCGATCTCAGTCGTTCGTCCGTTCTTGAAACGATAACCTTTCATGCCGCCGACGGTGGATTGGAAAGAGGTCTGGCGCGAATCCGCAAGAAATTTTCCCCTTTCATGTTTTCTTATACGACGAATCTCGGCCCCGGAAGAATCGTTTCGGTGACCGTCGAAGGCGTTGCGGCCGGCGGAAATTTGAATTTAAAAGCAAAAGCTGGTGTCGAGGAAAACAGGAAAATCGTGGCGATAACTTGTCTGGAACGAACAGGTGTTGAAAATCTTCCCGGAAGACTTGCTACCGGGCGTTTTAGGGAGGCACAATGAAACCGACTCTGCCGGACGGATTATACGCGGCGTTCGACATAGGCACGCATGCGGTAAAAGCCGTCATCATCGAGCGGCGCGAAGGCAAAGACCGGCTTGCCGCGATTGAGGAAGAAAACTTCAAACCCGTTACGGATTTTCCCGCTGAAACCGAATTTCACATTCATCAGGTCCAAACAACGAGAACGCTGGCGGATCGTCTTCCACTCGCGGAATGTCGAGAAATCTTGGCGATCTTTAATTCCCGCGAGTTGCAGATAAAAATCGTCGAGCTTCCGGGACAAGTACAACCCGATCAGTTCGAGGGCATCCTTGCCTGGGAAGCAAAAAAACTGCTTTCGCCTAACTTTCGCACGGAACCTTTCATATTCGGATACCGTGCTATTAGAATGAATCCGCCGACCGTTGCGCTAAGTGTCATTCCACAATCGCATCTGCAAAAAACGGCGGAGCTGTTCGCCGATGCTAAAATCACGATTTCAGCGGCTTATAACGAACTTTTCGGAGTTCTCGCCGCCAAGGATTCATTACCCAATCAAGGTCTTCCCGCATTATCGATCATCAACATAGGCCATTCCGGAACTCATCTGCAGATTTTCTCCGCGGGGGAATTGAAATTCTATCGGCACATTCCTTCGGGAATCGGCGACTTTTCACCTGCTCCGCAACCCGGCGAATTCGAGGTTTATTCGCAGAAAATCCGTTTCAGCTTTGATTATTTTCGCGCCATAACCAAGTTGGGACAAATCGATGAAATGCTCTTCATGGGCGGCGGAGCCACTCGCAACGATTATTTCGGTTACGCCAAGGATTATTTTTCTCCGTCGCGGGTCGGTTTGCTCGATATTTCCGCTAAAATCGATATTACGCCGATTTTCTCCAGCTTCGGCGACAACATTTCCAACCTCGAAAGACAAGCCAAGCTGATGCCGTTCCTTCCAGCGGTAAGCGCATATTTAGCGCATGCCGACGCTTCTTCGCCGAACAACAACCTCTGGGGTCGTCTCCAAAAACTTCGCGGCGAGGAAAGAATCGCCGTGTTGTCGCGTCAAATTCCCATCTGGATCGGAGTATTGGGTTTCATCATCATTCTTATTTATCTCAATTATCTTAAAGTCAATCTTGCGGAAGAAGCTGATCAAGCCAAAAATGCCGCGGCAACGGCGGAAAGAGCTTTATTGGTTGCTTCCACGAAAGCTCTGAAACTTGAAGGGGCGCAAAAAACGGAAGTTAAGCTTTCCGCGGCGGAGAAATCAGCCCTCGGTCCCTTGCTCAAAGATCACTTTTCGCAGGCTGAAGTGTTGTTTACAATCACGCAAAAGAAACCTCAGGGAATTATTATTAAAGAAATTTCCGTCCATCCGATTTCGGAAATGGAGAACCTTGATGTAGAGGAAACGGAAGAGCAAGCCCCCGTCGAACCCGCGATCTCTATGCTGAATTCAGGTTCCGAAGCATCCGGTGTCGTTACGGTAATGCCGCCGTCGATGTCCGAATATTCAAACCAACCAACGGGGCCGACTCCGCTGCAAAGTCCGAATTCAGGGAATATTGAAGATCTGGGCGGGGAAATTCTTGTCGTCAAGGGTATCGCGAAGGTCCAAAACTCCGTTGCTTCATTCGCTGAAGAATTAACCGGTACGGGTATAATCAAGCGTTACAGATTGATACAAGCCGCCTCCAAAGGAAAAGAAGGAACCCGCTTTCTTCTGAAAGGTGAAATGCCATGAATCGGCTTTTATTGCTCATTCTGATACCCATAATCGTTTTATCGGTTTTCTTCTTCGCCGGTAAAAAAGTTTTTCTCGCGGGATTGCATGAAAAAATAATCGAATTCGATGAGAAAACTCGAAAATTCGATGCCGACCGGCAATTGCTTGATGAAAGAATTAAAACCCTCATCGCGCAAAAAGCCTCGGGAATTATTACCAAAAAGGGATTGTCCATTTTAAGATACGGTCAGGAAGGCGGTTTGATGAAAAAAATTTACGAGATCGCTTCTAATACGAATACGGTTATCGACAAATTCGAAACGATGGCGACTTTCTTTATTAAAAACCGCAATGATGAAAACACGGCAATGCAGCCCATTAAACAAGGCGAAAATTTGCCGCAATTGGATGACCAAGGTATGCCGGTCGGAATTTCCCAAAACGAGGACTCGGAATGGAAAGGATTTGAAATCCTTCCGATTAAAATTTCCCTCAAGGGCAACTTCTCCGGTTGGGGAAGCTTTTTTCATGAAGCCGATAAATCTTTACAGCTTTTTGGTGTAAGATCAATGCAAATGATTTTTGAGAAATCGGCTTCGGACAAATCGAGTATCATTAAAGGTGGAGCCATCCTGGTTTTCCCTCTCAAGGAAAAGGAAATCCGAAGGCAAAAACTGGGAATTGCCGAAATTAACCCGGAAACACACGATTCTAGTGGAGAGTAGAAATGCAAACAGGCAATGAAACATGGAAATGGGGCGCAGTTTTTATCTTATTTGCGATCTTCATATTGGTCGCGAATCAAGCATACTTGGCATTGAGCGGAAATGAAGATTTCGCTCCGCCTAAAGATTGGCAAGAAGGCGATTCCTACGATATCGAACACAAGGCTGGGCCGGGAGCCGGACAACCCATGGATGTTCCACCGTCCGCTTTATCGGCTTCCGAAACGCTGAACGATCTACCTTCCCCGACAAATACGGGAAATCTTACTCATCCCGAACTTGATTGGAACACCATAAAAGATCCGTCACAAGAATAACCTTGACACACAGGGCAAACGCAAAATTTTTCGGCCTGACCATAATTATCGTTTTTATGCTCGTTTTGTCGGCGGCTTTTCTGCTTGCCGGCGAATTGTCCAAACCTTTGCGAACCGCCGATCAACTTTTGCAATCCGGACATCTCGATGAAGCTCGTGAGCTGGCAATATCGATCCAAAGAGCGTTTCCCAAGGAGATCGAACCCTTGCTCATTCTCGGTCGTATCGACTTTGCGGCGCGGCAATTCGCTTCGTCTCGCGAGTGGTTCCGGCTGGCGTCTCAAATCAACGCCAGGCATCCGCTGGTTGTTCAATATCGCGATATTTTTAATGAACTCGAACACATGACCGGTGAATTGGAACCGATGCCTCTGCCTTTACCGACGGCGGACAAAAGCGTTACGGCTCAAAAATTCAAACGGGGTTGGTTCGGCCCCAATTTTACCAACCTGTCCCCGCGCATAGTGAAAGCTTCTGAACCGGTATATATGCCTCCTCCGGCAGCCTCCCAGCCTGAAAAACCGGATTTTCTCCGCAGCAAATCCGTCGCCGATTCCGCCAACGAAGCTTTGAAAAAGCGCCTCTATCTGAAAGCGTATTTGCATTATACGGATTTGGTTAAAAATCATCCCGAAGACCCGATTTTTATGATCGGCAAAGCGCGAGCAACTATAGAAATGGGAAGATACAAAGAAGCCGCGATGATTTTAAAACCTCTTGTCGAGGACAGACACCCGTCCATACCGCTTTCATTGATGAAAGAAGCCCGCGATCTGCTGTTCGAAGCGCAAAGGCGAGGAAACGTCAAGTAATACCATTCCCAAAAAGAAATGTCGTATTCCGTAGGGCGGATTAGGTGCTTTCCACCGTAATCCGCCGAAAAAAATACGTCTTTATTTAATGGAATTGGTATAAGGCTTGTTAATAAATAACTGTAACAAATTTCATTCATCGACCGGCCATAAGAGCCTGTAAGAAAACAACTGTTTGTAATGGTTATTTTCTAAGAGGCTCTAAGATTGATTCTTATTCCCAGGAAAAGGCCGGCGTTTTCTTGTGGCGAGCGGTTAAAATGATTATTTCGACTCGACGGTTTATTTCGCGATTTTTCTCTGAAATGTTTTCGATTTGTGGTCTGAATTCAGCGCAGCCTTGAGCCGAAAACCTTACCGGGTCTTGTCCCAGTTTCTCGGCGTAAAAACGCACGACGGCGCAGGCGCGGGCGGCGGAGAGTTCCCAGTTCGAAGGAAATTGCGGATTTTTCGTAGGAATATCGTCCGAATGTCCCTCGACGCGGATATCATATGGCACTTCGCTGATGACCGGCAATAGGGCATGCAGGACTTCTTCGGAACCCGGCTTCAGGACGGCGGAACCGCTCTGAAATAAAACTTTCGAAGGAATTCTAATCTTCACGTTTTGATCGTCTTGAATGACCATTAATGATGATTTCATCGAAGTTGTTTGCAGAAGGTTTTTGACGCGTTTTACGATTCGCGGAATCGGGTGTCTATCAAGAGGATTGGGAATCAGAAGAAACCCCTTGTTTCCTTTGGTTACAAGTGGGCTTTCCCCCGATTGCTTCGAGATGCTGAATGTGGCGCTGAATGCCTGTTCAAGAGCCTGGTTGGTAGTTCGTGGACCGCGGGCATTCATTGAAGCGAACATGAAGAGCATCACGAAAAAGCACAGAATGTTGGTGATCGTGTCTCCGTATGAAAGGCACCACAGCGGCGCCGACGGATCGTCATACTTACGAGCCTTCCCCACTCTTTTTTAACTCCTCGGCCAAATGAAGTTCGTTAAAATCCTTTCGCGCCTTATCAGGCAACGGCGCCAATAAGCGCTCCTGAATTATGCGCGGGTGAGTACCGGCGGCGATTAAAAGGCACCCACGAACGATAATCTCTCCGTATAATGACTCATCGTGGCTTCGCTCGTCAAGCTTTTTCCCGAACGGAATCAAAAACATGTTCGCGGCGACCGCTCCGTAAAATGTTGTTACTAGGGCTAATGCCATATTCGGACCGATCGTCGTGGGATCGTTCAGGTTTCTGAGCAAGCCTACCAAACCCATGATCGTTCCGATTAATCCGAAGGCGGGAGCTATGCTGGCTATCAAATCCAAACTGCTTTTGACATCCGCGTGGCGAGAGTTGCGAGATTCGGTTTCAACGACCATTACTTCTTCAATGATTTTAACGTCGACTCCGTCGACTACCATCTGAAGACCTCTTTGCAAAAAGGGATCTTCGACCTCGGCCAACCTCGAATCGAGAGCGAGAATTCCTTCTTTGCGGGCAATTTCGGAAGTTGAGAGAATCGTGCTGATAAGCTTCAGATAATCTATCTGGGGAGGCGCGATAAAACAGGCTTTCATCGCTTGAAAACACGATCGTATTCGATCGTAGCTGTAAGCGATGCAGGTTCCGGCAAATGCTCCGCCGAAAACGACAATCACCGACGGAACGTCAAAAAAGGCTCCAAGAGGCCCCAGCAATCGCTTTATGTAGACAAAAACGAAGAAGTTGCCGATCTGGTCCGAGAAATATATACTGGCAAACATCGTCAAGAAGCCGAAAACCGTTCCGAAAACCGTTACTTTATCCACGCCCGGATTCTCCTACCAATTTGGAATTATCAACATTTATAAGCAACCAACATTTCGCATGTTGTTCTTAAATAGCATAAAAAACCTCAGAGCCCGCCGGAAAACAACCTCCTTCTTTTAAGGTTGCTCTCCTAACGGGCACTTATGGCCATACTACAAAGAAATCACCAGCTTAAATTCTTACAAGACCTTACTTTCTCGAGAGAGAAAAACCTCTGACTCGGGAACATTTAGGGGTTTCGACCGAAATTAAGACCGAAGAACGATAACTCAATTTACCCGGAAAGGTCAAATTTAAATACTATTTCGGAAATCGCCTTTTCTTTTATTTTGAAACTGTCAACCGCTATATGAAACTTATAGGGTGCGACTTCAGCTATGCCCAGCACTTGACCGGCTTTAATCGATTTGGCATCCAACGCCACGCTCGGAGTCTTCAACGATCTGATTTTATTTCCGTTTTCGAAAAGACTGATTTCAAAACCAAGCTTTTGCAGATAGCCGTCGTCATCACCGATGACTTTCCAGTTCTCCAAATAAGTAACCGAGATGGAATATTTTTTCCCGTTCAGCACCAAGGGTTTATCCTTGAGAAATTCCTCTTCTTGCGGATGGGGGCTGAAATTCAACATTCTTACGTAGGAAAAAAGTTTTTGCGGTTTGGTTGCGGCCGCCGCGGCTTTTCCAGGTTTAACCGCGGTTTTTGCGGCGGTCGCCTTTGCGTGCGATGCTGTTTTTTTTGCTTTTACATCCGCCGGGAAGGGAAGAGCGGAAGCCGCCGCCGTGGGAGAAATGGATGTAATCAACGCCGGGTTTTGTACACGCGGAAGTTCGGCGGGTGGTGGAACCAGTGAGACTTGCGAATCGGATTGAGCCGGCGCCGGAGCCTCGATCGGTGATGTTTTGACGGTATTAGCTTGCGTGGCGGAATAACGCGCGCTGGGGATGCCCTTTCCCAAAATTCCGGCGGATGAGCCTTTCACCGTTCCGGAAGAAGCCCAGGAAAGGCTTCCCATGACAAGAACCCCTGCTCCGATAAACGCGATTTTTTTGAAGTTCATAATACGCTCTCCTTTGAACGACATTCCAAATTCATGATCCACCCAATTGCCACTACGCATGGATATAAAACGCTAAGGCCTTGTTAATAAATAACTGTAACAAATTTCGTTCATCGACCGGCCATAAGAGTCTGTAAGAAAACAACTATTTGTAATGGTTATTTTCTAACAGGCTCTAATTATTTCTTGCGCCGCCGTTGACCCAGTTGGAGATCAAACCTTGATCGGAAGTCGACAACGCCGATCGATTTTTAGGCATCCGCGGGGTTTCTATCCCCTTAATTCTCTTGATAAGCGAACTTGTTTGGGCGTCATAAGGGTAAATGACCGAGCCGTAGCGCGAACCTTTCATGACGTTCGTATAACTGTTCAATCGCAATCCTGCCCCGGCCGTGGAATCATCATGACAGCCGACTATGGAGCAATTGACTATGAAAATCGGAAGAATATTTCTGGCGAAACTTCCACCCATGGATACAAGCGTGACATTCACCGTCGCCGTCGTTCCACTGTCGACGGTAACCGTTACGGAGTTGGAATTATAATCGGTGGCGTTTGCAACGACCGTATAAACCCCGGGTTGAATGTCGGCAAGACTGAAATTTCCGTTGATATCGCACAAAACGCTGCTTGTTGTCGGCGAAGTCATTACGGAAGCACCGGCTACTCCGATTCCTGACTGAGAATCGACAATAACGCCGACGATGCTTCCCCGAAGGGTGGTTTTGGTTCCACAACCGACGGCCGTTAAAAGCGCCAACCCCAAAACCAGGGCTAGAAATAGCTGAAAACGATTTACCATAACGCCGCTCCTTCCCGGAATAAAAATCCCATACGGATGAATCGGCAGAATGAGCTTGAGAGTTTAACGGAACATGCTATAATATCCTCATGCGGTTAAAAAATATTTTTCTTGCGGGTTCGCCTTCCCGACCTGGGGCGACGCTTCTGGAACTGTTGTTGGCGGCTTGTTTTCTCAGCATTTTTCTGGTTCCGCTTTTCTACCTTTTTAAGTTATCCAAGCCGCCCGATAGAAAATCGGAGATGGAATTCATGGCTTCCCTTCTTGCCCGCCATGTAATAGAGAAAGTCGTCGCGGGGAAGGTTGATGATCCGGATTATCTGCCTTCAATGACTCCTGAAGAGCCTACGGTCGTTTTTCCCGAGGGATATCAGGCCGTCTCTCAATATTTTCGCAACATTCTCGGGAAAGACAACGGACTTGACGAGGAAACCAATCAAAAGCTTTATTGGGCGTTGAAACCTTTCAAATGCCAGGTCGATACGTATTATCTGGAAGACAACATGTATAAAGTCATTGTTTATGTGTCCTATGAAGAAGATGGAAGAAAAAAACGCGTATTTCTCGAACGGCTCCTGGACCATCCATTGCCGCAGGTCATGAAGGAGGCGGGCGGATGAAAAAAGGTTTTTTTTCCATTGAATCGTTGTTGATTTTCATGTTCGTCACGATGCTGGGCATAACCGTATATTCGGTTTATCAATTCATCGGCACCAATCCCTCATCAGAGGACATTCCCGACTTGATTTCCGCTTACCAAAATCTCGTTGAAAAAATTAACGCCGATGCGCGATTTTCCGGCGAAATCGCAATGCAGGACAATACTTTGACATTGTCAAACGCCGGGAAAGGAGCAATAACTTACAACATCACCGGTGGAAATATGACGAGAACCGACTCGGTCGGCGACATTCAAATAATATTCAAAGGAATTCAGATGGGGGGATTTTCAATATATGAAAAAACAAAAGGCCTCTTCTCTCTATGGTTAATTCCCTCCGATACTTTAGGAATGCCGTTTTTTACTTCTTTCGCCGTTCGAAAAGGAAAACGATGAAATCCAATTCGGGAATTACAATTCACCTCATTCTCGCGCTCTTTCTCGGGATAGTAATATTGGGAGCATCAGTATTCTTGAACTCCGCCAAAAATGCCGTCAAACCTCCTTTCCTTCTTAAAATTAAGGCTGAATACCAAATGGAGTCAGCCATAGCGATGATTTTTCAAAGGTTGCGAGCTATCGGCCCCAATCATTCTACGGCTACCCTTTCCCTGGATATCACACGCAGGGAAATCGCTCCGGGAGTAATTCTTTCCGCATCGGTAAACAGACTCTCGTCCGATTCTTTTCAAATCGAATCAAGTGTTGACGGTGGAGGTCTAAAAAAGCACTTGAACGCCAAGGCTTCAGTCGCGGTTAACAACGACAATTCGGCATCGTCCACGGAAATATCGTTTCCGTTCCAATGGCACATGGAATATTTGCCGGAGGCGAATTCAAAATAATTACGGACAATTAACAACGAAACGCTGATATTTGCTATGGCTTCATTGAAATTTCCAACTTTTCGCTCATTTAATAAGCTCTGCGAATTTCATCCACAACATCGTTTATCCGGTTTTCCCAAAAGAGGGTTCATGATGATGATCGTGGTGATTCTCGGAGCGATACTTTTAGTTCTCGGATTATCTTTATTCAATTTTATTGGTCAACAAAATGTGAACGTTCATTTGTTGGCTTATTCTGAAATCGCCCATTTTCTTGCGGAAGCAGGCATCAGCGGGTCAGTGAGATCGGTTCGGGAATCCCTTCAAAGCAGCGGTATTACCGATGCGCCTGGGAGTCCGCTTTACAATTTGCTGGTTCAACCCAAACCCTTGGACGATTTTTCCCTTATGCCTTTTCTCAACGACACCTGGAATCAGGAACTGAAAGCTTTTTCTCAAGAACTGGACAAATCCGCTTCAATAAGAGTGGAAGTATGGCTTCGAGGATTAAAGCAAACGGAAACCGATCCTTCCGCCTGGGTGGATCCGGCCGCTAAAATCGGATGGCTGTCCATCGAATCCACCGCCGAATACAAGGGGATGAAGCGTGTGTTGAGCGTCAAAAGGCGAATTTGGATAAGCAACATTCTCCCTCCGGTCGTCTCAAAATTTACTCTGCACGTAAAAGATGCCTCCAAAGGGCAAGAAAATCGATATAATCTCATAAAAAACGATCATGACGCGAACAGCACGGATGGTCCTCGTCCATTTATCTGCCTCAATCATGCAACCCCGGATTCTCCGACTGAAGCTCGCCCTCTCGCTGAAGTTCTTTCCGAAGAAAAAGATCCGAATATTTATTTGAAACGAGGATGGATTTGGCTGGGCGGCGGAAAAGTCAATCTTAATCTCACGTCAGGTACAGGCCTTTACGGGGAATTTTTTCATTTTTATGACGTGCGCAACCCAAATGACTTCGAACCAAAGACGTTTTTTTTTCCGGCATCGGGTTTGCCGCCGATATTTTCCGGCACGCTTACTCAATACTGGGATAAAGTCGAGGTTGATCCTAAAAAGCAAGGCAATTACAAGCTTGAGCCGGGATATGTTTTGGAGGGTTTTCATGATAAGGCCAAAAACGCCGAAAAAGACGCCATGTATGAAGGCCGCTTTCTCTCTAAAGCCGATCAACGCATATTCGGAAGTAAATCATCCATTCTGCATTTGTTCGGCGAACAACGAAAAGGCTTTCAGTCCCGTACGAAAATACTAGGTGATGTGCTTGCCGCCTTACCACGGTACTCGACTCTAAGAATAACTCCTCTCGACGCGGATATAGCGCAATTATTCAGCCAAGCCTCCCCGCGACCTATCTATCTGTTCCCCTCGTTGACGGAAGATTATTTCAATCCCGCGAGACAAATCACCGACTTTCAAAACCGCAGATTGGGAGGGCCGATTTTATCAATTGGAATCATGTTTGCCAATTACGCCGAATACAAGAAAGTCATGAGCGGTATCCTGCAAATTCCCTATGTGAGCTCATACAACACAATACAAGATATTTTTTCGGGAGTGGAACCGCGGCAATTTCCCCCGACGCAATCGATTCTTTCCGAGGATAAAGGCGCGACTTTCGAAATGAAGCGTGGCGATTTTCTTCTCTACAAAGGAAATGTTGAAGCTCCAAAGCTGATCGATGTTATTGAAAGCCGTGTTCAGATTGAACTTAACTCGATTTCTGACTTTTGGAAGTCTTTCTACGACAGCAATACCCATTCTCTTAAGATAAACGGCATAGTCAGAATCAACAACCCCGAGAAACTCGATTTCTGTATTTCCCAGGTCAGAAAACCAACATCTCTAAATATCACCGGCGGCGGAATGATAGTTCTGGAACAAGGTAATCTCGTCATTCGCGGAGGAATTCAAATCGTCTCACCGAACGAAGCTTTGACCATTGTCGTGGTAAATGGCTCCAATGTGTTTTTTGAATCTCAAGGTTCGGTTCATATCAATATCGTAGCTCCAAAAGCGGAACTCAATCATGCCGCAAAAATCGATCTTTCGGGAAGCCTCTGCCTTGGAGGAATCAACCCCGATCCGAGAACCGTCGGCGGATATATCCGTTTTCGCGAAGCTCAAGATCCGACATTTCCCGGATATATGAATTTTTACAAGATACATCTGGATGAAAAAGACACATTTTGGCATGAATAAACATACGTTTTTCAGCAACCGTAGCCACGGCATTACTCTCGTGGAAATCGTCATCGCTCTTTTCCTCTTGAGCATAATTATGGTTCCCGTGCTATCCACTCTCGGTGCCGGCACCAGAGGAATTCAAATCACGCACGAGGAGCTTTTGGCGCATCACGCCGGCGCGGAGCTGATGGAAGAATTGATGGCGCTTCCGTTTGAACTGCTGCCGATAGGCTCGTTTCCAAATTCGGCAATAGCCGACGGACAACCAATAGGTTCGGATTCTTCCTTAAAATTTCACATTTCCGCATCCCCGAATATCCAAAGAGGGCTTACTATTTCCGAACTAAGATCGGATGGCAAGCTCAAATATAAAAGAATTGAAGTTACGATTTTTTTACTCGGACGAGACGGAAAACCGACAGGACGAACTGTCGTAATGAAGAGCATGTTGGCCAATGAAACCATATAATTTTATCAAGAAAATCCGTCGGAGCACTGATTCCGCAACCGTCGGTACGCGAGTCGATTCGGGATTTACTATGGTTGAAATCATCGTAGTAACCGGGCTGGCTGCCGGCATCATCGGAGCCGTAATCATGTTGATGACAAACTTTAAACGCGGTTTTACCAAAGGCGAAGAGTCGGCGATCATACTGCAGGAAGCCGGTCTTTTGCTTGGAAGACTACGAAACGATTTGATCAACGCGATTCCCGATAGGAAATTATCGTCCGATCGCTGGCGAAACACCATCGCATATTCTTCCAACAAGCTTTCCTTTTCGATTTTCCGCGATGATGAGGGAAACATCGATTCGGTGGAATATGTTTATGAACGTGAGAAAGATGCAACCGGCAAGGATGCGGGAACCATCAAAAGAATTCAGGGAAAAGAAACGGTGAAAACGTTGGTTGACAAGCATGTTGCATCTTTAACCTGGTCTGTAGATAATGATGTATTCATTGGAAACGCATCCGGTTGTCGGCTAATATGGGTGAGTTTATCCATGATCTTGGGTGGACAGGGAAAAACGGGAATTAAATCACAAGAGTTGAATATTTCAACGAAAATTTTTCCCACTCGAATAAATCGCCAAATCAACGGGAGATGATTTAATAAATTTGAAAAATAAATAAACCAAAACACTTTTTTTTTCGTCTCCATTTACGGGAATATAAAAAATATCAAGAATTTACGTTTGTTCAAACTTTTTACAGTTTTCCAGAGGGAATTATCATATCCTTACATTGAGACAGGTTCCGTCCTAACAGCAGATAGGTTATAATAATGACAAAAGGTTACGAAATGTACATTGGAGGTGCGATATGAAAAGGCTTTTCATTTGGGGCTTATTCTTGTGCGCATTTATGGGAATCCTGGCGGGAAATAATACCCCCTCATATGCCGGAGGAAGCTATTTAGATACGATCTCGCAAGCTGACGACGGGAAGGCCGGCGCGGCGGAAGTTGCACCGGCGGAAGCTGCTCCTGCAGCGGAACAACCTGCGGCGGCAGCGGCTGAACCAACCGTCGCTGAAAACAGCAAGATAGTTAAGTGCCAATCCTATACGAATGAACAAATCCAAGCGATCATTCAACAAATTATTTCTCAAATTATCGCTCAAAACTCCGCAAACTCAGGCTGTTCGTCTTGTTGTCGTGGGCGAATCAGAATAATCATCCGCGGAGGCGGGTGCAGCGGAACAAGCACTTCGAGCGGGACATCTTCAACTTCTTCAAGTTCTTCAAGTTCAAGTTCGGACTCAAGCGCCTCATCCGGAACCACCACATCGGCGTCCAGCAAAACCGGTGACCGAGCCGAAGTCTACAGCAAATACGGCATTAATCTCGCCGACGGCGACGGAGCAAAGTGGACCGATGGACAGGCCAAAGCCGCCAAAGAAGCCCTTGCCACTCTTCCCACCGCATTCGTTCAATGTACCAAGCAGGTTAATCGTGATACCGGTTCAAGCTCTGATCTCAGCGGAGTTTTGGGTTATGTCCAGTTGGGAATCCCCACCGTTCACTTGCTCAATCTGGCATGCAGTGACGCGGGAACCTTTAAAAGAGTCTTGGTTCATGAAATGGCGCACTGTTGGCAAGCCAAAAACTGGGCTTTGACAAAGCAATTCCAATCAACGTTCTGGCCGAACGGAAGGCAGGGCAGCCGGTCGGTTTCCGCCTACGGGAATACTCAACCCATTGAAGACATGGCCGAATCGGTCCGTGAATATTGGTGCAACGGAGCCAGTATGAAAGCTTCAAACCCTCAAAGATACGCTTGGGTAAAGAACAATGTCATGGGCGGAAAAGAATTCTAAGATCAGATAGGAAACAAACTAATGATGAAGAAAACACTTGGCACGCTTTTCATACTGATTGTTTTGACCACCGTTCTATATGGGTACATCGAAACATTACCTCTTCCAGAGCTGATTAAGCAGGCCGAATATATTTGCATAGCCCGCGTTGTTCAGATTAAGGAAATCAGTGTTAATAAAGAACAAGTCAGTACGATAAAAAATGTTCTTTCCGCCGAGAAGATCTACAAAGGGAAATGGCAAAAGAATGAACCCATAGTTATAATGACAAAGCAATGCGCACCTCCAGGCAAACTCGGATGGTTGGAAGATCAGGTTACGTTTCCCTCCAAAGGATTACGAGTTGTGATATTTTTCCGAAAAGCCCCCGATGGAAGCCTTGAACCCGTTAATCTTGTCCAAGGGGTCTGGCCGATGAGGAAGGAAGACCCCCAAGGAATGGGATACGGAATCACCTTAAAAGAGCTGGAAGATGAAGTAAATAAACAGGTAAAATAAGGGCTCCAAAACCCCCGGGAATAATTTCCCGGGGTTTTAATTTTTAGAAAAGAGGTCCATCATGAGGAAATCGTGTCTAGCGATGATTCTATTAATTGCATTCGGCCCCGTTGTTTGGGCCGAAGAAAGCAGGAAAAATCCCTTCTCGGAACGTGTCATAATCAATCAAACCTTCGACTCGACAACCGCGCAAGGCAATCTTGATGCATCACAAACAATTTCAAATCAGATTACGCAAAGCAACGAAAGCTCCAAAACATCCTCCAATATTGCCTTCAGCAGCGAGGCACAAGCAACAACGAATAAAAATTGTAAAGCAATAGCCGTTCCCGATTTTATTTGCAACGTTCTTTCCTTTTTTGGCTTTAATTGCCCCGTCGGCACTCAAATCCTCATTCCTACCAGTACATCCACGACTACAACCACGACCACAACCACAACCACGACCACAACCATAAAACCGGTGAACCCCTATGTCGGACAACTTCCTTCCACAATTACCGGTCTAAAAACCAAAATCCGCCAAAAGTTCGGAATCACAACCAAAGACGGAAGCGGAGCCAAATGGACCAAACGCCAATTGGAAGAAACTTATAAGGTTCTCTCGACTCTTCCTGCGAGTTTTCGCTGTTGCACCACCACTATTCAAAGAGATGCCGTCGTCAGGGATTCAAACAACAATATAGTAACAGGCACTCTTGGATATGTTAAAGTGGGCGTTCCAACAGCTCATATCCTTAATTTGGCATGCCAAAAAGTGGCGACTTTCCAAGGCGTCATCGTCCATGAAATGACACATAATTTTCAGGCAAAACATCCGCAAATTCAAGCGCTCTGGGCAAAAACTTTCTGGCCTCTCGGCAGCTTGATTGGCCCCATTCCCAGATCGGTATCATCGCAGGGTAATGATTCGGCATTGGAAGACATGGCTGAATCGGTTCGTACATATTGGCAGCAAGCCTCTTGGATGAAGAAAAATCAACCGAAGCGATATGAGTTCATTAAAAAATACGTGATGAGCGGAAAGGCATATTCCACGTAATATTTCTTACTATTACCTAAATCCTGCAATCAACAACCCGCAATGATATTTTATTCACTTGCAGTGATTTAGGTAACGATTGATTTTCAAGAGCGTTGAGGGGGTTTTTCATCCCTAATAAGCTGAACAAGCCAAAGCAGGCATTCGACCGTAAGAATGAATCCTTTACGGACATTTAATCTTAGGCCGCCTTTCTTATTAACCGTCAGCGTGATGGGCCCCAGTGGGCTGTCAACCAAGCCTGCAACACTTTCAATACCGTGATTTCGCGGATCTATGACATTGTAATCCGTATAACTTTCGATCAAACCGGCCAATCTCGCTCTTCGAATTTCCTTGTCTTTTGGATTGGTCAATGCGATCGATTTCACTTGACTCAAGCGATCGCTTAATTGACTCATTTGAAGAAATTCGAATTCCATTAGAGCGACACCGTAACCCGACAAAGTCGAAATGCTGTGAGTAAGTCCACGTTGCGGGCCGGATTTTCCCGTAACAAAAATACATCCGGACGTCGCAACAAATTCGCAGCTTTCAATCCGCTTGAATAAGCTTTTCGTCGTCATTCCTTCCTGTAAATGTTCGATCTCGAAAGGAACAATATGTGAATAAAAACCGCGAATTACATCTTTGTTGTGATCGCAATCGTGAAAACCGGGAATTTCCGGGTCAATTTTAAATTCATCACCATCTTCCATCATTTTCTCGAAAAGTTGTGGAATCGAAGGAATCTTGGCGCTCCAACATTTGAAAGATACGGAAGATCCGGGAATTTCAATTTCATCGATAGGCATCGGCAACCTCCAGAATTCTTTTGAAGATAGAATTCTAATTCAGTACATCCCTTCTTACAAGAATTATTCCAATGCGCGTTGATTGCGTTGAATCATGATGCAATATTATTATGATTCTCTGGTGAAATGCAGGTTTTTTACATTTTTCTCGTTGTGTGGTACTCTTCAAATCCATGATTGGTTTGGAATTTACTATTTCCGGAGGCAATATGAAGACCTCGTTGCGAAAATGGGCACCTTTTCTGTTTTTATTCGCATTTGGAATGACAACTGCGGCTTGGACGCAAGATCCTGGAACAGTGAGCGATCCGTTGGTTTCAAAAAGCTATATCGACCAATTTTTTCGTTTCCGCTCCATCGTTCTTCCGGGAGGAAACAAACTTAACCTTAATGCCGGTGCAATGTTGGTGCTGCGATCCGGACGCCTGAAACTTACATGCCCGAAGGGAAAAGCTCTTGTTGATCTCACCGACGGCAAGGAAATCGGCCCAAACTCGATGCTTCCGACAAATCATCTGATTCTTGTTCCCGATTCCGGGAATTATTCGGTTGAAGGGCAAGCCATTTGTCTTCTTCTTGTCATGGGAGTTCATTCCGATAAATGATTTGATCTGAAATGTTTGATACAAAAGAAAACCGAAACGTATATCTAATCCTGCTTTTTCTTTGGCTTCCCGGATTAATCGTGGGAATTTGGCGATGTTCATTGAGAATTTGGATTGAACGTCAGGATTCTTTCGTTGAAACGGTGGTTGACTACGACGAACTTCGACAATTGTCCAGGGACGAAGGGTGGCCGTTAAAAAAGGCTTTAAAAGCTTTCTTTGATAAAGGCGCAAGCTCGGTAGGCATAACCGAAGATACTTTGAATTCGCTTGAAGCCGAAGGAAGAATATCGATTTATTCGATTCCCGAAATTCAAAAATTATCGCAAAGCAATTTCATTGCTTCTATCGGAGAGCATATTCATGGATTAACGAACGGCTTATTGGTTTTCTCAAATGAGCCTTCGTTGCTCGATAGAATTCAACAGCATTTATCATGGAAACTTGCATCCGATAAAACCGAAAGAGCAAGTCGGCAGGTTTTGATTATTCGAAAATCCGGAATCGATTTTCGCGAGAGATTCGGACTTGGTTTTTCTTCTGAACACCTTGAATTGATAAAAACAATCGGAATGGGAGTCGTTTTAAGAGTATTCAACTTTCCTCAATTAACACCGAAAGCCGCCAAGAGTATTCTCGCGGATCTCCCTGATCCAGAACAAGTTTCAGCCATACTTTTCGCCGAAGAGGAAGTGTTGGGTAACCGTGGCGCCATCAACACCGTAATTGACGAGTTGAAAAAACGTCCTTATCGCATAGGTTTGGTGGAATTCAACGATCAAGCCGGTATGGATGACATAGTTGAAACATCGAAAAATCTCATACCATTCGTTCGGGTTCACAGTATCGGCCGAAAAGAAATCGATGAAAACTACAACGTCTCCAGGGCTGTAGCCCGCTGGATCAGATCCGTTCGCGACCGTCGGTTGAAAATGTTTTACATACGCACTTTTTTTCAAGACAAGAAAAAGTATATCGGCGATCTGCTGCTTTTCAATCTTGACTATCTTGATCGAATATGTAAAAAGCTTGAGGCCGACGGATTTCAGATTCCCCGAAATTCCGTCGATAGGCAATATGAACCAAGATGCCTAGCCGGAAAACTTACTTCGGCCGAGAGATTCACGATCGGGTTTTCCCTGCTTCTCGGAATACCTTTCTTAATCGGTATTTCCCGAAGAAGCGGTATCAACGTCAAGCACTTTTTCATTACCTTCGCACTTGCGGCATTGTTTGGCTTGTTTCTCTCCCGAGATCATTTTACGATTTTAGCGGGGCTGATCGGCGCCGTTTCGTATCCCACGATCGGTTGCATATTGGCCATCAAGGCTGTCGAAGAGCGAGTCAAGAATACGCCGGATTGTCGCTTTTGGCGTTCCCTGTGGGTAATGATCTTCCTTGTTTCCGTTCCAAGTTTTCTTGGTGGAATACTGATAGCGGGCTTGCACTCGGAAAAAGAATTTTTATTGAAATTTCTGCAATTTAAAGGAATAAAGATTGCCTTCGTATTTCCGCTGGTTTGGATTTTCCTGTGGAGTTTAAGAAAATATGGAACATCGTTTTTTTCGGTTTTCATAAAACCCTTGACGTTGAAAGATCTCGTTTTAGGTATTGCCGTTTTCGCCGGATTATTGCTTTATATTATGCGATCCGGAAACATAACGTTTATAAAACCGTCAGAAACCGAAGATATTTGGAGAACATTTCTCGAAGATCTTCTTATTGCGCGACCGCGATACAAGGAGTTTCTTATCGGGTATCCGGCATGTCTTTTTTTCCTTTTTTTCAGATTGCGCAATTCGTTCGAAATCCTTCCGGTACTAAGCCTATTCATACAAATGGGCCAAGTCTCCCTTTTGAACACTTTCTGCCATTTTCATTCTCCTCTCGCGATGACCATTTTAAGGTGCATCAACGGTCTTTGGACCGGAATTATAATCGGATTCTGTGCCTTCACGGGGTATTTTATCTTCAGACTCGTTGCCATGACCGGTAAAAAAGAAAATAAGGGTTTTCTCGTCGGCTACTTCGGTTTTGGAAATCTCGGCGATGAGCTGTTGTGGCAGGCATTCGCGGAAAAAGCGAAGCGGATTCGCCCCGATCTGGAGTGGATTCTTCTTACAAAAGACACGAAGAATTTTGAACCTCATCCGGGAATCATTCCCGTATCTCGATCGTCTTATATGGATATTCTCGAAGGACTTGCCGTAAGTCGGGCGATAGTCGTTCCCGGAGGTGGTGTGTTGCAGGCTTCCACAAGTTTGCGAAGCTTATGTTACTACGTATTTATTCTCGGTTTGGGAAAACTGGGCGGCGCGAAGCTTTTATTGCCGGCGCAGGGTATCGGCCCCTTAAAAGCCGCCGCGAAAGACGGTTTCGGGAATACCCTTCAAGATTCCTTATCCGTAACCATCACACGTTTCTTGTTGTGCCTCGTAAATTACCTGTCTTTGCGTGATCGACCTTCCTTGGTCGAGCTGGAAACTCTAAAAACTTCGATTCCCAGCACCGCCATCACATCGGATTTCGCGTTTCTAACCGATTATGAACCGATCAAGGCGCCGAAACCTCTGAAACTTCGTCTAGGAGTAATCTTACGCGGGTCCGTCACTCATTCCCGGCAAATCGCCCGATTTATCGTCGAATTAACGCGAACACGAAATGACTTGGAATACGTTCCGATAGCTTTTCAGCCGGAAGAAGACGAAATTCCGTGGCGATTTCCCGAACAAACGTCTCCGATAATAATCATCGATAAAACCTCGCAGGCTTTCTCCGAGCTGGAAAATCTCACGGTTTTATATTCAATGCGGCTGCACGGCTGCATACTGGCCACGGTTTTGGGTGTTCCCTGGCTGGGCCTTTCTTACGATCCCAAAGTAAAGGGATTCGCGCAGGAATGTGATTGGAATTATGTTATAGAGCCTGAGAAAGCAACTTTCGAAACTCTCGCAAAAAGCCTGGAAGAACTCGCAAAAAACCCAATCGATCTAAGAAATCGATTGAAGGAAATCAGGAAGAGTAAATCCGCGATAGCATCGGAGGATCTATTGGCTTGCTTGTCCGCAATACCGGTAAAGTAATTTTACGATAATCGCCGAAATTTATCTTTCGGGAAACCGACTTTAGAGCCTGTAAGAAAATATCACTCGAATTAATTATGAATTCAAATGAAATGATATAATACATTACATGAATTCCATTCATGGCAAATCTCTGGGAAAGACGCTGAAACGGGCGGAGAATATAGATTTGCAAGCCCTTTTCTCTTTTTTCATCGCAGCCACTTCCCGAACCTTCACCGAAGCGGCTGACCGGCTTTGCCTCAGCCAATCGGCGGTAAGTCACGCCATGAGCAAACTTGAAAAGTCCCTCGGTGCGAAACTTTGGGAAAAAATCGGACATTTCATGCGGCTTACCGACGCGGGGAGAGAACTGCTGCGGACGTGTGAACGCGTGTTCAACGATTTGAGAGACATCCAAGAGAAGTTGGCGAATCCAAAACCACGCGTTCTGACCGGCCTTTTTAATATCGGAACAACGGTTGAGTTTGGAAACAGCATTCTGGCCGAAAATCTTCATTCATTCATGAAATCCCATCCCGACTTGGAATTGGGATTAACTTTCAGTCACAGCCTCTTGGCTCCATTGCTTTCAGGAGATCTGGATGTTATCGTTGATTGTTGGGTTCACGCCCGCGAGGATCTGTGGCGAATTCCTTTATTTAGAGAACAATATATTCTGGTGGCTTCACCCGATCTTTTGAAAATCAATCCGATTCGAAAGCTCCAGGATCTTGCCAAGGTGACGTGGCTTTCTCTCGATCGGGAAGGTTTATGGTGGCATCGATTCCTGGATCAGATCCCGGAGGGAATTGAATTGGATCCACCAAGAATAATGTTGATCAACCATCTTCGGGGCATGGTTCATTTGGCGGTAGGCGGAGCGGGTGTTGCGTTGATTCCAGCCTATTGCGGACTCACGGAAATCCGTTCCGGAAAACTAGTGGTCCTCTTTCCCGGAAGAAAAATGCGTCAGGATCGTCTCTCATTGTATTGTAAACGAATTCACCGAAATTCATCGAAAATCAAGGCTTTTGCCGCATTCATGCGCAGTCTGAAACTAGCCGATTGATTTAATTTCTTAGAGCCTGTTAGAAAATAACCGGATCGTCTGGTTGTTTTCTTACAGGCTCTTATGGCCGGAAATCCCAGAAATTCGTTACACTTATTTGCTGACAAGGCCTTAACGAAAACTCTCGTTACAGGAACCCCGGTAGACACCTCAACTTCTCATTTTCCCCGGGAGCGGAAGTAGGTTCTCCATTGGTAGTATATCCCCGCAAAGGGATAGAGCAGGTCGATAGGAATGTTCCTGCCGTCCAGCCTGGCGAGATCATGCAACAGAAGCTGGAAGAAACCCCGGGTAACGATGTCACCCATGGTCGCTTTTATGGTGCGGAGCAAGGAGACAGGATGCCAGTTCGTGTACTGATACCAACGCCAGAATGTATTCAGAACCGATTTTACCGTGTCGCGGCGAAGATGATAGCAACGCGCGTCAGGATTGTATGAGAAGGAATATCCACGCGCCTTTAGCTTATGACAGATCGTCACATCCTCCCCGTTCGTTCGGTTCAGTGCCTCATAGAGGCCGACCTCTCGCAGACGGTCAGCGAAGAAGACATTATCTGCTCCGCGAAGGAAAGATGGGTTCACGACTCTCGTTTCCCCCCACCACTGGCGCATATGGGTGGATCGCCAATGATCGGCAGGGGCTTGGTTGTAGAACTCAATCATGTTTCCGCAAGCCCCGACCAGGGTGGGATCCTCCATTTCCTTCATCAGGATCTCGAGCCAGTCGGGAGCCGGCCTGACATCGCCGTCGAGAGAAGCAATAAAGGGGGTCTTGCAGTTGGTGACTCCGGTGTTGCGCACGGGAGCAAGTCCCAGGTTCTTTTCGTGGTTAATGAGACGAACCGGGTATCGTGTTCCCACAAGATATCGGCCGGCTCGGGCGGCTGTCTGATCGGAACTGCCGTCATTGATCAGCAGGATCTCCTCGATCGGGTAAGTTTGCTCAAGAATTGCTGGAATAGTCCGATCAATAAACCGCTCGACATTATAACAGGGAACGTAGAGTGTAACTTTCACCAACTGCTCCTTCACGCATCCAGGTCCACCGGAAAACCTTACAACCGTCCTCCAAGACCGGACACGATCTCTCCGATGATGGCTTTGATATCGTAGGTGTATTTCCACTCAGGGTAATGGGAAGCGAACTTCCGAACATCGCTGATCCACCATTGGTGGTCGCCAATCCGTGGCTTATCGCTGTGGATGAGTTGCATCCTTTTCCCGGTGAGGCGTTCGGTGATACCGACGGCCTCGAGAAGGGAGCAGTTGGAATGCCGGCTGCCCCCCGCGTTGTAAGCTTCTCCGGGTCTCGGGTTCTGATAGAAATGCCAGAACATGTTCACCAGATCAAGGCTGTGTATGTTATCACGAACCTGCTTTCCCTTGTAGCCGAAGACTTGGTAGGGAGTGCCCGTCAGTGCGCACTTCACAAGGTAGGCCAGGAAACCGTGGAGCTGGGTCCCCGAGTGGTTCGGTCCGGTCAGACAGCCCCCGCGAAAACAGACTGTCTTCATCCCGAAGTATCTGCCGTATTCCTGCACCATCACATCAGCGGCAACCTTGGAAGCGCCGAAGAGGCTGTGGAGGCAATGATCGATCGACATCTGTTCATCAATGCCGTGTGTGTAATACGGATGGCTTTGATCCACTTCATAGCGGGTTTCCAGCTCAACCAGGGGAAGTCGGTTCGGAGTGTTGCCGTACACCTTGTTCGTCGAGGTGTAGACGAAAACTGCGTTGGGCGCGTGTTTCCTGACCTGATCCAGAAGGAGTGCGGTGGCCCCGGCGTTTACGGAGAAATCTGTGAGGGGTTCCTTGGCTGCCCAATCATGGGATGGCTGTGCGGCGCAGTGGATGACAATGGCAAGATCTGAACCATACTCGTTGAAAATGGATTCCATCTCGGCTTGGTTCCGGATGTCCCGATTGTGATGCACATAACCGGGAATCTCCTCGGCCAGTCGGCGGCGATTCCATTCAGTCGAGGCTTCATCGCCGAAAAAATACCGCCGCATATCGTTGTCAATCCCGACGACCTTGAATCCTTTTCGGGCAAAAAAACGGATGCTTTCCGAACCAATAAGACCTGCGGAACCGGTTACCAGGCAGACGCCCATTCTCTTTCTCCCTTTTTATGCCAGGATATGCCGAACCATCGGCTCATTGCGGCGGATCCATGTGCAGAAGTCCTCGACGATTTCTTCAGGAGCCTTTCGCGGGGCCCACATAGCAAGTTCCCTGATCCTTCCCGAATCAGTTACATAGAAGGGAATATCGGTGGAACGTGTTTGTGGAATCGAACCAATCGTGATGCTCCGACCGGTGAGGCGCTGGCAAATTCGAGTCAACTCAGCGAGGGAAACCGAGCCTTTCTGTCCGCCCCCGACGTTGAAGACCTTCCCCATGAACTTCTCGATGTCACCGAGCTGGATCTCGATCAACGCAGCCAAATCGTCGATGTGAAGGATATCCCGGACCTGCTTCCCGGTGCCGCCATATCCGATGTAGGCGAGATCGCCACCCAGAAGATGGCGGGCAACCCAGAGCGCGACGAAACCCTGATCAACTTTTCCCATCTGCCAGGGACCGGCGATAACACCGCAACGATTGATTACCGTGCGAATGCCGTACAGATGCGCGTATTCCTCTATGAGAAGTTCGGAAGCGAGCTTGGTTGCCCCATACAACGACCGGGGACCGGAAAGAGGGAAATCCTCGGCCACCCCTTCCGAGGAAAAACCGGGAATCGGCTGCGGGATCACCGGGACCAACCTGGTTTCCGCCGCCGTGAATTGGATGCCGTTCAACGCCCGCTGGGAATAGACCCGGCTGGTTGACAGGAAAAGAAAATCGGACTTGTACTTGCGGCATTGTTCAAGGCAGTTTATCGTTCCAACCAGGTTTGTTTGGAGCAGATATCCCGGCGAATTGCTGACCCCGGCCATTACCGAAGGCTCCGCGGAGCACTCGATCAATAAGCTGAAAGGCCCAATCGCTTCGAGGTCTTCAGGACACCGGATGTCGCCGTGTAAAAACTCAACTCCGGCATTGCACAAGCGTGGGAGATTCAGCTCTGCTCCCCGCCTCTTGAGATTATCGAAGGCTACGAGCCTTCGACCAGGGTTCTTCTCTTTCAGGAAGATGGCCAGGTTGGAACCCACAAATCCGGCGCCGCCAGTGATCAGCCAGGGTTCACTCATCGGTTTTCCCCCTCCTGATATTTCCAAAACTCTATCACTCACGTGGTCTTCATGGCAAGGGAATTCTTCAGGGCACGGCAATTCGGTGAAAAAATGAGAAACCCCTTATCACTGCATACTTTTTCATTTTGGCAAATAGGAAATCCGATTTTTCAAGATCAACCTTCGAAGCAACTTAAAACGCGAGAATTACTGTGTTGCTCTGACCGGCGTTGAATGATAAGATAGGTGTCCTATGCCGCCCCTGTTCTCCGATAGACATTGCATGATTGAATAGAGCGAAGGCCATTTCTCCAGCCTATGATGGGAGGGACGATTGAAAATTCTTCTGACGAACCCGCCGTATGAACGCCCTGGTTTTTTTTACGTGCGTGCCGGATCGAGATGGCCTCATTTCGAACCTGAGGGTGCCAGGTACATGCCTTTTCCCTTTTTCATGGGATATGCCGCAGCCACCTTGGAATTGAACGGGTATCAGCCCCAGGTCATTGATGCTTGCGCAGCGAGGCTCTCCGCCGAAGCTTTTCTTGCTCGCGTCGGGCAGATCAACCCTGATCTGATGCTTCTCGAAACCAGTATCCCGTCTTTTGTCAACGACTCACGGCTGGTCGCCAAACTGAAAAAAGAATTTCCGCGAATGCATATTGCCATGGCAGGTGCCTGGCAACACCCCCAGGGAAAAAGCCCCCTGGAAGAAACCCCTGAGGTTGATTTCTTCCTTGTCGGAGAGTATGAGGAAACGCTGTTGGAGCTTGTCCAGGCACTTGAAAAAAACATTTCCCCGGCAGGCATCAAATCCTTGGAATTTTGGGAAAATGATGAGATCCGCCGAAATCCGCTCAGGCAGTTGACAAGCAAACTCGATTCGATTCCTTTCCCGGCCCGGCATCTCTTTCCCATGGAACGGTATGAG
>Ga0209749_1000824_pt1 | contig 35264 bp, 26 predicted proteins | sample EPASupsiteSAE347_FD_187267 | JGI IMG/M metagenome (GOLD analysis project Ga0209749, IMG submission 187267) | Bioremediated contaminated groundwater from EPA Superfund site, New Mexico - Sample SAE3-47 (SPAdes) (version 2) | ecosystem: Environmental > Aquatic > Deep subsurface > Groundwater >...
GAAAGGTGTTGTTTGCCATGGCCGAAATTATGCTCCAGGTGATAGCCCTTGGTTTTGAGGGTATTGTTGTTTTCGTTTTCGATCTTCCAGCGGGCGCGTCCGCCGGCGACCAAGTCGGCGACGTTTTCGCCGGTGATTTCGAAATCGGTGATGAAAGCGTTATGGTATAACTCTTGTTCTTGCCCCTGCGCCGGTCGGGCAATTCATCCGCAAATTGCCGGAAATGCCGGATCAATTGGTCAAAACTCTCAAGAGGCATGCACGCCTCCTTCCGGCTGGAAAGCCAACGCTCGGCAGAGTCTTTCCCGGAAATCCGGCCGCAGCGGATAGAGATAGATATCTTTCACCGGCACACGCAGCGATTGGAGCAGATAGCGAAACAACGGCAGTTGTTCATGCCCGGTTGCCAGAGTTTCCATCCCAATGGGCTGCAAACTGGACAGACTTTCTTCAATCGGACTGCGGTCGTGAAACACTTCGGCCAACGGCCGACGGCGCGGAGGCTTACTCCATCCGGCCCGGCGGGGCGGCAGTCGTATCGCCCCGCCTTTTTCCAGTTTCAGCAATAGGGTACGGCAGGCCATGTCCTTCAGCCGCCCCACGCTGTTCCGCCACTCCCAGCGTTGGCACAACTCGATCGAAAGCCGTTTCCGCCCCCAAGCGGGATTTTCCGCCAGCAAACCGCAAATTAATGCGATATCCTCGCGCCGGATAAGCCGCCACTGCATGACCTTTTCCGTCTCCATGAAAAACAAAATTACACTGAAAACAAAAAGGAGTCCAGAAAAATCTTAATCTTTTTTTGCCGCCTCGCACCTCAACCACGCCACCAATCAAAAAAAACGCCCCCGCCAGCTATCTCACCCGCCAAAATGAGAATTGCTGCAACATGACCTACCAGGAGGCTGCGGACCTTGCCGGAGCGGTTAAACCGCAGTTGACGATTCCGGCCCATTTCGATATGTTTGCCGGCAACTGCGAGGATCCGAAGCTTTTCACGGACTACATGCGCATAAAATATCCGCATTTGAAAACCATTGTTTGCGAATATGGAAGACGATTGGTTATGGTTGGATGGAGGCAGGCGTGATCAACAGGATTCAATATGAAAAATTCGGAAAATTTCAAACGATAGTTCTTGTCAACGACAGGGGAGAGCGCGTTGCCGTCATCCCGGACTTCGGGGCGACAATAAACGAGCTTGTCCTTGCCAAGGGAGATAAAAAAATTTCCGTTATAGAAGGGTATAAAACCAGCGGCAGACTCCTGCGCCTGGATTACTGCAGGAGCGCCAAGCTTACGCCGTTTCCCAACCGGATACGGGACGGCGTCTACTCGTTTCATGGACGCAAATATGCTTTGCCGATTAATTTGCCGTCGCAGAATCACGCCATACACGGTTTTGTGTGTAATAAACAATTCCGCATCCGGAAAACAGGCACAGATAAAGGATCTGCGTTCGTCGAACTGGAGTATGCCTATCGGCATGAAGTGGAAGGGTATCCGTTTGATTTTTTGCTTGTATTGAAATATTTGCTTGGCAAAAAGGGATTGACTTGCACGACTGTTATAAAGAACACCGGTAAACGGAGTATGCCTCTGGGAGACGGCTGGCATCCTTATTTTACATTTCAGGAGAATGTGGACGATCTTTATCTGAAGCTTCCCTCAAAGAGGTTTTTGGAGACCGATGAGAGGCTGATTCCCACCGGGAAAATCAAAAATTGCGGCAGTTTTGAAAAACTTTCAAAAATAGGCAATACGAGTCTGGATACCGGTTTCTCAATAGGACTTGGCGGCAAAATCTCCTGTTCTGAAATATATTCGCCGAAAAAAGACGCAAGCATTGTGGTCTGGCAGGAGACCGGACGCCAGAAATACAATTTTATCCAGGTTTTCATCCCGCCTTCAAGAAAATCAATAGCCATAGAGCCCATGAGTTGCGCGGCAAACGCATTCAACAACAGGCGGGGCTTGATAATCCTCGGGCCAAACGAAAAGTTCAACGCAAGCTGCGGCGTGTATCTGGCATAACATGAATGTTATCGGCATTGATATCGGCACGACTTCGATTTGCGGTGTGGCATTTGATCTGGGGAAGAAGAAAACCGTGTCTTCCCTGGCGTTTCCGAACAATTCCCGGCTGTATTCAAGGCGTTCTTGGGAACGCATCCAGGATCCGGACAGGATCGTCGCCTCAACGGAAAAAATCCTGAATTCGTTCTTGAAGCGTTTTCGTTCCGTGGGCGGCATCGGCGTCACCGGACAGATGCACGGCATCCTTTATGTGGATGCAAAGGGTAGGGCGGTCAGCCCGCTTTTCACCTGGCAGGATGGACGCGGCGGACTCATTTTCAGGAAAAACATGACTTATGCCGCGAAGCGCGCGTTTCCGCATCAATACCCTCGTGGGAGCCGGGAACGGGATACGTTGCAATCCGCGCCTGCGTTCCATCATTGAAGGATATTTCAAGATGCCACTGAAGACGCCGCTTTCCCGCGAGGAAGCCGCAATAGGCGCGGCGTTGTCAGCGGCAGTCGGATCCGGACAAATAAAAAACTATTTCGAGGTAGGGGAAATGATCAGGTGATGATCACGGCGGTCAGGTTGTCGGAGGCGAAATGGGGGTTCAGGGCGCCGGTGTCCTCGTCCACCAGCTTCAGCAGGAAAGATTCCAGCACCCTTTCGTAGTCGGTTTCGCGTTCGTAGTCCTGAAGCAGCTGATGGGCCGCTTCAAAGCTGTGCTCTCCGGATTCCGTCTCTTTTGCGCTGGAAAAACGGTCGTTCAACCTCGGCGCCAGCACCTTTTTCAGCGCATAAGTGAGTTCGGTGTTTGCGAGGGCGTCAGGCGGCAGCCACTTTTCAATTTCCGGAGCGATTTTTATTTTAAAGTCTATCAGTTCGTTTTCATTATAATTTGCCCGGCAGCAGATCTGATTGCCGACCAGCATTTCCAGCCCCACCAGCCCGGTGCTGAAAAGATCGGCCTGCAGGCAGCTCGGTTCGCGGCGGTGCACCTCCGGCGCCATGTAAAGCGGACTGCCCAGCAGAATGTTGACTTTTTCCCCGATACGCACGGCCCGGCCGAAATCAACCAGTTTTACGGTTCCCTGCCTGTTTATCATGATATTGGTCGGCTTGATGTCGCCGTGTACAAAACCCTGCTCGTGGAGGGCGCTGAGTCCGCGGAGGGTGTCTCGCAGGATATGCAGCGTCAGGCCGGCGCGCAGGCTTACCCCTTTATTCTCAACCCTGAAAATTATCTGCATGAAATCTTTCCATTCCTTGTCCGTGCTTCTCGATCGGGCCAGGTCCAGATATTGTCCGTCCACCAGAAACTGGAGGTCAATGCCGTCAATGGCCTGCATTAGCATGTAACCGACCCCGTTGCATTCCTCGTAAAAATCGCACGACACGAGGTTGGCGTTGTTGATCGGCTGGAGTTTTGAAATTTGCTGGGCAATACGTCCCATGTCCGTCCAGTACACTGGCGCGCTGGAGTAAATGCCCGGATCGAACAGCTTGATGGCATGGTGAGTTTCGCATCCGCGTGCGCCCTGGCGGTTGGCAAGGAAAACCACTCCCTGCCGGCCATGTCCCAGTTCCTTCAGGAAACGATAAGCCACGGGGTAGGAGATGATGCGCTTGCGGAGCAACTGTCGGTAATTGGCGTTCAATTCCTCGAATTCAGGGTCGGGTTTGCCCTTTTTCTGTGCGGCGGCGGGGCCTCCGCCGCCGTTTTGGGGCTGCGGTTCCATGAGCACGGTGCTAAGCAATTCTGTGTTCATTTTTGACAAAATCCAAATTCATTGCTACATTAACAGCATGCGTAGAATTATCAATAAAATTTTTGGCACAAAACACGAACGAGATTTAAAAAAGCTCCATCCCCTTGTGGAGCGGATAAATGCCCTTGAACGCGAATATCAGCAACTTTCCGACGACGAGTTGAAAAACAAGACTAACGAATTCAAGGCGCGTCTTGCCGCCGGCGCATCATTGGACAGCATCCTCTGCGAGGCTTTTGCGACCGTCAAAAACGCCTGCCGCCGCATGGTGGGCTCGAAGATTATGGTCTGCGATCATGAACTGGTTTGGGACATGGTTCCTTTCGACGTCCAGTTGATCGGCGGCATTGTTCTGCATCAGGGTAAAATATCGGAAATGGCCACCGGCGAAGGAAAGACTCTCGTTGCCACCATGCCTCTTTACCTGAATGCGCTCAAGGGCGAAAACGTGCACCTGATCACGGTCAACGATTACCTGGCACGGCGCGATTCGCAATGGATGGGCACTGTGTATCAATACCTCGGGTTGACCGTCGGCTGCATCCAGAACCAGATGAACAGCGCGGAGCGGCGGCAGCAGTACGCCTGCGACATCACCTATGGCACCAACAGCGAGTTCGGCTTCGATTATCTGCGCGACAACGGCATGGCCTACAATGCCGCGGACATTGTCCAGCGCGCTCACGCCTACGCCATTGTGGACGAAATAGACAGCATCCTGATTGACGAGGCGCGCACTCCGCTCATAATTTCCGGTCCGGCCCCGGTCTCGACCCACCAGTTCAAGGAGCTGAAACCTTCCGTGGAACGGTTGGTGCGCAAGCAGCGGGATTTATGCAATGCCCTGATCCAGGAGGCGCGCGAGGCGCTGGAAAAAAACGAGACCGAAAAGGCGCAGATCCGTCTTTACCAGGTGCGGCACGGCATGCCCAAGAACAAGCAGTTGCTGCACATGCTGGAGGAAAGCCACGTGCGCAAGCTGGTCGAGCAGGTCGAAAATATGTTTTTGACCGACATGCGCAAGGAACAGGCCAGGTCCCTGCGCGAGGAACTCTATTTTACCATTGATGAAAAGGGACACGACGCCACCCTGACGGAGAAAGGCTGCTCCACGCTCAGTCCTTCCGATCCCGACGCCTACGTGATACCGGACATCACCGTCCAGTTGAGCGAAATAGACGCCGACAAGTCCATTTCCGACCAGCAGAGGATAGCAAAGCGTCAGGAGGTACAGAACGCCTTTGCGGTAAAAAGTGAACGCATCCACAACGTTGACCAGTTGATCCGGGCCTATTGCATCTATGAAAAGGACGTTGAATACGTGGTGCAGGACAACCAGGTGCTGATCGTGGACGAGTTCACCGGCCGTATCCTGCCGGGCCGACGCTGGAGTGACGGTTTGCATCAGGCCGTGGAAGCCAAGGAAGACGTCACCATCGAGCGCGAAACCCAGACCTTGGCCACGATCACGATCCAGAACTATTTCCGCATGTACAAGAAACTCTCCGGCATGACCGGCACGGCCGTGACCGAGGCCAATGAGTTCCGCGATATTTACAAACTGGACGTGGTCTCCATCCCCACCAACCGCCCGGTGCGCAGGGTTGACGCCAACGATCTGGTTTATCGTACCCGCCGCGAAAAATACAAGGCCATCATAGACGAGGTGATGGATTGCCACCGCCGCGGACAACCCGTGTTGCTGGGCACTATTTCCGTGGAGACTTCCGAGCTTCTGAGCCGCATGCTGAAGCGCGAGGGGGTTCCCCACAACGTGCTCAACGCCAAGAACCACGCGCGCGAGGCGGAAATAGTTTCCCGCGCGGGCCAGGCCGGCGCCGTGACCATCGCCACCAACATGGCCGGACGCGGCACGGACATCAAGCTGGGCGAGGGCGTGGTGTTTCTTCCTAGGGAGGTCATCGGCTCCAAAATTTCGCTGGACGACAAATACGAGAACAGAAAACTCGGCGAAGTTTTGCGCGAAAATCCCTGCGGTCTGCACGTGATCGGCTCCGAGCGGCACGAGGCGCGGCGCATTGACCGCCAGTTGCGCGGCCGTTGCGCGCGCCAGGGCGACCCGGGCTCCTCCCGCTTTTACGTTTCCCTTGAAGACGACCTGATGCGGCTTTTCGGTTCCGAGAGGATCGCCAACATAATGGGCCGCATGGGCATTGAGGAAGGACAGCAGTTGGAGCATCCCTGGCTCAACCGTTCCATCGAAACAGCCCAGCGGCGCGTCGAGCAGCACAATTATTCCATCCGGCGCCGGACGCTGGAATACGACGACGTCATGAACAAGCAGCGCGAAATCATCTATGCCTTCCGCGGCGGGGTGGTGAAGGCGGAAAACGTCCGCGAACACCTGTTTGACGTGGTCGCCGATATTATCGAGGGCCGCGCCGAAGATATGCTGGAAAATCATAACGAGGAGTCTCTGGGCGAGTTTGTCAACTGGGCCAACACGGCTTTTCCGATAGGTCTTCGTCAGGATGAGATTGATGGCAGGGAACTCAAGGCGGAAAAAATGTTTGAGACGGTCTTTGACCGCGTCAAACGGGCTTATGATTTGAAAATCGAAATCGAGGATCAGAAAGCCTTGCCGGAATTGGAGCGTTATATCGTCCTGCATTCCATTGACAGTCACTGGCAGGATTATCTGCGCGCCATGGACGGCCTCCGCCAGTCGGTCGGACTGCGCGCCTATGGCCAGCAGGACCCGCTCATCGAGTACAAGCGCGAGGCTTACAACATGTTTTCGACACTGATGGATGAAATCAAAAATGAAATCGTGATGCGGATGTTCAGGTCCACAACCTCTTTGCCGGCTTACCAGAAGCTGGTGGTCTCCATTCCGCACAAGCTTGTCCACCAGGAGGTTTCCGCCCTCGGCGACATTGCCTCCCGGTCCGGGCGCGGCGGCCCGGGGGCGGAAAAATCCCGTCTCGGAGAAAGCACGTCTGTCACCGTTCGGCGGGAAGCGTCCAAGGTGGGGCGCAACGATCCGTGTCCCTGTGGCAGCGGAAAAAAATATAAAAAATGCTGCGGGGCGGCGTGAGGATGTGTCGGAGTACGGGGTATGGGAGTGTTGGGGTATCGGAGCTACGGGATGGTGGAATGTGTGGGCGCCGATACTCCAATACACCGAGACTTCGATGCTTAACAACGTGTCAGTGCGATAAATGCAAAAAATTATTCTTGTCTTGGTAAGCGGCGTTTTGCTTTTTCTTGCCTTTCCCCCATTCGGATATGAATTTCTTGCCTGGGTGGCATTGGTTCCGCTTATTTACGTGTGCCTTGACTCCGGCCCCGGAGAATCGTTCAGATACGGATTGGCAGCCGGGCTTGTCTTCTGGCTTTCCGGCATTTTCTGGCTCTCCAAAGTCACATATCTCGGATGGTGTCTGGGGAGCCTGTATTGCGCTTTGTATATGGCATTATTTGCCTTGATTGCTTCGTGGTGGTTTAGAAACTTGAAAACGTTCAACGTTCAACGTTCAACGTCCAACATGGAACGGATGGATTTGTTCTCGAAATTGAAAGTTCGACGTTGGATGTTGAAAGTTTCCGATGTCTATCGCGTTGATTTGCTTTTCCTTTTCGGCCTCCCGGCCATCTGGGTCGGACTGGAATGCGCGCGCGCAAATTTCATTACGGGATTCCCCTGGAACCTGCTTGGCGTCAGCCAGTACAAAAACGTTTCCCTGATACAGTGCGCCGAATGGGGCGGGGTTTATCTTGTCTCGTATCTGATTGTTCTGGGCAATACGGCCATTGCGTTGTTGTATGGGAAATTCGAAACTGGCGCTGAACCGTCGCCCGGAGGTCGACGGCCACCCCGATCGTTCCTGTACGCATTGGGGTGGGCCGGGCGCTCCGCGCACGGCAGTTGCCGTAGGCCTAATTTCTTGGATTTGTTGCGTCCGGTGGTTGCCTTCTTCCTCGTGATTGCCGTTGCCCTGGCTGTGGGCAAATGCCGGCAGAATGCTCTTCCTGAAATCACGCAAAGCATGAATGTGGCCGGCATTCAATTGAACGTTCCCCAGGAGGACAAATGGTCCTCGGCGGCCGTGAACGACATTTATTACAGGCTCAAACAGGCCACGCTCAGGGCCGGGAGCGCAGGCAGGGTGGACTTGGTGGTCTGGCCGGAAACCTCATTGCCTGATTTCGTGAGATATTCCGGACCAAGCAGCGCCATTGTCGCGGAAAGCGTGCGCAAGGGAGTGCCGCTACTGGCAGGTTCCATGGATTATGAGGAATTTTCCGGGCGGACCAACTATTTCAACAGCTCTCTTCTTTACCTGCCCGGCGTCGAAACGCCGCAGGTTTATGCAAAGCGGCATCTGGTGCCGTTCGGAGAATATGTTCCCCTGGGAAAATATCTTCCGTTTCTGCGTTCGATCGCGGACGCGGAAGACGGCGAGGATTTCACGCCCGGCACGGAAACCGTGGTTTTCAGGTTGGATGAGAAAGGAAGGAAATTCGGCGTTTTGATCTGTTTCGAGGATATTCTTCCTTATCTTGCCCGTGATTGCGTGCGCGCCGGCGCGCGGCTTTTGATCAACCAGACCAACGACGCCTGGTTCGATCCATATTGGGCTTGCCATCAGCAGATGGCGCACTGCGTTTTCCGCTGCGTAGAAAACCGGGTGGCCTGCCTGCGCGTGACCAACACTGGTCTGACCTGCCTGATTGACAGGTCCGGCAGGATATGTTCGGAACTTGACCGCCTGGGGGATGCCTGGCGCGCACCTGAAATTTTGAGGGCCAAAGCCGATTTTTCTCCGGAAAACATGCCCCTGACTTTTTATACGCGGCACGGCGACCTTTTTGCCATGGCCTGTTTCGCTTTTACGCTGCCGATTTTGGCGGGAGCATTGCTTAGTTTAATCTGGAAAAGAAAATAGGCATGGCAGCACCGGAAAAGATCGCTTCACGGGGCGTGAAGCGGAACGTGGCGTGAAAAAACAATTATGACAACAAATTCCAATCATGTCCTCATCCGCCGCGCCCGGGATGGCAGATGGCTCAACTTTGAAAAGCCGGTCGAGATTTTTCAGGCGTCTAATCCCGGCGAGGTGCTCCCCATACTGGATCGCATCGGGAGGGAAGTGGAAAGAAACGGGTTTTACGCCGCCGGTTTTCTTTCTTACGAGGCCGGCGCGGCATTCGATCCGGCGTTTGAATTCAGGAAAAAGAATTCGGAAACATCGAACGTTCAACATCCAACATCCAACCTTGAACGATCTGAGTTGAATGTTGAATGTTCAAAGTTGAGCGTTGGAAGTTTTCGCCTCTGGCGGCCTGATTTATCTTCCGGAGATGATTTTCCCCTGCTCTGGTTCGGTCTGTTCAGAAAGGCTTTGCCGGTTGATTTGCCTCAGGTTTCCGAAGTTGGCGATTGGTCGCCGGACTGGAAAAGTTCCGTCACGGAAGAGGAATACAAAGAAGCGATTTCGCGTATAAAGGAGTATATTCTGCGTGGGGAAACATATCAGGTCAATTACACTTTTCGCCTGTGCGCGCCGTTTTCTGGAAATGCCCGGCAGTTGTTTTTTCATCTTGTTGCCGGCAGAAACATTCCTTATGCAGCATTTATCGAGTCGGAAAAATTTGCCGTCTGCTCGCTTTCCCCGGAATTGTTTTTTGAACTGAACGGCGAGGAAATAGTTTCGCGGCCGATGAAGGGCACCATGCCGCGCGGCCTTACCCAAGCCGAAGACGAGAGCATGGCAAAGCGGCTTTCTTTGTCGGAAAAAAACCGGGCGGAAAACGTGATGATCGCCGACATGGTGCGCAACGATCTCGGACGCATTGCCGCCGCCGATACCGTTCGGGCCGCCTCGCTCTTTGACGTCGAAAAACATGACACGGTCTGGCAGACGACTTCCACCGTCAAGGCGCGGACTTTGTCCGGCCTGACAGATGTTTTCAAGGCGATGTTTCCGCCCGCCTCCGTCACCGGGGCGCCCAAGGTAAATACCATGCGCATCATCTCCGGCCTGGAAACGAGCCCCAGGAAAATTTACACCGGCGCCATAGGCTTCCTTGCGCCCGGTCGCCGGGCGCAGTTCAACGTGGCCATCCGCACCCTGCTCATCGACAAAGAGCGCGGAGCGGCGGAATACGGCGTGGGGGGAGGAATCGTATGGGATTCCGTCGGAGATGCGGAATATAAAGAGTGCGTTTTGAAGGCGAAAATATTGCATGAGACTTACGGAGAATTTTCGCTTCTGGAAACCATGCTTTGGAGTCCGGAGGAAAAATACTTCCTTTTGGACCTGCATCTCTCTCGTCTGAAATCGTCGGCCGAATATTTTTCGTTCGAATATGACGAAGAGGCCGTGAGTGAGAAACTTGACTCCCTGGTAAAGGACTTTTCTGGACAGCCGCGGCGTGTGCGTTTGTTGCTGGCGCGGGATGGCAGTATTTCCTGCCGGGCAAAATTTTGTGAATCGGATCAGAAAGCAGAGATGAACGCCTGCCTGGCAAAACGAAATGTTGCATCGGACAATCCTTTCCTGTATCATAAAACCACAAACCGTAAAATTTATGACGAATCCAGGGCCGAATGCGAAGGTCATGACGAAGTTATTTTATGGAATGAGAAGGGCGAAGTGACCGAGTTTTGCGCCGGCAACATCGTCGTCAACCTGAACGGAAAAATGGTCACTCCGCCGCTCGCTTGCGGCCTTTTGCCAGGAACGTACCGCTCCCGTCTCCTGGCGGAAGGCAAGGTGACGGAGCAAATCGTCAAAAAGGAAGACCTGGGCAGGGCGGAAGAAATATATTTCTGCAATTCGGTCAGGAAAATGCGGAAGGTTAAATTGAAAATTGGAAATTAGAAATTTGAGCAGAAAAAGATTTCATATCCAATTTCGATATCCATGCAAACCAGAATCCATCTAAAAATCTTCGGCCGGGTGCAGGGCGTCTGTTTTCGCTATTATTGCGTTGAAGCGGCCGGCCGCCACGGCGTAAAGGGCTGGGTGCGCAACAATCCGGACGGCAGCGTCGAAGTCGTGGCCGAAGGCGAAGATGAGGATGTAAGGAATTTTGCGGCCATGTGCCGGCGCGGTCCTCCGGGCGCATACGTGCGTTCCTGCGTTGAGAATTCGGAATCCCCGACCGGAGAATTCGAATCGTTTCTTATCGGGAGTTAGCCTTGTATGAAAAAAACACGCTTATTTTCGGAAGAGTTCAAGGACGGTATTTTCAATCTTTTTCACGAGAACTCAAAGGAGCCGCTAGACGAATCGCGCATCGCGGAAAAACTTTCCATCCACGGCGGGGAACGCAAGCGCCTGCGCAAGGTCTTGAACCGGATGGTCAAGGAAGGCAGAATTGTCTGCGTTCATAAAAATCTTTTCGGGCTGGGCGCGCCGGCCGACCTGGTCACCGGCCGGCTGGAAGTGCGCAGGTCTGGCGACGGGATCGTCGCGCCGCCGGACGTCGGGTGGGAGGTCTTTGTTTCGCGTGACGATCTTGGCACGGCCTTGCCGAATGATCTGGTGCTGGTGCGTTTGGATAAGGGCGCTCCCCGCCGCGGAGAGCGCCGCGAAGGTAAAATAATACGCGTGATCGAGCGTTCGCAACGTCCCCTCGTAGGCACTTTGCGCGTGACCTCCAGGTTTTATTATGTCGTTCCCATAGACCCGGTCTACGAGAAGGATTTTTATGTTCCTGATCCGAAAAACGCCCGGGTCAACGACCGGGTGGTGATCAGATTCACCTCCTGGGCCAACCGGCACGTTAATCCCGAGGCGGAAATAATCGAAGTGATCGGTCCGGAAAACGTCGCCACCCATGACACGCTGGCCATTATCCGGCACTACGGCCTGCCGGACAAATTTCCGGATGACGTTTTGCGCGAGGCCGACGCCGCGACAAAACTGCTCGACGCTCCCGATGCGCGGCGGGATTTCCGCGATAAATATATTTTCACCATAGACCCGGCCACGGCCCAGGACTATGACGACGCGATTTCCCTTGAAACCGATCCCCACGGACGAACGATTCTCGGAGTGCACATTGCGGATGTTTCGCATTTTGTCCGCCACGGCACGCTGCTGGACAAGGAGGCAAAACAGCGCGGCACCAGCGTCTATCTGCCGGATCTGGTCCTGCCCATGCTGCCAGAACAAATCTCCAACAGGGTATGCAGTCTGAGGCCGGACGAGGATCGGATGGCATTTTCCGTGTTGATCGCCTTTGACGAACATGGCGCGCCGCTGGCGGCTGATTTTTGCAAAAGCGTGATCAGATCGCGTTTGCGGCTGACATATGAGCAGGCGCTGGCGGTTCTGAAGTCCCCGGAGGGACAGATTTCAGAGGTCAGAAGCCAGCGGTCAGCGGTCAGCGGTCAGGGTAACGGAGTTTTGGAGTATGGGGGTAACGGTGTATCGGAGTCGGAACAAATCAAAAATCGGAAATCGAAAACCGGAAATCCGACGTCGATTGCCCCTGAGGCCGTCAGTCTTTTGTTCAGGTGCCATACGCTTGCGCAGCAGTTACGCCGGAGACGTTTCGCCCAGTATGCGCTCAATCTGGATATACCCGAATATGAGGTGTTCATCGGGCGGAACGGCATGATCGAGGAGATTCGGCAGAGATTGAGCGACATTTCCCATCAATTGATAGAGGAATTCATGATCGTCGCCAATGAGGCGGTCGACCGCGAGTTGAGCCGGAAGGGATACGCGCTTCTCCGGCGCGTGCACGAGCCGCCCGCCGAACAGAAAATCGAGACGCTGGCAATACAGCTGGAGGAACAGGGATTTCATCCCGGCAATCTTTGCATACGCAAAAACATGGCGCACTTCCTGGATAAGCTGGAAGGACATCCGTTCGAGTATGACGCCAAACTTGCCGTTTTGAAAAGCATGAAACGCGCGATTTATTCTCCGGAAGCATTGGGACACTACGGCCTGGCGAAAAAATATTATGCGCATTTCACCTCGCCCATACGCAGGTATCCTGATCTGGTCGTGCACCGCATCCTGGCCGCGATGCTGTCCGCCCGTGAAAATCCCTATAAGCCGGGCGAACTGGCGGCATTGGGAAGACATTGCTCGGACACTGAACAGACGGCCGACGAGGCGGAAAAATCGCTGATCGAAATAAAAAAATACCGTTTTCTGGAACAGCAGCTTGCAAGGAAAAAACCGGAAGTTTACGACGCGATCGTGGTGCGGATCAGGAATTTCGGCATGTTTGTGGAGTTGACGGCGCTGCAGATACAGGGGCTGGTGCATGTTTCCGGCATTTCGAGGGAATTTGTGCGCTTTGATCCGCACCGCGAGGAATTGCGCGCGCGCCGTAAAACCTATAAGGTCGGCGCCCGTGTCCGGGTGTTCGTGGCGCGGGTGGATTTCGACAAACGGCAGGTTGATTTTGCGCTGGCCGACGACAAGCGCTGACAGGATTTGGATTGCGGAAACGTCCCGCGTTGGTGTATAAACGAATCGGTTCGCCATGAAAAAAGATAAAATCAGGATCGGAATCGTCGGAGCCCGCTTCGCGGCCAATTTTCATCTGGCCTCTTATCGTGCCCTTGCCGGCCTGGGCGCCGAAGTGGCCGGGGTGTATTCCAGGACTGAAGCCGGCCGCAATGCTTTCGCCGCGCGGCACGGCGTCAAGGCATTCGGAAGTTATGAGGAAATGATTGCGGCTGTGGACGTGGTGGATTTGTGCGTGCCCGGTTCGGCCCACGAACCGCTCTGCGTGCAGGCGGCGGAATGCGGGAGGCATGTCATTGTGGAAAAACCGTTTACCGGCGCCTATGGCCCGGGCACCCCTGACTGGCAGGGAAACCTGGCGGACAAGGAAAAACTGCTTGAGGAGGCAATGCGGTCCGTGCGGAGAATGAGTGCCGCCGCGCGAAAAAGCGGGATAAAAATCATGTACGCCGAGAACTGGGTTTACGCGCCGGCGGTGCAAAAGGAGGTTGAGGTGTTGCGCGCCGCCAAGGGGCAGATCCTGTGGATTCACGGCGACGAAAGCCACAGCGGCAGCACCAGTCCGGTCTATGGCGATTGGCGTTTTTCCGGCGGCGGTTCACTGGTGGGCAAGGGGTGCCATCCCTTGAGCGCCGCGCTTTATTTGAAGCAAGTCGAGGGGCTGGCGCGCCTTGGCAAACCGATCCGCCCGAAGACGGTCAGTTGCCGAACGCACGAGATCACGCGCAATCCGCAATTCGTCGATGCCGGGCATCTGCGCACCGATTACAGGGACGTCGAGGATTTCGCCGCGGTGCATGTCGTCTTTGAGGACGGCATGGTGGCCGATGTTTTTTCCTGCGAACTGGTGATGGGCGGGGTGCACAATTGGATCGAGGTGTACTGCAACAATCACCGCATGCGTTGCAATATAAACCCCATTGACGCAAATTTGCTGTATAATCCGGTTGATAAACAGCTCTCCGACGTGTATCTTAATGAAAAGTTGGGCACCAAGCAGGGCTGGAGCTTTCCAGCCCCTGACGAAAACTGGATGAGCGGTTATCCGCAGGAATTGAATGACTTTGTAGGGTGCTTTGTCCATGATCGCGAACCGCAGAGCGGCCTGGGGCTGGCCTCGGACACGGTTGCCACGCTTTATGCGGCCTATGTCTCGGCCCAGGAAAAAGGAAGAGAGACTGAAATTCCATTGAATAATATGTAAGGCGGATAGCGTTTGGCGCATATGCTATCCGCCGTCTTACAGGAGGAGAAAAAAATGAAAGCAAAAGTTGACGCCAATACGTGCACCGGGTGCGGATTATGCGTTGATACCTGCCCCGAGGTGTTTGAAATGGATGATTCGGTGGCCAAGGTCATTATGGAGGAAATCCCGGAAAATGCAAAGGGTTCCTGTCGTGAAGCGGCCGATAATTGCCCCGTTGAGGCGATCGCGATTGAAGAATGATAAGCTGTTCAAGCCATGCCGTTAACCATAAATACCAAGGCGCTGGTGGATCGGCTGCGGAAAAACGCATTGCCGCAGGAGATCGTGGCGGTTGATTTCAGCCAGGCCGAGGCAAGATGCGCCCGCTTGCGGCATGTCAACGGCAAAATCCACCTGGTTGCGGCTGATATCTTGCCCCAGATTCAGAACGTCGCGGAGACCGGCCGGCCGGAGCCGCTGGCGCTGTCCAAGCAACTCGGCGCCCGAAACGTGGCGCTTTGTTTGCCGGCCCAGAATGCGATCGTGAAGTTATTGAATATTCCGGGGCATTTCGAGTCCGGCCTTGAAGATAGGATTAAGGAGGACATGGGGGTGGGGGCGGGAGATTTTAGAATCGGCTACAAGGTGCTTGGGACCGGACATGCGCGGCCGGAAACGAAGCTGTTGACGGTTGCGGTGCCGGAAAAAACGATTCAACAATATCTCGCCTTTTTTGCGTCAGGCTGGCCCGTGCCCATCGCCATTGAATTAAGCGGATTGGCGGCGATAAGCGCGTTTTGTAACGGGTACATGGATGATGTTCAGGATGATTCCGCCGCCGGCGCCGGACAGTCATGGGGGGTGGTGCAGATTGAAGACAGCGCCTCGTTTTTCGCTTTCATCTTTAAAAAGGAGTTGGTTTTGATCCGCAAATATGATTTTGGCAGCGACCATATCCTTGGTGCGATCCAAAGCCGCCTTAATGTCAACCGGGAGACAGCCATGAACGTGGCCGCCGACCAGTCGTTCGATATTTCCCAGATGATTCGGGAAGTCTGCGACGGTTTTGTGCGCCAACTGGTGATTTCAAAGCATTTTGTCGAACGTCGTGAAAACTGTCAGGTGACGAAGATTTTTATTCCCGGCAACGCGGCGGCGGCGTACCGTCTGGCCCATGAAATCCATGTTGCCTCCGAAGTGGAGGTTGAATTCTGGGATCCTTTAAGGACGATTGTCTGCGGAGAGGAAGCGATTGCGCCGAGGCTCAGGGAACAGAAGTCATCCCTGGCGTCCGTCATCGGCACCGCCATCGGTTTTTTTGGAGGAGCGGAATAAAACTATTCGGCGGTAAACGGCATGGCAAACCTTTACATCAACCTGATTTTGGATTCGGAACGGCGCAGCAGCAGCCGTGTGAGCCGCAGGTTCATAGGCTTTCTTGCGGCCGGGCTGGCGATGGTTTTCCTGGTCGCAGCCGTGCTGGTTTCCTGGGTGGGCGCCTATTCCGCCGGCCAGCAACTGCGCTTTGTCGAACAGGAGAAAAAGCGATTGGAACCGCTTCATAAATCCGTCACGGTTTTGCGCCAGGAGTTGACGGAGCTTCAAAATCTTACCAACTCCATTGCGGCCTGGGCCGCCAGCCGGCCCGACTGGCCGAATCTGCTTTCCGGCATTCAGTCCGCCGTTCCGCGGAATATCCAGTTGACGCGGCTGACCGTTAACGAAACCCTCAGTTCCGCTCCGGACGCTCCGGGGCGCATTGTTACTTTGTTTGTCCAGGGCAAGGCAGTCGGCGAACGTTCCGCCGCCTCCGTTCAGCAACTGGAAAAAGACCTGAGGGAGAGAAAGCCTTTTTGTGATATAATGGAAAAGGCGGAGGTCAAGCAGTTCGAGGCCGACAAGAGCCGGACGCGGCAGAACACGAGGATTTTTGAATTGGAATGCCGTTTCAAGTTGTTCAAATTGTTCAAGCCGGTTGACATAAACGCCAAGGCGGCAAAGTAGGGCGGAGAAATGATTGACTTCAACAACAAGAAAGTGCAATACGTGATTCTGGCCGCGCTACTGGCGTGCGCGTTCTTTTTCGTACTCCTTTATTTCGTGATTTTGCCGCAGTTTGAGGCATGGAAGCAGGATTCGGCCAAGACTCTGGAGCTCAATAAAAAAGTGTCTGAAATGCGTAATGTCGTCCAATCCGGTTCCCAGATACAGAAAGAGATTGAGGCTGCCCGCGCTTCGATCAAGGAGTTTGCGGTGAATATTCCCCTGCCGGTCTTGGGCAATTACCTGCTGGGAATGGAAAAATACGTGCGTGAGTGTTCGTCCGCCGCCGGCGTGGACGTGGATGGGATAGTTGAGAGCGATATCGTGGGAATCTCTTCGTCCGGCAAGTTCAAGGTCTATCGTGTGCGGGTTCAGTCCCGTTGCGGATATGGCGACTTTGTGAAGCTGGCCACGGTCATTCAGGCCGGAAATCCGTTGGTATCGGTTTCCGGCCTGAATATAGCGGCCCGCGAAGCGACGCCGACCGTTCATGAAATCAGTTTTGTGGTGGCCTGGATGGTTTGGGCCGATCCGGCCAAACGGCCGGAGTTTTTAACGGAGAAGGCGGACAAATAGAAAAATGAGGACGGGCTTGATAACTGCCGAATTGAGTGCGCTGGCTTTTGGAACGGCGTTATGTTTTGCCGGTCCGCTTTTTGCCGTTCCAACCAATGAAACCGCGCAGACCTCTACTCCCTTCGTTGTTGTGAACGAAATGACGCCGGGTGCCGCCGATTTGCGCGATCCTTTCTGGCCGGTCGGTTTTGTGCCGCCCTCTGTGTCGAGGGGGGGGGGCCGGACCAGGGATGCGGATTCAGCGCCGGACATATCCGGACTTTTGCGGGTAGGGTGCGTGATTAAAAAAGGCGGCAAGTTCTACGCCACGGTCAACGGGTTTACCGTACAGACCGGAGAAGTCGTTGTGGCAGTGGCGGATGGGGCCGTTTACAGATTTATCGTGGAGGAAATTGATTTTAAAAAGGTTAAATTGCGGCCGGTAAAAAAATGAGAAATATGCTTTTTTTCCTTGCAAAAAACGGCCCGGCGGCTACTTTTATTGCTTATGAAATCCAGATGTGTGTTTTATCTTGCGCTGGCCGGCGCGGTTTTGCTTGGCGCAGGCGGCATTATGTTCGTAGTTGGCGGATGCGAATCCACCTCGGACGATGATTCGACCGGAGCGGAAGGTTATTTCAATGCCAATCCTTATGTTTCCGAGACGCGTTCCGAAGAGAGCACCACGCTGGAAATTTCTCCGGCTTCCGCATCGATCGGAAACGTCGGACAGCAGGTGGCGTTCACCGCGAGCGGCGGCACTGGAAGTTACTACTGGGCCGTTGCATTTGCGGAATATGGCGATTTGACATCCAGCGGCGCGAATCAGTGCATCTATACCTGCAAAAGGGTCTGCAACAACACCTTGACCGTCCAGGATGACGGTGGCCACTATGCCACAGCGCAGATCACGACGACCAACACAATGAGCATCACTCCAACCACCGTGACCTTGAGCGGCGGCGCGCGTTATGTTGGCTTTACCGTGAGTGGAGGCACTTCACCCTATATCTGGATGGTCGGCAATTCGGCGTTGGGAACGATTTCCTATTCATCCGCCGCCACTTACACTGCCGGTTATACCGCAAGTGCGGGGGTGTACGGACAGAACACCATTACAGTGGAAGATGCTGACGGTCACGTGGCGACAGCTACCGTCATTCAATCACAGTGAAATGAAAAAAGTCTTATTTTTGTCAATCGGCTCCGTACTCTGCGGAATAATGATGGCGGTCATTTACCTGGCTTATGCCCAGGAAAGCGATCAGACCGTCATTGATGAGCAGGATGACCAGACCGAGGAAATGCAGCCGGCAACCCCGGTCGCCGGCGCTCCTGCGGAGAAAAACGGCAACGATGCGGCTCCGGCGGCAGATCTTCAGGCCGGCGATTCATCGAAGCCGAATGGCAAGCTGGTGGAGTTGCAGGTCGGCGGAGGCCAGGCGACCAATGCGGTTGTTGCGCCTCAATCGGAGGGTGCGAATACAAACCTGATTACGATATCGCTCGACAACGTCCCGGTTCAGGACGTGGTCAATATGTTTTCCCAGATTTCCGGCGCCAATATAATCACCTCCGGCAATTTCACAAACGTTTTTGTAAATGCCAACCTTAAAAACGTCGAATGGAAGACCGCCCTGCGTCTGGCGCTCGGATCTGTGAATCTTGCCCTGATCGAGGATCCCTCCGGGATCATCATGGTGGTCACCGCCGACATGTACAAGCAGAAGCTGCAGCAGATCGAGGAGACGAAACCGTTGATAACAAAAACATTCGTTCCCAAATTCCTCAGCGCCGTTGACCTGATCGAGCAGATCAAGCTTCTGAAACTGCTGTCCCCGCGCGGCACGATCATTACCAGCCAGAGCAAGGAACAGGACCGGGTAAACCTGAAGTCCACCGCAACCGGCACGGCCACGGTGTCGCCCAACATTCAGAATCCCAGTATAAGCACGGCAATCATAGTCAGCGACATAAAGGAATATGTGGACAAGGTGGAGGCCCTGGTGCGGCAGCTTGACCGGCGCGAACCTCAGGTGTTCATCGAGGCGCGCATCATTGACGTGAACGTCACTTACGACCAGAAACTTGGCATTGATTGGTCCATGCTGGAAAGATTCGGCGTTTCGGCTTCTTTCAAGGACGTGGGCTGGAGCTTTGAAAACGGCTCGACCAAAACCACCACCACTGACAACCGCAATTATCTGTACGACATCCGCAACAACAATGACGGCGTGAACAAGCGTTACAACATAAGCGGACAGCAATACGAGGAAAGCACGACCACCTACGAGGAATCTCCCCCCGGTTCGGGAAACTGGATTTCCAAGACGGTCGTCACGCCAACCCGCACCATCGGCGATACGATCAATACCGGCAAGGAGATTACCTCCGGAAAAAGCGAGAGTATCGTTGACTCGGTGAAGAGCACTTTCAAGGGGTCGGTGCTGCTCAGTGCCTCGGACGTGGCGCTTTATTTGAGCGCCCTCCGGTCTACCGGAAACGCCAAAACGCTTTCGCATCCGGTTTTGATAGTCGGCAACCGGGTTGAAGCCAGCCTGCATGTCGGCGAGCAGACCTGGAAAATCAGCCTTAAAAAAGACACCACCACCATCGGCGCCTCTCCGGTGGACCGTTATTCGGAAGACGCCTCCCCCGTTGATCTTGGGCTGAAGCTGTGGTTGATTCCGGAAATTGATATTCCGCGCGACATCGTGCGCATGACGCTGGCTCCGGAAATGACGGTTTTGACCGATACCATCACGACGGCGCAGGGCTCCAGTTATCCGGTAACCAGCACCAGGCGCCTTTCGACGCGCGTCAGCGTGCCCAATTCGCAAACCATCGTGATCGGCGGCCTTATTGAAAATACGAAAAGCAAGGCGGAAAAACGCGTTCCGTTGCTTGGCGACATTCCTATTCTCGGTTATCTGTTCCGCCACACTGAAGACGTGGATGAAAAACACAATCTTCTCATCATGCTTACCCCCACCATTCTAGACGAACGCAAACCGTATACCGGCATGGAAGCCATTGCCCAGTTGACCGTCAACGATTTCGAGCAGACCCCGCTGGCGCCGATCAAGAATGTGCCCACCAACCAGCCGTTTGCCCAAACTCTGGACACAAATCTGGTTACTCCTTCGGCCGGAATGGCGCCTTCTTTGATGTCACAGCCGGCCGGACAGTCTCCGCAACAGATTAATACAAGTGCGGCGCCTTTGCCTGCCCAAAATTCGCAGACCGGCGGACAAGATCAACCCCAAGCCGCTTCGGATGCCCAGTAATGAAGTTTTTCCCAAAAGGCGCCTGGGGATATGCCTTGCTCCTTATCGTTCTTTTTACTCTCGCGGCCGTGGCAACGCGTTCGGTGGTGGACCTGGTGGGAGAGCGTTTTTGTTTGCCGGATGACGTGAGTTCTGTCCAGGCGGTGAGCCTGGCCATCTGGCTCCTGACCATGGGGTTCATGTTTCTGGCCGGCGCTCTGGGTTTGTGGGCCATTTCGGCGACCGCCGAATATGAGAGTCGGCACCGCATCGCAAAGATGGTCACTTCCATGAATAACCTGTCGGACGGCCTGCTGGCGGTGGACCAGCACGGCTATGTCCGTGGCGCCAATCCGGCCGTGCGGCGGCTTGCCACGGGAAGTTTTGCCTCAGGACGAAAGGTTTCTTTGAGTTCGCTTTTTCCAAACCTTGCCGGCGATGAGTTGAAACGGCTGCTCAACAAGAAATTCCCGTGCGAGATCGAATGGGAGTCGGTTCGTTCCCGACCGGACGACGGACAAGATTCTGGCTTGCAGATTTTACGCCTGCGTTCCCAGCCGGCCGAAGGTTTGAACCTGATCTTTGTCAGCGACATAACCGAAAAGCACACGACCGCCATGCGCCAGCATCAACTGGCCAAACTGCATTTGCTGGGCCGGATTGCCGGCGGCGTGGCGCATGATTTTTCGAACATACTCAGCGCCATTTCCGGACATGCCGCCCTGATGCTGCGTTTTGGCGGGGACCGACATTCGATGACGGATTCCCTGAACGTCATCATGAATGAAACGCAGCGGGGGGTGAGGCTTTCCGGACAACTTCTGGCTTTGAGCCGTTCATCGGATGTCACGGAACGATCGTGCGCCAATATCGCCGAAAATGTAGGTGAAGCGGCTGAATTGTTGCGTGTGGCTCTGCCGGCGGACTGGAGTGTTGCCCTGGACCTGGAAGGTTCGTTCCCGCCCGTGTCTTTGTCATCGGCCCAGATCGTGCAGATTGTGCTCAATCTCGGTTTGCTTGTCTCCGATGCCTTGAAAAAAACGGGCAAACTCTCCATTCAGTTAAAAAGGCCAGTGCAGGACTCGGCGTCCGTCGCCCCTCCAGATTTCAACCGTTTCGCGGCTCTTGTCGTGATTTCGGCCTCGGCGGGCGCCGAGGACAAGCCTCGGGCTTCTTTAACAATTGATCAGGCATGCAGCGTGCTGGATACGTCCGGCGTCATTCCCTCGGTGGTGCGTACGATTGTCGAGGATGCGGGCGGACGATTGGATGAAATCTATGCCGGAGGCGGCGGAATGGTTTACTGCGTTTATTTGCCCCTCCAGTCCGTTGTCTTGCGGCCTGATTTCGGACAGGAATGGCCGCGCACCGGCCGGCTTAATTCAGCCGACCTGCGGCAATGGAAAATAATCATGGCATCCGGCGAACACAAGATGGGGTGGCTCGAAAAAATGCTGGCCGATTCCGGCGCCGCCGTGGAAAGGAAGGCCACCGTTGACGCCTTGCTTGGGGCCGTTGATTCCGATCGCAGGCCGGAAATGATCATCATGGAAAAAACGCTTTTCGGCGCGGAAGCCGACAGTATTTTGAGGGCGATTCATAAGATCTGTCCGCGCACCGGACTTGTAATTATCAGTCGGTACCCTGAAGAGGAGGCGCTCCGGGAAACGGAGGGATATGTTTTCATAGAGCCGGATGCCGACGAGGATACCTGGCTGAATGCCATTCTGAAAACAAGGCAATCCTTGAAAACCTGAAAAAAAGTCTTGCATTACTCCGCGCGTGTTTGTAAGCCTTCCATTCATCGAACGCCAGCTTAGCTCAGTCGGTAGAGCGGCTGATTTGTAATCAGCAGGTCGTCGGTTCGATCCCGACAGCTGGCTCCCTTTATTTATTAACTTGAACGTGCATTTCACCCTTTATTTACAAGGGTTTTTTTCAATAAGTCCGTTTTTGATTTTTCCCTTCCGTTCGTTTTTCTTCCCTTGCCGGAATGTGTGCTTTTCGGGGTTACAAAGCACACAGAAAGCACACAGTCCCCGGAATCACGTTTAATTCTGGCCAGCACTGCCTGGCATGCACAACATTGAGCGTTCTTTGGTTGACAAACCCGCTATGCTCGGCTATCGAGCGTCACAGAAACATTGATGCCTCTTCTTTCCTTTTTCAACTGGCTTTTCGAATTGCGTCCTGCTACATTTAAAACCGTTGTGAACGTACAAGCAGTGAATCCCCAGGCATAGCCTGTAACTGCGGGATCGGGCGGCCTACAGAAAGCCTTTCAACCTTAGCCTGGAGGGTGGAATAGCTTTCCATATGCCGGAAATCAACGAGTATGTTCGATCCGATTAAGGCGGTAGAGAAATGACGACAGACAAGATACAACCGAACACATTGCTCCGCGGAGCCATATTCCCGGAATTGGTGAAGGTGATTTCCGTTGTCCAAATGGGTGATTCGGTGAAATTGATATGCGAGGGAATGTCATCCGGCAAGGTTCACCAGCCTATTCTGACGCCTGAACAACTCAAACTCCTCGAAGTGATACCCGCCGACAACCAGCCTTTTGATGGAAACTCGATAAAGTTCCGGCTCGGAATTGAAGCAATCAGACTAGGCTTGGCCTATGAATACGATCCCTACTTCAGTCTCTCAATCGCCAGAGTGGACCCGCTTCCCCACCAGCTTGAGGCCGTTTATGACTATTTTCTAAAACTGCCTCGAATTCGTTTCCTTCTGGCCGATGATCCCGGAGCTGGCAAGACGATCATGGCAGGACTTCTCATCAAGGAATTGAAAATTCGCGGCCTCATTAAGCGGACTTTGATTGTCACCCCGGCAAACCTCTGTTTCCAGTGGCAACGGGAACTCAAAGACAAGTTCCGCGAGGACTTTGCGCCGGTTGACCGATATATCCTTCGCGGTAAGTATGGTTCAAATCCCTGGCAAGAAATGAACCAGGTCATAACGTCCGTTTCGTGGGTTTCCCGCATTGACGACGCATTCGAAAGCCTCATGCGCAGCCACTGGGATTTAGTAATCGTTGATGAAGCCCACAAGATGAGCGCCTACAGCGAAGAGAAGAAGACTCTGGCGTATCATCTGGGTGAAGCGCTTTCTGAGCGGACAGACCATTTCTTGATGATGACAGCCACTCCACATAAAGGCGATCCAGACAACTTTTGTCTGTTTCTCCGGCTCCTCGACAAGGATGTCTATGGCGATATTTCCAGTCTGGAAAAGGCAATGGAAGAACGCCAAGCCCCGTTCTATCTCAGGCGCGTCAAAGAAGCACTGGTGACTTTTCCTAACCCCGACACCGGTGAAGCCAAAAGTCTTTTCACGTGCCGCAATGTTAAAACAGTACCATTCCAGATAGACGACGAGGAACTCGACTTCTATGACGCGTTGACCCGATATGTTGAAGACCAATCCATTAAAGCGGCATCTGACGATTCCGCCCGCGGTCGCGCTCTTGGGTTTACTATGGCCATGCTCCAGAGACGCTTTGCATCCAGTATTTACGCGGTGCGCCGCTCTCTTGAACGAATGAAAGCAAAGCGCGAGAAAATACTTGAAGATCCGGAAGCCTACCGTCAGGAACAGATGAACAAAAAACTTCCCGAGGATTTTGACGATCTTCCTGAAGAAATGCAGGATGAGATACTCACCGAATTGGAAGACGTTGTCGCCTCAGTTGATCCCCAAGCCCTGCGCGAGGAAATCATCGAAATCGGCAAACTCGTTGCCCAAGCCAAGGCGATCGAATCCCATGAAATAGAATCCAAACTCTTGAAACTGAAGGAAGTCCTTACAGAGAATGGTATCTTCAAAGATGCCAAAATGAAGCTCCTCATCTTTACGGAACACAAGGATACTCTTGATTTCCTTGCTGGCGACGGGCGTGAAGGCCGACCACTGGGAAGACTTCGTGATTGGGGGCTGAATATCACCCAAATCCACGGGAGCATGAAAGTCGGCGACCGTGATACCTCTGGAACCCGAATCTATGCAGAACGCGAATTTAAGGAGGACTGCCAGGTTCTTGCCGCCACCGAAGCCGCCGGCGAAGGTATCAATCTTCAGTTCTGCTGGTTCATGATCAACTACGACATCCCCTGGAATCCTGTCCGCCTTGAGCAGCGCATGGGCCGTATCCACCGTTACGGCCAGGAGAAGGACTGCCTGATCCTGAATTTCGTTTCAACAAATACTCGTGAAGGCCGGGTTCTGGAGAAACTCTTTGACCGCATAGGACAGATCGAGAAAGACCTTGATCCCAAGCGTACCGGTAAGGTTTTCAATGTTCTGGGTGATGTCTTCCCCGCCAACCAGCTTGAGAAAATGCTCCGCGATATGTACACACGGAACCTCACCGAAGATGTTCTCAAGGACCGAATTGTCAAGGAGGTGGACACAGAACGACTTCGCCACATCACTGAATGTACATTGGAAGGCCTCGCCAAACGGGAACTCAACCTTTCCTCTATTGTCGGCAAATCGGAGGAGGCTAAAGAACGCCGTCTTGTTCCTGAAGTCATCGAAGACTTTTTCACACAGGCTGCCCCCATTGCAGGTTTGATCCCAAAGTCAGACAAAAATCGGCCTCATATCTATCGAATTGGCCGTTTACCGAGAACGGTACTGCCATATGGCGAGCAACTTGAACCTCGTTTTGGGAAACTTGGCCGGGAATACAGGGAGATCGTCTTCAGTAAAGATTATCTCCTGACCGATCCGACTCTTGAATGGGTCACGCCGGGACACCCGCTCTTTGAAAGTATCCGTTCAATGGTTGGCGACAAAACCCAGTCCGACCTGCATAGAGGTTCCGTTTTCTATGATCTTAACCGTCAGGAACCTTCTCTTCTCGACGTTTTCTCAGCCGAAATTCGCGACGGAAGAGGCAACATCCTTCACAAGAGGTTGTTCGTAACGCAGACTGCAATTGACGGCTCAATTTTCATACGGCAGCCAACCATCTTCCTTGATCTTATACCCGCTCCGTCGGATTCGCTCAAACCGGCGACAGCATCCATGCCGGCAATCAAGAATCGTGCAGACACTGAAGCCGTCCTGATCAAGAATTCATTGATTCCTTTGCTTGAAGAAGTTCGCCAAGAACGGGATCGTGAAACCAAGAGCATATCAGATCACATGGAATTGAGTTTGCACACGCTCATAGACAAAGTGCAGTGCCAGTATGCAGAATTATTTGCCCTGAAAGAGGCTGGTTCGACCGACACGGGCTTGGACGGCCGTCTTAAGATTGCGGAAGAGCGCATTGATGAACTAAATAATCGTCTCGAACGCCGCCGAACGGAATTGCAGATGGAGCGGCAGTGTTCTATTGGTAATATCCAGCACATTGGCGCCGCATGGGTTCTGCCCCATCCCGACCGCAAGAAACCGGAAATCGCCAACATGGTTTCAGACCCCGAGATCGAGAAGATCGCCGTCAGAGTAGTCACGGAACACGAGGAAGCGCGAGGCTGGAAGGTTCAAACCGTCGAGAACGAGAATCGTGGATTTGACCTTATCTCACGGAAACCCCATCCCGAAGATTCGAACACCGCCATCGAAGTCCGATTTATCGAAGTCAAAGGTCGATCCCATGTCGGCGAGGTTGCGCTAACATCCAACGAGTACAAAACTGCCGAACGCCTCAAGAAAGACTTCTGGCTCTATGTCGTTTTCAATTGTGCATCCAAACCGGATATTCACTTCGTTCAGGATCCAGCCAGATTAGGGTGGAAAACGGTTGTAACAGTTGAACGTTACACATTACCCGCCAAAGAAATACAAATAAATGAAAATTTAACTTGCAACTAAAGTATCATTTGATACCTTATGGTAAATGCAGATACAAATGAATGTCGAATTCCTGAAGCTTGGCGAAATTCCGTCATTGGAGCTCTTAAGTCAGGTGATAAATTAAGGGTTATTCGCAAGGCTTATGCACAACATGGTTGGTTTTCAAAATTCCCTGATTCATGGGAACATCAATGGGACAATGCTCTTATCGTCGCTTTGTCGAATAATGATGTCATTGGGCTTCATATCACGGATATGGAACCCCCCTGCGATGCCTATGCGTTTTGGTTCACGTTTGATGAAGTTAAGCTATACGGCAAAGTCGGGCTTCTTCCCGATGGCCACGTAATTATTATTTTTTCAAGTCATCAACCGAGAAAAGGAGAGGATAAACTATGAAAGCTCCTGTGCCTGGATGGGTGCGCTGCTCTTCACGAGAACCGGTATACATTCCGAACGCAAGCGGAGAAGATATTGCCGAAACGATTTGGGTGGATGTGCAGGCTTGGCGAGACCCAAAGACCGGTGAGATATTTTTAGATGGTGAGGCAACTGCAAAACTGGAGAATGTCAAAGCCCGCTATCTTGGAGTACTTACGCCCCACCAGTTGAAAGACCTGCGCAATGCGATTGGGGTGACCCAAAAAGGCATAGCAGAACTCCTGCAACTTGGCGAGAAATCCTGGACTCGATGGGAAAACGGGACTGAGCGTCCTTCGCGCTCCTTGAATGTCCTTCTGTGCGCGGTTTATGATGGACGTGTAGATGTGAATTACCTGCGCGCCTTGGCCAATCCATCTTTGCGATCACAGTTCGCGCGGTGGAAACCAGTGGTCAAGTTCGACACCGCGTCCTATCAGGAAACCAGCCACTATACATGGAGCCCAAATGAAAGCGCATCTTTCGCCGCTTAAATGCTTGAGCTATTTTGTGACAGAGCTGGCGTTCACCGCCAACCCGGGCTTCGATGCCAATAAACCGAGTGCATTGGATTTTAAGGATCTCCAAGTGAACTCCACAGCCGAGATTTTGCCGCCTGAGAAAGAGCCACAGAAGCCATTCTGGCGGCTATTGCTCAGGATTCATCAGAATGTCGGGCCAGAGAAGAATTCTCCCTACAACTTCGCAATTGTGCTCATGGGACATTTTGAGGTTCATCCGGATTATCCTGCGGAAAAGGTTGAACAACTGGTAAAAATCAACGGAAGTTCAATTCTATACAGTAGTGCGCGCCAAATCTTATGGGAAGCTATGAGTAATGGACCATTTCGCTCTCTCATGTTGCCCACCGTGAGTTTTGTTGATTCCCCTGCCGGAATTCAGGAAGGTAAGGTGGTGGAACCCAAAACAACATCCGGAAAGAATGAGTGATGATCAGCACGGTTAGTTATCCCAAACGCCTTATTGAGGTTGACCTGCCGATCAAGCGGATTTCGGCGCATGCGCGTCGGGAGAAGAGTATCCGGCACGGACACATCTCCACCCTGCATATTTGGTGGGCAAGGCGGCCGCTGGCGGCGTGTCGGGCTGTGATTTGCGCTTCGCTCTGGCCTGATCCGGCAGATGAGCATTGTCCAGAAGCTTTCCGCAAGGTCGCTCGGGAGCAGATGGGCAAATGGGCAAAAGATCGTCTTGGGTTGCTCAGTCAGGAAAGCTATTCACGTTTCATGGCTTTCCAGAAAGACCCAAAAAAACTTTCTGACAACACCGCGCTCCGGAATGGTTTGTTGGATTTCATTGCCGACTTCGCAAACTGGGACAACTCCACAGTCAAGGAATACCTTGAAACCTCGCGGGCGCTGACTCAAGCCGCGCACGAGGCGTTGGGCGGCGTTCCTGGCACAAGGCCACTGGTTGTGGACCCGTTTGCCGGCGGGGGGGCCATTCCTCTCGAAGCCTTACGTGTTGGTGCGGATGTATTTGCTAGCGATCTTAATCCCATTCCCGTTCTCCTCAACAAGGTCGTCCTCGAATATATCCCAAAGTATGGTTCGCGCCTTGCCGATGAAGTCCGTAAATGGGGCGCGTGGATCAAGGGCAAGGCCGAGAAGGAATTGGCCGAGTTCTATCCCAAAGATATCAACGGAGCGACGCCCATCGCATATCTGTGGGCACGCACAATTAAATGCGAAGGTCCCGGTTGCGGCGCGGAAGTGCCGCTGATCCGATCTTTCTGGCTCGCCAAGAAAGCCAACCGCTCAGTAGCCCTGCAACTGTTGCCGCGACCAAAGGCCAAACGCGTGGAATTCCAAATCATCGTCAAGCAACGTGGTGGTTGGATGAGTCAGGACGATCTGAAAGAAAAGATATCCGATCCAAAACTCGACGGCACGGTCGCGCGTGGTTCGGCGACTTGTCCTTGCTGTGGCTACACGACACCTGTGGGCCACGTGCGTGAGCAATTCAAAACACGAAGAGGCGGAGCCAACGACGCAAAACTTATGTGCGTAGTGACAACTCAAACAGGTGAACAAGGCCGGGGCTATCGTGTGCCGACGAAAGCAGATTTGGAAGCCACACACAAAGCCTCTGCAATGTTAGAGAAGAAAAGTAAAGATCACAAAGGGGCATTAAGTTTAGTACCTGACGAGAAACTGGACGTGCGTGGTATTCGCCACACTTGGGCGATGATTTACGGAGTAACGAATTGGGGGGACTGCTTCACTCCACGACAATCTCTTGCCTTGGCCTCACTCTTTGGTTTTGCCGACGAGTACGCACGGACGATGAGAAACAAAGGGGACGATGGTTTATCCGACGCAACGCAGACATGCATAGCACTAATTATCGACAAACTCGCTCAATACAACTCGTCAATGTGCAGATGGAAAGCGAGCGGAGAGAATCTGGTTGATACGTTCGGCAGACAAGCGCTCCCCATGGTTTGGGACTTTGCAGAGGCAAACCCATTTGCGGGAGCAAGTGGAGATTTTACATCTCTGCTCGAATGGCACGTAGATGCGCTGACTACCAATTCATCCGCAGTTCCTACTCATGGCGGCAGTGTTGGTCATGCATCGGCCACCGCTCACCCGTATCCTGATGACTCCGCAAATGCGTTTGTCACTGACCCTCCGTATTACGACGCGGTACCGTATGCGTTTCTTTCCGACTTCTTCTATGTTTGGCTCCGGAGGGCGTTAATTCAGGTTCATGGTACGTTTGCCACGCAACTGCTTGTCCCGAAAGACCAAGAGATTGTCGTTGACCGCGCCCACGAGTTGAGTGATTCGACACACAACATTGCGTTTTATGAAAAGGCTTTGACGAAAGCTTTCGCAGAAGGTCGACGGGTTCTCCGCCCTGACGGTGTTGGTACCATTGTTTTCGCCAGCAAGACGACGGCCAGTTGGGAAGCCATTTTGAAAGCGGTCGTGGACGCCGGTTGGATTATCACCGGTTCGTGGCCCATCGACACGGAAATGGAAACACGTGTTGCGGCGCAGGGACAGGCACGGCTCGCTTCCTCCGTACATCTCGTCTGCCGCCCGCGTGAGAATTCTGACGGTTCTGTTCGCGCTGATGATACCGGTGATTGGCGTGAGGTGTTGACCGAATTACCGAAACGAATTCATGACTGGATGCCGCGCTTGGCAGAGGAAGGCGTTGTGGGTGCGGACGCCATATTTGCCTGTCTCGGTCCAGCCCTTGAAATCTTCTCCCGCTATTCACGGGTTGAAAAAGCCAGCGGCAAGATCGTCACGCTCAAGGAATATTTGGAGCAGGTCTGGGCCGCAATCTCAAAAGAAGCTCTTAAAATGATCTTCGAAGACGCAGATGCGTCAGGATTTGAAGAAGATGCCCGTCTGACGGCGATGTGGCTGTGGACTCTGGCTACTGGGGATCAGACGTCTGAGGAGGACAATGACCAGAAATCAGAGAAAGATCCGGATAATGAAGAAAGCAGTAAGGCGAAAACAATAACCAAGGGTGGATTTGCTTTGGAATATGATGCTGCCCGCAAGATAGCGCAAGGGCTTGGCGCACATTTGGAGAATCTGGAGTATCTCGTTAAAATTCAAGGTGAGACGGCCATTCTCCTGCCGGTAGCGGCAAGGACCCGCTATCTATTTGGGAAAGACTCTGCTGAAGCGCCAAAAGGCCGAGCAAAGAAGAAGGACAGTCAACTCACACTCAATTTTGAAGGCGAACTAAAAAAGATTGAAACGGAGTCAGAAGATTGGACCGGCGAACTGAAAAGTAAGGCCGGGCAAACCATCCTCGATCAATTGCATCAGAGCATGATTCTCTTTGCCGCCGGTCGCGGCGAAGCGCTCAAACGATTTCTTGTGGAAGACGGCATTGGACGGAACCCGATGTTTTGGAAGCTTGCACAGGCATTGTCGGCTTTGTATCCTTCCGCCACAGACGAAAAGCGCTGGGTGGACGGCGTTTTGGCGAGAAAGAAAGGACTGGGATTTTGAGATGAGTTGGTTGTTTTTCATGGATGAGAGTGGGCATGACCATAGAACAATGCCATACGAAGTACGTGGTGGTATAGTATTACATGCCAGTAAACTGTGGCCGTTTATTCAAGACTGGCGGCGACTTGAACTTGATGCTTACGGAACTGAACTCTCGGAGTTTAGGAAGGAAATCAAAGGTTGTAAACTCATGGACAAAGATCGGATGAGATGGGCTAAACAGGGGCCTGTGATGCCAGATGAAGAACGTAGAAAACTGACCAGGGCGTTTCTCACCAAGGGGCTACAGCAAATCCAGCCTAAAAAAGACGAGTTCACATCATATGGTCAAGCATGCAATCGAATGTCTGAAGGAATCTTCGAATTACTAGTTGAACATAGTGCGCAGCTGTTTGCCTGTGCAATTCCTCAAAAGGCTCATAGGCCGGATGAATTCGTGTTAGATCAGTATCTTCGTAAAGATCATGTATTTTTGTTTGAACGATTTTTCTATTTCCTAGAGGAAAAGAATGAAGACGGTCTTATCGTAATGGACGAGTCCGAAAAGCATGAAGATCGCAAATTCGTGCGCAGACTTTATAACTATTTCCAGAAAACAGGCACAGGCCGATATCGATCGATAAAGATTGTGCCAGTCCCTTTCTTCGTAGCATCAGATATGGCGCTTCCTGTACAGGCAGCCGACCTTTGCATCTACTGTATCAATTGGGCTTATCGTATTCCAAAGCAGGGAATGCGAGCGACGGAGAGATTGGACGTAAAGGATATTGCTGGAAAATGGATTGATAAACTGCAGTATCATGGGGAAGCCTATAAAGACGGAAGTACATTTAAGATGCACGGGATTGTCTTTGTTCCCGATCCATATGAATCAAGGAAATAAAAAAGGAGATAAAGCCAACCAAGCCCTCTAACTCTATTAGAGCTAGACCGCCCAATTGGCCGAATCTCCAAGTAATAACTTCTCAAAAATGGCAAAGCTTGTCAATAGATTATTTGGAGAAATTTTATGATAAAACTGAAACCATGGTACAAGGTAGTGACGCCACGCGAGGACTTGCGCGAAGGCAAGCCGCTCGATGCTTCTGAATTCGCCGTCCATCTGGATCAGGTCCGTGATGGCCGGGCGCATCAGGACTATCAGAAGCCCGAACGTTTCTTTGAACGCACATTTCTGACCAAGAACCTTCGTAGTCTGGCCGCAGAAGTCGTTCGCCGGCTATCCGGCGAGAAGACCGAGACATCCGCCGTCTTCAACATGACCACTCAGTTTGGCGGCGGAAAGACGCATGCCCTTACGCTTCTTTATCATCTGGTCAAGAACGGCCCAAAAGCCAATACGTTTGAGGGCGTGGATAGCATTCTTGACCAAGCCAAGGTTAAAGAGATTCCCAAGTCCGCAGTCGCTGTGTTTGTCGGCACGGAGTTCGATTCAATTCAGGGCAGAGGGGGAGACGACGGCACCCCGAACCGCAAGACGCCCTGGGGTGAGATCGCTTTCCAACTCTCAGGAGAAGCAGGTTTCAAGGTCGTCGAAGAACATGAGAAAAAGATGATCGCTCCGGCCGGAGAAGTGATCCGCAAATTTCTTCCGAAAGACAAGCCGACGCTCATTCTTGTTGATGAGTTGCTCAACTATATCAGCAGGAACCGAAAAAGCGGATTGGCAACTCAGCTTTACAATTTCATTCAGAACCTGTCAGAAGAATCCCGTGGTAACGACAATATTGTGCTTGTCGCATCAATTCCGGCGTCTGAACTAGAGATGACGGCTGACGATCAGGCAGACTATGCACGATTTAAAAAACTTCTCGACCGGCTTGGTAAAGCCGTGATTATGGCGTCGGAATCAGAAACATCAGAGATCATCCGCCGTCGTTTGTTTGAGTGGAACCCCAAGGCAATCAACGCGGAAGGTCGCGTTCTCCTTAATCAGGATGCAATTGACACGTGCAAGGAATATGCAGGTTGGGTTGCTGAACACCGGCAACAAATTCCAAGTTGGTTCCAGGACAACGCCAAGGAAGCCTTTGAGGCAGCGTATCCCTTCCATCCGATGGTTCTGTCTGTTTTTGAACGCAAGTGGCAGGAACTTCCACGCTTTCAGCAAACGCGTGGTGTGCTCCGCCTGCTTGCGCTCTGGGTATCCAATTCATATCAATGTGGATTCAAGGGAGCGCAGAAGGATCCTTTAATCGGCTTGGGGACGGCCCCCCTTGATGATTCCCAGTTTCGTTCTGCAATATTTGAACAACTCGGCGAATCACGTCTTGAAGGCGCTCTGACCACTGACATTGCCGGCAAAAAGGATTCACACGCAATCAGGCTCGATCAGGAAGCCGAAGAAACGCTCAAAAAAGCGCAAATTCATAAGAAGGTTGCTACTGTCGTCTTTTTTGAATCCAACGGCGGTCAGACAAAGAATGCCGCCACAGTGCCCGAAATTCGTCTCGGAGTCGCCGAACCTGAGTTGGACATTGGAAATGTCGAGACAGCTTTGGAGGCCCTTACCGATGCCTGCTACTACCTGGGTGTCGAGCGTAACCAGTACAGGTTCAGTCTCAAGGAGAACCTCAACAAACGCTTCGCCGACCGCAGGGCAAGCGTAAAGAACGAGGATGTTGAGAAAACCGTTATTGAAGAGATTCAAAAGGCATTCCCATCCACTGACTGTGTTGAGAGATTTTTCTTTCCTCAGAAAAGCGGTCAAGTTCCAGACAGGCCGGTACTGACATTCGTTGTCATGGGCCCTGAACAGTCCCTTCAGGATGATGCCGGAATTGCAAAGAAGATTGAGACAATGACGAAAGAATGCGGCAATTCTGCCAGAACCTACAAGAGCGCCTTGATATGGCTCGTTCCTGAGACAGCCGCCACGATGCGTGATGAGGCCCGCAAGCTCATGGCATGGCAAGATATTGAGGCGGAAGACCTGAAACTGGATGATTCCCAGGAACGTCAACTTGACGAGAACATCAAGAAGGCGAAACGCGATCTGCGCGAGAGCGTATGGCGTGCCTACAACAAGGTCATGTTGCTTGACCGCGACAACACCATGCGAACCGTTGATCTCGGTCTTGTGACATCCAGTGCCGCTGAGACGATGTGCCGTCTTGTCCTGAATCATCTTCGCCAGACAGACGATATTACCAAGGACTACAATCCCCGTTCATTGCTAAAGAACTGGCCGCCTGCCTTTACGGAATGGAGCACAAAGGCTGTGCGCGATTCATTCTATGCGTCGCCGTTATTCCCGCGGCTTCTAAACCCGGAAGCCGTAAAAGATGCTATATCAAGGGGCGTTGCCGAGGGGTATTTTGCGTATGTGGGCAAGTCGCCGAAAGGCGGCTATTTGCCATTTGTGTTCAAGAAGGTCCTCGGTTCTGCCGATGTGGAGATAGCAGAGGATGTTTATCTCATTAAAGCCGAAGAGGCAGAGAAACACATCAAGCCACCGGAATTGACTCGCATTCTTATCTCTCCCTCTGGCGAGCATCTTCAACCCGGCAAGAAACAGACATTTACAGCCAAAGGGCTTGATCAGTTTGGCCGGGACTTTGAAATAGGCAAAGAGGAATGGACAGCCACAGGCGGTCAAATTGCCAAAGACGGCGTTTTTCAGGCCGGAAAGGACGAAGGCAATTTCTTGATCACCGCTAAAATTGGCAAAATCACCGGTGAATCTGCAATCAGCATCGGCAAAGCCGGAGAGGAACCAAAACCGCCAACACCTCAAGAAAAAGCTGGTTCCCTGGCTTGGTCAGGCGAAGTCCCTGCCCAGAAGTGGATGAACTTCTACACCAAAGTCCTGACCCGGTTTGTCAAAAGCGGTAAGCTCAAGATCAATGTCGGCATCGAGGCCAATCCCGAGGGCGGCATCTCCAACCAACAGGTGGAGGAAACCAAGGCGTCGCTTCGGGAACTCGGGCTGGATGATAACGTGAAATCGTGATACGCGTGTTCTGCATCAAGATACGCACGGCAAAGCGTCTTAATAGCTCGACAAGGAGGGAGAAGAAATGCATGGACTATATCCGTTGATCGGCCTGCTGATTCTGCTCTTTATAGTTGCGTTATTTATCAAATTCTTCCTGCCCGTACTTTTCAAAGGACAAATTGCGTTTCCCTTCCAGAAGGAACCCGTCCTCTTCACGCCGGCGGAACGTTCGTTTCTTGGGGTGCTTGAAACAGCGCTCGGTAATCAATTCCGGGTCATGGGCAAAGTGCGTCTTGCGGATGTAATCAAGGTGAAGCCCGGGTTGAGCGGGAGCTCCCGTCAACAGGCATTCAATCGGATTCAAAGCAAACATCTCGATTTTGTGGTATGCGATGCGAAGGACTTGTCCGTGCAATTTGTGGTTGAGCTGGATGACTCCAGCCATCAGCAGTCCGGCAGACAAGCCAGGGACGAGTTTATTGACAAAGCCCTTGCCGCGGCCGGAGTACCGGTTTTCCGTTTCCAGGTCAAGCGGACATATTCCATTCAGGACATCCATGGAGCCATCTTTGAGCAGCCGGCCACGGAACATAAAGCATGAGTATGGCGCCTATCTCAGCCCGGCCCGCGCTGGCATCGCGCCAAGGTGAAATAAACTATATTGTAACGTGCCAAGCAAAAGCGTGGTCACGGGGGATCTTCCGTGACACGCTTTGCCGTGCTGCATGAGCAGTGGGGCACGGTTGAATGTGGCAAGAATCTCCGGTTCTGAATTCTTCTCCTCCCCCC
>Ga0209749_1000825_pt1 | contig 35263 bp, 53 predicted proteins | sample EPASupsiteSAE347_FD_187267 | JGI IMG/M metagenome (GOLD analysis project Ga0209749, IMG submission 187267) | Bioremediated contaminated groundwater from EPA Superfund site, New Mexico - Sample SAE3-47 (SPAdes) (version 2) | ecosystem: Environmental > Aquatic > Deep subsurface > Groundwater >...
CCTGCGCCATTGTGAGCGGTCTGGCTGACGGAGGAAAGCTTTTAATATTTTTTGATGGGTTGTTTGCATTGATTTGTTTTGATTATTGGCAGATATTATGGGCTAAAACGATGATGGTGCTTGCTACGATAACCGCTAGAAAATAAATTCTCATGGGTTTGCGTTAATAATTACCGCTATTTTTTCGTTCTGATCTCCCCGCTAAGCACTTTTTTAAATTTTTCTAAGTCGGCATAAGTAAACACCCGGTAGTTGTTGAGCGGGTTGCGCCGATCCGGTAACACGCCACGCTTTTGGTAATTTCGGATCGTGTTGTGAAACACACCGGATAACTCAGCGAATTTGCTTATGTTTAAGAGTTTCTTGTTTTCCATTGCTTTTCTTGGTTTCTTTAATTTTTACAATCTCGGCAAATTTCTCATGCACCCGGTCAAACATTTCCCAGCCGATCCAAAAGGGCAGTTTCACAATCCAAAAGGTGACGATAAATCCTTTCTCGGGGCTGTGTTCAAGCCGTATTTTGCCATATAAGGCCTTGGCGAGTACAGATGTTTTTACAATGGTTTTTGTTGCCTTTATCATAGTTTATGATGGTTAATAAATTATGTCAAATGCCTTAAAAATAGGGTGTTGCTGGGGAAATTTCGCACATTTCCTCTTCGATCAAATCAATCTCTTTTTTAATCTCATCCTGTATTTTTTGGTCATTTGTGCGCCTAAGCTCCAAAATTAGCAATTTGCGTTGTTGTTTTAAATTATTCATAGTTTTTTAAAATTTATCGTCCATCTTTAAATTTTCCGATATATCCGTCAAAACTTAATTGCACCGACCCAGTAATCCCAAATCGTTGTTTGGTAATTAAAGCGTCAATGAATACCGGCCGACGCTCTCGTTTCTTTTGGTCTCGCGTTTCCCGATCATCGATGTTGATGAGCTTAATCGCTAAATCCGATGTAAATTCAATGTCTCCACTGCCCTTGTAGCCCCCAGTCTCGCTATTTTTGGCATTTGCGGACTCGTTGGAAATTGATGAAATCGCGATCACGGGGATATCCAGCATCCGGCACAATTCTTTCAATTCGTTCACATTGGCGGATATCCGCTCGATGGCAGTCTTAAATCTCAAGTCCGAAATCATTTGCAAATAGTCTATCACGAACAAGGCCGGTTTGCGCAACAAGGATTCTTTAATCATTGCCAGCCGTAATTTCTGCATATCCCGCATATTGTCGTAAATCGTCAACTCCATTTCGTAAACCTGTGCCTTGGCTATTTCGATCCTCTCAATTTCGGCTTGCGTCAAATCGCCTTTCAGCATTTTCATCTGGTTGATCTCGGCCAGTAAGGCAATCAGCTTCATGTAAATTTCATTTGACCCCATTTCCAGGGAAAACATCACCACCCGCTTTTTAGCCTTTAAAATATTGGCCATGATATTTATCGCCAAGGATGTTTTGCCTGCTCCGGAATATCCGCCGATAATCGTGAGTGTCCTTGGCAATATGCCCTCGCAAATAAAATCCAAGTTATCAAATCCCGTTGACATGCCAACATAACTTTCACCGGTGGCTAGTCTCGCCCTAACTTCCTTTTCATTTTTTTCATATTCCCTTACTCCGTCCTTGGCTCCAACGGTATTGCCGGAGAATATCGACAACTCGGATAGCCCGCCGATATGATCCGCGATATTCTGCTCAATATTTTTATATTCAACCGACTCAATCGATCCGTAAGCCTTTTTAATATAGCTTATCGCCATACTCACCCGGTGCAATTCATCCACTGCCCTTTTCCAGTCTTGCCCGGTTAAGTAAATATTCACGAAATCATGCACCCGGATCTCTGCGTGGGTGAGTAGTGACCCAATGGTGTTTCGTGACATGACCGACTCCTTGATAATTTCAAAGGGTTTGCTAAAAAATTGGAAATCAGTCTGGTTGAGGGAATTTATCAGCTCGATAGCCTTGTCCTTGGAAAAGTCGTTGATTATCGATCCAACGACTTTACGCTCAAGTTCTTTCGATAGTCCGTTAAGCTTGGTTAGTTTTTTGTGGATCATTTTGTTTGCGATATTTGTTTATTTCTCTCCCTAGCCCTTTGAGTTGCCTCCCTCGCCCGTTGGATATCCTCCGGCATGACATAAACCCTACCCGGTACTGCTGACTCCGGGTCAAACCTCGGCAGCGATAGCGTGCCGGGGGTTTGACTTTCGTTTTTTGAAAAATTTTTTTTCCCTTCTTTTTCTTCTTTTCTTTCTTCTCTTTCTTTAGATGTGGTTGATGGTTTGTTGATGATTTGTTGATTTGCTGGTTGATTTGCTGGTTGATTTTTTTTAGATGGTTGATAATCACTCCATTTTAACACGGTTATAATTGAATATTTGTTGGTTGATTTGATGGTTATTTGGCTGGTTGATTTTAGCTTATTTATGCAAGTGCGCATTGTTTGCTGGGAAATTTTGAGTTTTTCCGACCACTCAATTCTCCCAAAAATGCATTGACCACTTTTTATCTTAATGCCACGCCACTCTTTATCCTCCCAACTCGCCGACAATAAAATATGCAACCAAACTGATTTTACATTTGGATCATCATACCACTCCCAGTCCATAAATTTTTTATACAATTTTATCCACCCAGTTATTTTTTCCATTTTATTATAACCCCCAATAATTATCTTCGGTCTCTTTTTTTGTCTTGTAAACTATCTTTTCCTTAATCACTATTTTCGTCGGGATTATTGGCTGCTCGGCTCGCACTATTTTGGCATAATCTTTTAATAAGTTACTCATCGGTTCTTGCCATTTTTCTCCGGGCTTTTCGATGATTTCATGCTGGATAAATTGATAAATTTCGTTACGCTTTTGCTTTGTTGTGAGTATTTGTTCTGCCATATAAATTAAAATTAAAAAATAAAAAACCTAGATTGGTGTCCAATAGCCCATCTTCACAAAAGGCGTCTTGAAAACCACTCTAGGTATTTCATGTGAAGATGTATTTTGGTTACTGTATTTATTTTATTTTATCACCGCGCCCCTTATTGTCAACTGTGGATAATCTGTGCAAATCTTCCCATTTTTCTTCAAAAGTCCTGACCGACTTGTGCCTGCCTCTCCCGGAATGGTAGCGCGGATCGGCCATGATAGCCCTCAGCGTGGGAAAATAAACATCTTCGCGGTATAAAACCGTGACGCCTTGATATGGATGATCAATACAAGTGGTGATTGTAAGCTTGCCCAGGCGTCCAAAATGGACGATGGCGCGGTCTTTACCCCGAGCGAGGCATATTTCCCCGGTCGTGCGGTTCAGCGCCACCTTAGTCCATTTTTGGAGGCTGGCATACTTCATAATTAACGCAAGTGGATGATTGTTTGGTACAGCCATAACAATTAAAAAGGGATCTTTGACGGATCAATCCCAGTAACCTCATTTACCGGCTCGACTGGAACGGCGGCTTGCGGTTGAGCGGCTGGTTGCGTCGCCATAGGCGCGGTGCTTTCATCCGGATATTTATTGGCTCCGGCTCCGGATGGTTTTTGCCCCATCTGTATTTGACTGGCGATAATCTCGGTCACATATTTTGTCGTACCGTCCTTGCCCTCGTATTTTCTTGTCTCGATCTGTCCCTCGATGTAAATTTCTTGACCCTTAACGACATATTGGGCAAAAATCTCAGCTAATTTGCCCCACATAATGATGTTGTGGAATTGGGTTTTTTCGATTTTCTCGCCGGTGTTTTTATCTTTCCAGCTTGAATTGGTGGCGAGTGAGCATTTTGCCACGGTCTGACCTGTTTTGGTTGTTGTCATTTCCGGTGTGTGACACACTCGGCCGACCAAAATACACTTATTTATATTCATTGCGTTTGTAAATTTATTTTAATTATCTTTCTTTTACTTCCCGCATCACCACCCCAGCGCCTTTGCGTTGGGTGATTTTCGGGTCGCGGACTGCGGCCGTCACTTGCTCCATTGTGAGCGTACCTTTGGCGGACAGTTTCGCGAGGTCTTTTTCCAGCTTCACTTTGCCAACTTTGAAATATTTGAAAGCGTCATCGCCCAATACCTCAAAAACATTTTCTGGCCGGTACTCTTTGGCCTGCGATCCATAACTCCGCTTGACCTCCCACTCCCGGATCTCGCCGGTTTCTTGATCGGTGATTGAGTATGATATCAAGTCAATTTGCTTTTGATCCATAATTTCAACCGCACGCTCCTTGACCTTTTCCTTGGCTTCTTCAAGTATTTTTTCGGTATTCCGGATGAGCAGCAAGGCCTCTGCGACCTTGCTGGTATCATTCAGATAGAACCGTATTTTTTCAATGAGTCCTTTTTCTTGTTCCATAGTATTAGCAGTTATCGCAATCGCAAGTATAATCCAAAACATCAATTCCCTTGCTGTCTGCGCTCACTTTCATATTCTTATCATAAATTTTGGTGCGGTTTTCAATCCCAGTAGTTATTGATTGATTATTAGTTACGCTGGCAATTCTACTTGGTCGATATCCACATCTTCAACTTCGCCATCGACCGGGGCGACGGGTTGGTCAACGCTTTCAATTTCCGCTTGGCGCGCTTTCTTTTCCTCTAAAACTTGAGCGCCTGTCTTTGGTTTCTTGGCTGCGTCGGCTTTGCGCTTGGCTTGCAATTCTTGGAGTTGAGTGACGATTGACATCATTTTCTTGGCTGGCATCGTCTGCAAATCTCCGTATGTTTTAATGACCCAATCCTCAGTCCCACCCATCTCGGCTAATATCGCTGACAAAGCAATTCTCGCCTCGGACTTTTCTTTCATTTCTACCTCGACCATGCTGGCGGCACCACTCTCGCACCAAGTCCGGATCGTTGACCCCGTCTCTTCGCTGATAACAAAGTCCGGTTTCCCAGCAAATAACCCGGTTCGATCCTTTGACGCAACTGCCATGTGCTTGATGTCAATATCCAAAACCAAGGTCAACTCATAATCAACACCGTCTCGGGTGATGGCTTTCAATCCAACTTTCTCCGGGACTTGGCGACCATTCTTTTCAACCAAAACATAATCCTGTTTAGTCCGCATCGTCGCGATGATGTGGACAGGGGATTGCAACATCTTTTCAATAAACTTGTTGTGTCTTGGGGTTAGTTTCGCCCAATTAGTAAAGCTGTTGCCAGCCATTTGGCTATGCACATCCAAGATGCCACCTTTTCCATCCCATTCATGGGTGATTGAGTCAATAATTATCGCTTCCATTCCGGCGGTTTCACACTCTTCAATCGCTTCGATATATCTCTCCGGGGTGAAAGGCGCCTCAAGCGGTCTCACATTGTAATCCCCGAGGCTCGAGTATAAATCACCCGATCCATGCTCTGTGTCGAGGATGGCAATTTTCGACCAATCTCCGACTAACCCTTTCGCCAGCTTCAACGCTGACATGGTTTTCCCGCTTCCGCTTGACCCTGCAAGGCCAACTCGGATTTTGGCTTTTCGCCTCTCCGCTTTCCGGAGTCCGTTTTGTTGTGTCATGTTTTTGTTATTATTATTTAGTAACCTTTATCAATCTTATCATAACTAAATTATTGTGCAAGATTGAAATTCATCCCAGGTGAGAATGACCAAATTTTCACCTGCATATTCACTTTCGGGGTCTGTGCTGATCACCTCGATGGTGACTTCAAAATATAATTCCCGGAAATCGTCACCGAGTTGCTTGTGTAGCATCTCATTTTCTTTTTCCATCTGTGATGCCTGCATCCCGATAAAGCAATCGGCATGACTATGCACTTGTAGTACCTTACCGGAAAATCCCAGCTCGTCGCTTTTTATCACTTGTCCCTCTTCGGGTCTTTTGATCACTGTTATCATCGTCTTTGTTTTTAATAATTAGTTTTTGCCCTAAATAGAAATCTGTGCCGTTTTGTTCCCCAATATATCCGTCAACACTTTGATCGGCAATCATCCACGCCGCCTGACCAAACATCTCTATCGCTTGGCCGGAGCCGATGACGCGGAAATTTCCGCCGGTCGCTCGCAAGTGTCTGAGTTCCGGATCAGTGATCGCATCGTTGATCCATCCAAATATACTCATAAATTTATTCTAAGAATAATTTTTTTAGATCTCCGGTGGCTTCATCGACTCGGTGAATGACATACCCCTCTGACTTTAATATATTCATCATTGCCTTAATGTCATCATCCGCCTCGCTCTCAAATTCCGTAACCTCATCGTTTTCAATATCGATCCGCATCACCTTATATTTTGACATAATTTTATTCATTATCAATAAAATACCGGTAACAGAAATCGTGACCGATCTCACCATCCTCGCGCCACGCACCTTGCGGGTACATTTTGCACGGGATAAAATCAACACACTTTTCTAAATCTTCAACCTTGTCTTGATCAATTTTTTTCCAACCCAATTCGACAATCGTGTTGGCGTTCAATGTGAGTCTCGGTTTACACTCTAAAAACCGAGGATCCTCCATCGCACTGTGCAATGTTTCGTGCATAGTTTTATTTTTTGTTAATCTTTTTAATAGTGAGTACAAGTGTGGCGATATTATTGACCATACTCGTGAGCTGTGGTTTGAATATTCCGACCGCCTCCGGGGTTTCTAATTGTAAGAGGGCGCAATCGAATATCAAACAAAATTCTTCCCAAGTCAAGTCCCGATATTGTCGTGACATTTCCATGCGCTCACTGACAAAATCAAAATTTCTTTTTTTCATGGTTTACACCTCTTTTCCATTTGTTTTCGTTCTTATTTTTTTAGTAAGGTTTGCTAACCTTTATATTCAGTATAACAGTGTAAAAATATCCGTCAAGTCCAACAAAAAAACCCCATTTTATGGGGTTTTCGTGCAAAAGAAAGTTTAGCATCGATGCCTAAAACCAGTATATCAAATTATTTCTCAGTAAGCAATTTATACCCGGTGCGGAAAAGTGAGATAGTTGATGATTTCAAGGCTGATATCAAAAAAAGATTTGTAAAAACATCAACCCCTTGCGTATCGGCGTAAACACATATCCCCAGAAAAACAGTAACAAAGGTTTTTATAAAAGACGAGACATGTCGGCCGGCCGGGCTTTTGAAAAATTTTTCCATAATATTATTTATCCATATTTTTTAAGTGCATATCAAGGATGGTGGCGGTGCGCTCAAGCTGTTTTGTAATTATCTGATGTTCCGCTGAATTTTCCTTGGTCTCGCTTTCCTGCAATGTTTTCAGTTCACCCATACTCTGTTCGATGGTATGTAAGTGATTTGATTTGATATTGTTGATATCATATTCAATCGACTTGATCGGGAATATCACGAAAGCGATAAATGAATAAACAACGGCCACGATAGCGACAATCTGCGCGATCTCATTTTGCAATACTTTTTTGATTTTATTGTGGTCATCCGCTCGTCGCTGTGGTGTTTCTTCCATGGTTTTTATTTCGCTTTAAAAATTCGATAGGAAAAATATTTGCTTCGCCAGTTTTCGTCATGCACAAGTTTTTCATAATAATTTATGGCACGCTTTATTCCTCCCAACGGATCGAGGATATAATTTCCAGCCGGATCATAAACTCTAACAACAAAGTGCTGTTGTTTCCCGGCACGGTATGAATAATCGACTTCTTTTATGGTAGGGGTCTTAATACCCATATCCTCCGGCGCCTCTCCGATGTTCCTAAATACGCCCTTATATTCCCAATCTAATTCGTCACAAACCTTTTGCAAAATAAGCGATGCGCCAGTAAAACATCCAGCTTTTTTCAGTCGCTCATTCATTTCCGGCGGGGTGATCTCTTTGCCGGTCAAAAATTGATAGACGCTCGTTATCGAAGTCAAAAGGCATCCATCGCTTGCGATAGTGCAATCTTTGCTATTACCTAAAAATACCTTTGGATAATCAAGTTGGCTGTAAATTTTAAGCGTGCGCGGTTCTTCGTAGCCGCATTTTGGGCATTTTTGCATATTGGTTTTGATTAAAAATTATGCCGTGCGCACCCAACGATGAACGATGATAAACGGCTGCAAATTATTATGAGCTGCTCCACTACCCGCGTTTTGGTTTGTAGCTATGGCATTGGATGTCGAATAATTCTGGTCTCCGGTTGTGCTTCTTGGTTTTGGTTGTGCGCCGGATGAATCAGTATAGTCGCTGTTGTTATAAACTGAATGGGAGTGAGCATTTTGGATGTGGGTATGCACTGGCATTTCCGCCTCAGTGAGAGTATGCGTTTTTTCTCCGCCAGTTTCGCCCAGCGCATCAAACTCGGTTTGCCCAGCATCAATTGCGACGGTCACTCGGCCTGTCCCATGCGCTGCCCAAGTTCCGAAACCGAGCAAGGTGTTTGGGTTTGTTGCAACATTAAATTCCCGAATAGTTCCGACTGGGTTCAAATAGCTTCCGATAGCTGCCTTTAAATTCAGAAACGATAGATATTTCAAGACATAGGATCCAGTGCTATCCAAAAGCGGCAATCGATCATTATCTGCCGGAGTTGTTTTTGCACTGACATTGTTCATCGTGTTTTCCAAATCCAAAATCATTTGAGTCCGGGTGTCAGTTATTTCAGAGGTAGTGATAGATATTGCTCCGTCAGCCACGGCAATGTTTCCAAGTCGCATATATGGGTTGGACGCTCCTATCTCACCCTCGATATCATTATCGGTGGGCGCGGTAGGGGACGCGGTCGGCGCGCCCTCGACTACGACAAGTTTGGCGACATTGCTTATCGTGGCATCCGGTGAGACTGCCAAATCAATATATAAAACAACGGCGTCAATTCTGCCGTTACCGCTTGAATTTGATGAAATTGCCAGCGTCGTATCGGCGGTTATCCTGACCGGATAAACCATTTCCGCCCCGGCTTTTTGCAAATAAGCATGCCCAAGCGCGATCAAAACTGACATGTTTGGAACCGATTGCTGCTCAATATTAAGATCTCCGGCATCTTTACCAACTACGCCCGGAGTCTTGATGAGCTGGTTTGCTGCAAAATTTATGATTTCCTCGGGGTGTTGAGTTCCGCCCGAGCGCATTGTTTGAAGCATATTTTTAAATTTACGAAATTATGATGCTTTTTTCTATGTCGTTTTTCATTTTCGATGTGATTTCACTAAGTGCGGCGGTTTCTGCGTCGTTTTTGGCTTGAATATTAGTTTTTATGATATCTCGCTGTCCATCTCTGAATTTTTTTACCAAAGGATCAATGATCGCAATCTTAAAATATACAGCAACGGGCTGTTTATTTTCTGTCATGTATTTTGTCAGCTCGTCCGGGATTTCGATTGTATATTTTGCCATAAGGTTATTTTAAAAATTACTATCTTTAAATTTTTTTATAGCCATTCGCGCCTCTGGCTCAGTGTTAAATCTGCCGATGTGTTTAGTTTTTCCTGCCCCGGGTATTGACACTAACCTGCCCATAATCTTAATACAAATTTTGCCAAACAGTGCCATCATATATTCTTGCCTTTGATAAAGAGCTATCAAAATATATTTGTCCTCTCTCTGGTATTGTTGGGGGTGATACATAAACCGGGATAACCAGTTTGCCTGTGGACGGAAAAGTTAAATTTCGCAATGTTTGACGCTCAAGCATCCCGATCCTGTTTTCAAATCCTTTCAAAATTTCAATAATATTTTTCTCGTTCATTATATTGGATATGCGGTTAAGTTCACTTTGCCTGATTGATCCAAAGTCCGACGCAAAACCCTATAACTTCCGTCGATATTTTCTTGCTCGATTATTATTTTAATTTTATCACCAACTTGGTAATCAGTAAACAAAGGCGAGTCAAAGCGCAAATCAATATTTATTGTTTTTCTAGGGAAAGTCCACTTGAGCAAATATTTATCGCCCTTATCTTGTAATGTCGTCGTTTCTTGAATATCTTTTTCGCTAGTAGTTTCTTGCAATAGCCCATAAGAATTTTTGTAGGCATTATCAGCGTCGCGGGTGACTGAGACGATATCATCTCCAAAATTTTCTCCAAGCACGACAATTTGATTGACCATCCCGAGCAACCCATTTTCGCTGATTTGATATCCGTCAATATTATGCCCATATTCTGCGACCACATTTGCTCGGGTGCTGCCTCTCTCCGGATAAAAAATATTAAAGACTTTCCCGGTGTCTATGTCAAAATCAAAACCATTGACAATTTCTTTGTTACTCAGCTTTTCGATTGCCGTCTTGATATTTTCAAAGCGATAGGTACGGTCTCGGTTGACTGTCGTGGGATCAGTTCCCCGGGTTATCCCCATATCACCATAAGTCAATGCCTGTGTGTAGGAAATTAAGTCCCATGCAATATCCGACGCATCCGTGGATGAATAAAATTTATATTCTTCGGTGATCCGCTTATCGAGCAACGAGAAAAACCCCTTGCTGTTTATTGAAATTGATCCGCCATCCTCCTTGCCCGAATTTGTTTGCATCTCATCAATAAACCCGGAATAAAGCAGATTGCCACTGGCATCATATAAATATATTTCACGATATCCCAACTTAAAAAGATCATAGGGCGTGATTGAAAATTTGTCCAAAACCGACTGTAACATTTGACGGTTAAAAGAAAATTGACCGGTTCGATCGTTGTTTAATTCCTCGGCAATTGAAAAATTATCGAAAGGAACCTCCCACTTTTGCGATGCGTCTGCATTTTGAATAATTAAGCTAAAATCCATATTTTTATATTCCGAGGTAGCTGTCCCTATAAATTATTTCAGTGCGGGCGTCATCATCGTATGTCACTGCCGATGTCCTAATCGAGTTTGCTCCGGGCGCCAGTATCAACCAATCGCCGGAAGCAGCCCCACGGATATTCGATGTGCCATTAAGCAGCACCGTACGATTATAAACATCGATTTCGATATAGTCTCCATTTGCTAAATCGTAAGTCAAAGATAATGTTTCCCCTGTAGTTTCATTCGAGATGCTCGGGTTTTCAATTGCCCCATATATTTTGATAATAGGGTAAATATTCGCGTTGCCGGAGTTGGATATTTCCTGCGCTCCAGCGTCTCCGTTGGCCAAAGACATCGGCATCTCAGCTGGAATTTCAGTCCCTCCGCCTGAAAATGCGGGAATTGATATCGTTTGCTCATTTTGCCCGACTAAAAATGGATAAGGCGCCACGAGTTCGATCCGGAAATCTCCACGGGTCAGTCTGCCGGACTGGTATGGCATATCCAAGGCCGTTGAAGCAATTGTCTCGGCTTGTAATACTAATCCCGCCCGAGTGTTTATTTTAGTGGTCACAAGTCCGCCATCATAATTCAAGGCCGACGACAAAAGGCGCCGTTTTAAATCATAATCCTCGGCAGTTGTTCCGAGGATATATCCCTCGATCGTCATAATCCTGCGCCCGAATTTGTGCATGCCTAGTGCGGCACCATGATAATTCCCGCGATTTTGTATATCAACGCGCACCTCCGGAAAGCCAAAACCACTCAGTCTGGTGAATAAATATCCGCCAACATATTGCCCCAGCAAAAGCCCGTTTATTTCAATTGATGCGATCATAAATTTATGCGTTCCTATAATTAAAAGCCAACCGCTCATTCAAAACATCAATATCAAGCGTGTCAGCGACATTATTCGTGATATATTGATTGATTATTTTTTGGCCTCCAACTTGATCCGGGGTATCCCTTGTTAAATTTATTCCACTTGTTATTCCGGCGATATTCGATGCGAGTTCACTTGAAAAAGAGGGTATAGCCACTTTTTTCAATTCATCCGTCGAAAAGGCGACAACTTCGCGCAATCTGTCTGCTATTGATGGGCTGTTTCGCTCATCTTTATCAAAGGCGCTGGATATCGCGTGCCTGATTTTGTCCGCTAATTCCTTGGCTTTATTCCACATATCCGTGAATCGTCCAACAAAAAAATCATATAAGCCATTCAGATATTGCTTGACCCCCTCGATTGCGGTTGCGAATATCGCCTTGATATCATTCCATCTCGCCTGCGTTGCCGACTTTATCAATTCCCACATTGCGCCCCATTGTCCAGTAAATAGCAGATAGAAAAATGCCATCGTATCAGTGATTGCATTAAATACAAATTTGATATATTGCCAAATCGACGAAAAGGCCAGTTTCGCGGCGTTCCAAAGGTCTTTTCCCCATGCGTCCCACCCGGCCTTGAAAAGATCCATGGCCGCTCGGATCCATCCCAAAACTGTCGCGGTTGTTTCTTGGATGCCAAACCAATTTTCATTCCACATCTTTGAGAACAAGACAACGACAGCGATGATACCTGTAAATATTAAAATGATTGTGGCGTGCGCGATTAAAAATCCGATAACAAACGCCGCCAACATGGCGCCGACTGCGATAAAAAATCCGTATAAAAATGCTTTGCGGTTTTCGACTGTTGAAAAAAATTGCACAATTATGTCAATCACCGGTTGCATTAAGGCTTTAGCCTTATCCCCGAAAGTTGATATCGCCGAAATTGTGTTTGTAATGAAATTGATGATGTCATCTTTATGCACCGCTAAATAGTCCATGACCCGGGTGATGCCAGCTTTCACCCCATCGAATATCCCGGTCTTGGTCATAATCTCAACCGAGAAAATGGCAAAAGTGTCTTTCATATTTGACACTAACTGGTTGAAAGTCCCGGCCTGATCGACAAAGGCGTTGGCAAATTTTCCGCTGCCATTCCCGGCCTCGGCGAACATCTTTTTCAGTACATCAAAACTGATCTCTCCATTTGAAATCATGTCACCCAACGCCTCACCGGATTTCCCGGTGCTTTGCTCCAACATCTTAAAAATAGGGATCCCAGCAAAAGCAAATTGTTTTATATCAATCATACTGGCTTTCCCAACGGATCCGATTTGTTGCAAGTTGACGATAATGCGATCCAACTGTTCTTGACCTCCGCCAGTCGCCGCAATAGCTTTTCCAACATCCAAAAGCATCTTTTCGCTGTCCTGAGCATTCCCTGTGACGGCCGTCAATAGTTTGTTGGCGTTAATCAATCCCATCATTTCAAATGGGGTGCTTGCGGCATCCTTTTTGATCATTTCAATCGCTTTGTCGGCTTCCTCAACCGTTCCCAGAAGCGTTTTAAAGGCCATACGCTGGCTTTCCAAGTCTCCGGTCACTTTGATGGCTTTATAGCCGACAACTGCCATGGCGGCGCCAATAACGGCTAATCCGGTGGCTATGGCTTCGCCTGCACTGGCCATTTGAGATCCAGCGTTTTTGAAACTACTGCCCATACTGCCGACCTGACTTTTGACCTGCGAAATACCCGACTTCATATCTGAGATGTCGGCTTTAAATTTTGCAATCACGCTGCCAGCCTCGAGCGCCATATTTTTGACATTATCGCTTATTAAGAATCGCTTTGAGTTTATCGAAAGCCCCAGGTTCTGGGGTTGACTCAATCATACCGCTTTTTTCCAATTTCTTCAATTCGTTTTGAATATAATTTTGGAGTGTTTTTGGTTCTTTCATATGCGGGTTTGATATGATCGCCAATTGCATCAAACTTTCTTGCAATTTCCGACGCTTGATCATGTCGATGTACTCAATGGCTTCGTCCAAATAAACGGTGTCAAGAATGTCATTTTTTGACCAATGGTAATTGCTGGCCAAGGCATCAACGATGCTCTGCAAAAAGTGGTCAAGGGTTTGCTCAATCGGTTGGCTTTCGCTTTTTATTGCGTCGCTCTCAACCCTTTGATTTTTTTTACGCTTTCAAATATCTTACTGACATTGTTTACTTCCAAAATTTCAGTGACAAGCTCAATAATTTCATCCAGTCCACACTCCATTAAAAAGTCCTCAGTAAAGTCCGGGTTGTCCACTGCCTTGACAACTACCCCGGAAACGGCTGGTAATATGCCAGCGATAATAAGCGGTAAAGTTTCCAATATCTTTTCGGACGGCAGTTTGTCGATGTTTGTCAATTGCTCGGGTAATCGCTGCAAGTCTGTCAATAACCCAATGATTTTTCGCAAGGGTAATTTTTTGATTGTGATTTTTAGGCCGTTGATTGTGATATCTCTTTCTGTTTTGATTATTTTCATGTTTTTATTTGGGTGTCATTGCCGTTGTCGGCGCACCTCTTTAAAAAATATTAAGCTGCTGAATCTCCCACGATACCTAGGTAATTTCCATTCGATTTGGTTGTGTCGATCAAAGCCTCAAATTCCACCTCCATAATTCTCTCGTCTTCTACGGTGTAATTTAATTCAACTTCGCCGGTCACAACTGCCTTGTAAACAACAACATCCTCATCCCGATTTGATGCGTCGTTTACCAATGGATGCAATACCAAAACCGCTGCCTTTGACGCGAGTCTTGCGCCTGCGTTACTTCCGAGAGTCACTCGCTTGTCGCCTGACCCTGCTAGCGTTCCAAGTGGCATAACCTTTGCAAGGTTCGCAACCTGAGTCTCTGCTAGCGGCACCTTGATGGTCATTTTTTCACCAACCAAAGCTTTGTCAACGCAAGTATTGCCATACTGATCAACTACGATATCGGAATATTCCGGTGCATAGTTTACAGTGCAACCGCCTTTTGTGTGACCCAGCTCAGTGCCGCCAAAGGTGATTTTGCATGCTCCAATTTTCACATTTGCTACATCGCTCATATTTTATCACCTCCTTTCTGTTTTAGTCCCATGTGCAATGTTGCGTGGCAACTCCTGCAAAGGACTGCTAGGTTATTTAAACAATCATTTGGCTGTCCTCCCTTTTCAAGGCAATTTCTCCCAATATTATCTATATGATGTATGCACAAATCTTTACTCCCACCACACTTTTCGCACTTCTTCCCTGCCCGCTCTACCGCTTTTATGGCGTTCTCCCCATTTCTATACACTTGGTTCCAAGAAATGCCATGAAATTCTTTAAATTTTTTTCGCGACTCTCTTAAATAGACTGCCGCTGGGTTATTTGACAAAATTATGCTCTCTCTTTTTTTAGCGCTATATTTTCTTTGCCTAGCTGCGCATTTTTTACGCAACTCAATTTTGTTTTTATAATAATACTCTCTGCATATAGCGTTATGCTCTTTTTTAGTTCTTTTCATAACATTTATCTCTATTTAAAACCAACTCGTCATTATTAGTGAGCTTTTTAATCAAACTCACCGGGGTTTTATAACTGATCACATTCATCTCCCCGCACTTACATTTTATCATAATACGCCCGGCATAGATATATTCGAGCGCCAACAGCTTCCGGCAGTTGGTGCATCTGATCTCTTTCCAAAATTTATCGTCTTTTTTTATCATGATTTTATTCTATCATCATTATTTTAGGGGTGAATGTTGATGTCTTTGTCGTAATTGCTATAAGAAAAAAGTCCATCGCTAAATTTGATATAGTACCCTCGACCACTCCAAGCGCGTCGCACTCAACCCCAACCTGACTAAATCTAGCTACCTTGTCCGTTACCGCCATCGTTGCTCCGTTTTTTCTTATATCGCCAATATATAAAGATGTCGCTATTGTATTTCTTTCCATAAAAACCCCGGAAGCCTCCGCCCCTATCGGAATATCCGTATAGCTATTTATGCCAGCCAGCGAAACATCGACAGCATTTACATTAAAATTTATATTCGCTCCATTTAAAAAATATCCAGTTAAAAATATCAAAGAACCTGTCGATTGGCTGTAACATTCGAAAATATTATTGGTATCGACTTTTACAAGGTTCGTTTTTTGCCAGCTTGCTCTTGCATTCGCGGAAATCCTATTATCCGTACTTCCGTTTGCCCTGGTATTTAGTATTTCATAAGTAAAGCTGGATGTCCTCCTTAATTCTATTATTGCACCTGCAATATTTCCAGCGTCAGTCGAAACACTTGATGATATGTCAATATCTTGCCAGCTCCCTTTTGACGCGGGCGTTTTATCAATTCCATTTGTAAAAAAAACAGCCTCATCTTCGGCGAATCCGACTATATACATTTTTGGGGTTTCAGCAGTTTCGTATATTTCAAAAATTTTGTTATCATCAACCCCAAAAATAGCCAAGCCCACATCAACGCCAGTTACAATTCCAAATCGATTATCGGAACTTCCATTTTTTCTTATTCCGGCCGACCTGTCCGCGCCGTCAATACCTCCCGCCACGCGCAAGATAACTCCCGTCGCGCCTGCCGAAACATAAGCCGACGCGTCTATGTCCACCCAAGATGAATAAACGGTGTTTACTATTTCAACTGGCTCAATCCAAGTTATCATTCAATGATAAAACCCTCACTGGCCAACTGCGCTATGCTGTCCAGCGTGGCTTGATAATCAATTCCCAATTCTTCGTCAGTCAAAGGGGTCGGGTCTTCCGAATTTAGTTCATACAAAGCCTTGTCCCGTAAACGAAAAATCAATCCGTGCAATTTATCAAATTGGATTTTGTTTTCTTCCGTCGTGGCTTTGACATCATACCCTTGCCAAATTGATGAAAAACCATTCCGCCAATTATCGTAATACGCGGAAGTCAAAGCGTCGTGCAAGTCGTTAAAATACGGGTCAACCTCCCGCCTCAATTCTTCAAGGCCGATGAAGTCGAAATTTCGCACTGATGGAATGTAGGTCATATTTTTTAATTAATTTTTTAGCCCAATTGAAAACTTAGCGAAATTATCATACCTTTGGCCTTTGTGGTCTGAACGGCGTCCACATCAATAGCAATCAGGTCGTTGGTGGCCACATCGTCGTGTGTGGTATCAATAACCACCGGAGTTGTCGCCGTATCAGTTCCTGCCTCGGTACTATCCCAAGTCAATTTTGTACTCAACATATCCACGCTATCAGTTACATTCCTAATCTGTACATCCATCGTTCCAGTTATTCCCGCGGTTATCGCTCGGCCGTGTACGCCAACCAAATTCATCCCATTCAAAGCCGACGGGACTACAAAGTAGCATTTTCCGTCGCCGGTAGCCACATCGGTCGCAAAATCAAACACAATCATCTGCACGGTCTTAATCCCGAAGTTAGAACCCGCCAAAGCGTCCGGAGAAATCGCCCGCGCTTCATCCGTTCCCGTGTTGACTTCGCTTGCGATAGCAATTTCGACAATTCCCTCGACTGTCGTGCTTGCGCTTGGCTCATCTCCGCTATTCGTTCCGCTTGTGTTCCCTATAACAACCTTTTCCGCGTCTGTTACATAATTGTCATCCGCGCTAAGTGCCGGGGCAAATGCGGTCGTGTCCTCTGCTGCTGCCGATCCCAATGCTGGCTTATTCAAAATTTGAGCATCACCACTGACAGCGTCCCAATCTGCCTGCACATTTACCTCAGCCCCAGCGGCGATGCCATCAAGTTTGTTTTTATCTCCGGCCACAAAAGACGCCGCCTCACTTGCTGCAAAAACCGGGTCGGTTTCCGCCGGGATATCCCCAACCGTGATAAATTCCGCATCATTATTCAAATCGCTCAAATTATGGCCGTGTGCAACTGCCGCATACACTAAGTCGTGATTGTGATCGATTGCCGCATAGTCCAAGTCATGATTGTGAGCGATTGCGGCGTAAACTAGATCGTGATTGTGCGCGACAAGCGCGTATTCGGAGTGAGTATGGAATATTTCTGCATAAACCAAATCATGATTATGATCTGATGCCGCTTTTCCCGCTAAAACCAAGGTCAAATCTTCTTGATCTGCCAATGTTCCCGTAATATTCCCCCATTCTGCGCCGGATATTTTTGTATTGATCAAATCAATTAAATCGGTCTGCTCATAAATATCGCCAAGAATATGCCCCCATTCTGTGGATGTAAAGACCTCAAGGAATGTCCGAACCTTGAAAGTAAAATTTATACTAAAAAGATGACGGTTGCTTTCGTCTTGCCCAAGTTGTGCTGGGAGTCCATTTGCAAAAACTTCCATCACATCAACACCGTCACTTTCCAAAACCAAATCATCACCTTGTCCATGCAATAAATCATAAATATCGTTTGCCTTTGCCAACCCGGTCGAAAATACTGCGTCCCGGACTGAGATTTGCACCGCGATATCTTGGAGCGGTAAATATCTGTCTGGGGTTCCACCAGTCTGCGTGATCATCACGACATTATTCACATTGTCAGGCATCCGGCTAATAAAAATATCAACGGACTTGGTTCCGATGCCTTGATTTTGCAAATAGGTCGCTATGTTTCTCAGCAATATCATATTTTTATATTTTACCGGTTAATTTACTGGCCACAAATTCCTTTCCAATCTTATTCCACATCGAGATATTCAGCCGCAACGGATCTTCGAGATATTTCTTTTTGCGCCCCTTTTGATAATTGATGATCGCGTGGCTACCATCTCGCCTAAACCCCTCATGCACATAAGCGGCGTAAGGCGTATTATAGGCCACGCAAACTGCGTCCTCGGCTGGTTCAAAAAATACATTTGCCGACGCCTGTAAGGTTCCCTTGTCGTGTGGCACTTCCATACGAGACAGTAACAACAAGCTATCCGCCATTTCCTCGCGGGCAACTAGCCACCATTTATCGACTTGCTTGTCGAGACTCGAAAGTCCTCGCAATAAATCGCTGCCATCATAAGAAACACTAAATCCCATATAAAAAGAAAAAACAGTTATTCGTTGGTTTTCGTTAATAGCGCTTTTTTGTGGCTTATGTTTCCGGATAAATCTCGTTTTATTTCTACCTTTACAACTTTATAATTACTGCCGCCATATACAATCACATCTTCCAGGTCAACCGTCTGATCTGCGCGCATCCAAACCTCAGCGTCAATCGCATATTCCATCCCTGCATCATTGCGAATTGTCTTTGTGATATTTTGGAATCTCACCCCGATTGTCGTCCCGGTTGATATCACCGGCTTGCCCTCTAAATCAAAGCCCGTGCGGGACTTGATGACTGCAAACTGGTTTAAATATGTCTCAATCATTTTTTTATGTTAGCCGACCGATTACAGTCCACATGCCTTTCAAGAGTCCCTTGGCTTCGTTTGATATCGCAACCTTGCCGGATCCAATCATGCCATCTGCAAAAGTTTCGGATAAATCACCGATGCTAAAACTCTTTACGCCCTCACTCTGCATTTTCTGCCTTTCGCCTCCGCCATTCGATAAATACAGGACTTGCTCGATAGTTGCATATTTCACCTTTTTATCAATCGCCTCAACGACAATACATCGGCTGGTCGTATCGACTGCCGGGCTGAAATCTGTCTCGGTTTCAATCTCGCCGGTTGCACTCACAAAGTTTGCCACCTTGTAAGTGTTCCCCTTTCCGGCACCGTCAATGATGATGATTGCCCCGCCATTGAAATAATCATCCGGCAAAGTCTGCACATCTCGCAAGGCCGATGCGGTGATTTTTTTGGTGGCCACTGTCTCAACAACCCCATAAAACATTTCTTCATCTTTGGTCGGGTGTTTCAGTGATTGCTCAAGCCGAAAATACATCGCATCATCAAACATCGACTTACTTCTAAATCTCAGCGTGTCGATATGTTTTGTGGCTAATTTCAAGATAGCTTCTTTTTGTTCGGTGGTTAGGGCAGTATAATTGGCAACATCCTTGCGGTTCGCTAAGTAAGCATCAGCCTCGGCAGCCGTCACATAGCTGTCGGCGAGGGGATGGGTTGGTGTTGTTTCCAATGACATAAATTTATTTTAAAAAAGTCTTAAAATCTGTTTTTTTCTTGTTCGTTGTCGTGATAGCACATTTGCGCGACCAACTCATCAAAGGAATATTCCGACTTCCAATTCAGCTTTGTTTTCGCTTTGCTAGGATCACCAATCAGCAAGTCAACTTCGGCCGGACGGTAGAACTCTTTATTTATCTTTATTATAATCTTATTTGTGATTTTATCAATACCGACTTCCTCCAATCCTGACCCAGCCCAGCCAATTTCCATCCCAAAGTGCGTTGCGGCCTTTTCGACAAATTCCCGGATAGTCCTAGTCTCGCCAGTCGCGATGACATAATCATCCGGCTGATCTTGTTGCAACATCAGCCACATCGCCATGACATAATCCCGAGCATGCCCCCAATCTCGTTTTGCGTCTAGGTTCCCCAGCTCCAAAACCTCCTGTTTTCCAGCCTTGATCCTCGCCAGCGCTTTGGTTATTTTACGAGTCACGAAGTTGGTGCCACGATGCGGGCTTTCGTGATTAAAAAGGATGCCGCAAGATGCGTGCATGCCATAACTTTCCCGATAGTTCACGGTGATCCAATGGCCGAAAAGCTTGGCGACTCCATACGGTGATCGGGGATGAAATGGCGTGGTTTCTTTCTGCGGAATTTCTTGGACTGCACCAAACATCTCGCTGGTTGACGCTTGGTAAAATCTGCATGTCGGCTTGTATTTTCTGATAGCATCCAATAATCGCAAAACACCCAAAGCGTTTACATTCGCCGTATATTCCGGAATTTGGAAGCTGGCACCAACATGGCTTTGTGCAGCTAGATTATAGACTTCGTCCGGCATAATCTCTCCAATCAATTTGTCAATCAAAGATGTGTCGCCCATTTCCCCATAATGCAATTTTACCGGGGCGCTAAATCTTGCCTCGGCTTCTTGCAAGCTCTCACCGCTGTTTGATCGGTGGATGCCGTGGACTTCATAGCCCATATTGGCCAGCAATTCGACCAAATAATAAGAGTCCTGCCCACCACATCCGGTCACCAACGCTACTTTTCTTTTTTCCATTTTATTATTATTTTATTGATTATTGCTTTTGTTGTTTGTAATATTGTGCGACACTTGAAAGCTGAACAGCAATGATGGTCTCGGTCTTTCAGCTTCCAAAAGTGCGGGTTTCCACAACTTTCTTTTCTCCGGCAATTATTGCAATTATATTTTTTCATTCCATTTGATGGCGACAAACTCTTCCGGGTGTTCGCCATAAAAATGTTTAACTCCCTCGGTTGCGCTGGGGTCGTCATCCGTTTGGCTTTCATCCCAAGGCGTAATTGCATCGCCGATCTCCTCACCGTTGCGCTGGCTATAAAATTTCAACTTTGCCTTTATCTGATCGGATGGCTTGATACAAGCGTAATGATAATATGGTATTTTTGTCACGATGGTCTGCCCGACGCTGGTGATAAGCAAACCATTTGGCAATTCAACTGGGAAATCATGCGCGCCCCACCTTATCCCCGGCAAATTTTTAAAAAGTCGCACCGGTTCAGTTTCCCAAATTCCACCAAAGCGGACAAAGTCGGAGGTTTTCCAAAAATGGATCGGCTTGACTGTGAAAGCGTTGGCGTTTGGGTTCGCCTCGGCGCAATCTATCAAGTCTCGCAAATCCTTGTATTTCCATACTTCATCGCCATCAATTGGCAAAATATAATCAACGCCATCCCGGGCGATATTTAGCGCAATGTTTTGAACTTCACTTTTTCCGCTAGAAAACCCGAATTGATTAAATAATATTTTGTGGCCAGCGGGATGGTTCTGCATAATTTCCCTAATTTTTTGGGCAGTTCCATCGATACTAAGCCCATCCGGTGTGCATTGGTGTTCATTGTGTTTGCAACAACTTTCAACGATAGCAATTTTTTCGATTTCCGGATGCCTGAGTAAAGAACGCAAGCATGCCCCGATAAATATTTCCTCATTCAAAACGCAAAGCGTGACGCCAATTTTCATTCTATTTTTGCATTAAGGATTTGATAATATTTGCCACCCCCTGAGCGGTGTATTTTGCTTGCCAGCGTTTTGCATGGCGCGCCAGCTTCATCTCACGAATCATCCGGGTGCCTTGTCCCAACTTGAATTTGTTATATTCAGCCCGCATCGCCTTTCGGACGCTTGCGATGGTTGGTTGAAATTGCGTGCCTAAATCAAGGCCAGCAAATTCCACATTGTCGTATCTCGGCTTTATACCTACGCAATCCAGCCGTTCCATCAAACTTTCATCAAAATATTCGTGCATGCCAGTGTGATCCGGGACAATTATTGGCATGCCGGTGGCCATGCACTCAAGGGGAGTCAATCCAAAACCTTCACCTCGAGATGGGAAAACAAAGCAATCCGATTTTTGCATCATATCGCGCAATTCATCCAGCGTGTAAATCTTTTTAATGACTTCTACTTTGGGATATTCTGAAAGCGATGTTGTTTTTTCCACGGTAGTCTTAAAAACTAGGCGCACTGGCTCATCCGCACCAAACTCATCATCAAATGCGTTTAGTACGATATCCCAGCCTTTACGGTATTTAAAAGCGTCGAAATGCAAGAATGTAAAAATATGATCATCCGGGCGGATCCTGTCTAATAAATAAAATTTGTCCGGCTCATAGCCAAGTGGGACAACATCACATTCCAAACCAAATTGGTTCTTTAAAATATTGGAGCAAAACCGAGACGGTACAATCCGGCGATCAGCTTTCGCCCACCACTCACCCCAAAACTCCGGATATTTTGTGGTCTCAAACATCGAAAAGATAATATTTTTTGGTGCCTTTGAATAGACGAGTGTGTTTGGCAAATGGTAATTCAAACAAATTTCTTGACCCTCATATTCGTCATTTAAAAAAACACCATGCTTTTCAATATCTTTTTTTAGTAATAATGCGCTGGCCGAATATCCGTCATAAGCAAACATATTTGATGAGATAAAATGCACATTGATGAAATCCCTCAACCCCTTTTTTTTGGCTTCTAGCGCTCTTCGTTCCTCTTGCGCTATAAAAATCCTTTCTCTCGAATCAAGCCGCTTATACCCTTTCCGCCTTAACTCAAAGAATTGCGCGATGTTAATGTTTTTTTTCTCGATGTTTCCGTTGGGAGCTTTCAAGCACATTTCCATCTTTATTTTATTATAGTTTAGTTATGTTTTTATTTTATCACAAAAGGGGATTGACGCAACTAAAAAAGGCACCCACGAGGATGCCTTTTTTATATTCAATTTTCGACTAGCTCTTCAAAATGACACAAAGGTCATCGCGCATGATCGCTACACCAAACAAAGTGTCGAGTGTGATTTGATCAGCTAGGTTGGCAGCATCGTATGAATAAATCACGCGAATTATAATGCCATCCTTTTCAACATATCCAACCTTAACACCGGGAGCCATAGGTTTTGCCAAGGCTCGAGTTGCCAACACCATAGCGTTTCTTTGGAAAGCCATGTTGTAAGTTGTTGCTGGGCTGCCATCTTCAACCGGAAAAATAGACTCCATAGTTCTGAAACCATAGATTTTTCCAAGTTCACCATCTTGCACAACTGCGCTTGATCCATACTTCTCAGTCGAAACAAATACGGCTTCCTCGACAATGTTATTCACATTTTCCGGAGTAATATACAGATATCTCTCCATTCGAGGTGCGCGACGGGTGGTCAAATCTGCGCGGGCTTGTTTAACTAGGTCGCCAGTCACCGCAACGCCTTGAGATCCAAGGGTGTGAGTGAAAGTCAACGCTAGGGTAGCCAATGCGGTTTCAATCTGCTCTGCCAAGGCGATCATACCATCTGCAATATACCCATCTTGGATAACTTGCTCACCGGTTGCCAACGTCTTGACGATATCTTCAACAGCAAAGGTAACTTCCCAGTGCTGATCGAGTGTCACATCGACTGTGGTCGCTGTTGGGTCTTGAACGGTTACTTTGGTATTCTGCAATTTTCTGTTTGCGGTTACTGCACCACGAACAGGAACTTTGATTACATCGCCGATTTTTTGGCTGGTATAATCTGCGTCACGCGCTACATTTTTGGCAAGGTGTAGCTCGGCCTCTAAAGCTCCAAGAGCTTTGTTTGCGACAATCTCGGGTACAAATGCACCACCCTTTGTCATGCCAATAGTTACTTCCGGCATTTTATTTGAATTTTAACTAATAAAATTTTGTTTTCGTTTTATGCTGGGTCGATATCATCGATGATTTTCCCCTCTTTGTACGCTTGCAAAATTTCTGCCTCATTCGCTTTGAAAAAGTCATGCTTTTGCAATTCTGAACGCTTAAAGGATCTCACCGCCGCATTGCCTCCGTCTGGGGCGCCACCTCCACCGGCATTTCCGATATTGGCTGGCGTTGGTGCTGGGCTACCAAATAAATATGCTTTTTCAGTTTTCAATGCCTCAACGATTACCTTGACACTTGCCGCATCCACATCGCCATTCTCTGACAATTGGATTTTACTCATGTCGGTCAACTTTGTTACAGCGTCCAAATCGATAGCGCCTAATTTCATGGCCTCAGAAATCAAAGCGTTGGTTTTCACCGATGACTCAAATTTCTGCTTATAGGTCATGGCCTCTTCTTCTTTCGCTTTGGCCAGTTGTTCAAACTCACCTTTCTTTTTCATGTCAGCTTCTTTGCGGGTCGCTTCCTCAGCTTCACGCGCTGCGTTGGCTGCGGTATGCTCTCGCACTTTTGCTGCGACTACTTCGTAACTGTCATGGCGGATATATTTCACTCCGTCTTTTTCAATTACACCATCATGCGATGGGGTTGGCGCTGGTGCCGGTGCTGGCGTTGCCGCTGGCGCCGGAGTTCCGGCCGTTGGTGTTTCTGTCGCTGGTGCTGGTGCTGGGGTGATTTCTGGCATATTGTTTTTGGTTTAAAAGTTATATCGGATTTTTTCGCAACCCGCTTCGTGCCTAAATTATAACACTATTTTTTTTTGACGCAAATAAAAAAATAAATTTTGTCAATAACTTTTTTGGAAAAACTTTTTTGGAAAAACTTTTTGAGTTGTGAGCGGGTAGGGACGGGGTGGGTCGCACGCGTAAGGGTGGGGGCTAGGGGTGGGGACAGGGCGATCGCTATCGACCCCTATCCCCCGAATAATAGATATATCTATTTTTTACTGCATAGGCCGATAATATAAAAAAAGAGAGGCATACGATAGGGCAGGGGATTGCGTTTTTGGCTCAAATAAGCCTTTTTCATTTTTTGCCAATTTCACAATCCCCTCTCGTGTTTTTGATGTTTTTATGATACTCAAGAGCCGGGGGAGCGGGCTAACCCCAAAACTATTTTATTCGCTTAATTAAAAAAAAATAAAAATATCGTCTTGGCCACAATAATGGATGCGATCACCCAAAATATCGCGACGATTATGAAGATGAATCTGAACATTTCATCATTTTTTGGATTATTTATGTCTTTAAATATCACGATTTTTCGATAAGATACACCATAAAAACAACCAGAGAACCAAAAAATATACCTGTTAGTACATCCATTTTTTTAAAATTAGTTGATTACAAAGTTAAATGGTCGGGGATTTTTATCGTGAAATCCCCAGAAAACGCCAGTCCGGTATGTTTTACCATATTGGTGGCTTCGCCCTGGATAAGGACTAAGCAGGCGCGGGTATGTTTTACCCGTTAAGAATGTCCGATCAACGCTTCTTTATCTTCGATACGCCAAGCCATCTGCCGGACTTCCCTGGACTCCGGTAAATTTTTCAAATCTTCCAGCAGGTCGGCCGTCATCTGCAAGAGTGTAACACCCAATGCGGTTTCGTCCGGAGTGAAATGAATTTTGACGCCAGTGTCATCATATTCTATTTTCATCTTTTCTCCTTTCTCGATTTTGCAACATCTTTTTCCAATTCCTCCCTTGGGTAGTAGGCCTTGCACTCTTTGCAGGGCTTACGGCCGCAGGGAGGGTTGTATGAGCAGTCCAGGCATAGAATTTTAGAAACCATTACCATCGGTTTTCGCATCTTCATTCCAATACCTCACGTGTTGTTTTAATATGCCTCGGCATTTGTCGCACAATGCGACGGATGACGGAACGGTTGCCGGTTGGCAATTAACCCCGTCACAATCTTTACAGTACATCGTCCGGGATATCCGGTCTGTAACCTCGCACCCCAGTAACATTCGGCAGTCGGCGCAAATAATTCTTCGTATCATCGGCATCTCCTTGAATTAAAAAAGAACAACAGCAAATAAATTATAAATAACCCGCCAATAGTCTCATTGCCCTTTGAATTTCCGGTTGGCCATCGAGCGTTTTAGCAACTGCCAACATCTTTTCCTTGCTTTCACTATCTATCGCATCGACGCAATCTTTAAAATCTGTGATTCCTATTTTTTCCAATAAATTATTATATTCTGATTTTGCCTCGTCAAAAGTCTCCGGCTTTCCGGGAATCGGTGCATCAATCCACTTAGGCAAAACTATCTTTTTTTTGAGTGGGTTTGATGCTTGTGTCTCATCATCCATGACTAAAATGTCCATATTCATAATATTTAAAGTTTTTTATATTCCCATCCAAGCGCTCCGGATGTCTGCTCGACGATGGCGTGCGCGATCGCTTGCCTTTGCGCTAATTCAGTCGTTGCCCCGGCTATAACTTCCGGCAATCGTTTTTGGATATCATCGGCAGCTATTTGGTACATCTTGCGGATCTCGTTCGGGCTGGCGTTCCAACCTCCGACAGGTCTGACCAACTCATAGCTGGCCTTATCACCAACCGCCCTGATTTTAGACACATTCAGCTTACTGGCCGTCAACATATCATTCAAACTAAAGCTCGAGCCGTTGGGATGATTATGCGCCATGATATTGTCTTTGAATTTTGACCAAACATCGCTCGGGATTTTGACTTGAGATTTGAAACCGGATGTCGAAAAAACGGCGCTGCCTGTTTTAGGGTCAAGCACCACCAACTTTTCAATCTTCGCTTTTGTAGGGTTCAAAAATACGCTTTCAACATTTGCCAATCTCGCCGCGAACGGATCAGCCGGGACGCCCAATGATTTTGCGGTGATCGCCAAATCAGCATGTAAATCCTCGAGGGTTTTATATTGCTTGGCGTCCAGCGTGCTGTGCATTTTATCCAATATGCTCCGGTCTGATAATTCGGAATAGGCTCTTTCAATTTTTCTGCCCATGTCGTCAATGATGTGGACGGTCAAATTATTCGGCAAAACTTGGCTACCATCCAACACTAAATTTGGCATATCGGCATAGGTTTTTTTCATACCGATGGTCGAGGCATGCAACTCAGTTTTCATATAGCTTGGCTTCCCATAATCCATCAGTTTCGACTCGCTTTTGCTCACAACCTCAAATTGCTGCCTATAAAAATTATTCGCTTTCATTTCATCCATGCTGACATATTTTTGTTGCTCAGTGTCCCAAACCTGCGACTTGTCCAAGTATTCGTTGTGGTACGGCGAATAGGTGTGGCGACAATTCGGGTGGAAAAGTCCGGCGCCCTCTGCCTTTGATAAAGTATCAAATCCCGGCGTTGATCCAGTCAATGACAAAACCTGCGCTTGCCACGGGGCGCAATTATCACATGAGGTGTAATGGCTAGAAACCATAACCAAATCATACCCACCGGCCGCCATTCGGTTGGTGAGTCCGCTGTTGTGAGCCTGCGTCAAGGATGTTCGGGCTAGCATGTCGCCGTATCGGTTCAAGTCCCAAGTCCGGCCACTTCTATCGACTAGCGCGGTCAATCCTGATTTTTTCAACTCATCCGCAATGCTTTTTTGCACCGCCTTTCGAGTGTCGCCAGTGATTTGCCCTTTAATAATCTTGTCCAAAACGCCCTGTCGAGTGGCATTGCTAATCATCACATTCGCCATATTCTGCACCCCAGCCATCCCTCCGGCGATAGTTGCATATGTTTGACGGCTCAAAGCCTCGATCGCTTCTTTGTGAAAATTAGCAAATGAATTGTCGATATTGATTGAGCTGCCTCGGGCGTTCAATCCTTTGACAGTCTCAAACATCCCCTTTTCGTAAAAGCCGGGGATATTTACCTTAACCCAAGCTTGAGTTGCCTCATTCGCTTGGTTTAATATTCCTTTGATTTGATTAAGAGTTTGTTGAGTGCGGAATTTATCAACCGGGTTGGCCTTTTCGAGTGTCGAGTAAATATCCGAATAAGTCTTGCCGATTATTTTATCGAAAAGCGAAACGCTGGCATCCGATGGCACAATTCCCTGCGGATTTTTTGCCATAATTATATTTGACCATCTTGATTATTCGCTGGATCTTTTTTGTTGAAAGGGTTGACCGCAAATGATGGCATCGCGTCCTTTTTTTGTTTCTGAATTTTGGCCACCTTTTCCTCGGCGTCGCTTTCGCTAATACCCTCAACACGCTGGATGATATCAACATCCGAGGATATCCCCATCGCTTGCTTTTTCTCTTCAATTTCAAGTGTTTCAATCGCATCGTTGATGATGCCGTCTTGCCATTCAATCTGTACCTTTCCAATCTCGCCGCTCCATGCTAAATCTCCGGCAGTAAAGTTGTTGGCCTTGGCAAATTTGCAAGCAACGCTCAAAAGTTTTTTGATTGCCACATCATAATATAATTCTTTTCTGTGCTTCTTGGCGATGGTGCGCAAAAGCTTATATTTTAAAGCCCGGCCACTTTCTGCGGCGCCTTGAGTATCTAGCCCAAAAGCCGCTTGAGATGTCTCGGATGTCATAAATAAAAACTCAACCAATTTGTCAATCTCCTTGAAAGCGCTGTCGAGGTTGGCATCCCAAACGATATATTCCGGCTTTTGTCCGCTCCCGGCATCCGTTGGCACTTCGATCACTCCGAAACTCTTTTTGTTGACATTGCCCTCTTCGTCCAAAACTCCCTCCGGCACCGCTAAAATAGGATCGCCGTGCTTATCCAAAATATTGTCCACTTTGGTGACGCGATTTTCAATTGCGGTGAATAGGGAAATAAGGTCTTTATAATCCGAAATACCATAAAAGCGCGAATTGACGCGATAGTTTGGAACATGCACGACTAAAAAGTCATCTACATTTGTTTTTTCAATGGGGTTGACGATATCCGGAAAATAAGCCGAAATTGGTGTGAGTTCTCCGAGTACTGTCCCGGCGCTGTCTATCTCATAAAGGCGATATTCAATTGACCCTTTCAAGTGCTTTTTCAAAAACATTCCCAATCGTTGACTCCCCGTCAAGGCGTTGAGTCCACCAATACCGACTTTCCATGCGAAATTGTGTGACTTCGGCTCGCGTCTCACATTGCTTTCATCATATTCGGCAAAATATGTCCCCGGGTTCAAATCCTCAATGATGACTTTTTTGTCCAGCCCGCTGACCTGGAAAATGGCATCGCCTCGATAACTGTTTTCTAGAGCTGACTCATAAAATTGAGTCTTTAAATTATTTGACTCGATAAGTTCTTGGATAAATTCGTCTTGCTCCGGCATGGTTATTTTTGGAAACTCCTCAAACAACATGTCGGCCGAAAGCTTTGAAATCATGCCACCGAAATTGACCGCCACATATCTCAATCGATCGAGTTTGCTGAGTTCGGCTTTAAATTCTCCACCGGTAATGATGTTGAAAGCATCAAAATGCTCGCCCAAAAAAATCTTTTCGTTTGTTTCGTAATCGTTTAAGCGTTGGATATCTTTTGCGGGTGGAAATTTTAACATAATTTTTAAAGCTTATTAGTTATTTTCATTTTAAAACCCATTTGGCTTTTTAGCAAATGCCCGAGCCTTTGGTTTCTGTCTTGCTTCACGCGCTAACATTAAAGCATCGAAACGGTCGTCGTGTAATCCAAGTGGGAATTCAAGAATTTGATCACGCATCTTTTCCCCGTTCGGATGATCCGTGCGCAATTGGATAAAACCAGCCTCAAACGCGACACTATGGATGCGCGCTCTTCTTATTTTATCCTTATCAGTTTTTATCGCCCGGATAGTCACGCCGTAAATCCTGCGCGCCTGCAATTCTGACTGGACAAGTTTTTGCAGTCCTTTTTGATATTGCACCGCTTCTACGCCGACAATATTATGCCTCCATTTTTCTATACCGTCAGCAATCGCCCTCACTTGTTCGGCCGGATCGCTGGTTTTTAAAATAACCAAATCAAGCATGTATTCATTTTTTGTGACTGGGTCATATCCAAATGTGTAAAAAGTGAACTCATCGGCCGACTCGCTTTCTGATATCGCGGGGTCAACTCCGCCGGTGATCTCAAGAGGCTTGAGCCACGCTTTTTCACGCTCCAAATCATTCTCGGCCTCAATGCCTGTCCATATCTGGTGATAGTTGTAAAATTTCAGCCAATCGGCCTTGATAATGCGGTCTTTGTCATCTTGCGGCTCATTTTGATATTCCTGCGCAAAAACTATACTCCCCACATAATCCGGATGCTCCGGGTTGTCGCGGATCTCCCGCAAATAGTTTGCGGAAAAACGAGTCTCCCAAAAACTCTTGCCATTTTCATCGATTGCCTTGAAAAGCCTGGTGTTCCATGACTTATATTTTCCCTCCTTTTTTAAAATAATGCTCAGTAGGGAATGATAGTGTAAAAGTGTCCCCACATAAACGATATTGCGGTGGTATCGATCCATGGCCGGCTCAACATCGAAATCCAGCCAATCTTTGAGCTTCTTGCGTTGCTCTGCGCTATAAACCATTTCAAGATTTTCAAGATCATCCAATAAGACTAATTCCGGGCGGGCATTGTTTTCGGAAATACCACGCACATTCATTCCGGAACCAACGGGCATGAAATATGTGTCGTTTAAAATCCCATGCACTAAAAATCCCTCTTTCCCCCATTCCTTGCTTTTTGCTTCCGGATAAAGCCACATCAGTATTTTATTGCCCTCAATTTCTTTACGGATAGGGGATGATAATTTTATTGCTTTTTTATAAGTGTCGGATGCATAGACAACACTTTTAAAAAACCCATTCACCCCGATCCAAGTCGCGTACATCGTGCCGGTGAGTGTTGATTTTGCGCCACCTCGAGGGGCGGCAAAAGCGTTGCGCCCACAATCGACCGAGTCGTTTTTTATAAGATCCGAGATGATGGCTTCGTGCATCTCCGGTGATGAGTCCGGCATCTTTGCGCCAAAAGCTACATAGGCAAAGTCCCAAAATGCCTCTGGGGTCTTGCGACTAAACCGATGGCGTAGGTACTGCCGGGCTTTCTCCTTGCCCAGCTGTTGGATCAGTGGTTGTATTCGCAATCGTCTCATTTTTTTGATTTTCAAGCCTATCAACATGAGCATCAGCGGCGGCAATTTCCTCGTCTGATATCACATCGATGTTTTTATTGGTGTTTGTCATCTCGCCCTTGGTGATCTCAGTCGGCAATCCAAGCGTGACTCTGAATCCGTTGACCGCCACTTTCATTGACTCCATAAGTTGGCGCTGGTCAAACGCCCCGACTTTTCTGGCCAGTTTCCCGGTAGGATCAACCGATGTGGTTACTTCCCATCGTTCCTGTTTTTTCCGGATAAGCGCCAATTCCCACTCGAGCATTTTCAAAGCGTTGCTCCAAATCTCATATTGCTTTTGCTCGGTCTGCTCAATAATTTTTGCGCGGGACTCTTTGAAAGATAAAAATTGCTCCTCTTCAAATTTCTTGCGTTTTTCAACCCATTTTTCATTGGTGCAAATTTCCTCGAGCGTGAGTTTACTCAAACCATACATCCTTGCAACATCGGCCACGGTTCTTTTCCGACCGCTGTCCGTGGTGCAATACGCTATGAATAACTCGTTGCGGTTGAGTCTTTTTAGCCGTGTTTTCATGTCGTTGTTAATCAACACCGGCGACAAAGGGAGTTTGTCGCCGATAGTAATATTCAACTAAGCAGCAAAATCAGCTGAGATGATTGCAATAACCTCTTTAATGTTATTTGCAATTTTGTGTTTTCGAGTTGGGCAAACGATGATAAATCCGTTGTCCACTCTTTGCACGGTCACATGCTCAACTTCTTTCACAATTTCCTTGACCACTTCTTTTGCAATCTCGGCAACTTTTTCAGCGGCCTCATTTGCTGCAACCTCTTCGGATGCGATTGTCGTCTCTTCCATTTTGGTTATTTTAATTTATTTATTAGCTTATCAAACCACTCGGCGAACTCAGCGAAATCATCCGTCAAAATATATGTTCCGCCGACTGCCACAATTTTCTTTTGCCATTCGATTTGCGACTCGCTTTGTTTGCCTCCTTTTTTCTTGACCTCGACCGCATAAAATTTGCCCTTTAATATAAAAAACACATCGGCACTACCTTTCTCGCTAAATCTGATAAAACGATCCTTGCCATTATAATTTGCCTTGACCGCCCCAGTATTATTGCGCCAACTGTAACAGTCGTGATGCCGGGCTAAATATTCAAGGATTTGTTTTTGTATTTCGCTTTCTGTCATTTCTATGTATTGAACATTCTCGCTTTCATTCTTTTGAGCGAGATAAACAACTTCATCGGATCAACCAACGCATCTTGACAATCGTATTTTTTCATATCGTCTTTGAGCTTGTCGGTATCTTCAAAAATAAAAGAGAAACGATCATCTCCGGACTCCTTTTCCAAATTGCAATCATGCCCGACACAATCCAAATAAACTGCAAGGTAAAGGTCGCGAGAGATATATTGCTTTATCATTTCTTTTTTTTTATTTATTATATTTGGTCACACACACCCTTTGGACTATCATAGCGACTAACTACAAAAGGGACGTTAGCGTCACAAGTTGAGAATCCAGCACATTGCTTTTTTCTCCCATCCCTCATCTTTCGGGGCGTGTGTTCCCATCTGTATTGTATAACTTTTTTTAATGTTTGCCAAGGTTTGAAAAAAGAAAAACGGCATGATCGGGAAAAGATTTTAATTGACCGTTGCCGTTTTTCAATTTGATTATATATCTATACCGTTCGGGATGAAAGCCTCGGTCTTTTTGTCATACGATCCGCTAACTTTTCGCCGCTTAAATCTCACGCTCCAAATCGGGTCATAAACATTACCCTTTCTGTCTGTCACTTCAACAGTCTGCCCAATCATTAGCTGGCCGATTGCCGCCATGTCCAAGGCCTCCTTTTTATCGACCAACTCGGCTTTCGCCTCTTCAATCAGCTCCGGTAATTTTCCAAGGCCAGCGGCAACTGCGTCTTCAATCGCTTTCTTTTTATTCCTCAATTCCATCATGTCATTGATAAGCGTTTGATATGTCGGATTGACTGTTAATTCATCTTTGAAATTTTTTAGGTACTCTCGACATTCGACTTTTTTTTGTGCTAACTCGTCATAAATCAATTGTAATTGCATAATTTTATTTTGCCCTTTGCTTTAATTGCTTATTACGTTTTGACTCTGCTCTTTTCATCCACGCATCGCTCATAAACGGCGACACTCCGCGGGATACTTCTTCACGGCTCAACATTTTGCGAGCCATTTTTAGCTTTTGTTTGTGGTTCATATTTTAAATTTATTTTTTAGCCATCAATCGTCCAATAGGGACTACCGCATCGGGGTTAAGTGTAAATTCTGTAATGGTGAAATTTTTGTTTGCCAATAAGTCTCGCAACTTTTCCGCCCAGCCAAAATCAATGTGCCACTCCATCACAATTTTATCAATTTTAGCCCATTGCTCATCCGTGAAGCTTGCTAGGATGTGATATTCGCTGCCCTCGCAATCAACCTTTAAAAAATCAATTTTATCCACATTCTCGAATATTGCTTCGGCTGGCCATGTTTCAATTTTCTCAACATTTTCACCAAATGGATTTTCGCTTACCGAATAGCCTCCGGTGTTTAGTTGGCCTGTTGCCCCGTGATCAATAAAATACTCTCCTGCGGTTCCGGTGAGCGCTTTATTATATAGCCGTATTCCACCCCGATCTTTTGCGTTCGCTCGCGTATTCATTTCGAGCAAATCAAAATTATCCTTGTCCGGCTCATACGCGTTTACGTCTGCCCCCTGCATTATCGCCCACACCATGAATGATCCGATGTGCGCACCAATATCGACGACAACATCGCCCGGTTTGATCTCATACCCGGCACCGGAATAAAAATGTTGGTTCCAAATTTCCTGCACGATATTCGGGTCATGGGTTCCGGGTCTGACATTAAAGTCCGCTCTGATTTCTTGTCCGCTAAATAATTTGTCAACGGCTGTAAAAATTTCTGTTTGCATGCTTTTATTTAAAAATAATTAAAACCCAAAGGGTAAAAATAATCCAACCAAGGCGACTATGAATTTGTTGCAAAAGTTCTGTTTCCATACTTATTTTTTAATTATTTTTTTATATCTTTCCTTTTCCCGCGCAAGCTTGATGTGACACGGAGTCCCGCAAATTTTCTTTGCCGAACTGTGGGCAATAAATATTTTTCCGCAAACTTTACACTTGTTTTGGCTCATTTTATTTTCTAAAAACTACAACCATACTCGGAAATGGGGCAGAATTTTTACTATCACCGAATTTTAATCGTCCTTTTAAAAATCTTATTTCTGTCTTTCCATAAATATAATCATGGAACCATCGCGTATCAGTCCGGGCGGGCAATAACATCACGCAAAAATCGCTTTCACTCGCTTTTTTAACCCATTCGCCAATCTTTCTGCCATACGGCGGATTGCACCAACATAAAGCCCCCCCCCAATCCTTTTTTAATCCATCATCTTGCTCGGTGAAATAGCGGGCGCACTTCGCATTTTCTGCGGTAGCACACACATCAAGGTTAAACCCAAACTCCTTGTTCAATTTATCAAAGAAGTCTTGCGGAGTAGCCCACATATCTGTCTTACTGGAAAACATTAAATCGTTATTCATATTTTTAAAACGCTAAAAATGTCACTGTATTATTATTAACTATTTTGATTATCTCGACCAATTCTACTGGGTTTGATCCGACTAATTGGCATGCGGACTGGGTGCAACTCAGTGTCGCACTCGCTACAATTGCAAGGCCTATCGCTAAATTTTCCATGTATTTTTTTTAATGAGTCAATGCGTAATATAATTAGTTTTTTCCACAACAAAGCCTTTTTCTTATGAATATGCCATGTAGTGGATTTGATAATATCCAGCGCCTTTTGATCAGAAATCCGCCCCTCATTCATGTCATTGATCAGCGCGTTCAGCTCTTGCAATTCCCGGACAGATTTGGCCGTTGGAGATGCCCAAATCGTCCAGTAAAGTATTGCACACATCACGACCATAAAAACGATAATTTCGATCATAATTTTATTCGGATTGGGTTATCGGCGAATTAAAAAGCTCGCCCTGTTTTTTTGGGGCGCCAATTTCGGCTATGATCACGGTCTGCAAATAATCCGGCAAACTATCAAAAAAATCCGGCAACGCCTCAGCCCTAAATCTGAAAAGCGTGTCTTCACCCGTTTCGCGGACTTCAATCATCTGCGGGAATAGGGCTGAGGCTTCTAAAATTAAGCGCTGTGCCTCGATAAGGGTTTCAATGCCCATTGATGTGTCTGAGAGTAAATCAATCGTCCTGCGCCATTGTGAGCGGTCTGGCTGACGGAGGAAAGCTTTTAATATTTTTTGATGGGTTGTTTGCATTGATTTGTTTTGATTATTGGCAGATATTATGGGCTAAAACGATGATGGTGCTTGCTAC